>Ga0315904_10013329_pt1 | contig 10301 bp, 9 predicted proteins | sample LakEriMetagenome_6_FD_203529 | JGI IMG/M metagenome (GOLD analysis project Ga0315904, IMG submission 203529) | Freshwater fungal communities from buoy surface, Lake Erie, Ohio, United States - Buoy 12 MA120 | ecosystem: Environmental > Aquatic > Freshwater > Lake | place: USA: Lake Erie, Ohio...
GGGCTGTGGTCGTGGGAGTTTGCGCTCAGGGTGAACCGGGTCCAAACGTATTCGCTGCCGGAGTGGAAGTCGCGGAGCTCGTTTGCAACCACGAAGCGGCCGTCGAGGTCGGGGCGGGAGCGGAGCGCGAGCCCGTTGCGAATGGGGGCGGGGTCGAGGAGGAAGCGGACCTCCGCGCCGTTGTCTTCGATGCGCGAGATGCCCGCGCTGACGAAGCGGATGGACTTCAGGTCGACGAAGCGCCAGGTGTTGCCGCCGGGAAAGAGGTCCTCGGGTTCCAGGGCGTACTCGAGGGCGTCGGGCCGGACGAAGCGCGGCTTCCAGTCGAGGAGGGCGTTGTCCCAGCGTCCGTTTTGGAGCACGGCGCAGTGCACATCGCGGGTGGGGTCAGCGGGCCGTAGGTTGCCGAAGCTGGCTTCGAGGGCAACTTCCTGGTGGGTGCGGGAGCGGCCGATATCGCGGGTAGGCAGCTGGCGGGCCCGCAGGTCTGCGTCCTCTTCGAAGACCACGAAGCGTCTGAGGATGAGCACGTCCTGCGGCCGTGCCAAATCATAGACCTCCACGACATAATTGCCGCTCCGCGTGAACTCCTGCATGTCGTTTGGGAACCACGTCGCATAGTTCACGTACGGCACGCGGCTGCCGAAGCTGGGCACAATTTCCGGGAACTGCAGGTCGGGGAAGCCGCGGATGCAGTCCGCCGCCGTCAGCCGGGGTTCCCGGTGCCAATCCCACGTGCACGGCACCAGCCGGTACCCGAGGGTCCGGTAGCCGGCGTCGAGGTCGTCGAAGCGGAACTCGAGTTCCGAGCCGCCGAGGGGGACGTGGGGCAGCAGCGTCGGACCGTCGATGGGGTGCAGGAGCACCGAGGCAAACCCCTTCGCCGTGAGGGAGATAGGGACCTGTGAGCCGGGGCCTACGGACCCGGTTTGGGCGTGGCCTGCCGCGCACACGAGCAGTCCGAAAAAATGGGCCGCACACGCTCCACGAAGAATCAACGAATTCCGGTGCATTTCTCTCGCAAGTACGTGAACATGGAACCGATTCTGCCGCGTAAATTCGCACCGAAATTTCAAACCTGCATCGATGCCGCACACGATCCGAATTCGGAAAGGGGTGGATATCCGTTTGGCTGGGGCGCCCGCTGGGGGTGTTCAAGATGCCGCAGCCGCGGATGTGTATGCCATTCAACCGCCAGATTTTCATGGCATTAACCCAAGGGTAGTCGTCAAGCCCGGCGACCAAGTGGCCGCGGGTGATGCCCTTTTTACGGACAAGGCGCACGATGTCCTGCGCGTGACCAGCCCGGTTTCCGGGACGGTGCGCGATGTGGTCCGTGGGGAGAAGCGCCGCGTTCTGTCGGTACTGGTCGCCCCGGATTCTGCGGCAGCAGCGCGCACATGGGCTCCGATGGACCCGGGTGCTGCAGACCGTGAAGCGCTTCTAGCCAGGATGCTGGAAAGCGGATGTTTTGCCTTCTTACGTAGCCGTCCGTACGATGTGGTCCCGGACCCGACGGTGGTTCCTCGGGCGGTGTTTATTAGCGGATTCCATTCTGCCCCGCTGGCCCCGGACATGGCGGTTTTGCTGGCCGGTCGCATGGAGGACTTCCAGGCAGGCGTCACCGCCCTGGGCCGGATGACCTCCACAGGCAAAGTCCACATCGGAGTGCGGGCTGGAGATGCCACGTACGAAGTGGTGAAAGGGGTGCAAACCACAGCTTTCGAGGGGCCGCACCCTGCTGGCAATGTGGGGGTGCAGATCCACCACGTCGAGCCCCTTGGCAAAGGTGAACTGGTCTGGACCATGCATCCTGAGGATGTAGCGAACTTCGGCCACTTGCTCCGCACAGGGGTGTATCGCCCGGTCCGCGTGGTGGGCGCAGGAGGATCGGAACACCCGGCTCCCGGCTACCTGCGTACGTTGGTGGGAGCGCGCGTTGCAACGCTCACCGGGGGGGCACCTGCCAGCGATTCGGTGCGGATCATCTCCGGCGATGTGCTGACGGGAACCCAGGTTACTGCGGACGGGTATTTAGGTGCTTTCGCCCACGGGGTGGTGTTGCTGCCGGAAGGGCGTTCGCCGAAGTTTTTGCTTACCTCGGGCTGGCTCGGCGCGGGATTCGACAAGTTTTCCGTGTCACGGGCATTCCCGACGTGGCTGCTCCCGAAGTCAAAAACGTGGCGATTGGATACGAATACGAACGGTGAAGAGCGTGCGCTGGTCGTGACAGGGCAGTACGAGCAGGTCTTCCCCTTTGACTTGTTCCCGCAGCATTTGGTCAAGAGCATCATCGCCCACGACCTCGACGGCATGGAACGGCTGGGCATCCACGAAGTAGCCCCAGAGGATTTTGCCCTGTGCGAGTATGTCTGCACCTCAAAACTTCCGGTGCAGACGCTTGTTCGGGAAGGACTCGACACCGTGAAACAGGAAATCGGTTGACATGAAAGCTCTGCACAATATGCTCGACGGCCTTCGCCCTCAATTCGAAGAGGGAGGGAAGTTGCGTCGCTTCTGGGTGGTCTTCGATGCACTCGAGACCTTTGCCTTTACTCCGGGCCATGTGACGAAAAATGGGGTGCACGTGCGCGATGGCATCGACCTGAAGCGGACGATGTTCCTTGTAATCGTGGCCTTGTTGCCAGCCCTGCTCTTCGGGACGTGGAACCAAGGCTACCAGTACCACCTCTCCATCGGTCAAGCGGATGCGACACTGTGGGAGAATTTTGCTGTGGGCCTGTGGAAAGTCATCCCGCTCATCGTCGTCAGCTACGGTGTGGGCCTGGGCATCGAGTTCTTCTTCGCGGGGATGCGCGGCCACGCCATCAACGAAGGATTCTTGGTGTCTGGCATGCTCATCCCACTGGTGATGCCGGTGGATGTGCCGCTGTGGATGGTGGCCATTGCGGTAGCGTTCGCGGTGGTCATCGCGAAGGAGGTTTTCGGGGGGACGGGGATGAACATCATCAACATCGCACTCACGGCGCGGGCTTTCTTGTTCTTCGCCTACCCGAAGCAGCTCTCTGGAGAGATTTGGATCCACAACATCGCAGCAACCAAAGCTGCGGGGACGGCTGTGGATGGTTATACCGGAGCAACGGCGCTCGGGCATTTGGCGAACACGGTCGGGAAACCCATGACGGACCCAGAGGTCACGGGCATTATGTCGATGTTCAACGACGGAGCCATGTTCAGTTTCTGGAATGCCTTCATCGGGACGATTCCCGGCTCTATCGGTGAAACTTCAGCGCTGGCCATCCTCATCGGTGCTGCGATTTTGATTGCAACCGGCATCGGCAGCTGGAAAATCATGGCATCCTTCCTGGCCGGAGGGTTAGTGATGGGCTTCATCTTCAATGGGCTCGCCTTGAATGCCTACATGACCTTGCCGCCGCTGCACCACATCGTGCTCGGGGGCTTCATGTTCGGCATGGTCTTCATGGCCACCGACCCGGTGACCGCTGCATCCACCGAAGCGGGCAAATGGATTTACGGTTTCTTAGGGGGCTTCTTTTCCATCCTGATTCGGGTGTTCAATCCGGCCTATCCGGAAGGTGTCATGATGGCCATCCTCTTCGTAAACGTGCTTGCACCGCTCATCGACTACTACGTCATCCAGGCTTCTGTGAACCGCCGCGCAAAGCGCGTGGCCTCCCGCATGGCCGCAGCTTGATTTCCCATGGCATTCGATAAGAACAACACCGGATATACCCTGCTGTTTTCGACCGTGATGGTCGTGGTGGTCGGGGCTTCGCTGGCATACACCGCGCTTGCGCTCAAAGGGCAGCAAGATGCGAACGCCGCGGACAAGAAGATGACGGAGATCCTTGGCGCCATCGGCGTCAAGGCAGACCGGGCCAGCGCGCGCGTTGAGTTCGAGAAGTACATTACCGAGCGCGTCGCCATCGATGCCTCAGGCAAAGTGATTGCTCAGTACGAAAAGGGGAAGCCCGTGGATTCTGCGGATGGCGAGGACCCGTTCAACATCGATGTGATGAAGGACTACCGCGCAACCATCAAGCCGGTGGTGAAGGCGAGCAAGGACAACCCGGACGCGGTGGTGACCGCCGTGAAGGATCTGCGTTTCCCGTTGTACCGCTGTTCTAAAGACGGCAAGGAGTTGCTCATCATCCCCGTCGTGGGATCGGGACTCTGGGGGCCGATTTGGGGATACGTGGCGCTCGAAGCAGATGGAAAGACCATCTACGGGGCAAATTTTGACCACAAGTCAGAGACGCCAGGCCTCGGTGCGGAAATCAAGGAAACCTTCTTCACCGAGAAGTTCAAGGGGAAAACCCTGGCCGCCGGGAGCACGAAGTTGTTTACCGTCGTCAAAGGTGGTGCACCGGTGGATGATCACAGTGTAGACGGCATCACCGGCGGTACCATCACCTCGAAAGGGGTGGATGAAATGGTGGACCGCACACTTAAGCTTTACCAAGGCTATCTGAATTCAGTTTCGAACCTCCAAGCATCCGTTCAGCCATGACGACCGCTTCACCTGTGCAGGCCCCTGCACGCGAGCCCCTGTTCTCGAAGAAGAACCGGAAGCTCATTTCGGATCCCTTGAACGATTCGAACCCCATCACGGTTCAGGTCCTGGGGATTTGTTCTGCGCTGGCCATCACGGTCCAAGTGCAGCAGGCCGTCATCATGGCCCTGTCGGTTACGGTGGTGACGATGGGCGGAAACGTGGTCATTTCGATGCTGCGGAACCTCATTCCCGACCGCATCCGGATCATCGTTCAGCTGGTGGTGGTAGCCGCTTTGGTCATCATTGTGGACCAAATGCTCAAGGCCTACCAGCCGGATGTTTCGGAGAAGCTTTCGGTATTCGTAGGTCTGATCATTACGAACTGCATCATCATGGGGCGGATCGAAGCGTATGCGCTCGGCAACAAGCCTTGGCCATCCTTGCTCGACGGTCTCGGAAACGGCCTCGGCTACACGTGGATCCTCATTTCTGTGGCGGTCGTGCGGGAATTGCTCGGAAGCGGAGCGATTTCTTTCCCGGGCGTAGGCCAAATCAAGCTCCTCCCGCAGGAGTGGTTCATTGCAAACGGTGGGTTGTACGAGAACAACAACCTGATTATTCTGCCTCCGATGGCGCTTGTGCTCGTGGGCATCATCATTTGGGTTCAGCGTTCACGCAACCCGTCACTCATTGAAGAACACTGAGCACCATGGAACTGATCAATATCTTCATCAAAGGCGTGTTCATCGAGAACATGATCTTTGCGTACTTCCTCGGCATGTGTTCGTTCCTGGCCGTTTCGAAGTCAGTCAAAACGGCCAACGGTCTGGGACTTGCGGTCATCTTCGTGCTCGGGGTGACGGTTCCGCTGAACTACTTGCTTGAAAACTATGTCCTGAAAGAAGGGGCGTTGACGTGGCTCGATGCGGACTTTGCTTCCGTGGATTTGGGCTTCCTCAGCTTCCTGATGTACATCGCGGTGGTCGCATCTGTGGTGCAGCTGGTCGAAATGATTGTAGAGAAGTTTGCTCCAGCGCTCTACGGCGCGTTGGGCATCTTCTTGCCACTCATCGCTGTGAACTGTTCCATCCTCGGTGGGGCACTCTTCATGCAGGACCGCCAATACCCGACCCTGGGAGAGGCAACGATGTTCAGCGTCGGTTCGGGCGTGGGCTGGTGGTTCGCCATCGTGGCCATCGCGGCCATCCGGGAAAAGCTCCGCTACTCGCATGTGCCTGCACCGTTGCGCGGTTTGGGCATCACGTTTATCATCACCGGCCTGATGGGATTGGCCTTTATGAGCCTGATGGGCATCGAAATCTGACGCACTATGGGACTGACAATTACCATCACGATTGTGGCCTTTCTGGCCGTAACGTTGCTGTTAGTAGGCCTTTTGCTCTACGCAAAGGCCAAACTCTCGCCCTCCGGCAAGATCAAGATTCTGATCAACGGGGAGCGCACCCTGGAGGTGGACGGCGGTAGCTCGCTGCTCACCACGCTAGGGAACGCAGGTGTCTTCCTGCCTTCCGCATGCGGTGGCGGCGGCACCTGTGTGCAATGCAAGTGCCAAGTCACGGCCGGCGGTGGGAACATCCTCCCGACAGAATTGCCGCACTTCTCTCGCAAAGAAGTCGCCGCAAACTGGCGTCTCGGTTGCCAGGTGAAGGTCCGCGAGGACATGGAAATCCAGGTTCCGGAAGAAGTCTTCGGCATCAAGAAGTGGGAGTGCACGGTGCTTTCGAATTACAACGTCGCCTCGTTCATCAAGGAGTTTGTGGTGCAGCTCCCAGAAGGCGAGCACCTCGAGTTCGAAGCGGGTGGCTACATCCAAATCGATGTGCCGGCCGTTACGGTGGAGTACAAGGACATTGACATCACCGCTCACCCGGAGCACCACAAAGACCCGAAGACCTTCCAAAGCGAGTGGGACAAATTCGGGCTGTGGGACTTGAAAATGGTGAACCCTGAGCCGTTGGTGCGCGCCTATTCGATGGCAAACCACCCGGCCGAGGGCAACATCGTGATGCTCAACATCCGCATCGCGACGCCGCCTTGGGACCGCGCGCGCAATGCGTGGATGCAAGTCAATCCGGGCGTGTGTTCTTCCTACGTTTTCGGGTTGAAGCCCGGCGACAAATGCGTCGTAAGCGGCCCGTACGGCGAGTTCTACATCAAAGAGACGGGTTCGGAGATGATCTACATCGGCGGCGGTGCGGGCATGGCACCGATGCGGTCGCACCTGTTCCACTTGTTTCACACGGTGAAGACGGGCCGGAAGGTGACATTTTGGTACGGAGGCCGCTCGAAGCGTGAGCTTTTCTACCTCGACGATTTCCGCAAAATCGAATCAGAATTCCCGAATTTCCGCTTCCACGTGGTCCTGTCTGAGCCGATGCCCGAGGACAATTGGGTGGCGAAGACCTCCGCGGATGATCCGAACGGCGACGGTTTCCTCGGCTTTGTGCACAATGCGGTCATCGATCATCAGCTGAAGCTCCACGATGCTCCGGAAGACATTGAGTTCTACTTCTGCGGTCCGCCGATGATGAACCAGGCGGTGCTGAAGATGTGTGACGACTGGGGGGTGCCGCCGGAGAATGTGGCCTTCGACGACTTCGGTGGCTAAGCACCTGTGGGGCCTTGGGGCCGCGGTGGTGGTGTTGGAAGCCTGCGGTGGTGGCGCACCCGTTGAAACGGTGCACACGGGGGAAGTGCAGGGCACGACATATACCATTCGCTACTGGGGGACCGATTCGGTTCCCCAGTCGCATTTTGACGCGGTCTTTGCTGAAGTGGATGCGGCAGTGAACTTGTGGGATTCCACGTCGTGCGTTTCGGTGTTGCATGGGGTGCCTGCGGATTCCGCCCTGCAGTGTGCAGATGGGGCTGCGGTATTCGCCGCGCTTTGGCCACTGTGCGACAGTTTGCATGCCGCCTCTGAAGGACGGTTTGATCCGACGGTGGGATCGCTGGTTCGGTTTTGGAAAAGCTCGGACGGCGACACGACCGGCCTTTCAACTGCCCGAGCGTTCGTGGGATGGGATGCAGGCTATGTGAAATGGGATGGACGTACGCTCAAGCGCGCTTCGACGGAAGTGCTGCTCGACTTCAATGCGGTGGCGCAAGGCTATACGGTGGACCGGGTGATGGAGGTGCTGCGTGCTGCGGGTGTGCAGCATGCGATGGTGGAGATCGGCGGAGAAGTGCGCTGTGCCGGCGTGAATCCCGGCGGCGAGCCCTGGCGCATCGGCATCGAACGTCCCGATTCCGATCCGGCCACTGGACGCACCTACGAAGCCGTGGTGCCGGTGGCGGACCAAGCCGTATGCACGTCGGGCAGCTACAGGAAATTCCGAGAGGTCAACGGCGTGCGGCTCTCCCATGCCATCGATCCGCTGACGGGGAAGCCGGTAGAGCACGGTTTGCTCAGCGTGACGGTCGCGGCGCGTACCGCGGCGCTCTCCGATGGTCTCGCGACGGCCTTGCTCGTTGCGGGCTTGCCGGAAGCCGAGCGCTTGGTGGCGCGCTTGCAGCAGGACCACCCGGAATGGGGGGTGGCGGCGTTGTTCATCGAAGCCGATGGCGCAGGCTACCGACATTCTGCCACCGAAGGGTGGAAGCAGGGCTTCGAGTGGACGGCGAAGGCCGAGTAGGCTGTTAGGCGGGCGCGTCGGCCTTGCACTGCTCAGAAGGGCGTGCCCCGCAGACGCTGCAGTTTCCCGATGGGTCACCGGTTACCAGCGGATTTGAGGAAGCGCACGTCCCGGAAAGCTGCTTGTCCTTTGTCAAAAGGACCTTGATGGCGAGTCCTGCTACGCCGAGCCCGAGCAATCCGATGGCCAGCAATGTGACTTTCATTTCCATGCTGCAAAGGTAGGGGGGACTGGGGATTTGGTGTTATCTTTCCTCTATGACCCGACGGTTGCGCGCGCTGCTCTTCGGATTGTGTTTCTTCAACACAGTTGCGTCTGCCCAGCAGGGGCCTTGCGCGTGCCCACCGGTTGATGCGCGCCCGCTGCGCTACATCTCCGACAACAGCGGCGCTGGTACAGGAACCGCGACCTGGTCCTGTGACACCACCTATGTCTTGATCGGTCCTGTTTTTGTAAATCCAGGGCAGGTGCTTACCATTGAACCAGGTACAGTAGTTCAAGGGCGGGCTGCGGTGGTCATTGATACATTGGACTTTTATGTCTTGCCAAACGGCAACCCTTCTCCTCGCAGAGATTATGTGTTCAGCCAAGAAGCAGGCAGCCTCATCGTCGCCCAAGGAGCGCAGATTTACGCCGGAGGGACGGCTTCTTGCCCCATTGTCTTTACCTACGAGGGGGACCCACTGGACGGGTCGAGTGGATACGATGTGCGGGGCAAGTGGGGCGGGCTCATTGTCTGTGGCCGGGGCACGTTGAACACGTTTTTCAATTCTGTGACTGTGTTCGCAGGGACTGACACTGCGGAGGGCGTCATCGACCCGACGGGAGCGAACCGCCACCTCTATGGCGGGGGGGCGAATCCGACCGAATCCTCGGGGGTGCTGAAGTACATCTCGCTCCGCCACGGAAGTACTTCCCGTGGAATCAACCAGTTCTACAACGGCAACGAAACGAACCTGCTCCAACTTTGCGGCGTCGGTTCCGGCACCACTGTGGACTACATCGAAACGATCGCCAGCGCCGACGATGGCCTCCAAATCATGGGGGGACTCGTAGACATCCGCCACATCGGCATGGCCTTCAATGCAGAAGAAGGGATCGAGTTCGACCAAGGGTGGCAGGGCCGCGCGCAGCACCTGTTCTGCATCACCGACGAACTCAGCGGCGCGGGCGAGCACGCCGGGGATTACGAAGGGGACGACTGGGAGGAATTCAACGTGCACCTCACGTTCATGCCCTACACGACGCCGGAGATTTTCAACCAAACCTACATCGGGCGCGGCGGCATCCCGGCAATCCGCCTCCACAACGGCGGAGCTGCCCGCATGCACAACAGCCTGTTCGTCAACTTCTCCCAAGGCATCGATTTCGAAGATTACGACCCGTGCGATGCGTGGGAACTGCTGCTCTTCGAGGAGCTGCTTTTGCGCAACAACCGCTTTTGGGACATCGGCGACTCCACCTCTTTGCAGGAGATGATCCTCTACGACGGGTATGTGTGGAACGGCCAAATGGGGGTCGAAGACCACTTCCTCACGAACGGCAACGGCGCCGCTGATCCGATGCTGGACGCGGAGTTCGCGGTGGCCGATGGGTTCGTAACGGAACAGATTTCGCCTTTTCCGACAGCAGCGAATTGGCAGGTGCCGGCGGGTGAGCTGCCTACTGATTCGTGGTTTGATTCTGCAACGTATTGGGGGGCATTTGAGCCCGGGGGAGACAATTGGTTGACGTGCTGGACGTACATGGAGCATCTGGGGCTGTTCGGCTCTGTCGTGCCGGATCCAGGTGATTTGGTCCTCGGGTGTACCTACAGCTTCGCCTGCAACTTCAACCCGGCCGCGACGGACGACGACGGTTCATGCGAAATCACGTCGTGCGCGGGGTGCACGGATCCGGTGGCCCTGAACTTCGATGCCGAGGCCACCCTCCCGGATGGCAGCTGCAGCTACGTGCCGGTAGCGCCGGTGTGTCCGGAGGATTTGGACGGCAACGGCGTGGTCGGCACATCGGACCTGCTCGTGTTCCTCGCGGCTTTCGGTGACACCTGCCCCGAGTGACGCGGCAGCATCCACGCCACACCGACGTACGGGAAGTCCGCCCGGAAGCCGAAGGCCCGCAATCCGGCGACGGCCTCGATGTGGGGACTCAGTCGCCAGCCTAACTCG
>Ga0315904_10013333_pt1 | contig 10299 bp, 16 predicted proteins | sample LakEriMetagenome_6_FD_203529 | JGI IMG/M metagenome (GOLD analysis project Ga0315904, IMG submission 203529) | Freshwater fungal communities from buoy surface, Lake Erie, Ohio, United States - Buoy 12 MA120 | ecosystem: Environmental > Aquatic > Freshwater > Lake | place: USA: Lake Erie, Ohio...
GTAATGCGGCATCATTTATTATAAAAAAGACCGACTCAAGCACAAATAAAGTAACGATTGACGCATACTCAACCGAAACAATTGACGGAGGCACTACATATGTACTCAACGATCAATATAATTACGTAGAGATAGTGAGCAATGGCACGAATTGGGTCGTAACAAATGAATTTAACAATGAAGTTTGGACTTAAATATTATTTTCATCCGACACCTAAAAAGATTAGGCTATTTGGAGATTCTCTTGCTGCTGCTAGTGTTTTTGTATCTACTATGACAATACTAGAGGGACATAAAGAGATAGCCATAGCCGTATTTATTAGCGGTTGGGTTGGCAAATTCATCTCTAATATGTTCGCCGATGTTGACCAAAAAGCTGATAACAACTCTACCGAAGCAAGTTCTTGATGAGCTTCCAAGTGTTATCGATACGTTTAAAATTAATAACCCGCTTGTTTTAGCGCACTTTCTCGCTCAATGCGCACATGAGAGCGGTAACTTCAAATACGTGCGTGAGAACCTTAATTATAGCGCACAAGGCCTCCTCAAAACATTCCCAAGATATTTTAGTAAGGACACCGCAGAAATAGCGGCTAGAAAGCCAGAGGTAATTGCAAACATTGTCTATTCTAATAGAGGCGGTAATGGCGATAGGCAATCTGGGCATGGGTGGCTTTACAGAGGAAGGGGATACCTTCAATTGACGCTAAGGGACAATTATAAATCATTTGGAGAATACATTGGGGATGATTTACTAAAAAATCCAGACCTGGTTGCAACAAAATATCCATTGCTTAGCGCAGCATGGTTCTTTGAAGTGAAAGTACTATGGAACCTGGCGGCTAGAGATGGAAGCGATGAAACAATCAAACACCTTACAAGAAGAATCAACGGCGGGTTTAATGGCCTAGCCGACCGCATATCAAAAACTAAACTTTTTACATCAATTTTATGCTGAAGTATTTAACCATTATTTTTTTGTTCACATCGTGTGTAACGACAAATAAAGTTCGTAAATATCTCAATGAGCATCCCGTTCAAGCGGCGAAGCTATGCTTAGAACAATTCCCACAAAGTAGTGTCGTAGATACTGCTTTTATAGTTAAAGATAGTATCATTATCGAGCGAAAAGTAGATAGCATCTACACTTGGCTAGTTGAAGAGCATTATTTACCTAGTGAGGTAAAGACAAAAATCAGAACAGTAATTAAAGAGTTAAAAGATACAATTGTCATTACCGAGACAAAGTGGGACGACAAATATAAAGTGCTTTTTGAGGCCAAGGACAAAGAGTATATGATCCTTGAGGATCGATTCGACCGAAAGAGCAAAGCATTATTTTACACATGGCTATGGATAGCGATTATAGGAGTGGGAGCGTTTGCCTATAAAAAATACCTATGACAAAAGCAGAGGTTTGTAAAAATTACAGAGAAGAGTACGGATGGGAGATGCCGACTCTAAAGCTGGCTAGAATTATTTATGCCAAGGAAAACTTCCAATTTAAGGATGTGGAGGATGTAAGGACAGTTCTTCGTGGTATAGAGGGTAAAAGCAAGGCTATGGGCTATAAAGTTGTCAAAGAGGTTGATACAAGGCCTAAAAACCCTTATAACTTACCCAAGAGTGATGCAACCATACTTGAGCCTTACGTTTTAAAGGCCAAAAGAGTGCTTATTTTAAGCGATATTCATTTGCCTTACCATGACATTGATGCAATTACAGTGGCCTTTAATTGGGCAAAAAAAGAGAAGCCAGACGCAATCCTACTAAACGGAGACTTGCTAGACTTTCATAGCCTATCAAGGTATGTTAAGAATCCAAAGATGAGAGACTTTGCAGCCGAGATAGATACGTTCAAGCATTTTTTTGAGGTGCTTAGTAAGGTTTTTGAGTGCAAAATACATTATAAGCTAGGCAACCATTGTGAGCGTTACGAGCATTTCCTATTTATGAAAGCCCATGAGCTGGTTGGCGTTGAGGAGTTTGACTTTGAGAATATCATTAAGGCCAGGGCAAATGGGATAAATGTAATCAAAGATAAGCGGATAGTCAAGTGCGGCAACCTAAATGTTTTCCATGGCCATGAGTTTTTTGGAAGTGGAGGAGAGCATATTGCAAAGGGACTTTGGAGCAAAACGGGTACTAGCTCTTTGCAAGGCCATAACCACAGAACGCAAGAGTATAGCTATAAAAACGTGGATGGCAAAATGTACACTACATTTGCCAGTGGATGCCTATGTGAGCTGCAACCAGCTTATATGCCGCATAACCAGTGGAATCATGGCTTTGCATTTGTAGAGGTTGATGGCGATGACTTTCATTTAAGAAACTTGCGCATCCATAACGGCAAAGTTCTATGAAAGGATATTTTAGGATAACACACCCAAAGGATTTGAAAATAAGAATTAAATATCGCAAACTTGGTAAGGAAAATGCCTATGGTGTGGCTCATTCCGATGGCCTCATCGAAATAGATGAGAGACTAAAAGGTAAAAAGCATCTTGAAATTATCGTTCACGAAACACTGCATTTACTATGGCCAGAAGCAAGTGAGGAGGAGATTGAGAAAAAAGCCATAACTTTGACCAAGATTCTCTGGAAAGAAAATTATAGGAGGATTGATCCTCACGAAGATATACCGCTTCAAGACGGTAGCAAGTAGCACATTTTTTCATAACAGTTGGTTTGTCCGCCCTTCGTTTCCACGAGGGGCTTTTTATTGAGCGATAAATGAGCCGATAATGAGCGATAAACGGCTCAAGAAAAAAAATATTTAAAATAAATTTGTTTATTTGAAATTGTCTATTTAGCTTTGTCTAAAATTAAATGATATGAGTACACAAGAAGAAATTAGAACATTACGACTAGCAAAAGGGTTATCGCAAGAAAAGTTGGCGCAGCTATGCGGCTTAACTTCACAGACCATTTACAGAGCAGAGAAAACTGGCAAGATCACACTATCCAACTATTTGAAAATAACTAATACTTTAAAAAATGCAACTACTACTAATTCTTCTAGCTTGTAGCCTTATCATTGCTTTTTTCATCGTTCCGTTAAAAAGACCAAAGAAAAAGAACAGAGTTAATCGCAACGATCATTACAAGGTTCCCGCAGTATTTTGGGAAGAGTACAATTGGTTGACACTTAAAATTCACCGCATGAATAGCAGTGATTACGAGAATGTGCAGCATCATATCAACCAATTTATGTACAAGTACGAGCAGTTAGTAGAGTATAAAGTTTACAATGAAAAGGTGGCAAATTTGCTATCATCTTATCAGTATCGGGTTCAATTATTACTTAACAATAAACACTTAGCAAATGGGACTTCAGTCTAATTCGGGATCGGGAAACGGAGTTTTCTTATCCATCACTAACGGCAAACTTGTACGTCAATTCAAGCAGCCTACTGACAAATCGGTAAAGCGCACAAACAAAATGGGTCGAGAAGTACACGAAGAGTTTTATGACTCACTAACGGGTTACATCTCCGACATCAAAACCAAAGAAAGCGAGTATGGCAAATTTTGGGTCATTGCACTCAAAGAAAAAGAGACTACTTACTTTTTGGAGATGAAATACTCTAGCGGTTATGCAGTTAGTTTTCTCAAAGCATTGCCAAACGTTAGTTTCAGCGAAGTGGTAACACTTACTCCAAAGCTCACTATCGATGGCGATAAGAAAAGCTCGGTAGTATTTATTAATCAAAACGGAGTAGGACTCAAGCATTTTTGGAATAAAGCAAACCCTGGGGAGTTGCCGCCTTTGAAACAAATAAAGGTTAAAGGTGTTACAACTTGGGATGATACTGAAAGAATGGAATATTTGGAGGAATATGTAAAAAATTCTATCTTACCTCTCATTAAGCCAGTTCTCTCAGATGTAAACGAGGACGATACACCTTTTTAGGTTGGTTCATAGGTTAGTCGCTATCGCATAGGTGCGCAAGCGATCGGTTCGAATCCGATATAGCGACCTCATTACAAACTACAACTATTATGAAAAATTACAAACTAGACCTAGACCGACAACGCATCCAATTTATTGACACGAGATTTTATCTTTCTCCAAAAGAAAAGTACCTACCTAGCGTTACCACAATTTTAGAGGCTTACCCAAAGGACGCATCCTATTACAAATGGCTTAAAGATGTTGGCTCAGATGCCGACCATATTAGAGATGAGGCGGGTCGCCGAGGATCGGTAGTGCATGAGCTTACCGAAAGATATGATTGCAATGAAGAGATCACACTTATTAATGAGTATGGAACGCCACAATATAAGATGCTTGAGTGGTCAATGTTTGAGCGTTATGTCGAATTTTCGACAAATTTTCATCCTCAAATAGACATGATGGAAGTGCATTTGATGAGTGATAAGCTAGGCTTTGCGGGAACGCTTGATAGAGTTATTAGACTAGGCTCGCTTACCATGCTTCTTGACATCAAGACAAGTAATAGCATCTATCCATCTTACTGGTTACAACTCGCCGCTTACCATCAATTACTCAAAGAGCATCACAAAAAGCTAAACGTAGATGCCGTAGGAATATTATGGCTCAATGCAAAAACCCGCACTACTGGCAAAGGCGGAGCTATACAAGGTCAAGGATGGCAACTTGTACAACGCACTATGACCGAGCTTAAAAAAGATTGGGAGCTTTTTAAAAGCACACAAAAGCTATGGCTCGCAATGAATGACGGCGTAACACCAAGAAATATTTCTTACCAACTTAAATACAAGAAAAATGATCTGCAATAAATGTAAAAAAGATGTAATGGCTACTATACATGATCTATGTATCGAATGCCACGATGATATTCCTCGCGATCCAATAGTGGAAAGCGTTATTGCTAAGTATCAGAAAAGATCAGCAGAAGGCATGATTAAGTACGGAGTAACAATGATGCGAGATGACCTTAGTACGATTGATTGGCTCAATCATTTGCAAGAAGAATTGTTTGATGCAAGCCTTTATCTTGAACGCTTAAGAGTAAAATTAGAACAAAATGAATCTTAGAGACTACCAAATAGAGATTTCGGATAGGGCGGCAAAGTTGCTTAAATATCACAAGATAGCCTACCTAGCTATGGAAGTGAGGACTGGCAAGACTTTGACGGCACTGGCATCGGCTTATAAATTCGGCGCACAAAAGGTGTTGTTTTGCACAAAAAAGAAAGCTATTGATGACATCATCGAACAAGCTAAAAAGATGGGTTATGACATGGAGATTTACATAACCAATTTTGAGCAATTACATAAAGTAGAGTACGGATGGGATGTGGTGATTGTAGATGAGGCGCATGGACTAGGTGCTTTCCCAAGGCCAAGTAAAAGGGCTAAAGAACTGAAACGTATTTGTGCAGCTACGCCTATTATCTTTTTAAGTGGCACGCCTACGCCCGAATCATACTCACAGATTTATCATCAGTTATACATATCTAGTTACTCCGTATATAAAAAGTATAAGACCTTTTACCAATGGGCGAATGATTATGTAATAGTACAAAAAAAATACGTATTTAACCGAGCGATTAATGATTACTCACTTGCATACGAAGAAAAAATTATGGAAGATATAAAGCCAATTATGATCACATTTACTCAAGCTCAAGCAGGATTTGAGGGACTTATAGAAGAGAACATTCTTTACGTAAAAATGGAGGATAGCACGTATAAGCTAGCTGAAAAGATACGTAGAGATAAAATGGTAACCAATAAAGACGGCGAGACGGTGATGGGAGATACGGCAGTGAAACTTATGAATAAGCTGCACCAAATATATAGCGGCTCTGTTATTGTCGATGAGCCAAAGCGAGTAGCTAAAGCCTTTGACTATACCAAAGCTAAGTTTATTAAAGAAAAATTTGCGGGTAAAAAGATCGCCATATTTTATAAGTTTCAAGCGGAGTATGCGGCACTACTTTGGGTATTTGGTAATAGGATCGAGATAGATGCTGCGGCATTTAATAAGGCGGGTAATGATGCCGTCTTTGTATCGCAAATCGTTAGCGGGCGAGAGGGGCTTAACCTAAGTTCGGCCGATGCGTTAATTTTTTATAATATCGACTTTTCTGCTACAAGTTATTGGCAGAGTAGAGCTAGGATTCAAACTAAGGATAGAACGGAAACGGCTCAGATTTATTGGATATTTAGCTATAATGGCATTGAGGATAAGATATATAAGGCGGTAATGGATAAGAAGGATTATACTTTGAATCACTTTAAAAAGGACTATTTATGAAACAACAAACTGCACTTGAATGGTTTATGTACAAAGTAGATGAATGTGAAAACACAGATGATTTTTTGGATGCTTATAATGAAGCAAAAGAAATGGAGAAAGAGCAGATAATGATGGCTTTTAATGATGGAAAAGTAAATACAGTATTGAAAAAAAGAAATTCTGAACAATACTACAACGAAACCTATAACCATAAATGAAAATTATGCTTGCACTATTAAAGATTTCTATTTGGGCGGTTTATTGGATTGCCTTTTGTGTACCTTTTACACTATGCTTCATGTTTATTATAACCATAAATTATTTAATCAAAAAGCTATACAATGACACAAAAAATTATCTCGACTCTATTCACTATTGAGTGTGAGCATTTACATTATGCCTTGGGTTTGCCGCATACAACAGAGATTGACTGGTGGCACCAAAAGACTGACAATAAAATACACTGGAGCGTAGAAATATTTTTTTCTAGTGAGGGCATAAGCTATATTCGTGGTTTGGCTGACGAGGTTACGGCTATCATTACATTCAGAATCCACGAAGATGATCTAAGAGCGAAAGATATTGTAAGGCTTGGAGAAGATAACCAGCTTTACAAGACTGGTGATTTTTACGAAGGCCTTGTCCACGTGAACACACTCAGAGATCGTGGATGGCAGACCGTATTTGAGGTAGAGTGCGAGAACGGAATAATGATGCCGAGCAAAGTGATTATAAATTTTATGGATAAAAATATTTTGATTCTTTGATACTAGAACTAAAAAATAAAATCCCAGTCCACACTCCGCATGGCTATGGAGATGCAATGTTTATCATTGATTATGGGCTTGAGATAAATAGCGTGTGGGTTGTGCGGCTTAAAGGAGGAGAGGTTAAGCATTACTACTCCGATGATATAAGGATGTACGACAACCCTATGAACGGAAATAAATTTGATATTGAAATACCTAAAACTTGGAAAAAATGAGAGAAGCAGAATTGCAAAAGAAGATCGTTGATAGACTTAATAGACATGGGTGGAGTTGTATAAAGCTCATCCAAACCAATATGAATGGCATACCAGACTTAATGTGCATACGAAAAGGAGTGGTCATGTTCCTAGAAGTAAAAACGGAGAAAGGGGTAGTGGCACCTTTACAAGAGAAAAGAATAGCTGATCTGAATAAGCATGGTGTGTTTGCAAGAGTAGTAAGATCTCTGGATGATATTGATATTTACTGTTATAAGAACATTTAACTATGAATTATCTCGAACTAGGACTAAACGTAATTGCTATAAATGAAAACAAAGCAGCCATCTTTCCTTGGAAAGTTTACCAAACGCAGAAGATTACACAAGCGGAGCTTGATGTACAAATGGCCGACCCTAGAGCTAAGGGAGTGGCAATTATTTGTGGCTCTGTATCTGGAGGCCTGGAGGTTATCGACATTGACACAAAATACCAGACTTACGAGCTATGGGATGAAATTAGAAGAAGAATCAGACAAGAGCTTTATGATAAGTTGCATATTGTCAAAACTAGAAGCGGAGGGTATCACCTCTACTATAAATGTGAGGAGATTGAGGGGAATCAAAAGTTGGCAAGTAGGCTACCAACAAATGATGAGTTTAAAAGCAACCCTCACATCAAATCCTACTGTGTCATTGAGACACGCGGTGAGGCTGGTTATGTTGCGGCACCGCCTTCGAGTGGCTACCAAGTCTTGCAAGAAGGCATCAATATTATTACAATCGAGGAGCGGCAAGAGCTACTCACGCTTATGCGATCCTTCAATGAAGTTGTCGAAGAACATATCATTGAAGCTCATCACAAGCCTTCTGCTAAAGACTATGGACTTTCGCCATTTGATGACTATAATAGCAGATGCGACTTCACTGCGCTCATGGAAGAATGCGGCTGGCAAAAAGTTAAAAATGGAGGCTCTCGAATTTACTACCTCAGACCAGGGTCGACAAGTGAGCATAGTGGGTCATTTAATACCGAGATGGGACTCTTTTCCGTATTCTCAACGAACACGCCGTTTCAAGTTGGTAGGGGTTATAAGCCAGCAGCAGTGTATGCCATCCTCAAATGCAACGCGGACTTCAAGATGGCGGCCAGAGCTTTACTTGAAGCGGGATATGGAGAGCGTAAGCAAAACTTCGGCTCAAAGCTAGAGAAAGAGATATATGAGAAAAAGCGCAATGGGGTTAGTGGAGATGAGTTGGTAATTTTTCTTGTAAAAAGGCATGATAAGAGTGTATCGGAAGCAAACGAAATAATCGAAACACTTGATAAGGAGTACGGTCCAGAGATAAAAGAGTTTTGGGAGACCAAAGAAAAGAACGGCATTGTAACGCCCGTTATACAACTGGATAAGCTAGAAAGGTTCTTGCATGAGAAAGGTGGGTTCTCGCTGTACTTTTATGATCCTAACTCGGTTATTTATAGACTGATTCGCATACAAGATGGAATGGTTGAAGAGAGTTCGACTGAGCAAATAAAGAAATTTATTAAGGGGTTTATCAATAGGTTGCCTTCGAGCTTTGATATGGGACTTGATCCACAGACTTTAATGGAGACGATTTATAAGGGATCGAACACTTACTTCTCGGATAACTTTTTTGAGTTTTTTGATCGGGCGAAGATTGAGTTCTTAGAAGATACAAAAGAGGTGTGCTATTTCCCGTTCACCAATGGGGTTGTTAGAGTTACAAAGGATGGTATGAAGCTCATGAATTATGGAGAGGTTGGGAAAGTAATATGGAAGTCGCAAGTGCTAGATCATAAGATATATATAGAGGATGATTTTAAAATTGATAACTGCGAGTACTTTAAGTTTTTGGATAAGATTAGTGGAGGAGATAACGCGAAACTGGTTTATTGCCTTAGTTTAATTGGTTATTTACTGCATAAATATAAAGACCCAGCTAGGCCGTTTGCGGTGATTCTAGCCGAGGAGACCGAGAATGAGGCAAAAGGTGGGGGAACTGGTAAGGGGATTTTTGTAAAGGCATTGGGGTATATCAATAACCTAGTGGTAGTGGATGGCAAGAATTTTAAGATAGATAAGAACTTTGCCTTTCAAAGAGTGGATTTAGATACTAGGCTTATAGCTATTGAGGACACGCGTAAGAATGTAGATTTTGAGGGTTTTTATTCGATAATAACGGAAGGTATAACCGTTGAGAAAAAGAATAAGGATGAGCTGAGAATACCTTATAAGGACTCTCCTAAGGTGATCTTTACCACTAATTATACTATACCTAATAGCGGGAACCATGCTAAACGTAGGCAAAAGATATTTGAATTTGCTCCTTACTTTAGTCCTAAGCATACCCCAGAGGATGAATTTGGGCATAAGCTATTTGACGATTGGGACAAGGATGAGTGGAATAGGTTCTTTAATCTGATGTTTCACTGCGTATCAGATTATATGGAAAATGGGGTTACGGAGATGCCGATGTCGGATAGTTTAAGTAGGAAGCAAATTAGGGTACAATTTGGGGAGGAGTTCCTAGATTATTTTATGAGCTTGGAGGGCGAGAGTGGGCTTACCATTACCCTCGAAAGATTATATAATGACTACCTAACTTTTACGGGTTATGATAAGAAAGATTACTCGTTAAAAAGGTTTAATAAGGCGATAGAAGAGACGTGTGGGATATTGAAAATGGACTACAAAGTTGTGCGAGATCGGGGTCAAAACAACAAAAAATGTTACGTTATTAACTTTAAGAAAGAATTGTCTGATGATTTCTTTTAGTGTAGTGAAGTTTTTGTCTAGTTAATGTAGTCCATTTTGGCAAAATGTAGGGCAAATGTAGCGCATTTGTAGCGCAGAAGTCGTTGATAATCACTCTTGTAGTCCATGTAGTCCATTTTTTTAATATTTTAGTCAGGGGGTATTTATTTTTATATTTTTTAATAGGGTGGGGTATATAGAGAATTGCGGTGAATTGGGAAAATGCTTTTTGTAAACTTTAAATAATAACTATGGAATTGGTAAACGTTTTGGAAGGAGTTTGTTTTATCATGGGTCAAGAGATCGATAGGGTTAAGAAAAAAGAT
>Ga0315904_10013336_pt1 | contig 10298 bp, 10 predicted proteins | sample LakEriMetagenome_6_FD_203529 | JGI IMG/M metagenome (GOLD analysis project Ga0315904, IMG submission 203529) | Freshwater fungal communities from buoy surface, Lake Erie, Ohio, United States - Buoy 12 MA120 | ecosystem: Environmental > Aquatic > Freshwater > Lake | place: USA: Lake Erie, Ohio...
TAAAAAAATAATTGATTTCTATGAACATAATCCTTCTTTCAATTTTGAAAATGTTAACCTTTCCGTGGTTTCTATGCTCGAAAATATAATCAATGATACACAAAATAAATTATCCTCTTCCGCAATCGATATTTTTTTACAATCATATATTTGTAATAAAATATTCCTATAAATCTAATTGCATTACTCCATACGATATTAATAAAAATACTACCGTGTGTAATATTAATCCTATTAAACTTGGACTATTTTTTTCTAAAGTTATACCTAAAATACTATTCGTTATATTATACATAAATGGTGATGAAATAATTAAGAATATAATTGCAGATATAAATGAAAATTTCCATTGCGATTTCTTATCTTGCTTAAATAAATCGCTACAACGTTCTTGTACTGTCTTCATATCACGTTCCGTATCACGATATAACAAACTAGTTGGTTCTAATGGTATATCCATTTTAGAACATTCACAAAAATTACCATATTTTAATAATCCCTTACAAGAACAATTACTCATTTTATACTATATAAACAGAAAAAGTATATTAGAATCAAATATGATAAAAGATACAACATATATAGCACCTGAATATATATTAGGTAATATCTTTCCATATGTAGAAGGTGAAAAAATAGAATTTAAACAAAATCTTAGTGAAGGTGGTATAGAAAGTTATAGAAAAACATTATGTGCATTTGCAAATCATCAAGGTGGTTCTATATTCTTTGGTATAAATGATAAAACAAGAGAAATAGTAGGTGTTGAATTTGAGGATACAAATATAGATATATGGAAAATAAAGTTTGATGATATAGTTCTTAAATTATATCCATATTTCACCGGAAAAGTTCGTATGTTTATTTATAAATTAACATCTAAATTATCATTAATAGAAGTTCGTTTAGAGAAAAATGATACTGATGATAAAATATATTATACTGAAGATGGAATTGCTTTTAAAAGACATAATGCTTCAAATAGAAAAATAGGATATACTGAACTTGTAGAAAGAAGTAAATTAGTTCATCTTATACAACGTTATGAAAAATTAGAAGAAGATTTTAAATTAACTAAGAAATTATTACGACAAGCCGATTATAGACGTATTGAAGAAATAGAACAAGTAAAGTATGAATATCAATCAATAATCAATTTATACGATTTATCATTTCATAATGCTATCAAAACTTTTCAACAAAAAAAAGATAATAATATATTCTATAACTTTTTTTGTAAATGTTTTGACAGATAAAATTACTTAAAGATAACTCTAATATAGAGTGTTGTGGTGAAATACCACATTATACATTTCGGTAGCATAGCGGCAAATGCGTCTGTCTTATGAGCAGAATATCGTGGGTTCGAGTCCCACCCGGAATATTAAATATACCGTTGATGTAGCGGTTAGCATATGGGATTTCCAATCTCAGTGGAGGGTTTCAACTACCCTACGGTATATAGTATATTCACTTACAATAAAAAATATTATTGTATGAATATTTATTTACAACAATGATAATATATAGGTGGACATAATAGTTCATTTCCATTACTATCAGTACAATATAATTTTAAAATAGCAACTACTTTATATCTCTCACTCGTTCTCTTATATATCCACGGTTTCAATAATTTATTTGTTATTTTATTATTTTCCATGTATTTTTCTTTATCATATAATATTTCATCATTATACATTATTTTATATGGTACTAAACCATGCTCATCTTGCAAATGTGATAATAATCCGGATAATTTATCAACTGAATCATTATTATGATATACATTTATCTTCGTCCATTTACTAAATTTATCAGGTATTGTATATATTATCCTATTATATTCACCATTATAACTATTATTATAATATTCTTTACATCTTTTACTTATATTCCAACTACATTTATTATCTATACGCGATGACATATACTTTTTGAATCTTATATTATCTATATTACTTATTTTCATATATATCATCCACAGCACTATAATCATCGCCATTCCCATATTTATTCTCCAATCTATCACTGATATATTGTTTCTATTCAACTCACTTTTATCTAATATCATATAATTTGACTCATTATACGTTTCCGTTATATTTGGTACACTATTTACAATCTCTATAAATGGTACTGAATCATATTTATGCATATATATACAAGGCTTATCATAATATATACATATCTTATCTATCATTATCTTCTTGCTATAATTATCACTAATACATATTATATGATCTATATTACTAATAACTACATTATTAATATCATTTACATACTTTATTTTATTATTCTCATAATTATAATTATTTTCACATAATACATATATCTCTCCCTTCGAATACTTAAAATACCCAATATTATATAATTGTTTCATCATTATATCAAATACATCTTCACTATCAACTATTACTAATAATCTAGATTGCCTTAAATTATTCATCCAATTACAACTCTCAATATATTTATAATCATCTTCTTCCGTCCGTTTTAAATATATCTCACTATTTCTTAATAATGACCAATCTATTACAATTGATGTATCTTTAATCCCTTCCACTATATCTTTTATTACCATCATTGCTAATATCGTACATAACGGATAATAGATACTATTCATATTTGCATATTTAAATGTTTCATTAATATTATCCGGATCTATTGAATCATTACAACTATATATGTAATTAATATAATCCTTCACCAAATTATCATTATTTATTTTATCATTATTTCGAACATATTCATTTAATGAATAAGTATTACACTTTATATCATCTTTCAATTTACTAATATTATTATTATAATATCCATATAAATGATGATTCATTGCCATTATTATTTTAACATTATTATCTATTAATCTACCTACTAATTTATTAAACGAACTCTCTCCTTTCATTATATGCGATGATGTAAATATTGCTACATCCGGATAATCCATACTAATACCAAATTTATTTAATACGTCCTTTGATATACTACGACACTTATTATATCTTTTTTCACATATTTTACTTGCACTATCCTTACTATTTTCATTATTTAACCACCAAGATAATCTATAATAATCCCTTTTATACATATTACTATCATCATATATATATATTGATGCATTATCCAAATTATAATATGTATATAAATATGATATTATTTCATAACTAATTATATTTGAACCAACTATTAATATTTTTTTATACAACATCTTTCATTATTTTATACATTTTTATATTTTTCCATCAAAATTTATAAAATAATTATTTAAACATTTTATTACACAACTTATTTACATATGTCAAGACCCTTTGTAAGTTGTATTTGTCCTACATATAATCGTCGCCGTTTTTTACCCTATTTATTACGTATGTTTAATGGCCAAACATATCCAAAAGATCGTAGAGAACTTATTATAGTAGATGATAGCCCCGAAACAAATGCAGATATTATTAAACAATATAATGTTGACAATAATATTCGTTACTATCATCTAAAAGAAAAATTAGAACTTGGTAAAAAACGTAATTATATTAATGGATTAATCAAAGGTGAATATGTAGTATGTTTTGATGACGATGATTATTATCCACCTGAACGCGTAGCTCACGCTATTACTATGTTACAAAGTTCCAAAAAACAAATCGCCGGCTCTACACGTATCAGCATCTATTATACAGCTTTAGATAAAATATATGAATTTGGTCCATATGGTCCTAACCACGGTACTAATGGAACTTTCGCATATCATCGCGACTATCTCAAAAATCACTCCTATCAAGACGATGCAAAAATGGCTGAAGAAAAATTCTTCTTAAAAGATTATACTGAGCCATTAGTACAACTTGATCCTTACAAAACTATCATATGTATATCACACGCTTGTAACACATTCGATAAACATAATGTTATCAAAACCGGCCGAGAAACCGGTATGAAATTAAAACAAGTAGTTAAAGGTAAAGATGAAAAATATTTAATCGACTTTTATAAATCTTTACACGAAGAAGCTAAAAAACGTATGGAAGAAGAACAAAAAAAATTATAAATTATATTTTATAAAACATTTTTTATTATCTTTTATAAAATATTTAACTATTTAAGGATTCTCTATAAAATATCCATCCCTATTTGTAATATACTGCCCTGCATTAATACTACCTACCTCATCCATAATAGAAATTTTAATAGTATCTCTATTCAATTTTTCATTATTTATTAATCTCATTTTATCCAATTTATTCATTTCACTCTCCATATTTATATTTGATATTACTGATAATTGATTTACTAAACTATATAACATATATAACAATATCATTATTATACATATCATTAATACATTCATTAATATACTATTCTTTTTCATTATACTATATTATTAGAAGTTATTACTTCTTCCGTATATTTTTCACTCCCTTTTGATACAACTATATTTATTTTATATAAATGATATACTAATACCGTTATACCTAATATTAATGTTATTTTTTTTATAAACTCATTACAATTCTTACATAAACCTAAATATATTAATAATGGTGCTACTATTATTATATGAAATAAATATATATTTGTATGATTACTTCCCGACATTTATTATATAACTCTATATAATATATGAATAAAACAATTATTATTATATTATCCCATTTACTTATTATTACACCCATCTTCTCAAAAATACTATATGATCTTCATAAAAAAAATAAACCTAATAAAGATTTAATTAATATTGCTATTATCTTATTAATATTTGGTCTTATTTACCATTTATGGTATCTAGGTGAATATATTTATTATTCATCCTTTTAATCATCATCACTATCTACTATTTGACACGTACTAAATGATGTTACCGACGTACTCGTTTTATTAACACTTACTGGTACACCATTCAAATATTCATTAAGTTCATCATAATCTAGACTTTCTGCATATCTTTCTAACTCAATTTTTAATTCACTATTCTTATTTAAAGGTACAACCCATCCCATATTTTTATTATCCCATTTACCTCCATATTGTTTTATTAATTCTTTCCTATCAAAAGTTTGACCGGTTAATAATACAATATCTTTATACATACGCATTTTTATATTTCCTCTTTTATTAAATTCATTACTACTAGAACTAGATTCATTAATCTTCTTTTTTGTTCTTTTTGGCGCAACTTTACTTTCCGTTTTTTCTTTTAATAATATTACACGACTATCTGCATTTTCTTTACTATCTACATCACTCATTGAATTATTAATAGGATTCATATTTTTCTCAACTCTAAATACTATTTTTTCTTCTATATCACTTTGTCTTTTCATTATTAAATCTAACTTATCTTCCATATTCATTATACGATTATTTATATTTGCATTCATCTCATCTAGTTTTAATGATAAGGATGACATAATATTATTTATTAAATCTACTTGTTTGGACATCTTTGACAATATAAAATACAATATTTTTATATTCTCATATCAAATTTATTTTTTCCAATTATAATTTTGAATCAATTTATTACTTATCTCATAAAAATTTGTCTTCGCTTTCTTATAATTTTCACACGTCATTACATCTCCTACCTTACTACCAAAACATAAATCATCTAATACACTATCCATTTTCAATGCTTTATTTTTTACTTCTAACTCTTTTATCTTTCTCATATAATGATTTTTCATATACATATATACAACCGTTCCAACAAATATTGTCGTTATTATCGTATTCGCATTTAATATACTCTCACTTATAAAACCATATATTAACGATACAAATCCTATTGCTATTATTAAACCTAATATTGCACTCGTATCTAATTTAGATACTGAATTACTTAACTTAGTAAATAATGATGTTATAGTATCAACCGATATACCATTCATTTATTATATTCATCGATATTTATATATCTCTTTTCCTTTTTGTCATTAATCTCCTCCTTTTTGTATCTAATTTTATATCACGTGTCTTACACTTATTTATTATTATATCATCTTTAACATTCATAAATATATCATAGTTAACTTCATTATTATTTCTATCAAATATCCTTCCAATAAAATAATCATTTAATAACTTATAATCTTTCCATCTCCAATATACCTTCTGTTTTTCATTAATATCACCTATATAAATTCCCATTATAATATAATCATGCTCAATTTTACTAATTATTTTATTATTTTTATCTATAAAATATATTTGATGTATATATTTTATATTATATTTATTATCTATATCTAGATCATTCCTCATCATACTTGCAAATGATTTATCATCATCATATAATATTGCTAATCCCGTTAATCTTTTATTATCGAATGTTATATAACATATATGTTCATACTTATTATTTAATAATGATCTACTCAACTCACTAGATATATTATGTAACTGATTCAATTCATTTATTCCAAAATATTTTTTTATTAATGATAATAATTGATATATCTTAATTTGTTCAACTATATTCATACCATTCCAAATATCAATACCATCTATATCATATATTAATCCATCTATATATTTTATATATTCACTAGTTATTACCATATCAACTCTCAATATTACATTTACTAGATCATCTAAACTTATTCCAATATATTCATCATCTAATGGTTCATTTATATCATTCTCATAGTATACAGTTTCAATATATTCCATATAGTTTTCTCCATATTTTCTTATTCTATCTGCTTCCATACTATTTATATATCCTAATCTTCCATCTATTGTATTAATATATCCATCACTATTAAATATTGTATTATCAATTATACCAATATTATTAATATTCATCTAAGTATATAATATATAATTCTATACTGATTTTATCGATTTTACTATTTTATTTATTCTATATTCACTTATATCTATATTATATAACGATTTCATAGTTTCTACCGTTTTCTTCTTTGATTTAACTTTATTATATATTTCTAATACACGATCATTTAATTCATCATTATTATTATTAATTTCTTGCTGTTTTTCTTCATTCAATTCAGTATATTTTAATTCAATACCCTCACTCGTTTGTTGATATCCTGATATCCTTAATTTTCCATAATGTATTTTATTATGACACTTCTCACACAATTGAACCAAATTAAATAAACTATTTTTATGAAAAATACCTATAAATCCATCTATATCAGCTAAATGTTGTTCATTTATATGATGTACTTCCTCCGTTGGCTTTTTACATATATTACATACCGTTCTAACTATATTTGCATTATATGCTGATGTACTATTATCTATTATCATATTTGAACGACCTAATATTTTCCTTCTTATTTCATTTGCTTTATCTATAAATGTTATATCTAAATCTAATGCTTTTGCTACTTCTAAACCATATATTGCTGATCCACTACCTTCTTTTAACTTTCTATTATATACTATTTTCTTCGTATTTGGTTCATATATAGTTTCCATATGATAATGTTTTACTGATATTATATTCGTAATATCTTCTAATTTAGATAAATCATGTAAATGTGTTGCAAATAAAAAACTTGACTGCTTTTCATGTAATGTTATAATTGTTGATGCTACTATAGCAACACCTGATGTTGTTTCCGTACCTGAACATAATTCATCACCTAATACAATCGAATTTTTATTAGTTCTTTTTATAATTGATCGTAATTCACTCATCTCTACTGCAAACGTAGACTGACCTTTAAATAAATTATCATGATTCGATATTCTTGTAAATAACTGCTGATATGGCTGATATACAAAACTAGATGCCGGAACATAGAATCCAGCCTGAGCCATTATTATACTCAATCCAATACTTTTCATTAAACTTGACTTTCCAACTGCATTTAATCCATATAGTAATATTCCAATATTATCATCAGTACCTAATATAATATCATTTGGTATATATTGTATTTGTGAATTTAATCTTTCAATTATAGGATGTCGTAATTCTATACACTTAATATAACTATTTGTATTCTCATCATCTAATATTGGCTTACAATATTTATTATTATATGAAACTTTTGCAACACCCGCTAAAAAATCTAGTTTAGCAACCCAACTAGATACTGACTTCCACGTTTCAAAATATAATTCACTATAATTTAAATATATCTTATTCAACTCATCCATACACATTTTATTTATTCTCATTTGATATGCAATCTTATCATTCGACAATTTAGATATCATATCAACTGTTATTTTTGAAACGCTCGTTGTTGATTTAAATTCTATATCTCTAACATTCACATTATGTGATATACCACTTACCGTTATAGGAATTGTCTCATACTTTTTTAGTTCTTCTTTCAATAATGTTGCTTTACTATTAGATAATGATAAATAATGACCATCTCTTTCATTGTTTTTTATATCAATATTCGCATTATTTATAAAACTTGCTAATTTATCTGCAAATGCTTTCATAAAACCATCACAATAATCTATTTTATTCTGTAATTCATCAATATATCTATATAACCCAACTTTAAAAATATTTGATGTAATTTGATTATTTTGAACACCTACTAGTTTATCAAATTCAAATTTACTTTTATAATCCTCTATCGATTTTTTAAATATCTCAATTATATTATCGTCCAACTTTAATACATTTAATGTACTCTTAGTTGTAACATATTCTAATAATTTCAATGTTGCAGAATGACTCACTTCTAACTGTATTATTTGAGACGGATGTAACATACATACTTGTATTCTTCTATGTAATCTATCCATATCAGTTATTGAATTAAGATTCATACGAATATTATTATACTCATTCGTATTTATTAACAACTCTACTATATCATATCTATTTTGTAATTCTACTTTATTTATTAATGGATGTGATAAATTCATTCGCAATAAACGTCGACCCATTGGTGTTATCGTATTATCAAGTACATCCCATAATGAATTAATACCACTTCTATTAAATGTATTTCTATTATATCTATTAGGCATTACATTTAATTGATCTATCGCATCGTGTGATAAAATTAAATATTGAACGGGTTCCCATATTTTTGGTTTAATCCACTTTTGTATAATATTTTCATTATGTTCATAACAAAATTGAATTAAATATATATATGATTGCAAACAAAAAGGCATACGTTCCATATCAATAAATTCTACTGGTTGTAACATCTTCGTATATGGAAATACTTTCTTCAATATTTCATTATGATATTTTGTACTCTTATAATGTCCATATTCACAATTACTATAATTATTAAAATGAATTATTTCATTCTTTATTTCTAAATATGATGCTAACTCATTCAATGTTAGATTTGCATAATTTTCAGTATGTATCATTATCTCTATTGGTGAAAACATATGTACAAATCTAAATACTTCATCTAAACCCAAATTACTATCATCTGCGGTTGAATGTGTTTCATATACATATGATTCTCCGGTTGTTATATCAACGGTTGATAAACCAACAAACATTAATTCTTTGCCGGTTTTATGATCTCTAATATTTTCTAAATATATTGACATCATATGATTTGTATAATTATTTGTATCCATATTTAAACTAGGCGATATTATCTCAGTTATTTTTCTTTGCGGTTCTTTAAATCCCGGAATATGTTCTTGCTCGATTTTTATAATAGTATATCCATTACGTAATAATATATCTTTCCATTTATCAAACGAATGACTTGGAAAACCGGCCATCAATGGATTTTTATCACTAACGGGTGAAAATTTATCATTCTTTTTAGATACATTTAAATTTGTTAATTCTGCAATTTCGTAAATACGGCCTCTATTTGTTCTATTTTCTTTTTCTTCATATACTATTCCATATATTTCAAAAAAACCACCAACTTCCATTAGAACAATAGTTCGTTCACCATATTTTTTTTCATATTTTTCTTGTAATTCTAAATAATCATCAATTAATGTCATTTTTATTTTAAATTTCATTACATAATAATGCGAAAGTTTTAAATAATTTATTATATTAAAGTGTATTTAAAATATATATTTATAATATCAAAATGATAACTAATAAAAATAAAATAAATTATTTAAAATATGGATTACTATTATTCCTATTAATTGGAGTAATATTATCTATTAATAATCTTTTAAACATTCACGAACATTTCATAGGTGGTGAAAGATCCGGTACGGTAATAGTAAATAATTATGATTTTAGTGGTAGTGTTAATGATACTGAACGTAACATTGTATTAGATAATAACTTTATGAATAAAAATAAAAACAATAAAGATAATGAAACTTTCTATAATCTAAAAAGAAATTTGGCAAAA
>Ga0315904_10013338_pt1 | contig 10297 bp, 6 predicted proteins | sample LakEriMetagenome_6_FD_203529 | JGI IMG/M metagenome (GOLD analysis project Ga0315904, IMG submission 203529) | Freshwater fungal communities from buoy surface, Lake Erie, Ohio, United States - Buoy 12 MA120 | ecosystem: Environmental > Aquatic > Freshwater > Lake | place: USA: Lake Erie, Ohio...
CCTTGGCGGTCGTGGCCTTGCTCTGGGCGGCCTGGGCGGCCGTTCTCTTCGCGGCGATCGGCTGCGATGGGGGCTGGCCGACGGCCCGCGATGAACTGGATGCAGGAGCGACCGATTGTTGGCCCGTTGCCGTTTGGGGGGGAGTCTGTCGGGAGGGAGGGGGGGCTGAGGCCCCAGTCTTGCGGGTCGGGCGTTTTCCGGTCATGGCAGCGGCAAGGGAGCAATGGAGGAATCCGAAGACGTCATGCCCCAGAGGAGACTCGCGGGTGGTCCTGATCGAGAGTCGGGACCCATGAGTTGGGGTCATCCGATGGCGTGCTGGGGAGGATAGCACATGGTCTCCGGGCGGAGTGACCGTGTGAGCCCGGGATGTGCCTGGAGCAGAACGTTACTTTCCCGGTCAGCCTGACGAGGTTTCTTCGGCTGCGTTCGCGGCTGGATTTCCGCCGCGATTTGTTGTTCGCAGCTGGACGTTCTGGAGGGTCGGTGGGGACCTCGCCCCGGCTCAGGCCGATTGCGAACTGTCGGGGGAGCGGTGCTGAGGAACGATCGCCAGTCCCGGGGGGAGGTCATGCAGGCAGCCCAGACGCGGGGCGATGGCCAGAAAGGCCTGGTCGACATCCCGCTCGGCGGCAGCGTAGGCCCGCCAGTCGTCGACTTCGACATAGTTTCCCGCCACCCGCATCGCCTCCCACAGCAGGGTCTTGAGTTGTTGGCAGCGGGATTTTCCCCGGAAGAAGAACTCGGTGAAGTAGGTCCGGCGGCCCCGGGTCAGGGCGTTGCAGTCCCCCGGATCGCGCAAAACTCCCCGCAATTTCATCTGCGCCAGACCCCGGCGGAGGTCGTTGGCTGGCTGATGGCTCGACTCGTCCAGGGCCTGCTGCAATTCGGTCCGCAGGCGGGTGACCAGGTCGGCCTCGGCGGCGGTCAACGGGCGGGTGGCGGGCGGTCCAAATCGAATCTGGACGACCGTCACCAGGATCACAATCAGAACAAGCAGCAGCCAGATCATGCGGAGGGATGGAGGGCAACCGGCTGTGTGCGGTGAACTTTCGCCGACTGCACCGCGGAGTGGGCTGTCAGGGGGATGGGGCCGGGGCCATCGCCCGATCCAGGCGGCGGAGTGGGCTCGGACCGAACCCGCCTGTTATACTATGGTTGGCTGGGGGCTTGGTCGACAGGTGCTGGAAGACGGTGTGAGATGAACGCGATACCCTCCGAAGTACTGCGGCAGTTGAATCGGCGGAGCTGCCTGAAATGGGGCCTGTTGGGGGCCGGGATGGGGGGGCTCTCTCTGACGGACCTGCTGGCGGCCGATGAGGCCCGGCTGGTGAAGCCTTCGGCCGACGCGTGCATCCTGCTCTTCCTGAATGGCGGGCCCAGCCATCTCGATATGTGGGACATGAAGCCCGACGCTCCCGATGGGATCCGGGGCGAGTTTCAGCAAATCGCCAGTTCCCTGCCGGGCTATTTCTGCTCGGAGCACATGCCGCGGATGGCCCAGTGGATGCACAAGTCGCTGGTGGTGCGCAGCATGCACCACAGCGTGAACAATTCGCATGCGGCGGCGGTGTATGCCTCGTTAACGGGGCACGACCGGGGGGAGATTGGCGGGGGGGCGCGGCCCGACGACCATCCCAGCCTGGGCTCGGTGATGAGCCGGCTGCGCCCGGTGGCCCGCGATGTCTTCCCCCACGTGCATCTCCCCTACGTCACGAAGGAAGGGGCGGGAGGGCCTCCGCAGCCAGGGTTCTTCGGGGGGATCCTGGGGCGTTCAACCGATCCGCTGTTTGTCTTGAAGAACCCCAACGAGGCCGACTTCCGGATTGCCGAGCTGAGCCCCAGCAGCGACGTGTCGGCCGCGCGTCTGGCACAACGCCGCCAGTTGATCGGAACGCTCGATCTGCCTGCGCTGACGGCGGCCACTGCCGGGGGGGAGATGCAGAAGATGCAGGAGCGGGCGCTCGACATTCTCACTTCCGAGCAGACGCAGCGGGCGTTCCGGCTGACCGAAGAGTCTGACGCGGTCCGCGAGCGCTATGGCCGCAACATCTACGGGCAAAGCGTGCTGCTGGCCCGCAGGTTGGTGGAGGCGGGAACACGGGTGGTCACCATTTCGTGGGCCCCGGATGCGAACGCCACCTGGGACACCCACGGCAGCAATTTCCAGTCGCTCAAGAAGACCCTGCTGCCACAGCTGGACTCGGCGTGCGGCAGCCTGATTGAGGATCTGCACCACCGCGGCATGCTCGACCGGACCCTCGTGGCGGTGTTTGGCGACTTCGGCCGGACCCCCAAGGTCAACGCCAACAACGCCGGTCGCGATCACTGGAACTTCTGTTACAGCCTGCAGCTGGTGGGGGGAGGGATGAAGGAGGGGCTGATTTATGGCTCCAGCGACAAGATTGGGGCCTTCCCCAACAGCAACCCCCTAGTGCCGGGAGATGTGATCTCCACCATCTACCAGGCCCTGGGAGTGCATCACGAGGCCGAGGTTTACGACAATCAAAACCGCCCGCACCGGTTGGTTCCCTTCGGAACCGTGCAGTCCGACTTCTTCGCCTGATCGGTTTTCGAGGCGGTTGCGTTCGCGTGTTCCCGTCCTGCGTTCCCCTCCCAAACGCCCGGCTGCTGCCGTGGCCGCCACTTCCGGAAGTGACCGCCCATGCGCATTCAATGGCTGGTTCTGGCTCTGCTGGCGTGGCTCATTGGGATCAGCCCGGTGCGGGCTGAGGAACCGCTTCGAAGATTGCTGTATGTCGTCACCCCCGGGATCCGCAATTACCTTGAGTTTGGCGGCGCGGGAATCCTGGTGTTCGACATTGATGACGGGCATCGCTTCGTGCGGCGGATCGAAACCCCCGCCAGCCGCGAGCAGGCTCCCGACAACATCAAGGGAGTCTGTGCGAGCGCCGCCACGGGACGGCTGTATTTCACCACCCGGTCGAAGCTGTACTGCCTCGATTTGCGCAATGACCGGATTCTCTGGGAGCGGGCCCCCGCCGAGGGGACCGACCGGATGTCGATCACCCCGGATGGCCGGTTTGTGTATGTCCCCTCGCTGGAGAAAGAGGTCTGGAACGTCTTCGATGCCGCCTCGGGAGACCGCGTGGCCCAGCTCGAAACGAACAGCGGGGCCCACAACACGGTGGTCAGCCGGGATGGCCGCTGGATGTACCTGGGGGGGCTGAAGTCTCCCTTCCTGTTCATCGCCGACACGCGAACCCACGCGGTGGTCCGCCAGGCGGGGCCGCTCTCGGCGGCCATTCGTCCCTTGACCGTCAATGGCCGCTCAACCCGGGCCTATGTCTGTGTCAATGACCTGCTGGGATTCGAGGTTCTCGACCTCGAGCGGGGCACCCGGCTGTACCGCGTGATGGTCGAGGGATTTGAGCGGGGGGTGGTCAAACGGCATGGCTGCCCCAGCCACGGGATTGGCCTGACTCCCGATGAGCGGGAAGTCTGGGTGGTCGATGCGGCGAACCAACGGCTGCACATCTTTGATAATACGGTGGCGCCCCCCAGGCAGCGGCACAGTTTGCCCGTGCGGGAACAGCCGGGATGGATCACCTTCAGCCTCGACGGCGGGCTGGCCTATCCCTCCACCGGAGAAGTGATCGATGTCGCCACCCGAGAGACGGTCGCCCGCCTGACCGACGAGAGGGGCCGCGAGGTTCACAGCGAAAAGATGATTGAGATCCACTTCCGCGGAGATCTGCCCGTGGCCGCCGGCGACCAATTTGGGGTCGGGCGCGTGACCACTCCGGCTGCCAACCCCTGATGCCGGTGTGTTGGACTGTAAAGATCTTCTGCTGTAAAGAACTTCTGCTGTGAATCTGGGAAATGAGTCGGTTCAGCGACCACCCTCGCGCCCTGGTGGCCCGTCGGGGGGCAAGGGCAAGGGGAAATGTCAGCCCCCCGGGCTGGGGTTAAGCAACTGAAGAATGCGGGCCCAGCGCGACGTGCGTTCCGTCTCGAGTTGCTTGATGCGATCACTGACGCCGAGATAAGCCCCGGCCTCTTCGGGAGTCGGTTCGGTTGGCAGACCAGTGATGGGGTCGAACCCTGCAGCGGTCCCTGGGTTGGCGGGCAGGGGTGAGCCGGAAGGTTGCGCCGCGGGAAATGGCTGTGATCCGAGTGGCTGCGTTCCGGTCTTCGGGGGGGGGCCAAAGGGAAACTGCGCTGCAGTCGGTGACGACGGCGGCAGCTGCGAAAAGGGCTGTTGGGTGGGGAACGGTTCGGGGGAACTCCCCAAAGCCGACGGTTGGCCGGTTCCTGGACCGGGGAAGTTGGGGACCGAGCCGGAAGAGCCCCCCAACTCTGGGCTTGCGGGGTCCAGGGGCCCTGTCGGCCGGGAGGGCCTGGGCGCACGCGGACTGGCCTTCGGAAGTGGCATGCGGGGAGCCGGCGGGGGCGGGGCCAAGGGATCGAAACCAGGCATCAGCATGCCTGGAAACATCCCTGGTGGAAAAACACCCGGCGGAAAAGCACCTGGCGGAAAAGCACCCGGGGGGAACCCAACCGGCGGGAATCCGCCCGCAGCTGGTCCGGCGGCGGGAGCGCGGGGAGGGGCTCCACCCGGACCGACCAATTCGGAACCTTCGCGGCGGGCTTGCAACTCCTGAAGTTCCCGATTCAGGTCATTCACCCGTTGCAGTTCTTCGCGGATGACATCGAGCTGTCGGGTATGGGCCGAGCTGAACGCCTGCACCACCATCGCCATCATCTGCTGCTGATGCTCGAGCATCTGCGCCTGCATGGTTTGGAAGTGCGACATCAGGGCCGCGGAATTGATCTCAGCACCTTCGGAGGCGGGGGAGGGGACCGTGAGTCCCTCTCCCGGACCAATGGGCCGCAAGCCTCCCCGGGGAACCAATCCTCCCGGTCGCCGTCGGGGATCGGCCCCCCGCGGGGCGATCGCTCGGGACTCTTCTCCGGCGGGAGAATCCATCCCTTCCGAATCCGCGGCCAGGGAAGACTCATCATCTTCTCCAACGGAATCGGCGGAACGGACGGCCAGGAGGAATTTCCCCAGCCGTAATTGATCTCCCAGCACCAACGGGTGAATCCGCACGGGGGCATCATTGACGGTCGCGACATTCTCCGACTTCAGATCGACCAACCAAAGTTGGCCCTGCGCAACCACAAGGGCGCAGTGCACACGATCGACGCTGCTGTGCTGCAACCGCATATTGCACAGGTCACTCCAGCCCACCAGTGTGACCCGTCTTACGATGCGCACGACCCGCTTGGTGCCCGACCGGCTGTGGGCATTGAGAAACGTGAGCACGAAGGGGACGGTTTGTTCCCCTGGGGCGTCCCACAGGCTGAACTTGGAGTGACTGAGGGGAATCTGTTGCTCGTTCCCCACCGGCCCCATCAGCGTTACCTGGTACGGGCCGATATGCAGCGGTTCGCCGGGAGCCAGGAAACCACGTGGTTTCGACTTCTTCCCCCAGTGAAGGCCACTGCGGCTGTCGAGATCAAAACAGGCCAAACGGGCATCAATGACCTGCAGATAGGCGTGGCGTCGACTGACGTCGGCGTGGGGGAGACACAGGTCGCAGTCTTCTCCACTCCCCACGACGGCCACCGGGCCAGGCAACTCAACGCTGCGGGTGATTCCTAAACGTGCGTCGAGTATCTGGAGGCGGATGGGTGCCGTCTGGCCGCACGCCCAAGCGAAATTCTCCGACTCTGTGTTGCTCGTCACGCCTCAATCCACCGCGTCGTTGGAAGCACCGCGACGGGGCTCGGACTCGCGTCTCAATCCCTGGCGGGCCGTTTGACCGCTCCGGTCGCAGACCAACTCAAATTCTACCCGAGGATCGCGCGCGATGCATGGCAGAAAAACGGGAAATCCAGTTGCCCTGTCTTTCTCTCCCAATTGATTCAGGATGAGCAGACTTCGCAGCCGACACAGTTGATACAGACCGAACCTGGGGGCGGAACTTCCCTTGTACTGCCGTCAACCGGGACTTGTCCCTGTTCGGTCTCCTTCGAGTCGTCAACCCCTTTTGGGCCGACACATTTGGTGCTGCATGCGACACCCTGTCCTGCTTGTTCCCCGCAGTCCTCAACTGCGTGCACTGTACGCATGGGCCTCTGGTCTGCTGTTGTGCGGTACCCTCGGAGGGTGTTCCACTCCTTCACTGACGTCCCATCTTCCCCCGGGGCGGGGCGAGCAGCTGGCACGTCAAGCGTCCCCGGGAACTCTGGCCTCCACCCGTCCGAACCACTCCTCCGCCCGCCCGTCCCTCGGGAACCAGAGCCCGAACCGGACAACCGATGTTGGCGCGACCAAGTCCGCCGACCCGGCTCTGGGGTCGCAGGTGGTTCCCGTCTCCGCCCACGAAGAGTCGGTTGCCCCGGGCCGTACCAGTATCGGACCGGTCACGGGGCGCAGCCCGGATCGTCGATCCTTCGCTCGCCGCCTGCAGCTTCCCCCGGAATTGCCAGGGGCCGAGTCTCCCCCGGCGGTTCTGCCTCCAGCCGATGATCCCCAGGCCCGCGCGAAGGCGATCGAAAACCTGTTCCCCCCGTTCGGTCCGCTCCCGTCGTTGGCACCTGCCATTCCGGAAACCGGACTGCGATACACCCTGGCCGAGCTGGAAGCCCGCACCCTGGCCATCGCCCCGGCTGTCGATCAGGCGGCGAATGCCGTAGTCGCCGCCGATGGTCTGGCCTGGCAGGCCGGTCGGCCCTTCAACCCTCAGGTCGGTTACGAGGCTGACACCGTCCGCACCAATGGCACTGCCGGTTATCACGGGGTCTACGTCGAACAGGTGTTCCAGACCGCTGGGAAACGCCAGTTGGCCCAGCAGGTGGCCTGCTTCGACATCACCAGTGCCGAGTTCAACCTGCGCAAGGCCCGGATCGACCAACTGAACGCCGTTCGCAAGGCCTGGTATCAGGTGCTGGTGGCTCGCGAGAACGTGCGGATTACCCGCGCCCTGGCCGAGTTCTCGGACTCCATCTTCGAGCTGCCTCTCGATCAGTTGCGACAGGAACAGATTGCCCCCTACGAACCCCTGCCCATCCGGGCTCTGGCGATTCAGGCGCGGGCGGCGTACGAGGCGGCCCAGGCCCGCGATCGGGCCGCATGGCTCGTGCTGGCATCCGCCGTGGGCGACCCCAGTCTGCCTTCCGGCGATCTCGAGGGAACGGCTGTTTTTTCAGCCCCCATCGTCGACTTCGCCCAGCTTTCGAATCTGCTGCAGTCCAGCCACACCGATCTCCAGACCGCCCTGGTTCGCAACCAGCAATCGCAGGTGGAGGTCGAGCGGCAGTACCGCAAACGCATTCCCGACCTGCGGGTCTACACCGCTGTGCAGGACGACTCCACCACTCCTCCCGTGCAGCGGACCACCTGGAATCTGCAGGTGGGAGTGCCCGTTCCCATCTTCGACCTCAACCGTGGCAACATCCAGAAGGCCCGCGCGGAACAGGCGCGTGCCAGTCGCGAGTTCGAACGGGTCCGCAACGAACTGCAGGCCGATCTCGCCGACGCCTGGCAGCGATACGAAACGGCCCGCATCCAGGTCGAGGCCTATCGCAATCGCATCCTGCCCGATCAGGCCCGGGCGTACATCGGTATCGTTCGCCGTCACGACGAGGAAGGTTCGGTCACCTATACGGATGTGGTCGTTGCCCAGCAAAACCTGGTGATGGCCCTCAACACGTACATCACATCCCTGACTGAGCAATGGAATGCCTGGGGTGACCTGCTGCGGATTGTTCAGATCGACGACCCGGGCCTGTTGCAGCCCGAGTCCAATGCTGGTTTGACCCCCTTTGAGGGGGCCACGATTCCCCCGGCACCCGCCGCCGATCGCAACTGAACCCTTGGAATGACTCATCGCGGATCGCCCGTGAGTGGGTGACGCTGTGATTCCGAAATGACCGCCGGCCCCGGCTGCCCTCCGTTGGCAGCCTGAGGCCGGTTTGTTTTGCGCCCGCCGGTCAAGTTTGTCGATTGTGTCAAGACGAACGGATTCAAGATCGGTGCGGAACATGACGATCTTTCTCAACAGGCCAGCCGCACACTTTGCGGACCGGCCCTGTTGTTCACCCTCGCCGATGGATTCAGCCATGAATCGCTTGATGTTGCTGGCTCTGGGGCTGTTGGTCACCACGACCAGCTCTGGCTGCTATCACTACTGCCGTCACAAGAGCGGATGTTCCGATTGGCAGCCGGGCGGCTGCGGTGCGGCCAGTTCCTGTGGAGCCGCCGCGTCTCCCCGCCAGGCCCGTCTGCAGCATCACCGTCCCCATGGGCGGGACGAGGTGTGTGCCGACGACTTCTCCGATTGCACCGAATGCGGACGGCGTCATCGTCGCCGGAATGACGATTGCGGTCTGTGCGATGACTGCGTGCGGCAAAGTCCCCGCGATCGCCGGATGGCCCGCCGCGGGGGCCGTCGGCCGGGCCGCGGCTGTGATGCCTGCGGTGTTGCCTCCTGCTCTGGCAGTTGCGGTGCCGAACTTTCGTGCGGCCCCGTGGGGGCCAGTGCGGGGCCGGTGTCTTACGGCTCGTGCGGTGGCTGCAGTTCATGCTCGGGCGGCTTCTCCGCTGCAGCAAACGAAGGCTACATCAGTGAAGGGGGCTGGCAGCCCTCGGCGATGGGGGGGGGGCCGATGTACGGCGAGATGATCTCCAGCCCGCCCAGCAGCGGCTGCTCGGGATGTGCCGGGGGAGGAGCCTCGTCTTATCCCCAGGGTGCCATGCTGCAGGGCTCGCCCATGATGCAGGGAGGGTATGCCCCTGCAGGCTACGTTCAGGGGGGCTATGTGCAGGGTGGGGCGTTCCCCTCGGGAATGCCGATCGAAGGCTCGACCGGCTGGCACTCGGCGACCATGCCGAGTGGTCCGGTGATGAGCGGTCCCATGACCAGCGAACCGCTGGCGGCGCCCGCGGCGGGGACTCCCGTCTACTCGGCACCCACGACCAGTGTGCCCTCGCCGGGATCCTTCCCCACTCCGGCGAAGTGAGTCTGGCACCCGAAAGCCGACCTGTTTGAAAAACCACAGCCCTGTCGACGGTCTCGACCGTTGACAGGGCTGTGGGCGTTTGGTGGCAAATCCAGAGGGGCCCCAAACGTCGCCAAGTCGGCGACATGGCGTCCCGGTGCGGTGGCTGTCAGGTGCCCGGCTGTTTCCGCTTGTGCTCCACCTCTTTCCACAAGTCGCCGTACGCTTCTTTGTCGAACGGCGGGCATCCGGTGGGGTATTGTCCCAGGGGATGATCCTTGGCCCGCATCAGGCCTGTGCAATAAGAAAAAGTCCGACAGACCAGCTTGCGGTTGAGTTGCCCGGTCTCGGCCAGCGAGCGGGCGAAATCGGGATGCGAGAGTGTGGCCCGGCCAAACCCGGCGAAGGCGACCTGACCCAGGGCGACATTCGCCGCGGCCGCTTGCGGCGCGAAGTCCTGCAGCCAGCTGTAGCCGCTCCCCGCGACGGGAGTTCCCGGAACCGCCCGCTGGATTGCTGCCGTGATCCGGAAATGCCGCAAGACTCCCGCCAGGGGATGCTCTGGCGCGTGGTAGCCATCGACCGGCGGAAACTCGGCGGGGCGTACGAGGTGCGGATTGGCGTAGGGGTTCCCCATCGTCACATTCAACAGCGAGACCCCGGCCTGCACCAAGTGGGTCGCCAGGGCAATCGGTTCCTCCAGTTGTTCCCGCGCCGGGGACTGCAGGTCGGTTCCAAACGCACAGACCAGCGGCAGTTCGTGCGGCACCGGTTGACCAATAAATTCCTCTCCCGTCCCCACTCCGCGATGGGGGATGCCGTCGTAGGCGTTGAAGCGGGTGGCCAGGATCAGCCCGGGGACTTCTGCGCGAATCCGGCGGACCACGTTGAGGATCAGCCGTGTTCGGTTCTCGAAGCTGCCCCCATACCTGCCCGGGCGGTTGCGGGCGGCCAGCAATTCCGAGAGCAGGTAGCGATGGCACTGCTTGAGGTCGACGAAGTCGCAGCCTATGCGGTGCGCCAGTCGGGCCGCCGCCACATACTGGTCTTCAATCCGCTGCAGATCATCGTCCGACAGCAGTGGGTACGAGGCGTCGACCTTCTTTCCGGTGGTCTTGTCGATGGTCAGAGGAGCCAGCAGGGGGTCGTGTGTGGCCAACCACGGGCGCGGCACGCTGTATCGCCCCGAGTGCGTCAGCTGCAGGCCAATCAACAGATCGTCCGTCGGGTAACCCGCCGCGCGATGTGACGCCCGGGCCCCGTCAAGCATCCGGCCCAGGTCGGCCGCCGTCCGTTCCGAGATCCACAGCTGCCGGGTGTTGGCCCG
>Ga0315904_10013340_pt1 | contig 10296 bp, 5 predicted proteins | sample LakEriMetagenome_6_FD_203529 | JGI IMG/M metagenome (GOLD analysis project Ga0315904, IMG submission 203529) | Freshwater fungal communities from buoy surface, Lake Erie, Ohio, United States - Buoy 12 MA120 | ecosystem: Environmental > Aquatic > Freshwater > Lake | place: USA: Lake Erie, Ohio...
CGTTCGGGGTCAATCACACGACGGAGATGGTCGGGCCGTTCGCGATCTACCGGCAGCGCGCCGACGAGTTCATCCAGTTCTTCGACGCCGGTCTGATCCCGGCTCCGTGGGAGCCTGTCGCCGCCCTTCCCGAGACAGGAGCCACCGATGAGTGAGTATCGACTGGTTCCGGTAGAGGCCACCCAGGAGATGATCGAGGCGGCCTGCACGTTTGAGACGTGGGGCTGGGGCTTTACGCGCGAACTGGACCGAGAGGCCGCAGCGGCGACCTATGCCGCCATGCTCTCAGCCGCCCCGCCCGCACCTACGCGGGAGGAGGTGGCGCGGGTGCTCGGCAAGATTGACGGCGCGAAGTGGACCGACACGTACGTCCAGTTCACGACCCCCGAGCACAACGGCCCGCCTGAAAAATATTACCGCATGGCCGACGCCATCCTCGCTCTCCTCGGGAGGCAGTCATGAGTTATTTTATAACCTATAAAAACAGGTGCAGTCATGACCCTCATTGAACGGATCGAAGCGGCATCGGCTACCGATCACCTCGAACTGGACGCTATCGACCTCGCCATTGCCGAATGGTGCTACACTGGCGGCGCTCCGGGGCTGGTCAACTACGACCCGGAGATGTGGCTCATCCGAAACGGCGGATGGGCCAGCAGCATAGACGCCGCCGTGGCGCTGGCGGAGCGGGTGTTTCCGGGGTGGTTGTGGAACGTGGCCAGCGCAGACCACCTGCTCAATCTCCGACCCTGCGCGTTCTTGGCTGCACCGGAGGACAACGGCGCGCCTGAACCGTGGGCGTTTGATCGAGACGTTTACAGGGGCGACGCCTCCACCCCCGCCCTTGCCCTACTCGCCGCCATCCTGAGAGCGACGGAGGGGGAGGGGTGATGCGGGATCCGACCACCCTGCCCTTGCGCATTCCGCTGCCCGTCGTCCTGGCGCTTGCCGGCTACAGCCGTTCGACCCTGCGCAATCGCCAGCGCGCCGGCCTGATGCCCAAGCCCGTCGACCGCGGCACCAGCGGCGGCATCTACGACCGCGACGCGGTTCTCAAAGCCCTTAAGATCGTGAAAGATGACGCACCCGAAAAACAGGACTGGTCAATCTCGGCCGATGCCTTCCGTAAAGATCGACCTCGGCAGATACGTGGTGCTCAAGCGCCGCGCGGACGGCACGCACCGCGTGCTGTTTCAGGTGCCGGATCGCCTTCGCCCGTCAGGCTGGTCGCCGACAATTCCCCTGCCGCTTAACGCTGAGCGCCATGGCCGACTGGACGCTGATGAGGTGGCGGCCATCCAGCGCGACGCGGCGTCCCTGCACCGTGATCTGACGCGCGCCCGCACCGGCGCTGATCCGGGCGATCGCAGGCGCACCCTGTCTGTGCTGATCGCCGCGTGGCAGGCCAGCGACGAGTATCAATCGCTCAAGCCGAAATCAAAACAGCACTACGGCACCTACATTCGATACATTCAGACGCTGGACCGCGGTCAAGATCCAACGACCCTCACGCGAGACGATGTTCGCCGGTTCCTGGCTGTCGTGCCCGGTGGCCCGGCGAACAAGAAGCACACCCTGAAGACACTCAAGATCGTGCTCGAACATGCGGTCGCCAAGGACTGGCGAAAGGATAACCCGGCCCGCGGCGTCAAGATCAAGGTTCCCGAGACACGGGTGTCGATATGGGAGCAGTCCGACGTCGACCTGTACGTGAAAGCGGCGCACGCGGTTGAGCGCCCCAGCATCGCGCTTGCGATCCTGACCATGTGGGAGATTGGCCAGCGCCTGACCGATCTGCGCGCCTTTCGCCCTGGGGCCGAGTACGACACCGAGCAGGGGATGTTCCGGTTCTGGCAGGAGAAGACAGGCAGCTACGTCACCGTGCCGATCAGCGCCGCCGTGCGCGAGGCCCTGGCCGAAGCGGCCAAGGGGCAACTATTCCTGTTTCGCCACGAGAAGACCGGGCAGGCGTACACCGAGAACCGCCTGAGCGAGGCGTTCCGAGTGGTGCGCGAGGAGGCGGTCAAACAGGGCGGCAGGCCCCTGCTGCTCAAATGGCTGCGGCACTCCTGCGTCGTTCAGCTATCCCGCCGAAACGTCGAGATCATGCAGATCCGCGCCATCACCGGTCACTCGCCGGCCAGCATCCACAAGATCGTGACGACCTACTGCCCGAAAGACGACGTGCAGGCTCTTGCGGCGCAGCGGGCGCGGGGCCTGATCTGAACGTCGCCAGAACAAAAGTCTGACGGGCCAGGTTGGATAAGTTGGACGGCCATGAAAAAACGCTTTAGAATCAACATCAGACACGCGCATAACACCGCCCAGTAGGCGGATGATTATCCCGCAGAATCAACGGCATCGTCCAACTGTTCTGCTCACGTTCGCGCAAACAGAATCAAGGACTTGCAAATCTAGTTGGACGGCTTGCGCAGCGCCTCGACCTCGGCCTCGACGCGCTCCAGCACCCCGATCCGCCTACGCAGCGCCCGAACCTCATTCCACAACACTGCGCACATGGCGGTCGGGTCGAGCGACAGTGTTTCGTCCTCCTGCACGATGTCGGGCAGGCCAGCGGCTTCCGTCGCGGCGAGCACGTCCTGAGCGATCCAGCCGTAGTGGCGCTGGGTGTCACCCTCGCGCCAGTTGAAGCTGACCGCCTCAACCGCATCCAGCATGGCCCCCGGATCGATGGGGACAATGTCACGCTTCAGGCGCTCGTCCGACGAGACGTTGGGGTTGTTGATGAGGAACACCGTGGCCCAGCGGTTCGTCGCCGAGCCCAGGTTCTTCAGGAAGGCGGTGCCGTCGGGCACGAAATGATTAAAGGTCGCAATCTGGCCGGCGTTCAGGTCGCCGAACAGCATCGTGCCGTCCGACTGGTAGTTCGCGATGTTGCGCGCGGTCGTCGAATTCGTGCGGCCGACGAGCGTCTGCCCGGTGTCCAGGACGATGCCCGCCTTGGCGATCAGCGAGCGCGTCGGCTGCGAGCCCAGCGTGCCCCAGCTCGTGTTCGTGCCGTCCGTGCGCTTCTCCCACAGGGTCGAGCCCACATCACCGTCGGTCTGCACGTAGATGTCGCCGCGGTTCGCCGTGACCACGCCCTCGGGAGAGCCAGTGCCGCGGGTGACGTTGAGGCCGCCGCCGGTCGTTTCGAGCGTGTTGCCGATGCCGTCGTCGTCAACCTCGACGGTGGCGTTGACGTACTCGTTGCGCCCGACCTTCACGCCATTCGCCGACGACAGCAGGTGAATGGCGACGGTCCAAGGCGACGAGCCGTCGAAGACGTTGCCCTCGATCCGCATGCGCTCGCCCGAGCCCGTGCCGCCGATCGAGATAGCGGTCGCCGTCGGCGTGCCCGTGCCCGGCGGGATGCGGAAGAACACGTTGTCCTGCACGAGGAAGTTCGCGTAGGCGCTGGCGTTGTTCACGATGTCCAGCACGACCGCAGCGGCGCCGAACTGGGCGTAGAACAGGTTGCCGGCGATGCGTGCCTGCAGGCGGTTCCGCCCCTTGTAGGCGGTCGTGTAGACGTTGAGGTGCGAGTCCGTGAGGAAGAACAGCGGCTCCCCCGCCGTCCCGCCGCCAGACACGTCGTCGTCGATGCCGATATCCACCGCCACCATGGTGATCTGGTGGAAGTAGATGCCTTCCAGCAGGCCGCGCAGTCGGATGCCGCGCTCGAAGCCGTAGAAGTTCGTGTTGCGCAGCTTGATCTCAACCGGTGAGTTCGCGCCCGTCACGTCGAGGCCGATCGTGCCCGACCACGGGTAGCCGCCCACGGTGTCGACCGCGCCCTCGAACGTGCAGTCGCTGATGATGACATTCCGGGCGTTGTTGAGCTTCACGCCCGTCGTCCAGTTGGTCACGCCGGACACGCCGGACACGACCACTTCGTGCAGGCCCACAGTCGGCGAAGTCGAGCCCTCGCCGTTGGTGTAGCTGATGTCCAGCGCCGTGCCGTTGCCAGCCGTCGCCGCGCGCAGCGCCATGCTGCGCAGGCGGATCGTCGGGCTGGCCTGCCGGACGGGCGTGCCGCCCTGGTAGATCAGACCGGCCGACGCCCCGAAGATGAGGCCGGACGTCTGGGGCGAAGCACCCTCCAGCGCCAGAGACTTGCTCGACACCGTGATCGAGCTGTTGCACCGCGCGAACCCGGAGATGACGCCCAGCCGCCCCTTGTCGGCGCACCACTGGATCCACGCGTTCAGCGCGGTGTGGTCATTAGTGCTGCCGTCGACGACCGCGCCGAACATCTCGGGCGTCGGCTCCAGCTCGTCCAGACGCCAGCCGCGGCCGTCAGCCGACAGGAAGGACGCCCGCGGGTGGGCCGAGACGTAGGCGGAGTTGACGTCCGTGTCGTACACGTAGGTGGCCGCGCCCGACAGTTTGCGCACCACAGCGCCAGCGGCGTAGGACACCGTGGTCACGCGCGTGATGTCGTTCGGGATCGACGGCGCAGAAGCCGGGAACGGCCCGATGCTGTACTGCGCCTGCGTCAGCCCCAGCTTGCCAGCCAGCGCAGGCGTCAGGCCGGTGACGTCGCTGATCGCGACCGGGCCGCCGCCGCCACCCTCTCCACCGCCGCCAGTGCCGGCCTCGGCAATGCGGCGGTCGTGATCCTGAGCGATGGCGGTCAGCCGGTTCAGGGCGGCGTCAATGGCGCGCGGCGGGACCGACTGGGCCGGGGCGAAGTTTGTGTTGCGCACCGCGGTGACGTTGCGCGAGATCGTCACGACGCCAGACGTGGCCGTGTTCAGCGTCACCGTGCCGCCGTCATAGCCCCCGCCGTCAAGCTCAGTGCCCGTGAAGCTGAATTCGGATTGCAGCAGCTCAACGCCGTCGACCGTGACGCTGAGATCCGCCTTCTCGAACAGGGCGAACGTGATGGCGAACGCCGACTGCGCGCTGCTCGGCGTAAACGTCGCGGACGTCGGTTCGTCGGGTATCGTGAGGCGGGCCATGATCGGACCATGACCGCGCCCCCGATACCCTCAACGCACGGGGCTATTCGCCCATACGCACCGCCTCTCGCCGCGCGATCTCCTGCATGGCCATCTGTTGCAGATCGGCGGCGTAGATGTCCAGGATTTGGGCACGCGCGTCGCGCCGATACGCCTCGACCACCGACTTGATGTACGACGCCTTCTCGCCTTCCGGCCCGTCCGACAGGCTGAAGTAATAACCGCTGTCGGGATGGCGACCCTCGGCCACGGCGGACAGTTGCTCGCGGGCGGGATCGCCAGCCAGCCGCACAAGCTCGCTGTAGATGTCTGGCCGGTTGCGCAGGGACACGTTCTCGCCCATCACGCTGATGTTGCGCTGGGGCATGGAGATGCTGACGCCGTTGTTCAGGACTTCCAGGTCGATCGCATCGCCGCCAAGGCCACGCGATTGTAGCCCCAGCACGCCAACCATTTGGTCGACGGGCTGTTCGGTGTAGTAGCGGCGCGGGCGCCCCCACAGGTCGCGCTGCACGGTCAAGTCATCGGACATGCCGGGGATGGTGTTCTTCAGCGCATCAACAACACTGACCACCTCTCGCAGGTAGGGGTCATTCGCGCGCCGCGCAGTACGCATGGCGCTGCTGAACGGCAACATCCCCGACGCCGTGCTGCCAAGGAAACGCTCGGCAACGGCGACATTGTTACCCGTCAGGGCGGTCGTAAACTCAACTGCACCCTTGAGTGTGTTCTTGTCGAAGAACGCCTCGCCCATGGCGATGACGGCGTTTGCCGCGATCTCGCCGACTTCCTCAAGGTTTCCAGCGTTCCAGTCGTCGTTGCGGATAAGCTCGGCCAAATCCCCCACCAGGCTGAGGCCGGTCGCAAACGGGTCAAGGCGCTCGAAGCTATACCAGCGGTCGCCGAAGCGCACGCTGTAGGGTTGCCAGATGTTCCCGCCGGACTTATCGGTTCGCATAAGGGCGTCACGTTGAGCGGGGTTGTTAGGCCCGCCGCCCGTGATCTGGCCATCCATAGCCATGCCCATCCAGACCGACCACAGGGCGCTGCCCACCGCAATCTTGGCTTTTGCGATTTCGGCTTCAGCGCCGCCGGCCGCAAGCGCGTTCCTCGCCCTCGCAGACAGATGCGCCAGCGGAGAGTATTGCACGGCCATGGACGTCAGATTCAGCGGCGTGCGCATAAACGGCATCACGAGAGACGCGATCGGAAGGCCGACAAGCTGGGTGGACCCGCGGTCAATCATGGCCCGGAGATGCGACAGGCCGCGCTCAAATTTGCCGTCCGATCGAGTGAACGTCAGGTCGTGCATCGCGCGCTCGGCGGCCTCCAGAATATCATCCGGGGGGTCGTCAAGGGTTTCCGCCATGCGCCGCTGCGCGGCCTCGCCAGTCAGCCCCTCGCGCGCCACGCGCCGAAACGCCTGCGCGTGAATCTCCCCGCGCGCCGACATGACCTTGTAGAAGTCGTCGCCAAGTTGGTTGATGTTGGACGGCGCCTCCATAATCAGCCCGACAACATCGAGCAGGCGCCCCAGTGGGGTGTCCTCATTAACCCGGAACGCTGTGGCGGAAATGGCGCGCGGCGTTCCCATGCCCGCCTCCTCGCGCTCGGCCCGCATCGGAACGCCGCGAGGCGCCGCCTCGTCAATGCCAGGAGCGAGGCCGCGAAACACGCCTTGCTCTCTGATGGCCGCGAAGTTGTCTGCGGAGATGCGGCGGCTCACGTCCATGGGGTCAAGGCGGAACATGTCTCGCGCCGCCTGCTGCATGCCGTGCAGCAATGCCGCAGCCTCGCCCACTTGCGTTGAGCCCTCGCCGCCAAACGCGCGCGCAAGGCGCGGGGCCACGGCCCTTGAGGCCACCTCAAGAAGCATGGCTCCGGGGGCGCCCAGCACGTTGACAAGTGCGGTGCTGGGGCCTGACAGCTTGCCGTTAGTCGCCACCGTCTGAACGATGGCGCTGGTCCGAGCCCGCCACCCCTGGCGCAGAAGCTGGTTTAGATTCTCGTCGCCGTTCTGCATCGCCTCCCTGACGGCGCGAGCAAGGTCTATCGCCACCCGCGATCCGCCATTTTGGGCAAGCAGGTCGTCGACCTGCCGCAGATATGACGCCGGTGCCCCAGCCGGAATGCGGAAGGCGTTGAGCGCTCGCCCTGCCTCCGCACGGGCACCCATAAACTCGCCCTGAATCGACCGGTAAATGCCGACCATCCTGCGGAACGCATACTGATTGGCCATCGTCGGGTTCAGGATCAGGGCGTTGCTCAGGTCGCCCAGCGTTTGAGCTGCGCTGTTCAGCGCCTGCCGGTAGGCCAGCACCTCCTCGGCGTTCATGGCCTGCCCGGTGCGCCGCTCGGCCATCGACTGAACCCAGTCGACCTTGCCGGACGCCTCGCGGGTTGCGTCCCACGACCTTTGACCGCGTCGCATCAGATCCACATCGTCTCGGAAACGCGACGCCATGTTGGCGATCACGTCCTTGAAGTCATTGTCGGCGTCAATGCGGCTCCAGTTAATGTCGAACACATTGGCGGCGGCCGGGTTGGCGAGCACCTGCTCGGGTGTAACCGTGCCGGCGGCGCGCACCCTGAACCGCGGCGCGTCGGGATTGCCCAGCGCCTGACGCACGGCCGTTTGCAGCGCCTCGCCCTCGGCGTTCGCCTGCGTCGCCGCCAGCGTGGGATCGACCTGCAGTCCCTCGGCGCGGGCCGCCGCACGCGCCTCGGCGCGCACCTGCCGGGCAGCGCGCAGGGCGCGGACGGATTGCGTGATCGCATCCACGGCCACGCCCAGCCCCAGCCCCTCAAGGGTGTTCTTCAGGCGCCCCTCGACCTCGCCGTCATCCGGGCGGGCCGCGAGGTAGCTGAACACCGGGGCGATGGCCTCGGGGGCGATCTCCTCCAGCAGGTTCGACAGGCGTTCTTCCTGGCCGTCGAACGCGGCAAAGTCGGCAAGCGCGCCCTGCACCATGGCCTTGCCGATCTGGCCCGCGCGCGTCGCGGTGCGCCAGCCGCGCAGGATGCGCCCGCCCCCAGCGAAGCCGGTCAGGAACTGCGAGACGCCCTCGATCGCGCGGCCCGTCACCGTCTCGGGACGTTCGTCCTCAGTGCGCGACACGCGAGGCAGAGATCCTCCGCCCTGCGCCTGAAGTTGGGCCGGCGTCAGGTAACGGGGCTGGAATGCGCCCGTCTCGGGGTTGGTGATCTGGATGCCGCCGAGCGGGACGCGCTCTTCCAGCCAATCGCCCATCTCATCGACGAGATCGATCGTGGCGTTGACGCCGCCCTTGATGCCCGAGATGACGGCCTGCCCGCCCTCAAGGAACAGGCCCGTGCCTACGTCACGCGCAACCGCCGCCGCGCCCGAGTCGGTGATGCCGATGCCAGCCTGAACAGCGGACTCAAGGTCAGCCGCCTCCTGATCCAGCGCCGCGCCCTCGCGCTGCTCCTGACGGCGCAGGTAGAACGTATCCAGGGGCTCGACCGGAGACTGCGCTTCCTCACGGTACCACTGGCCATTATCCGCCCTCTGGAAACCAGCAGTCTGCAGGTCGCTGTCAGATGCGCCCACGAACTCGGAGGCGACGCCGATGATCGGGCGTTGCTCACCGCGAATGGTGATCGTCGGCCGATCCTGCGGCGCGGCCGGGGCGGGCGCCTCTTGATCCATCAGTTCAGGTTCCATGCAGGATCTCGTTGCGGCTCTCGTCGTATTCGCGCTGGCTCATCGGTTGGCCGCCATTAGCGAGCCGAGCGCGCCTGGCCTCCAACGCACGAAGTTGGACGGTGCGATCATTGTTCGCCGTCTGCGCATTCGCAGGACGCCCCGCGCCAGCCCCGCCGAACACGCGCTCGGCAATGGCGCGGCCAGCGGCGAGCCGACCTTCAAGCCCCACATCAGGGTTGTCTCGCGCGAACATAGCCGCAGCCTCCTCGGCAATGGCCATGTTCGCCGCCGTGCCACGCATGGACATGCCGGGGCGCCGGGCGGAGTCCCTGACCGGGGCCATCACGTCATCAACGACGGGGCGCAGAGCGCGGTCGGTGTTGACCCGCAGGGTCTGCGCCTGACCGGGCGTGATCTGCCCGGCGGCCAGAGCGTCGGCGATCTCTTGCCGGGACAGATTTCCCGCGCGGGCGCCGTCGTTTAGCTCGCTGTAGTTCGCCCGCGCGCCCGCTGCAGTCAGTGCGCTGATCGCCCGCGCCTCCGCACGCTCGCGCCGCACCTGGGCACGCGCCGCGCCGATCAGGCGCGCCTTGGACGCATCTGACAGATCGGTGCGGGACTGGATGTCGGCCTCACTGACGCCGCCCAGCAGGATGTCGAGCTGCAGTTCACCCATCAGATCGCGCTCGGCGGCCCGGCGCTCACGATCTTCCTCCTGCCGAACGCGCTCCTCCTCACGGTCGACGGCGTAGAAGTCGTTAACCTGACGCGTGGCGTCCTGATAGACGCGGCGCCGGCGCTCGGGCGTAAGGCCGGCGAACGCCTCGCCGTTCAGGACCTGGTCTTCAAGCAGGCGCAGCGCAGCGGCGCGCCCCGGCAGACCGCCGCCGTTGGCCGAGTAGGACTCGATGGCCAGACGGCTGACATTCGCCCCCAGCGCCGCCTCGTCGAAACGGTCATCGTCAAGCGCCCGCTGTTCCGGCGAGTACAGGATCGCCGGGTTGTTCTCGCGCTCATCCTGCAGGGCCAGCCGCTCGCCGTAGAGCGCCTGATACTCCTCGCCGCCGATGCCGCCCTGAGAGGCCAGCGCAATCAGGCGCTCGTCCAGCGTCTGGATCCGAACGCCAAGCGCCTGCACCGTCTCTTGCTGGTCGCGGGCCGTGCGGGCATTGACCACAACATCGCGGCCACGGGTGAACGCCTGCTGCGCATAAGCCTCGACCTCCGGGGCCATGTCGCTCCACGCGCCCTGAATGAACCCGGACGTGGCCTCGCGGCTCGCGCGCTCATAGCCCTCCGGGTCCATCGCGAACTCGCGGCGCAGCTCCTGTTCGCGGCGGTCCACATCGTTCCTGACTTCGGACAGGTAGGACACCTCACGCGCCCGGATCCTCGCCTCGCCCACGTCGCCGCCCGTCAGGATGCGGTCGATCAGGCCGGGCGTCTGGCGCTCCCCGCTGGCGATCTCCGCGCCCTCGCGCGCTCCGCGCTCCTGAGCCCTGCGGATCAGGTTAGGCTTGGCCGCCTCGGATAGGCGATCGAACGTGCGGCGCGCCTCGTTCCACGCCTGCGCCTCACCCGTGCGCAGGTCGACGGTCGGCGTGATGTTCGAGACGTTGATGCCGCGTTGCGGCTGCAGACCGGACCCGGTGGCCATTACCTCCC
>Ga0315904_10013341_pt1 | contig 10295 bp, 6 predicted proteins | sample LakEriMetagenome_6_FD_203529 | JGI IMG/M metagenome (GOLD analysis project Ga0315904, IMG submission 203529) | Freshwater fungal communities from buoy surface, Lake Erie, Ohio, United States - Buoy 12 MA120 | ecosystem: Environmental > Aquatic > Freshwater > Lake | place: USA: Lake Erie, Ohio...
GCTGCGGTGGAGAAGGCGTTGGCTGCGCGTTGAGCCAATACCCGGGTTGGACGCTCAAGCACGCCGCAAGGCGGCCGCCCAAGGCACCACAGAGCTGAGGGCAGCCAGCAGCAGCACCATTAAGGCGCCCGGGCTGTACAACTGCCCCGCAAGACCGGGGCCCACCATGGAGGCCAGCGCAAAGGCAGCGGGTACCAGCAGGATCGCGCGGCCTGAAGGGTCCTGCCGTGCGATGTGGGCGGCCTGCAGCACGCAGCCGCAGGTGAAGGCGAACTCCCACACCCAGGCACCTAGGGCGAAACGGGTGAAGCCCGACGCCGACGCCAGCAGGAGCAAACCGGCCCCGAGCAGCAGCAGCGCCGCAGCGTGCGCCCTGCGAGGTGACCAGCGCTCACCCAAGGCCCCCACGCTGAAGGCTGCCACACCGCCCAGCAGCTTGAGCACGGCAAAGACCAGGCCGGTTTGTGCCGGCTCCAGCTTCAGCCCTGCGCCCATGCGTTCCAGAAAGGCCCACAGCCCGATGTTGCCCGTGAGGTAGACAAAGAACACCACCAGGCCCATCCAGGCGGCCAGAGGTACGCGAGGTTTCTCAACAGTTAACCCAACGTTGGAGCCACCCGCTGTACCCGCAGACCCTGAAGCCCCAGCGTTCGTCGCTGTTGACACCACCGAGCGCGCGGGCACCCACCAGGCCGACAGGCCCAGCACCACCACGACCACGGCCAGCGCCGCGGCCGCGCCCAGGTACTGCCAGTGGGCGATGACCAGCGGCGGCAGCGCAAACAGCACGGCCGCGGTGACAGACAGCTCCACCCCTTGGCGCACCCCGAAGGCACGGACCTTGTCCGGCAAGTCGCTCAGGATGCGCATGCCCAGACAGGTCATGGTGGACGCAAAGAAGCCGATCAGGGCCCAGGCCACGTACTGACCCTTGAGATCGGCTGTCACCGCGCTCAATGCGAAGGAGCCCGCCGTGCCCAAGGCGCTGATCACCGTGAGCAGCCGCCAATTCACCCGCTCCATCCACAGCGAGGCACCCAGCGTGCCCACCAGGTAGCCGGCAAAGCAGACCGAACCCATGAAGCCCACCGCCGCTGGCTCGAGCTTGAAGGCTTCAGCCAGGCTGCCCAGCATCACGGGCAGTGAGTTGAAGGGCAGCCCCCCGATGGTGGAGGCGATGCTGGCGGCCACCATCACCCCCATCACCTGCGCGGGTGACAGACGGGGTGCTGCAGTCAGAGTGACGGGGGAGCTCATGTTCACCTCGCGATATGGGCGTGACCGTTGCGTTCTCGGGCCGGCAGTGCCGAATCAGACCCGTTCGCCCAGAAGTTGTCGCAGGGCTTCGACAAGCTCAGCCCGAACGGAAGGGCCACGCGCGACGTTCAATTCCTCACATGTACAGGATGACGATGTCGTTCACTACCGAGGGGCGGTCCTGCCCCACCACGTGGGTGTCGATTTCCATGGTGAGCTGGGTGCCGCTCTTCACGCGCTCCACAGCCTTGACGCGGGCGCGCGCCCGGATCCGGCAACCCGAGGGCACGGGCGTGGCAAAGCGCAAGCGGTCTGAGCCGTAGTTCACCATGTTGTTGAAACCGGTGACCTCCCAGTCCAGCGGCAGCGTCAGGCGGCTGACCAGCACCTGCACCAGCGCGCCGTGGGCGATGGTGGTGCCAAAGGGGCTTTGGGCACGCGCGCGTTCGGGGTCGGTGTGGATCCAGTAGTCGTCGCCCGTGAGCGCGGCGAACTGGTTGATCACCTCCTGGGTCACCGTGAACTCGTTGGACCAGGGCGTGAACTCCTCCGAGATGAGGGTGCGCAGGGTGTCGAGGTCGCGGCAGTCGATCTTGCGTTTGGGCGGTGCAGTGGAGGCTTCAGCCAATGCGGGCTCAGCTGGTCCCGCCACCGCAGCTTCAGCATCCGCCTTCATCACGCTTGGATGGGACCCTTCCTCCGCGGTGAAGCGCAAGAGCGTCACTGCCCCGGGCCGTTCGTCGAACACGGCGCGCAGCCGCATCCCCACGCGCAGGTCAGCAGGGTCCACCCCCACGATGGTGGTGTTGAGGTGCGGACCTTCCTCCAACGCCACCACGGCCAGCAGCTGCGGCATCTCGTCGGTGAACTCGGGCAGTGTGGGCACGCGCGCCACGGTGAAGGTGTAGAGCGTGCCGCGGCCCGAGGCGGCTTGCCACTGCAGCTGACGGCTGCCGCAGCTGGGGCAATGGCTGCGGGGGAAGAACACCGCATGGCCACAGGCCTCGCAGCGCTGTATCCGCAGCTCATGCGCTTTCAGCCCATCCCAGAAGGGCTGGGACAGCGGCGTGGGGCGCGGCAGGGGTTTGTTCCAGGTGGTCATCTCACTGCCCTCCCCGCAGGATCAGCGCGCCCTGCTCGCTCATCACGCCGCCCGTGCCTGACACGTAGGCCAGGTCATGCCGTGTGAGTTGCCGAGCGCCTGCGCGGCCCTGGATCTGATGCACGGCCTCGATCACCTGCGTCATGCCGCCAGCCGTGCCGGTCTGACCGAAGCTGAGCTGGCCGCCATGGGTGTTCATGGGGAAGTCACCCTGGAAGGTGAAGTCATGCGCGCGCACGAAGTCCAGGCCTTTGCCCTTCTCGCAGAAACCCGCGTCCTCCAGCGTCAGCAGCACGGTGATGGTGTAACAGTCGTAGATCTGCGCCATGTGCACATCGGCCGGGCTCACACCTGCCATCGAGAAGGCCTTGCGCGAGGCAGGGCCAATGGGGGTGGCCAGCATGTCACGCGCATACGTGGGCGACTTGGTTTGGATGTGCTCGCCGCAGCCCACCACCTGCACCGGGCGGTGGCGCGCCGAGCGGGCAATGTCCTCGCGGGTGACGACCACGGCAGCGCCACCGGCCACGGGCATCACGATCTCCAGCATCTTCAGCGGCTCGGCCACCATGCGCGAGGCCAGCACGTCGTCCACCGTGATGGGTTGGCCGTGGAACATGGCGTCAGGGTGGTGGCAGGCGTTGAAGCGCTGGTGCACCGCAATGCGCGCGAGCGCGGCCTCATCCCAGCCGTGCGTGGCGGCGTAGCGCTGCGCGATCATGGCGTAGCCAGTGTTCTGCGCCATGTGGCCGTAGGGCAGATCCATCTCGGCCTCAGGCGCGCCAAAGCGCGTGCTGTGGCCGCCAAAGCGCGAGGCGCGCATCACTTCCGCAATGTGGTCGTCATTGGGCGCCGCCGGCGCCATGCGGGAGGGGATGACGCACAGCACGGTGTTGCACAACCCGAGCTCGATGGCCGCCGCCGCGCGCCAGACCATACCCACCGAACTGGCGCCGCCCAGGTCCACCACTTCGGCGAAGTCGATGGACACGCCCAGGTACTCCGCCGCCATGGCTGGCACAAACATGCCCGCCTCGTGGAACTGCGGCCCGATGGTGATGAGCCCGTCCACGTCCTTCAACGTGAGGCCCGCATCGTCCAGCGCCTGCAGGCCCAGATCGGCCACCTGCTCCAGGTGAAACATCCTTGGCGCGGTGGCGTACTTCTGCGGCTTGTACTGTGCCGCCCCCACCAGCGCCGCCTTGCCTTGCAGACCCATGGCGACCCTTCAATAAAGTGCTGTGCCATCTTGCCAGCCGGCCTTCGCACTGGCCTCGTCCGGCGGGACTATCCAGGCCCGCTGCCTCTTGCGCTGAAACGAAACAGGGGCCCCGAAGGACCCCTGACCTTGGACAGCGTGGACCGCGGCTTACCAGCGATAGGTGAAGTTCGCGCCGTAGGTGCGCGGGTCACTCCAGAAGGCTACCTGGTAGAAACCGGAGATGTCCATGTGGGCGACGGTCTTGCGCTGGTTGAGCGCGTTCTTGACGAACAGCGAGAACTCACCCTCGCCAGGACCGCCCAGCTTGATGCTGCCCAGTTGCAGCCGCAGGTCTACCATGGTCAGCGCAGGCATCAGGGACTCGGCCGCCGAATTGCCCACGGTGGCATTCGCCGCCTTGGCATCGATCACACCGGGATAGGTGTAGCGCTCAGCCACGTAGCGTACGTCAGCAATGCCGCGCAAGGGCATCTTGCCAATGTTGCCCAGGCGGGCGTTGGTCGTCACGCTGAGAGTGTGACGGGGAGCACCTGATACCACGGAGTTGCTTGCGGCATCGATCGGCTGGTTGGTGGCCGACAAAGCCTTGTATTCCTTGAACTTGGCGTCCAGGTAGCCGTAGGCCAGCGAGTAGCGCAAATCCGAACTGACGCTCCACGTAGCATCCAGCTCGATACCCTGCGTCTGCATCTTGCCCGCGTTCAGGATGGTGGGCGAGATCGATCCGGCTGGCAGCAGCGACAGCTGGAAGTCCTTGACGTCCATACGGAACACGTTGGCGCTGTACTGCAGCTTGCCGCGCATCGCCGATCCCTTCAGACCCAGTTCATACGAAGTGGACTTCTCGGGGCCGAAAGGCTTCACAGGGGAACTGCCGCAGGCCGCGCCCGTGCAACCTGCAGGCGTGACTGGCGCTTCGGCGGGGAAACCGCCGCTCTTGAAGCCGCGCGCCATCCGAGCGAAGACGTTGGTGTCCTTGTCCAGGCGATACAGCAGGTTAACAGTGGGGGTGAATGCGGACCAGGATTCTTCGCCCCGCAGATCCACCGTGTTGGCACCCTGCTGGACGAACTGCGCGTTGGTGCCATATCGCCAGGCGTACACGGTCTTGGTTTCCTCGGTGAAACGTCCCCCAAGGCCCAGGCTCAGCTGCTTGCCCAGATCCATGTCGATCTGCCCGTAAACCGCCTTGGCATCGGTGGTCACGTTGAAATTGGCCGTCTGGTACCGGGGCACGTTGGGGTGGAAGGACAGCAATCCTCCGCCCTGCTTCTGCAGCGTGGTGCCGTCGTCCTTGAAGAAGTACGCCCCAGCCACCCAGCGCAGACCGCCAGTGCCGCCCACCACCTGCAGTTCGTGGGACTGCGTCTCGTAGTCGGTGGCGCGCTCGCCGCTGAAGACGAACACGCTCGTCCCGTCATAGTCGGCGCTGTCGCCGTAGTCCATCTTCCGGATTGAACCGATGTACTTCAAGGTGCCGAGGGCTCCGGCCGGGATCTCAGCCTGGACCGTGTGACCTTCCACCTTCATGCGTTGGTACGGCGTGGCGATATTGCTGTTGCCTGCGATCGAGGTCGGATAGTTCGGGCTCTCGGCACCGCTGGCTCGCAGTGCGGGGCCAATACCCGGCGTGGGGAACACGCAGTTCGTCGACCCCGGGGGGTTGAAGGCCAGGCAACCCGCGTTCTGGAAGGCAAAGGTGTTGCCACCAATCTGGGTCATTGGCGAGTACAGGGAGCCGTACCCGCGGCTGTTGATCAATGAGCCGGCCGACGGCGTCTCGTTGATGTCGGTGTGGTCATAGGCATAGTCGATCGTCACGCCCTTGGCTGGCTGTGCGCGCACGGCCAGGCGGGCGGATTGACGGTCACGTGAGCTCCAGGCCTCGCCATTGGGGTTGGCGATGAAGCCGTCCTGCTTTTCAGAACGTACGGCAGCTGAAGCGCTGAAGATGCCGGCTTGCGGCAGATCCACGCCCAGACGGCCCACCACGCGGCCGAAATTGCCCACCTCCAGCGTTGCCGAACCACCAAACACACCGCTGGGCTTGCGGGTGACAAAGTTGATGGCACCTGCGGCCGTGTTGCGGCCGAACAGCGTGCCCTGCGGGCCCCGCAAGGCCTCCAGACGGGCGATATCGACGATGTCGAACAACGCGCCCTGGTTCTTGCCCACAAACACGCCGTCCACATAGATGCCCACAGCGGGATCTGACCAGATGGAAGGCTGACCAGCGGCCATGCCGCGCATGCCCACAGCGGCGATCAGGCCGGACACTGGGGCCTGGGTCATGTGCAGGTTGGGAATGGCGCCCGTCAGGTCGGAGGCCGACTCGATACCTCGCTCCTCGAGCGCCGCGCCTGAGATGGCCGTGATGGCCAGCGGCACGTCCTTGATCTTTTCCGAGCGCTTCTGGGCGGTCACTTCCACCACCTGGGTGTCGGCGGCGGCCTGCTGCGCCATAGTCTGCTGGGCGTACACCAGTGCCAGCGCCAAGGGCAGCATCTTGAATGCCGGGCGGATTGCGGAGTGCTTCATGATCGGTTGTCTCCTGTGTTGATCACGTGGTCATGTGAAGAGGCGAAGCCCGGGTGCACCCCTGCGCACCCCTGGTCATCAGACACCGCAAGCGTAGGAACGCAGGGTGGGTGGAACATCGTTCAAGCGGACTAGCGGAAAACACGCGTCTGATCGGCACCACAGCGCGCGGCTGGCGAGCACTTGGGTCATGACCTGGTCGACACCTGCACTTGAGCGGCAACCTCAGGCAATGCGGGCCTTCATGAAGGCCTCACGCAGCGGTGGCTTCAGGGCCTTGCCCGCGGGGTTGCGGGGCAGCGGCTCGGTGCGCAGCAGCACGTGCAGCGGCACCTTGTAGGCGGCCAGATGCTGCGCCGCGTGGCGGCGGAGTTCTTCGGGCTCCGGCTGACTGCCGGGGCGGGGTACCACCTCGGCCACCACGGCTTCACCGGTGGTGGCGTCAGGCACGCCATAGACGGCCACCTCCAGCACTTCAGGGTGCATCATCAAGCAGGACTCCACCTCCGCTGCAGCGATCTTTTCGCCATTGCGGTTGATGACATCCTTGATGCGGTCCACCACGCGCAGCAAGCCGTGCTCATCCAGCAGGCCCACATCGCCCGTGCGGAACCAGCCGCCCTGCAGCGCGCGCGCTGTGGCCTCGGGTTGCTGCCAATAGCCCTGCATCAAACTGGCACCGCGCAGCCAAATCTCCCCAGCCTGGCCGGCGGGCAGGCTCTGCCCCTGCTCATCCGCAATGCGGCACTCCATGAGGGGGGAGACGGCGCCAGCCGCATGCGGTGATTGCTCAAAGAGCATGCCCGACGCCGCGGCGCCCACGCCGTTGGTCTCGGTCAGGCCGAAGCCGATGCCGGTCATGGTGCTGGCCATGTGACGGCCCACCTGGTCGATCAGGCGCTGGGGCATGCCCGCACCGCCAAACCCCAGACCCCCCAGGCTGCGGGCAGCGCCCGCGCGGTCGAAGCCGGGCAGCTCCAGCAACTGCAGCACCATGGACGGTGCGCCATTGAACTGGGTGATGTGCTCGTCGCGGATGAGCTCCAGGGCCCGCGCCGGGTCCCAGCGGCGCATGAAGACCAGGCGCCGGCCATGGCGCAAGGAAATCAGCAACTGCGCGTGCAGACCGCTGACGTGGAACAGAGGCACCGCCGTCAAGGTGGTGGGCGCAAAGCCGCGCTGCATGAAACCCGCCATCGCCTGCGGAGACGTCATGGCGGAAACCGCACCAATGAAGTCGATGTTGAACAGGGCCTGGCACACCGCGCGGTGGCTGGAGACCACACCCTTGGCCTCCGACGTGGCCCCAGAAGTGAACAGGATCAGAGCGGGGTCTTCGGGGCGCGGCGTGGGCGCCTTTGCTGCCGGCCCCCCGGGTGCCGTGAGCGCCTCCAGGGTGTGTGGCGCCGTAGCCTGCTCGATGGATTCGACCACCACCACATGCGCCACCAGCGTGGTGGCGGTGCTGCCAAGGCGCTGCAGACGAAGCGTGTCGGCCACGAGCACGCGAGGCGTGGTGAGCTTCAGGGCCGAAGCGAGTTCGTCATGCAGGCCATAGCTGTTCAAGGGCACGGGCACGGCGCCCGCCAGCGAGGCCGCCACAAACGCTACCGCCCACTGCGGGCAGTTGCGCATGGCGATCGCCACCCGGTCACCGGGCTGCACGCCCAGCGTGTGTTGCAGGTGACCTGCCAGGGCGCCAGCGGCCGCGAAGAGCCTGTCAAAACTCCAGCGGTCGCCCTCCTGGACGATGAACTCTTTGGCCCCGTGCGCGCGGCCCGCGTTCAGCAGGGCCGGCAAGTGCGGAAAGGCATTCTTGAAGGCTTTGAAGCTTTGGCCGTCAGCATCGGTGAGCTCCACCAACTCGAAAGGCGAGCCCGGCGCAGTGAGCCCTGCGCGGGTCTTGGCAAAGCCCTCCAGGAAGGACGCCGCGGGGGCAGCAGGATCGGTAGACATGTCGAGCTCCCTTGAAGTCGAAACGGTTCAGTTCGTCACGCGCCTGTGCCCATACGGCCCCAGGTCGCAGCTCTGTCAAAAACCCTTGAGGGCCGCATAGCGGTCCCGGTGGAAGGTGGCGTCGCCGAGGGTCTGGGCCAGCACACGGCCGCGCTTGAGGTACAGGCCCAGGTCGTACTCCGCCGTCACGCCGATGCCGCCATGCATCTGCACCGCCTCGTTGCACACCCGCTCGGCCAGGTCGCTGGCACGGGCCTTGGCCAGGCTGGCCAGCAAGGGCAGATCAGGCGCGTTGCCATCGATCGCCTCGAAACCCGCCATCACCGCGCTGCGCAGCAGCTCGATGTCGCAGTACAGGCGCGCGGCGCGGTGCTGCAAGGCCTGGAAACTGCCGATGGGCACGTCGAACTGGATGCGCTCTTTGAGGTAGGCCAGGGTGCGGGCGAAGACATCGTCCACCAGGCCCAGCGCCTCGGCCGACAGGCACAGGCGGGCCCGGTCAAGCACTTGGTCCAGCGCGGCCTCGGCGGCTGCGCCCTGAGCCAGGCAGGCCTGCGCATCGATTTGCACGCCGTCCAGGTGCAGCCGGCAAGTGGGCCGCTGGTCCAGCATTTGTATGGGCTCCACCGTCAAGCCGGCGGCTCCGGCTGGCACGAGGAACAAGCCCAGCCCGGCGCCTGGCACCTGGGCGCTCACGACATAGGCATCAGCCCCCAGGCCGTCCAGCACCAGGGTTTTGGTGCCGTGCAGTTGCCAGCCCTGCGCATGAGGCTGAGCTACGGTCTTTGCCTGATGGGGCGCGTGCCGGCTGCGCTCATCCACCGCCAATGCCAGGCGTGCTTCTCCAGAAGCCAGGCGGGGAAACCAATGCGCTTGCTGCGCTTCAGAACCACAGGCCATCACGGCGCCGCCGCCCATGACTACCGAGGACAGCAGCGGCGTGCACGCCAGATGGCGGCCCAGCGCCTCGAACACCAGGCCCAGGCCCTGCCAGCCGAAGTCCAGCCCGCCATGCGCCTCGGGCAGCACGGCGGCCGTCCAGCCCAACTCGGCCAATTGCCGCCACAAGTCCTGGTCAAAGCCGTGGGCGGGACGTGCGGCCACCGTGCGCCGCCAGGCCGCCGGCCCGGCCTGCTCAGCCAGGAAGGTCTGCGCCGCTTCGCCGAGCTGGCGCTGCTCGTCGTTGGGCAAGAGCGTGACAGAACGGCTCATGCCGCACCCCCTGCCGGCAAACCCAGCACGCGGCGCGCGATGATGTTGAGCTGCACCTCCGAGCTGCCGCCGGCGATGGTGTAAGTCTTGGACAACAGCCACGCGCGAGCCACGTCCTGTGACGGCGGGTGCGGGTCGTCCTCGGTCCACTGCAGGCCGTCAGCGCCCAAAACGCGCATCAGAAGCTCGTACTTCGCCACTTCCTGCTCGGTCTGCACCAGCTTCATGATGGAAGCAGGGCCGCTCACGTCCTGGCGCGCCAGGGCTTGGGCTTGCACGCGGCGGTGGGTGAGCGCAAAGGCGTGGGCGTCCATCATCACGCCGGCCAGCTGGTCGCGCAGCGCCGGCTCGCGCAACTGCCCTTGCTCGTCAAAGAGATGCGGGCGGGCCACGTCCAGCGGGTCGTGCGACGGCGCGCCTCCCTCGGTGAACTTGCTCATGGCGGCGCGCTCGTGGGCCAGCAGCTTCTTGGCCACGCCCCAGCCCCCGTTCAGCGGCCCGACGAGGTGGCTGCGCGGCACGCGCACGTTGTCAAAGAAAACGGCGCAGAAGCTCGACTTGCCGCTGATGAGCTCGATGGGCTTGACTTCGATGCCCGGGCTCTTCATGTCGATGAGCAGGAAGCTGATGCCCTGCTGCTTGGGCACGGTGGGGTCGGTGCGCACCAGGGCGTACATCCAGTCGGAGCGGTCGCCGTAGCTGGTCCACAGCTTGGAGCCGTTGACCACGAACACAGCGTCATCACCCTCGCCTTCCAGGCGGGCGGCCGTCTTGAGGCTGGCGAGGTCGGAGCCGGCGTTGGGCTCGCTGAAGCCTTGGCACCAGCGCACACGGCCTTGCGCCATGGGCGGCAGGTGCTCTTGCTTCTGGGCCTCTGTGCCCAGCTCCAGCAGCACAGGAGCCAGCATCCAGATGCCCAGGTTGTACTGGGGCTGGCGGCAGCCCAGGCGGCGCATCTCTGCTTCCAGCACGCGCAGCTGGCGCGGGGCCAGGCCGCCGCCGCCATAC
>Ga0315904_10013342_pt1 | contig 10294 bp, 23 predicted proteins | sample LakEriMetagenome_6_FD_203529 | JGI IMG/M metagenome (GOLD analysis project Ga0315904, IMG submission 203529) | Freshwater fungal communities from buoy surface, Lake Erie, Ohio, United States - Buoy 12 MA120 | ecosystem: Environmental > Aquatic > Freshwater > Lake | place: USA: Lake Erie, Ohio...
CTTTTGGGAAAAGGTTTTAGAAAAGCACATGCTCTTTACTAAAAGACATGCAAAAAGAAATCAAATAGGTTCAGATTTTTTAGATTTTACTGAAGGCAAATTTGCGGGTGGAGCAAGATATTCTGCAGATGGAACAGTTCAAGCAACTATTGGAGGTGTTGAAAATAAAACCGGCACTTTGCGAGTTTGTTTATGTGCATGGGGCCAACATTCTCATAAAGTATATTTTATGCTTATTCCATATGAAGAATATTCTACTTGGAAAAGTCCTGCAAAAATTACACTTAGAGCAAACTCGACTCCAATTGGACCTCTTTGGGACAAATATCAATGCAGTTTTCAAGACGTAATACGTCAAGGTGTTTAAAGTTGCTACAATAGTAACTTTATGTTACTAAAATAGCAACTTTTTTGCGGTTGACAATAAATCTATTTTTTGATATACTGCTAGCTCAATTTAATCTTTCTCATCGGAGAAAAAATCATGCTTGGCAAAACTACCTATGACCCATATGTAATGGATATTGCACTTTCTGTGAATCAAGATACATTTTTGGTTTCTCAGGTACTTAATCAGCTACAAAAATTTTATAATGGTACTGATACCAGAAAAATGGTGTTGAACGCATTTACTGGTTCAGGCAAAACTACAGTCACTATTAAGCGTACTATTCCAGATTTCATCAAAGAATTCTATCCTCAAGGTAAACGAGTGATTGGATTTATTTGTCCACGTGATGAAGTTGTAAAGGGTGCCTATGACAAAGCTAAAAAATCATTAAACAATAAAATTGTTCACGGTGCTACGGTTAAAGTTTATCATACTGATAAACTTAATGAAATCAAGAAAAATGCCCAGCGCACTGATGAAGTAGAAAATCTTGACGGTGATGTGGTTGTAATATGCATGACTGCACAATGGTTTCTGAGAAATTATGATCTTATCACTACGAACGGGATGTTTGACCTCATGATTGTAGACGAGGCACATATCATGTTTGGTACTGTTTCTTGGGAAGATACCAAAGCAGATAAAGGTCAATGGAATAAAAATTTCGTAGCTAAAACTCTTGATGCACTTTCTTCACTAAATTCTGCTGTATTATTTTTGACTGCTACACCCACAAATAGTCAAAAAGAAGATACACCTCTTGGTGCTGCAAATAACATTTATTTGGATCCCATGCCAAGAGATGTACTCACCACTCCCTTTTATGATGTTATTCCCTACATTGATAACGAAGATACAGTATATGAGGGTCTAAAATATTTTAAAGAGCAATGCGATAAGGTTGGTGACGTTATTAAAAACGTTACTGGTAAGACTTGGAACATTGTGAAAGATAATTTTGTTCCTATGTATCCTGCATGTATGCTACGTTTGGGTCGTGTTGGAGCTAAAAATGGTGTTGATTTTGCAGACCATATTGAGCAGATTCGCAAACTTTGCAAACAATATAATTTTACGTTGTCTATTTCTACTTCAGAATATGGTAAGGAATTTGATGGTAAAAAAATTGATGATTTAGCCACTGCAGTAATATTGGGTGAACGTCATAATCATAAGCCGGTAGTACTGGTAGTAGTGGATAGTGGATACGCAGGCGTTGACTTTGTTAAATTAAATAATATTATCATCGGACGTGAACCAAAAAGCACTATCCACAATAACTATTCACAAACCGGTGGCCGTGCTGCACGTATGAAATTTGGTTTTCTGAATCACCATACTGCCGGAGAAACTATTAGAGATTACAATATTTCTGACGATCAAAAAAGATTAATCGCAGAATATTATATTTTGCATAGCACTTCAGTAGTGCATGTTCCAGTAGACAGTAAACTTCTTAACATTGATGTCAAACAGTTTTTGGAATCAGATACTTTTAGAGAATTTGAAGGTCGTAAATTTATTCTGAATTTGGCTTTTAATAACGGTAAAGCTCCTGATCTAAAAGATTGTTTGCGTTTGGTTACCTCAACAAGTGTTGAGAATAACATATATAAACAATACAAAAAAGATTATTGTGAATGCTGTGAAGTAAGGGCTTTTGGATATACTGAATGCTGGTATAATGCGTGGAAAGCTTTTAAAGTATTAGTAACCGATAAAATTACTGAAACAGAAATGAATATTCTGTGGAAAATGTGTTTACAAGTACATCATAAAGATGGTAATCATTTTAACAATGATCCAAAAAATCTTATTACTATTTGCCCTAATGTACACTCTTTGATTACTATGCATAATCAAGATTACAATAATAGATACCCTGAACTTCATGCGGCTTTGAAAAAAGTAGCAAAAAAGAAAGGCGTAGTTGCCCCAAAAGCACTTGCTTTTAAATTAAATTGGTAATATAATATATACTATGAAAAAATATGCACTCATAGACACTGCCAATACTTTCTTTCGTGCCCGTCATATCGCTAGCCGAAATACAGATGCTTGGGGCAAGATTGGGATGGCACTACACTTATCACTAGCAAGCGTGAATCAAATCGCACGTAAGTTTGGTATTGATCACACAGTGTTCGCACTGGAAGGACGCAGCTTCCGTAAGGACTTCTACAAACCATACAAGGCTAATCGTGCTGTTGCCAATCAGGCAATGACTGAGGCTGAGGCTGAGGAGAACGAACTTTTTTGGGACACCTATGAAAAGTTCACTACTTACCTTAAAGAAAAAACAAATGTATCAGTAATCAGGCATGAAAATGCTGAGGCTGATGATATTATCGCACGTTTTATTTCACTACATCCAAATGACCAAATATATATTATTAGTAGCGACACTGATTATTACCAGCTTATATCTGATCGTGTCCACCAATACAATGGTGTTGCCAATCAACTCATCACCCCCGAAGGATTCTTTGACGATAAGGGGCGTCAAGTTGTAGACAAGAAAACTAAGGAACCTAAACTATTAGGTGATCCTCAATTCATTCTATTTGAAAAATGTATGCGTGGTGATGCCAGTGACAATGTGTTTAGCGCATATCCAGGTGTTCGTACTAAAGGTAGTAAAAACAAAGTTGGTTTGGTTGAGGCATACGAAGATCGTACTAAACAAGGATATGCGTGGAACAATCTGATGCTCCAACGCTGGACTGATCATGAAGGTGTTGAACATCGTGTGAAAGATGACTACGAACGCAATCGTACATTGATTGATCTTAATGCGCAACCACAAGAAATTAAAGATAAAGTTGACGAGGCTATTCGTAATAGTATCCGCACTACTACAACACCAATGGTAGGAGCACAATTCCTAAAGTTTTGTGGCAAGTATGAACTTACTAAAATTAGTGAACAAGCAGAGACATACGCAAAATGGTTAAATACACCATACCAAGGTGCTTTACTACCATAACATAAATACTCAAAGGAGTACTTATGTTTGATGCTAATTGTTCGTGAATTTGATGGGATTATACAATATGTCGTGTGCAACGAAGCTGGGAAGTGTCTTATTGTCACTACAAGTAGCAAAATCGCAGAATTTGTTGAAAGACATGTTAAGGGTATTCCACCAGACCTTCGATTAAATATAGGGGGTGATCCTGGAACAAAAGTTGAGAAAAAACTTTGGCATCATATAAAAAGGTACACAAAATGATTGAAACTCCTTTCCCATTTCCAATAAGCTCTTACCAAGATGTTTTTAAAATACAAGCAGTACCTGCTATTGATGGTACAAAAATTAGTCATACTGTAATTACTGAAACAAGTTATCCAGAAGGAAATAGCACAAGAAAAGTAGAAAGTTATACTGTAACAGTTTATGACGCTACTGGCAGACTTAATTCTTATCTTTTTGGATATAATCATATTGATAGATTAGTATAATGTATCCTGTACATATTCGTCACATACGTCCATTGGATGATATAGATACAATATTTGACGAAGCAGTTAAAAATTCCAAATCAATAATTGGAGCAAAATTTTGCTACGACGAATCTCCTGAAAGTTGTAATTATGCATCACAGGAAATATCTTACATGTTAACACTTTACTTTTCACATGAAACAGAGGCAATCATGTTTGAACTTAAGTATCTATGAAAATTACGGACCCTAAAATCTGCAATAATTTACGAGAATATTATTACGACAATGTACATTGGGCTGATAATGATTTTATTCCATGTAACACTTTTAGCAATTGGATAACTACAGAGTACAATGCAGTTTATAATTTCATAGACCAAAGTATTACATTCAAAGACGAGAAAAAATTTATACATTTTTCATTGTTATGGTTATGACATATCCAATTAAAATATATTGGAAAGTTGGCGATAACATATCTGCATGGGATCAAAAATGTATTGAACTTTTAGAGAAGTTTGGTCTGCCTGGTGATAGATATGTAACAAGTTTTTCTGAAAACTACCTTGAAATTAATTTTTATAAACACGAGGATGCTGTAGTAGCAGCATTAATGTTTTGAAGCTTATTATTGAAGAAGGAAAATATACTTCAAAAGAAGGTATAGAATATATCTCTGTAGAAGTTGATGGTCAACAGTATTACGGTGACTATCCAGGTTGGTTGGCAATGATTGATTGGGCAGTAAAAACATTTGGTGCTGAGACAGATCGTTGGCAGGTAAGTAATAAGAGATTTTGGTTTCGTGATAAACAAGACCTAGAATGGTTTTTACTGAGGTGGTCATGAAATTATTGCGAAGAAAAATTATCATTCGTGAGTATGACTTTAATAAGGTCAGAACTAAAGCTACAGCAAAAGTTGATAGATACGAAACTTTATATGACCGTGCAACTTTTACTCCTATAACCAAAGATGATTTAGAAAAAGAATATTTGATATTTCTATTAACCAAAGATGAAGGTGTGGGCAAAACAAAGAATCCAATGGATCATTGGAAACCAACAGAATTTCCTAACAGCTATTTGTGGCATATAAGTAAAAAACTATATAACGAAGATTACGCACGTTGGGAAAGTAGATTTGACGAGAATGGTTATCTACTAGTAAGATACAATAAAGGTACTCCAGAAACCAAATTAGGTTGGGGAATTTTTGAAAAAGAATTATGAGAAAACAAACTTATACTCATAGAATTAAATTGAACACGGAGCAAGAGAAAATAGAACATATCAAATGGTGCCGTAGAAATTTAGGTGAGCGTGGGTCCGATTGGGACTTTTCAGGGTCAACTAATCTTGACATTGTAATTTATACCGAAAAATATGTACCTTTTTATAAGCTAAAATTTGAAAACTAAATATAAATTTGTGAGGAAAGCATGTCAATGTACGGAATAAACGGCGAACCATTTGTAAACTTATCAGAATATGTGGATTTAACTGATTTTGATAAATTGCACCCTACAATCTGTAGAAATTTTATCGAAGCGAAAGAGCATATGTATGTGGGTACATTTTATGCTCCTGAAGATTTTTTAAGAATGGATGCATATGATAAAAATTTAAAATCTTTATTATCAGCACATTATGAGTTTATGGGTTTACCGGATGATGATCCAATTAAGATAAATGGATCTGATTTAAGTCCTAACGATTTAGCTACGTATCTTAAATTTGCTTTAAAAGGATATGATCCATACTCTTTCTTTCTTCTGTATGATTACAAAGAAAACTGGCGTGATGATCCTAGTGTTGATGGTACTTTAGAAAGTGGAAAATATTTTCCTGAGTTATTAAGTTGGGTCCATTCTCTAAAAGATAAAGGCATTTTCTCTCATATTGGCAGAGTCGTTTTGTTTTTGGTTGACCATGGTGGCATACGTATTCAACATTCTCATCATGGATATCCTTTACCTGATCCTTATTATCCTAGTAGTTCTGAAGATATCGTTGAATTTATGTTAATTCAAAAATCATCAGATGCTAAAACATTTTTTGTTTCTGATAGTGAACATAATAAGTTTTATTTTGATAGCAGAGTTACTTGGTTTAATGACAAAGATTGGCACGGTGGCGACCCTCTTTTATATTCGTCTTACTCTTTAAGAATTGACGGAGTTTTCACAGATGATTTAAAAAATAAGATATGTCGATAAAAGGTATTAACAATAAACCCTTCATTAATTTGATAAAAGATGTTGACATTGAGAAATTCGATGATTTGCATTCAGAAATTTGTAGTGGATTTGTAAAAGCTCAAAAAAATTGTCAATATGGTTTATTAACAGTTGACCCATCTGATCAAAAATTTATAAATTTAAATAATTACGAGAATAAACTTAAACCAGTTTATTTGTTATATGATGATTTTGTAAAATTACCTGATAACGATCCTATAAAAATAGCCGGTAATGAATTTAAAGACAATGACCTTATATTATACTTGACATATGCATTAGGTGCACATAATCCTTATAAGATTTATACTTTATTTGACTTCGGAAATAATTGGGAAATAACCAATAATAAAAAATATTGTGATGGCAATGAATACTTTTCAAAAACTATAAGTTGGATTAACGATTTAAAAATTTTTAAAACAATAGGTAGAGCATACTTTTTGATTGTCGAAGGCGGAGGAATATCTATAGAACACTGTGACCCGAAAGAGAATGGTATAAATGAGTTTATACATATTAGGTCAGATATGAATAGACCATTCTATATTAAGGATCAAGAAACACAAGAAAAATTTTATATAGATACACGTGTTTGTTATTTTAATGATCAAGACTTTCATGGGGGCGAAGCTGCATATAATTCAACTTATGTTTTACGAATTGATGGAATTTTTACAGATGAGTTTAGAGAAAAAATATGGCGATAAAAGGTATAAAAGGTCAACCGTTTATAAATTTAACAAATGTTATAGACCTAACAGAATTTGATGAAATACAACCTGAATTTTTTAAAGGATTTGCACTAGCAAAAAATCTAGCTCAAATAGGTAATTTAGATATTGATCATAATTGGCTAGATATTAGCGGTAATTATAAACCATTAATTATAGCTTATGAAGAATTTAAAAGTTTACCAAACAATCATGAATTAAAAATTGCTACTAAAGATTTAACAAAAGATGAATTAGCTACTTTTTTAAAATTTGCGTTTGGTGGTTATGATCTGTACACTACCTATCATAAACATTTGTTTGAAGATTATTTCCCTTCTTTTAATAAATGGATTAAAAAAATAAATGTTTTTGAAACAATTACAGATGCATTTATAATGACTATGGAAGCAGGGGGAATTTCTTTTGAGCATAGACATCCTCCAGTTAATCCGAATGATACATCAATATTGAGTGAATTTATTCATATACGACCAAATTTATTAAAACCCTTTTATGTGAGAAATCCCAAAACACTTGAAAAAATTTATATAAACAGTAGAATAGCTTATTGGAATGATCAAGATCCTCATGGGGGCGAACCAATTATGCAACCTGCATATTCAATAAGAATTGATGGTAAGTTTACAGATGATTTTAGAAACAAAATTTTACATGGAGTTTAAATTTGAATTTAATAGCTAAACCAGTTGTCAAAGATCAATTTTGGATTGTCACTGACGGTAAGAAAAAAGTGGGCAATGTTGTTGCGAACGGATCTGGATTTCAAGTGAAGTTAGGAAATACAAAAAAAGAATATCCGAGTACCAAAACGATATCAAACAAAGAACAGATTGAGTTCGTAAAATTTAAAAAAGTTGATAAGAAGAATCCTAATCCTTATGAACATTTTCCAACTACAGGAAAGGTTTTCAATTCTGTCTTAGACGTTAAAAGGAAAATTCATCTTTTTACAAAAACAACCAAAAGCAAGTGTTACTATGCTGCGGGTTGGTATGCACTAAAACAAGGGATAGAATTTGTCCCTGTTCTTTGTCCTAAGTATATTTTTGTACAAAGGTATGAATGTTATGGACCATATATGACCAAAACCGAAGCAGAAAATGCGATAAATACACTATGATCCATATTAAACGTTTTGTAGATAAAATTGCTAGTATGGAAGGTAAACAAGGAAGGGATGTTGTCCTACCTATATCTGATGCCCGCGCACTGCGTGATGAAATAACTAAACTTTTGCTTGACCAGCGTGATGCGAACAATACACAACAAACAAATGAGGTAGTTCAGATAGAATTAAAGGGCGGAAAATGGTAACTTAATGGGAAGAACTCAACCTAAAGTAATACTAGAAATAGTAGATAAAACTACTTACAAAAATGATCAGATCGTAGAGGCTGCTGGAATATGGGCAGTGTTTTATGACGGGCAACCTATTAATTTAAAAAGCCAACACTATCTTGACGCTGAAAGCGTTCCTAAATACAAAAAGACGAGTTTCAGTAATCCCGGTCATGCAAGAAATCTTTGTCGTAAATTAAATCAACAATTTAAAACCGAAAAATTCAGTGTCGTTTTCATGAACTCTGGTACCAAGGTTTATCCAGATGACTAGAGATTCTATAAAAAGACGAATTACCAAAGCAATCCTTGAACAATCACCGGGGTCAAATGTTGATTTAGACGCAGCCATGAAAACATTTTGGCTCGACATAAGAAATGAGGGCGGTCTTAGATTAACAGACGTAGGTGATTCATATTTTAAACAAGCAGATATAGAAAGTTTTGAATTCCCGTTCAGAGTACAACGTATTACAGATAAAGAACCAATTTACAGCTATCAAAACTTAATGCTTGATTTAAGTCTTAAAATATCGTGCCCATACTACATAGGACGACATAAACCAAGTGAACCATATATAAAAATATATGACAGTAAAGTAGCCATGATGGTTAATCTTTATGGGAATATATACGAATATTTAAGGCACAGTCAACTCAGACGTAAATAAAATAGGGAGGATTTATGACTGAAGAAAAGAAAAGTAAGAACCCATTTATAAATATAGCTAATGCTGCAAAGAAAAATAACACATTTCCTAATCAGCAGCAAAATAAAACTCCAAAACCAAACAAGGGGTTTGGTGGGGCGAATACAATGAGAAAAACAGGGAGAGGACGATGAATTACCTTTTATTACTAGCAGTAGTTTCAGCTTTAACATTACCACCGGCATTTGCAGCAGATGCACCAAACGCACCAGTTAAGAAGGGCAATCTAATGCTTGCCAAGAAAAAAGACCATAGCAAAGCAGCAGAAAAGCCAGCTAAAAAATCAGAAAAAAAATCTAAAAAGTAACATAGCTGATAAATAATATTACAGTTATGAGGTTCTGTAAAAACCTCAAACACACTTACAGATAGGAGAAAATAGTATGTTTTATGATTTTTTAAATCCAAACACCTTCAAAAGTTTTTACACACCTGAGTTCTATATCGATAGTTTTCAAAATACAAAGAAAATTATCACTGATAAGGTAATAACTGACAAAACCCTAAATAAAGCAGCGCATTCTTACATTGATGCACAAACTGCTTTTGCTAAAGTTTTGGTTACCAACGCTATTGATATTGCAAAGGTTTTTAACGAAAACGTAGCAGAAAAGGTTTTACAAAAAGCAAAACAAGCTAAGGCAGTTTAATTATGCCTTGCGTAAACTGGATGAGATCACTTATGTGTGATGTATTTTCTAATAGGTATGGTTCTGAATTGGAAAAATATATTATAAATAAGGATCCCAAAACTCTAGCGGATGTTGAACAATATACGTTAGAATATCACAGAAAACTGAATCAACAGGTTTTCAATTAACTTACACGGAGACACATTATGAATGACTTTACAAAACTACCAGAAGTAAAATTCAACAAAAACGGTTACGAAATTCGCACAGATATCTTAGACATGGCCAAAGGTCTAGTAAGCGATGAGTTCCACTCAAAGTTTGCTGGCTGGGAAATGACTGCCAAGCGTGACGAGAAGACCAATCAGATCGTTACCACAGTGGGCATGCCTGAGTATCCAGGACTTGATAAGGTTCTAGAAACTGCAGAAAAAATGTATGCATTTGTTAATCAGACAACAAATGTAAACAAAAAGTAATTATTAAAATTACAACAAAATAGCCCCGAAAGGGGCTATTTTTTTGGTTGACAATAAATCCATTTGGGTCTATACTTACGGTATAGTCAATCAACAGGAGCGAATATGTTTATCAATCTTAACGCCAGCAAGCCAAACGGTGACTTTATGATCACTTCTTCCGCTGTGTTGCAAGATATGCATCCTACTGCTACTATGGCTGAAATTACTGAAATGCTAATTGCGATTGGTGACGAGTACGAAGCCAAAGGTTATCAACTTAGCTACACATTTGATGAGGAGTTATCATAATGATAACTGCTGAAAAAGTTACTAAACTATC
>Ga0315904_10013343_pt1 | contig 10294 bp, 25 predicted proteins | sample LakEriMetagenome_6_FD_203529 | JGI IMG/M metagenome (GOLD analysis project Ga0315904, IMG submission 203529) | Freshwater fungal communities from buoy surface, Lake Erie, Ohio, United States - Buoy 12 MA120 | ecosystem: Environmental > Aquatic > Freshwater > Lake | place: USA: Lake Erie, Ohio...
CAGTCGGCAGTATGGACATGGGCTTTCGCCGCTTTCTTGGCGGCTCGTTCCTCGGGGGTAAGTTTCCTCATCGCAAACTCCTTGTTTGTTACAGGAAGCAATAATACCAAATTTTGCCGTTGTCCTCGGTAAATCCAAATGCCAACAGACTCGACAAGGGGGGTATGACGAAGAAGTGGATGGTCTTAGTGACCGAAAGTATCAGCCATTGCTACGAAGTGGAGGCTGAAGACAAAGATGGAGCATTGGAGGCGTATTACCGCCTCACCAGCGAGCAACTGGAGTCCGAGGACTTGGACGGCAATGCTGATTGGGATGTTCCTTGGGACATCACGGAGTCCGAGGAATAAATCCAAATGTCAGACAATTCGACAGGGGCGGTATGACGATTATTGTGAAGTACACCACCAACACGAAATACCTAGAGATGACCCCGACACGGGGAAGCGAGTGGAACGAGACTGTTCGTAAGTCCGCTCCTGCTGGCTACAACAACAGCGACAATCCTTTGCCCGAGAAGTTCCGTGGCAAGTCGCCCCACATGGTGAACACGGTTCTCCACTTGGGATGGAACGAGGACGACGCTCTCGCTCTGCTCAACTTTGCCGATGAGTCGGGCGACCATCCGAACTGGTCGGAGTCCGACTGGGATGAGTTGCTCTTTCACTTTCAGCAGATTGAGCCGTTGGCTATTGACTTGGGGGATTGCTGATGGGTGCGACAAACTTCTACTGCGAAGCCAACGGAGCGACAATCTCCGACGCATTCCGACAGGCAGTTGAGAACGCCTATTGGGAACACGGACACGGTGGCTACACGGGCAGTGTTGCGGAAAAGATGGGATTCACCGAGTTCCGTATTCCGCTGGAATGCCTGCCCGAGTTGCCCGATAATCGTGGCTGGTCTATCGCTGGGCGAGTGGATGGGGCGATGTGCTTCCTCTGTGAATGCTCTAACGACGCTGACATTGACGAGGCTCTGTCCGAGGACATTCAGTCGGAGTGGTCAAAGCAGGCACAAGCCGACGCACGGGCGTTGCGTGAAGCAATGGGACGCAAGGAGTTCGCACGAATGATGGATGTTTGGTACGAGAAGTGGGGTAACGCCGTTGGCTTTCGTATTGACGAGGGTATGTACGCCTTCTGTGGAACGGCGAGTTGCTGATGGGTGCTGACTTTATTGGAGGGTTCGTCCCCGTATCCCGTACCCGTGACGAGGCTTTGACCGCTCTGCGTGGAATGAGCGATGAGGCTATCCTCAATGCGATTTACCATACTCATCTTGACCCTGAGTTTGCCAATGAGGACTTCTTTACTCTTGACGAGTTCACTGACGAAGTTATCGGTATCAACCGCGAGACACTTATGCCCGAGTTGGAAGGTGTCGTGAACATCACTTATGACATTGCCGAGGGCAAGCACCGCCTCGCCTCATGGGTGAAGCACGACGACATTACTTTCGTCATCGCTGGCGGGGCTTCGTGGGGGGATACTCCCGAGTTCGTGGATGAGGTATCTCTGTGTTATTTCTTGGGCGTAACCTACGACCCCGATAAGCAACTCGTATGGGCAGACAGGGTTGAGTCGTGACCATCCGAGCGTTTGCCCGACAAATCCAAATCCCAACCGACTCGACAGGTGTGGTATGAGACTTATTGTTCACGCTGGAACTGGGACGATTATCCCTGCCGAAGAATGCCTTATTGTCACCCTCACCGATGATGTTCTCCACGATGGGGATACGGGTACGGAGTTGGAAGACCACGAAATCGTGGAACTAGCAGAGGAACATGGATTCCCGTTAGAGGACTTGCTTTCGTCCAACACCATGTCGTTCTCTCCCCTCGCACTGCGTGAGGAAGCACGGGAAATGCTGGATAGCGGTGGCTACATTGACGCTGACGACACTAGCCCTGAAGCCGAAGCCGTCCGTTGGTGTGCGTACATCGCCACCGATGACGAACTCAACGAGGTCGGTCAGTGGATTATGAACGACGACGACTTGTGGCAGACCTATCGCACCTCGTTCACCGAAGGAATCCGATGGGGATACACCGAGCATGGCAACATCAAGGGGGACGACCGTGGGTGACCGTGGAAACATCGGCATTCGTCAGCCCAACGAGGAAGTGACGCTGTTCCTTTACACGCACTGGTTCGGTAGCGGTGTCTGCCATACCCTTGCGGAAGGATTGAGGAAGTGTAAGAACGAGGGTCGCCTAGATGACCCTGCGTATGCGACACGAATCATCTTTGACACCCTTACGGGTTGTACGGGCGAAAGCACTGGTTACGGCATTGCCGTTGGCTCACCTTGCGACAACGAGCATGAGATTCCGATTGTCGTGTGGGAGAACTACGGGAATCCGACTATTCACTACGGGTGCGGACGCTTCACGCCCGAGGGCTGGATAGAGGCGTTCGGGCGACAAATCCAAATGTCCGATACGGGGACAGGGGAAGTATGAACGACGAACTCGTTGGCAAGCACATCGTCATCTACTACGACGCAGAGATGAAGCACATAGACGGATTGTGTTGGTGCGTGGAACTTCTCCCCTCATCAACAACCAACCGTTTCGCTACTCTTGCCGACGCACAGTTGTTCATCACGGACAACTCTTGGTACTTCATTCCCGAAGTGTGGGTGTAACGCAATGACTATCCGAGTCTTTGAGTCCAATCCAACCTACGACGAATGGTGTGAAGCCAACGGGCTTGACCCCGACGACGACGAAACCTACAACGCTTACTGCGAGTGGAGGGCGAATAACCGATGAGCGACCTACCAAAGCGAGTTCATGTCATGCGAGTCCTTTCGTATGATGTTGCCGACTATGTGGAGCGAATCAAGACCGCCCGAGCCAGTGAGGTCATCTACGACCGAAACGGCTCTCGTCCACTAGCCGTGGACACACCCATCACGATTGAGGATGTTATTGACCTCATTGAGAACGACTGCTACGAGGACTTCTCTAGCACGGTAAACCTGACGGAACTAATCTTCCAAGACGAGAAAGGAAACGAACTGTGATTCACCCTGATTCACACCTTGAGTCGCTTATCGGCAAGCGAGTGCGACTCCAATACACCAACGACCCATACACGAAACTGCGTCAAGGCGACGAGGGAATCGTGGACTTCGTGGACGACACGGGTACGGTTTCTGTCAAGTGGGATTCGGGTTCGTCGTTGGGACTCAACGCCGAGTTTGGCGACCGATGGGTGGTGTTGGGATGAAGCGACTACTCCCCATTGTCATCGGGACTCTCGCACTCACCGCTTGCGGAAGTAAGACCGTGTATGTGACGAACACGGAAGCACCCGACACTACGACCAAGGTTGTCAAGACAACGGACGCTCCGATTGCGACTCCTGCCCCTACTCAGGCTCCGTGGACGGAAGAAGATGAGTTCATCTACGACATTGAGAGCAACTACTCAGGAACAATCTATGTCGGTCGCTACCAGATGATTGAGACTGGCAGGATTGTCTGCGACTACCTCCTTGACGGAATGTCGGGGCAGGAAGTGGTGTGGGCTATTGAGAATGCTGGTGGAGACCTTGAGTTCGTTCAGTTGGTGGCTTTGTCCGCAGTAGCAAACTTCTGCCCCAGTCAGGTCTACAAGTTTGAGGGTCTGTGATTATGAAGCGATTGCTTTCGATTCTTCTCCTCGCTGGCTGTTCGGTGAATGCGAACAACGCTGACACAACGCTCGCCCCTCTGCCAACAACGGGAGTTTCGGTTGTCGAGACTCTCCCAGCCGAGGAAATCACTTACACACCTGCTGAATACGCTTTCTTTGATGATGTTGCGTATTACTACGGGGGTGTCGTGATGAGTGATGACTCGCTTCTTGAGTTTGGCGAGTTGTGGTGTCAGTTGATGACTGACGGTATGGGCGACACCGATGTTGTGGAACGCATCAACGAGGGTGCTATTGACGCTGTAGACCGTGGGACGCACTTCGCCATTGTCTTGGCTGGCATCAAGAATTTGTGTCCTTCGCAATCGGGCAAAGCCGAATACATCGCACTCAACTCACCCCTGCCCTAGTTCTTTCCGCCACCGTAAGGGCTAGGAGTAGACATAACCGCAGGTCAGGGGCATTTATGACTTGCGAAGGAAATACAGCCACACGGGACTCCGCAGGTTGGATAACGCCCACGACGCACCTATTATTGCCATCAGAAAGCCGACAAATCCAAATCGGCGACGACTCGACAAGGGGAGTATGACTATCACCGAAACACCCACAGAAACCATCAAGCCCTCCGAACAAGCCAGCCGTACTTTCATCCGTGCGAAGCAGGCAAAGGCTGATGCTGGCAAGGCGTACGACGAGGCTCGTCAGACCGTCATTGACGCTTTCGCTTATGACGGCGTGGAACTCGTGTTCGTGGACGACCACAAGGTTGAGTGCGTGGAAGTGACCAACCGTGACTTTGATGTGGAGAAACTGGAGACACTGATTCCTGCCAGCGTTCTGCGTCAGGTCGTGAAGATGACCGTGGACAAGGATGCCTTTGACAAGGCGGTCAAGGATGGACTCATCCCTGCGACCGTGGAGCAGGAAGTGGTCACGCCGAAGCACACGGTTCGGGTGGACTCCCGTAAGGGTGTTGCCCCCTCCGTGGAAGCGTTGGTCAAGTGATGACCGACCTCTCCTACAGTGCGGACATTGACTTCCTCGCCCCCGAAGTAGCCAAGCGTTTAGAGAAAGACTTGGTGAAGAAGGCAGGGACTATCTCACCCGAGTCCGCACGGGCATTGGTGGACTTCTATTACAGAGTCCAAGAGCATCGCATCGCACTGGGCAACCAGCGTTCGTCGCTCTCTGCTTCAGACAACCTGCTCATTGACTTCTACCATCTCCAAATGGCAACGGTTGAGAACTCCGTGAAGCCAGCACTCAAGGCGTACGCAAACGCCCACACTGTTGGGCGGTGGGCAACGAGCCAGTATGGAATCGGAGACATCCTTTCCGCAGGACTACTTGCCCACATTGACATCTCACGGGTGGAAACCGTTGGACAGATTTGGTCATACGCAGGTCTGAACCCGAATCAGAAGTGGGACAAGGGCGAGAAGCGACCGTGGAACGCCGACCTGAAGTTGCTCTGCTACAAGATTGGCGACTCTTTCGTGAAGTTCCATAAGCAGGACAAGTGTTTCTACGGGCATCTCTACGCCCAAGAGAAGGCTCGTCGCATCGCCAAGAATGAGGCAGGTGACTATGCCGACCTCGCCAAGCACTCGCTGGAGTCCAAGAACATCAAGGATAAGGACTTACGGGCGATGCTGGAGCGTGGGATGTTGCCTGCGGGACGGATAGAACTCCAAGCCCGTCGCTATGCCACCAAGATTTTCCTGTCGCACTGGTTTGAGGTCGCTTACTTTGCCCACAACGGCAAGTTGCCCCCGAAGCCGTGGGTGCTGGAACACGGTGGTCATGCCCACTACATTCCGATTCCCAACATCCCCGAGGAACACGCACGGGCAGTTGAGGACTCAAAGCCCAAGAAGTAAGTCGTCTTGCCGGAGAGAACCGAGAACAACGAACGAGTCCCGCTGTGCGGTCGGCGTTGGCACTGTATACGAGGCAAGACAAATCCAAATCGTGAGTAAGTCGACAGGGGGATTATGGACATCAACAGCATCATGGAGTCGCACGGCATCACGCCCGACACACCGTTGGAAATCACCGAGAATGCCGTCGCCATGTTTCGTGCGTGGGGAACATTCACCAGCGAACGGACAGGACACTTTATTGCCCACAAGGAATGGTTGCCCTCATACTTTGAGAAGGAAGCCTCACGATTCTTTGGTGGTCGCTATACCGAGGAAGAAATCCACGAAGTGTGGGTGCTTGCTCACGACCATCTCAACCCCAACTGGGAGCAGGAAGCAGACGATGTGTTGGCAAGCATGACCGACGAGGAGAAGGCTGAACTGGAAGAAATCGCAGACGACATGATTGCTTTCGTTGCGGAGAAGTTTCGTGAACGAGACAAGACCAACTCCGTTCTAGCCGAACTCGCCAAGGAGTTTGAGTAATGGGTCTGTTCACCACGATTGTTGCTTACAAGTTGGGCAAGCGAAGCGGTAGACGGGACTCCGAGACCGTCGTCGTCCACGATGACCGTGACCCCGAGTGCCTGAACTATGAGTCGTACTGTAAGAACTACGGTTCGTGTAACGGGCAGAAGTGCGACTACGGGGACGACTAAATCCAAATGCCAACAGACTCGACAGGGGGAGTATGACCACTACCGAAACCACTCACGATTTTCTAACCGCCGAACTCACGGTTGGCACGGTTCTCCCCAATGGGGAAACCGTCATCGCTCTCCGCAAGGTGTCCAATGTGCGACTCTGCGAGGACGGGGGCTACAACTACTCCACATGGAAGGTGGTGAGTATCCGTGGGGGCAAGAACTTCCACGACTACGCCACTCGTACCATCGTCTGCCTTCAGACCCATTGGGGAATGAGTGGTGGCGGCTACTTCCACGACATTCACGACGCTCTCAACGAGATTGGATTGGGTAACTGAAATGCCGACAATCGCTGAACTCGCAACTGCCGTAGACGAGATTGTCCACCGCACCGCCGACGACAAGTTTGACATTACTGCCACCCTCTTTGGGTGCGACAATGATGGTGCGTACATCTTGGGTTCGCAGGGCGACCCCTACGAACTCCTTTGGAGAACAAACCGACCCGACCACATCAACGCCATTGCGTTGGTCGTCACGGGCTGGGCTTCCCCGACTGACGACGAGGACATTGCCCCTAGCAAGCACCCCGAGCGTATCCGTGTTCGGATGGTCGTCTGTAAGGGCATTGACGGTTTCACTACCGTTATGCGTCGTGCCGATAAGCCCGACGAGGCTGAAGTAATGGATGAAGGTGGCACGGGTACATTGCGTGACGCTATGGAAGCGTGGTGGGCAAAGTGAAGCGTGTCCACCTGACGCAGACCTACGAACTCACCATCACGGTTGATGTTGAGTTACCCGACGACCTTTCGGACGAGGACATGATGAACACCCTCACCGACTTCCCCATCAACGCAACCGTTATCTCAATGTGGGATGAACTCCATGAGGGGGAAGATACTCCCGAAATCATTGTGGGTGACCTATGCGTGGACTCGCTTGTCACAATCAACGGAATCGGGACTACCATCGTCACCGACGAGAACGGCGACATCATCCTCCATAATTTCTAATGGCAAATCCAAATGTCTGTCGGGTCGACAGGGGTAGTATGAACACGACACTTACCCCCACACAGATTGAGGACATTCAGGGTCTCCTGACCGACATTGACGGAGCAGACCTGCGTTCGTACAGCGGACGAGGAATGTACGGCAAGCAGTGCCTCGGCATTGACATGGAGAGCATGGCGGACGCATTCCGTTTCGCTCTCATGGTTGAGGACGAGGACTTGACCGTTGCTCTCTCCAACCCGTGCTTTGACAGCATGGGGCTGGGCATCATCGTCTACTTCCCGAATGTGGAAGCACCCGAAGGCATTGACGACGAAGATGATGAGGAGGAGGAAGTCTGACCGCAAATCCAAATCGGATGCGATTCGACAAGATGACTATGACTGTCAAGACCATACTGAAAGCAACATTCACCGATACCCACCGCCAAAGTTGGCTGGGTGCGGACTGGGGATGTTTCACCCGAACGGCGAACGAGCAAGTCGCCACCGTCATTATCAAGATGCTTGAGGACGGCATTGAGACCACCCTCATAGAGGATGGATACCGCATCGTGGATGAACTCAAATCTGCGAGTGGTGTAGATGAAATCACCGATAGTGAGCCACGAATGATTATCTGTAATGTCTTGGATTTTGTGGCGACAAAGGGCGAAATTCCACTTCTCGCCCCCGATTGGCACGACAACGAGGAAGGGGACAACTAATGGGAATGGATGTTTATGGCAAGAACGCCAAGAACGAAACGGGCGAATACTTCCGCAACAATGTGTGGTGGTGGCATCCCCTGTGGGACTACTGCCTGAATGTTCACGGCGACATCGCTGGGGCGGTTGAGTACGGACACTCCAACGATGGAGATGGTCTTGATGCCGACGAAGCGTATGCCCTTGGTGTGCGTCTGATGAAGGACATTGAGGACGGCTACACCGCCGAATACGAGACCCAGTACCGTGAACGCCTTGCGTCGCTTCCACGAAAGGACTGCCAATGGTGCGAAGGCACGGGTATCCGAACCGACCTCGTTGGGGTTGAGAACGGGATGCCCACCAAGGAACTGGACGAGGACGATGCCATTCTGTTGGGACGCTCTCACGGGTGGTGTAACGGCTGTCGTGGCGAGGGCAAGAACGACCCTTGGGAAGCGAACTACCCGTTCTCTGTGGAGAATGTCCGAGAGTTTGCCGAGTTCCTCCTGAACTGTGGGGGGTTTCAGATTTGCTAAATCCAAATGTCTCACCCGTCGACAGGGTGGGTATGGAAACCACAACCACCGAACCCACCGAACCAGCAATCATCGTTGAGCAGGATGGAGAGGGCTACACCCTCTACGCCGAGTCAGCATTCGTGGAGTGTGTCTACCTTCAGCCCATCAAGGGAATGGTGGACAACTTCCTCGTTCTGTTCGCTCTCAAGGACGGCTCGCAGTACGCCTACTTCAGCAAGGAGTTCACCCGTTCCAACCTGTTCTCTAGCCTGTTCGCACAGCCCGTGCTGTCGTTGGGCAAGTGGCTGAACCTCTATGTGAAGCCCATCAGCACGGTCTACCGTGTGAACGAGAAGGACGCTTCACTGGGCTTGCGAGTCTCTGACCGCTTCCCCCGAGAAGCAGTGGGTGTCTGATGTTTCGTGAACCCATTGACGAACCCGACCCCGAGCCGAGCGAGTTACGATTCACTCCATCGGAGATGACCGACCTCATTCAGCACCTCTACTCGCTGGAGAAGCAGTACGGCATCGTCGTCACCTTTGTTACCCGAGGTGACATTGAGGACGCTTGGCGACAAGACCACTTTGCCGACGACAAGGAAGCACCGCCGTTCACGGACGAGATGTGGGACAAGTTCCAAGATACTTGGGCTTGGCGTAAGGGTCTGTCCGAAGTTATGTGGGATGGCGTATGGGAAACAATCCAAGACGGATTGCGGGACATCGCCGACCCATCGTTTGGGAGGGTTGTATGACCCGTTATGCGATGGGTTTGCCACCCCTCTACACCTGCTTTGTCTGTGGTGAAGAGGTAAATGAGAAGTCCCAACACAGCGTACGCCGAGTAAGGGCGTGGGTTCGTGTGGGCAAGAAAACCATCCACCGAATCGTTGATGAAGAGCCTGTCTTTGCTCATGATTATTGCCTTGACTCCAAGCCCGACGATTCACAAACAGCACTTTTCTAGGAACGCTATGAACCACGAAATTGGAAGCAAGAAATGGAATGAGTCGGCTAACTATCGCCTGCTCCTTTCGGCAATGTCAAAGGTGCGTTGGCTCGTGTCTCACGGGCGGCATAAGCGTCCGGACGGGGCTCAGGATGTGAAGTTGCTGATGGAGCGTCTTGGCAAGTATGCCAATGAAGAGCATGGCGTGGACTATGTGACTCAACTGGAATCCGTATCTGAGTTTGTCGGCTTATCCGTTCAGGAACTCCGATACCTCGCCGATGTCGGTGAATGGATTGAGATTGACCGCAAAACGAGCGAGATGGACGACACGGAGTACGACCAATTTTGGGAAGTGGAAAGTAATACTCCCAGCATGAAGGTTCTCCACTCGTCCATGCCCAAGCCCTTGTCGGATGGGGACTTGGACGAGGTGCGGTCGCTCAACCAAATGTTCTACAGGTAAGCCAAGTTCGTTGTAATCTATGTGAATGAACGAACCCGACCCCGAGCCAGTCAAGCCCGAGCCTCAACCACAGAAGCCGACATTTGTCCGACGGGTAGTTCAGCGTCCCCGAGGATGCTGTCCGCCCAAGTGACGGGACTTCCGAGGGGCTAAATCCAAATCCAGCCGAGGCTGACAGGGTATGAAGGGATACACGCATGGACATTCTCGTTACTATCATCATCCTGCTCACCGTTACGATTGGCGGTGGACTCACCATCAAGAGGTGGAACAACGATGACGAGTGAACTTATCCATTCGCACTTCCGTTACACCGATGCCAGTCCGTATCACGACCTCATGAAAGGGGACAACTCAATGCCTACAAGAGAGCAGATAAGCGAAGCACTAGAGGACATGGGTGAAAGCACCCTCCTCATGGACGGGTTTGAGGATGC
>Ga0315904_10013346_pt1 | contig 10293 bp, 4 predicted proteins | sample LakEriMetagenome_6_FD_203529 | JGI IMG/M metagenome (GOLD analysis project Ga0315904, IMG submission 203529) | Freshwater fungal communities from buoy surface, Lake Erie, Ohio, United States - Buoy 12 MA120 | ecosystem: Environmental > Aquatic > Freshwater > Lake | place: USA: Lake Erie, Ohio...
GGGCGTGGGTGTCGCACGGCCTGCAACAGGCTTGCTGATGATGACATAACTTCCGGGAGCGAGTCCGCTGATGGTCGCTCCGCTTTCCTTCCATGCGTCATCTCCCTCGCCGAAGAATCGCCAGCGGGCCGGAGCCTCGCCCTCGGTGAGATCCTGTGGCTTGAGAATGACCGTCAGGCTGCCGTTCGCCGCGCCACCGGCAGCGGCGTAGGTTCTTGTTAGAGCCAGCGGAGCGGGGCCGCTTGTCACCGTGATCGTCTCGTTGGCCGGTTGCGTGTAGCCGGGTGCGGGCCGGTATTCGATCACGCGGTCGCCGCTGGTCAGGCCGGTGGCCGGAACTGCGGACGCTCGCCAGAAAGTTTCGCCCGCGAAACGCCAGCCCGCGCCGATGCCATCGGGTTCCAGCGCGAAGTTCACAGATCCCTCGCGCTCGGACGCGGGAACGCCGGGAGGGAACTGCTGGATCAGGCCGGAAAGAGATTCAACGTCGAGAGTTTTCGTTTCACCGAGCGACTGGCCGTTCGGCCCGGTGGCGCGGACGCGGAAATAGTAAGTCACGCCCTGGAGCAGATCGAGCAGTTCGCCATCCACTTGCGTGCTGGTGTCGCCGGTGACCGTATCGGGCACGGCCCGCACGCTGTTGAAGTTGATGCCGTCCGTGCTGTAGTCGATCCACGCCTCGACGGACGGGCCGCGCGCGCGGATCTCGCCGCTGATGTTCACGCTGGTGGTGGTGAGCACGCTCGAATCGCCGGTCACGGCCGTCGGCGGCGCGAAGTCGGTGGTGAACTCGCCGCCCTCGCCAAGTGTTCTGCCGAGACTGTTGGATGCGGTTAGACGATAGAAATACCGGGTTCCAGGCAGCAGACCCTGCAAGGCCGAAGCCACATCGACGGGCGTGTCGCCGTTGCCCACGCTCTGCGGCGCGGTGCTCATGCCATAAGCATCGGTGAGACCATAATCAAACTGATACAAAGTGGTGCCGCTGTTCGGATTGACGGCTCCCTGGAGGATGGCTGTTTCACCCGTGATCGAGAGCGGAGTGCCGGTGACAACATCCGGAGCGGCGGTGGCCGCGCCGCTGCCGCTGCCGCCGCCCACCTGCACGGTGAAGCGCACGTTCGATCCGAAGGCGGTGCCCGCCGAGTTGCTCGCCACCAGGCGGTAGTTGTATGTCGCGCCGGAGATGAGCGATATGTTGGGAGCCTGCACGCCGGCGGTGCCAAACCCGGCGGGGATGTTCTGGATCGTCGTCGTTTGGCCGTAGGCCGTGGTCAGACCATACTCGAAATAGACCGTGGCTTTGACGCCGTTGGGATTGACCGCGCCGACGAGGATGGCCGTTGAGTCAGTGACATTCGCGGGCGCGCCGGTGGCGGCGACCGGCGGATTGGGCACGGTGGTGAACTGGCGGTTCTCGCCATAAATCGTGCCCGCGCCATTCACCAGCACCGCGCGGAAATGATAAGTCGTCGCTCCGCCCAGCCCGGTGATGCTTGCGGCAAAGTTGCGGTTCAGGTTTCCGGAAACATCGCGGTCCGGCGTGCGGCTGCCGTAATCCTGCGTCGGGCCGTATTCAAAATACACGGTGGCCACGCCGTTGGGATTGGTGCCGCCGTTGAGCGTGGCGCGCGAGGCGTCGATGACCACCGCCGGTGTGGTGGAAACCACCGCCGCGGACGCGCGGTTGACGGTGATCGTGTAGCTGCGGGTGGTAGTACCGTTTTCCGCCGTGACCACGGTGGTGATGAGATTCGGTCCCACGCCCAGCGGGATCGGCTCGCTGGCCGTGCCGGATGTCACAGCGGCACCGTTGACCTTGACCGTCGCACCCGCCGCCGCAGCGGTGGGGGTGATGCGGATGTTTGCCACAGGGTTGGCGACGTTGGCGGTGTAGGCTCCGGTGAGCGGATTGAAAGCCGGCGACAGGCTGGTGCCACTCGCGGAAAGCGAGGAGAGATTCGCGTTGTCCTGGGCGGATGCGAATGTTGTGGCAAGCAGCGCGACGGCATAACACGCGACCCACCGGATGATGGAACGCGGCGCAAACCCGGCTTGGGGGTAACGATATGAAGGCATGGGCTTAGTTGTTGGGCGGGGGGGAGTCGGGTGAGGGCGGATTTTCACGAGCACTGACAAATCCTTCGAGACGGGAAATCATGACGGCGAGATGGCCGCGCACCGGCTCGAACGCGGAATCCGCAACCCACGCGGAAACGGTTTGCAGCGCGGCCTGATCATGCGCTGCGAGATCATCGCCGGTTTGTGTGGATTCCACGGTGAGCAGATTGTTGGAAACGAATCGATTGTTGTTGGGATACACGCCGGCGAAGGAACGCAGCTCGAGCGAGGTGCGCGCCGGATCAAGCAGCCATGACTTGAGGATTTCACGTTGTTCGGAATCCCTGACATCGGCTCGTGCGAATTGCTGGGCGACCATTTCCGGCCGGCTTTCCTGCAACGCGCGATCCGCGGCAAGACGACCGAGCAAGTCGCCTGGCTGGCGTTGCACCAGACGATCAAGTGTTAGAAATCCCGCGTGGGCGAGATCCTTGCGGTCCTTGCGTTGCACGAGATCCGAAAGCAGCGGCGTGCTGCTTGTGGCGCCGATGTGGACCAGCACGTCGAAGGCATTCAGATAACCGATTGACGGCTCCGCCTGCCATGCGGCGTTTGAAATGAGTTCCTCGGTCTTGCTCTGGAGGAAGGCGGCGCTCTCATCCAATGGCTCGCCGCGCGCGACGTTGCGCAGCGCAAGCGCCCACTCGTCGGCGCTTGTCGGCGAGGCAAGGATTTCGCGGCCGATGGCCGAGGCTGCGGCGGGATCGATGTCGGAAAGCACATCGAGCAGAAATGCACGGAAGGTCGGCCATTCTGTCAGCGAACCATTCTTGGCGATCTCGAACGAGAGCCCGGTCGAGTGATCCTTGCCGCTTGCCAGGAACCCGCGGATCATCTCAAGCGCCTCGTCCTTGGGCATGGCGGCGAGGGATTTTTTCAAATCGAGCAGCGTGGTGCGGTTTTCATCGGATGCGGAACCGTCGGCCATCTTCGTGAAGGCTGTGGAAAGCGCACCACCGGATGACTTCGGCTGGCTGGACGACTTCGCAGCGGGACTGGTTTCGCTTTTTGCCGCATTGCCGGAGTCGCCCGGCTTCAACGCCCAGATGCCGACGCCGACCGCCGCGAAAATCGCGAATGCAAAAAGGAAAAACTTGGGGCGGATCATGAAAATGAGGGGACGCGTTGGGTTTCAAATGCCGGGCGGGGAAGCGGCAGACTGATGGAAAAGCACTTTACGCGCCAACAACCCGGTTCATAAAACGCATTTTTTCCGGAAAGATCACACGCAAGAAGCCGCCGAGGTGCCGACGACCAAACAACAAGCCGCCCCAAAGCGGGTGCCTGGAAAAGAAATGCGCCTGGGGGGTAGGCTCTCATTACGGGGGCGTGAAGTTATGCACAGTCTCCCATGCGACAAGCCAAAACCCCGGTTTTTTCCGGGAAAAATTGGGGGACTACAGCATTTGTTAAGTCATCCTTATTTCTCGGTCATCTCCACCACGCCGTCGCTGCCCCACTCGCCGAGGTTGAGGCGGTTGATGAAGTAGGCGGAGGGGCCGTCCTCTTCGCCACGGCTTTCGGTGACGGCGGCGAACAGCCTGCGGGCCTCCCTGGCATCCTTCGCGGCGTAGGCATCGAGCGCCTGATGATACAGCTTGATCCACACGGGTTCCTCAGAACCGGCGACGGGACCCAACAACTCGTGGATCACCGTGACCTCGCGGCGGCCCTTGACCTTGAAGCGGCCGACCAGACGCGTGCGGAACTCACCGCCGAGACGTTGTTGCACTTCCTCGCTGATCAGGATATTAGTGCCGAGGGTTTTGTTGAGGGATTCCAGACGGGCGGAAAGGTTCACCGCGTCGCCGATCATGGTGTAATCCACGCGGCGGGCGCTGCCGATGTTGCCGGCGACGACATCGCCGCAATGCACGCCGATGCGGGTTTTCAGGGACACTCCATCGATGACGAGCTTGTCGTTCTGATTGAGCTTCCAAGCCGCGCGGGCGGCCTTGAGTGCGGCTTGAGGTTCGGCCAGCGGCGCTCCCCAGGCTGCGAAGATCGCATCGCCGATGAATTTGATGACCACGCCGTCGTTGTCGAAAATGTGGCCGGTCGTCCGCTCGAAGTAATCGTTGAGCGTGGCGACGATGCGTTCCGGATCGCCGACGCGTTCGCACATGTTGGTGAAGTTCTCCAGATCGGTGAACATCATCGCGGCTTCGATTTTCTCACCGCCGACTCTCATTTTGAAGCCTTCCGCAGTGAGGCGGTCGAGCATCTGCGGCGAGAGGTATTTTGCAAACGCGTCGCGGAGCTGGCGCTGTTCCTCATCGAGTTTCACGCGGAAGAAACGTTCGACATAGAAGTGCGACGCGGTGCCCCAAACCACCGCCACCGGAATCTGCAGGAACGCGACCACGCTCCATGGAAACCACAGCCGCTGATAGTGGACGGAAAGCGTCCCCAGCGCGATCAGCAGCAAAACGCATGTCACGGCCGCGAGAATGGCGTGAAGCGGACGCAGGCGGGTGAAGACAAGTCCCGCGAATATGCCCGCGAGAACCACCATCAGGGTGTCGTGGCGCGGATCAGAGCGGACGAGCCAGTTTTGTTTGTACAAGTTGGCGAGCAAGGTGGCCTGGACTTCCACGCCGCTCATCAATGGCAGATCGCCGCGCAGTTCGATGCGGTGGAAGGGTGTGGAAAACAAATCGAGACCGGCAGCCGCACCGACCATGCCGGGTTTGGCGCCGACGACCACGATCTTGTCACGCAGATATCCGGGAAGTTCGCCATTGAGCAAATCCGTGGCGCTGAACGAGGCGATGCTTTGTGGAGGGCCGGCGTAATTCACCCAACGCGTCGCCATGCGCCCGTCCTCTTCAAGTGGCGACCCGAGAGCCGCCGCAGTCTTCCATGTGACGGAAGGCTCGTCGCGTGTGCCGGCGTTCAACTCGCGCACGGTGAATTTCTTGTCGTGGATCAATGCCACCAGGCCGAAATCGTCCGCCGCCGCGAGCAGTTCGTCGGTCGGCGGGATCAACTGTTCGCCACCGGAAATGCCCGCCTGGGTGAACGTCTTGCGGCCGCAGGCGAGAAACACATGCCGCCGCTGCATCCCGTCAAGCAGTTCGCCCGATTCGTCCACGCCGCGGAAACGCAGCATCGCGGCGGCGAATTCCTGATCCACCGCGGGTTCCTTCGATGGCAGATCGAAAATGAGGTCATAGACCACCGCCCGGGCGCCCGCCTGGTTGAGTGCGTCCAGCAAGTCCGCCTGCGCGCTGCGGTCCACGAAGGTGCCGTCCAGTTCGTCGATGTAAACGATGCACACATTCTCCGCACCGCCCGCCCGGTGACCGAGGATGAAAGGCATGTCATAACTCAGCGTGCGGACCGCTCCGCCGGGGCGGAACATCGCGAGGTAGCCGGTGAGGATGGCGAGCACCACGCCGGCGAGCGTCATCAGCAGGCGGATGCGCCGCTCGCTGTTGGTTGCCGCCCGAAGCGGTTTGGGTTCCTCCGGCATCGTCCGCGTTTGTTAGAAACTCATGCGCAGGCGGAGCACCGCGGTGCGGTCGCGCACGATCTCGTTGCGCGGGTTGAGCGGACTGAGCTGGTAATCCGTGCCGCCGATGTTGAGCACGCCCGCGGCGATCTCGGCCTGGTTTTTGTTGAAGCGGTATCCGGCCAGCGCGTTGAACTGCCAGAACGAATCGCCGGAGCGCGTGAGGCCGCGCGCCGGATCGTCATCGAGGTCCTGATGATAGTAGTTCGCCTCGACCCGCGCGAACAGTCCGGTGGGAGAGTTCCAGTTCGCGTTGAACATCAGCTCGGTGAGCGTGGCCTCGTCGCTGAGATTTGAAAACGGCTGGCCGGCCAGTTCCGGCAGCATGGTGTCCAGTTCCGAGCGCGTAACACGGAGACCCGCGCCGACGGAAAACTGGTCGCCTAACAACTGGTTGAGAGTGAACGTGGCGGACTGCTCCTCGTATTCAAGCCTCTCCATCATATCATCCGCGAAGTAGGCGGGAGTGGACGGAAACACGCTGGAACTGTAGCCGGTGAAAATGCCGCGCGTGCGGTCCACCTCCTGGCCGATGCGGTTGAACGAGAGGCCCCACCAGGTGCGCGAGGGCAGGCTGCCTTCCGCGCTCAACCCCCAGATTTCATATTCCGGAGCCTCGACCGAACCGGCGATCGATTCGGATAGCACCGTGCGGTAGGACTGGTTGAAACCCGCGAGTTGCACCGGCTCCAAGCGCACGCTTTCATCGAAGCTCACGCCGCCGAGGCCCTCGGCATAAGCGCCGCGCAAGGTCACCCAGCGCGATGGCACATAAGTGAAGCCGAGTTTGCCGGAAAACTTGTCGTCATCGCGCTGCTTGTCGTTGACCGGCGGATTGCGGAAGTTGTCGGGATATTCGATGCTGTCCCATGACATGCCGCCGATGAGTGTGAGGTTCGGCAGAATGCTCCAGTAATCATAAACATAAAGGCTCATCCGGTCGAAATCGACCTGCGAGCTTTGCTGGACGGCGGGCGTTTCAAAACCACCGCTGAAATTCGGACGATAGACGGACATCAGTGTATCGGTCTCGAACTCGCCGGTCTGGAAGCGTCCGCCCGCGATCAACAGGTTGCGGTCGCTTTGTTGGATGTGTTGGATTTCCGATGTATAAACTTCAAAACTGCGGCGCGTCTGGAAGTCGAACGGTTCGCCGGACACGTTGAGCACATCCCCCCTTCCGAGGTAGGGCTGGATCGCTCGCAGCAGATCGCCCGAATAGATGAGCGTCTCGCCATCAGGCCCGAGACCCACCGAGGGCGGCGTGGCATTGTTGAGCGAGGGATCGGTGAACTCATCGGTCAAGCCGTTGCTGCGGATGAAACCAGGGCGCAGGCCGGCGGAATCGCGCTCTACCAGAAGCTGCGTGGAAGTGGGATTGCGCAATACTTGGTCCGCGCTGAGATAACCGCCGAGGAAGAGGGTGTGCGAGCCGGGCGCCCAGCGGTGGTTCCAACCGGCGAGCAGCAGGCCGGGTTGCTGGTCCTCGCCGAAGCCGAGGCCGGGTTCGATCGGGCGGTTGTCGAAGGTGTCGAAATTGTCGCCGCTGTTCGCGTTCTGCCACTTGCCGAGGAAGTATAAGATGTCATCCGGCGTGGGCTGCCATTTCAACTGGCCGTATAATTCCTCCAGCTCGGATTCGGAGTTGAAACGATCGCCGCTGTCCTCGCGATAGTAGGCGTCCAAACCATAACTCACACTGCCATGGTTTCCGAAAACCGAGGCCGTGGTCCTCGACTCGCCGTCGCTGCGCAACTCGGTGAGGAAGCTCGCGCCGATGCCGTCGGACTCGAGCATCTTGGAATACTCCTGCTGTGAGACGAATTGCGAGAGCGGCCCGCCGCCCACGGGTGCGAGCAAGTTGGATAGCAGAAGCTCGTTGAACCACGGCGTTTCGTAACGCAGTTGGATGCGGTTCGGATCGCGCAGCGCGTCGAAGGAGTTGGCGAGGAAAAGGTGCGCCGAGGGATTGGTATAATCACTCTCCACGGCGCGGGTGGCCTCGCGCACTGCGACGTCCTGCATGCCGGCTGCCTGATAGATGCGCGCCAGGTTGGCGCTGCGCACCGCGCGGTCCTGATCGAGCAGCAACTGCGAACGGAAAACCCGGCGGTTGTCATTGAGCAGGATCGACTCCCCCATGTCGCCGATCGCCTCGTTGATGCGGTTCTGTTGCTGGTGTTCGATCGCGGAATACAACAACGGCGTCGGATCGTTGGGATCGAGCTTGCGCGCGAAGTCGAGGTCCTTGCGCGCCTCCAGCGGTTTGTTTTCCATGCTGAGAGCCTTGCCGAGATAACTGTGGAACATCGAGATGGTCGGCTCCACGGTGGCCGCCGTTTGCATGTCGGCGCGGCCGCCGGCGAGGTCGCCGCGGCGGGTCTTGGTGAGGCCGAGGCCAAGCCAGCCGTTGCCAAACGAACCATCAAGCCGCACGGCTTCCTCGAAGGACGCGCGCGCGGATTCGATCTCGTTGTTCGCACTGAGAATGAAACCCTGCAAGGCATGCGAACGCGCGTTGCGCGGAGTGAACTCCAAGCCCTGCGCCAAAGCCTCGCGGGCCTCGCGGGTGCGGCCGAAGGAAAACTCCAACTCGGCGAGGCGCGTCCAAGCGTAACCGTTTTGCGGCCTGCGTTCGGTGGCGATGCGCGCGGCCTCGCGGGCGCCCTTCAAGTCCGAGCGCGACTGGCGGTAATAACTTTCCGCCAGCGCCTCGCCCGCAGTAGTAAGGCTTTCATCCGGCCATGCGCCGCGCTCGCGGAACTTCACCGCATCGGTCATGCGGCTGATCGCACGGCGCCCGGGATCATTGGCGGGCACGCCTTTCAACGCGCGCTCCGCTTCATCAAGCCGACCGACACCCAACAGCACGGCGGCATGATAGAGCCGCCCGCCGCGTCCTTGCGGATTGTGCGAGGGATAACTTTCCAACGCGCCCAACAAATCACCGGAGCGATAGGCGGCGAGTGATTTGGCGACCGATTTCTTCTCGGCGGGAGTCATGCCGAGTTCGTCCGGATCGAGTACGGCCGGATAATAAAGCGCCCATTGCAAAAGGTTGCCCGCCTCGATCACGGCGGTGCGTTTCGGCGCGCGGCCCGGAGCGGCCTCGCCCGCCTCGCCGGCTTCCAACAACAGTTTCCCCTGCCCGTTCGCAAGTTCCACCCGGCCCTCCAACACATGGAAACGCGAGCTGCCATCCGCGGCGACCTGCACGAACAACTGCGTTCCGCGCATCGCGCCGTTCGCGGCTGGCGTCTTGATGTCGATCTCACCGCTTTTTTCGCGGCTGAAAATGAAAGCCGCGCCCGCACCCACATCGAGCCGTGGTTTGCCTTGCTCGAACAAACCCGGCGCGATCTCCACCGTGGTGAATTGTTCGAGGCGCATCGTGTAGAGATCGGTGAGCCGCAGGGTCGCCCGGCTGCGCTGGCGCGTGCGGATGCGGTCTCCCACCGCGAGGCTCTGGTCCGTGCTGGCTGCCGTCCAACCCTTGCCGCCGATGGAGGCTTGGACGATGTTTTCCTTCTCAAGAATCGTGGCGCTCTGGGCGGACGAGGTTTCACTGAAGGCAGCGAGAGCCAACAAAACGCCGAGGGTTTTGGGGAAGGTTTTTGCATACATGGGGAGAAGGGGCAAACCCGTCAAAAGCAGAAACCAGACCACACGGCCAGATGATTTTACCAGCCGGGATCACCGGAACCCGCTGTCCGGCGAAACAAAAATCCGCAAACTCAAAATCACCTTGGAATCGGCAATGAGACTGCTAGGGAACGGATCATCGCATCCAAGCTGCCGCAAACAACCCGCCCCACCAACACCATGGCCAACGATTTTTCTCCCGAATCCGAGCTGCCGGCGATCGGTTTCCTCTCAGAGGTATCACCCGAGCACCGCGCCTTCCTCGCCTGCTTCGGCAGGTTTCTCCGTCCTAAATCCGGCGATATCCTGATCAAGGAGGGGGACAAGCAGGAATCACTCTACATGATCCTTACCGGGACCCTGCACATCATTTCTGAAAGCACCGAGAGGCAGATGTTGCTGGCCTCGCTCGGCGCGGGAGACTCCTTCGGCGAGGTCAATCTCTTCGACCCCGGCACTGCCAGCGCATCGGCGGTTTTCCGCAGCAGCGGTCTTGTCTGGGTGCTTTCACGCGAGGAATTGAACGCCTTCCTCGAAGCCGACGCCGCCGCAGGCGTGGCCGTGTTGCAGGGCCTCCTGCACCAAGCCTCCTCGCGCATCCGCCACATGAATGAAAAACTCGCCGATGCCGAACAGCGCGCTTCATTCCATCACTTCTGGACCACCCGCGCGCAGTGAGCACCCTCATCGAACAAGGCCCGCTGGCGTTATTCGCGGCATTCGTTGTGGTCCACGCGCTGGTGGATTTCCCGCTGCAGGGCGACTACATCGCGAAACAAAAAGCACGCCGGCATGCGGACAACCAGAGCGTCTGGATCGTGGCGCTCACCGCCCACTGCGTGATCCACGGCGGCGGCGTCTGGCTGGTTACCGGCTCGCTGGCTTTCGGCTTCGCCGAAATGGTGCTGCACGCCTGTATCGATCTCGGCAAGGGTGAGGAGAAATTCGGCCTCGTCACCGATCAACTGCTGCACGTGGCCTGCAAACTGGCCTACGCGCTCCTGATCGGCTATGGC
>Ga0315904_10013349_pt1 | contig 10292 bp, 8 predicted proteins | sample LakEriMetagenome_6_FD_203529 | JGI IMG/M metagenome (GOLD analysis project Ga0315904, IMG submission 203529) | Freshwater fungal communities from buoy surface, Lake Erie, Ohio, United States - Buoy 12 MA120 | ecosystem: Environmental > Aquatic > Freshwater > Lake | place: USA: Lake Erie, Ohio...
TGGCCGCAGGTGCGGTTTGGCTTCACGGAGGAGGTCTTGGTAGTCCTTCCACGCCTGGGAGTCGCGGAAGCGTTGGACGGATTTGTCGGTTTGGGTTGAGGCGGAGTGGCGGAGGACGAGGATGGCACCGGCGAGGGCGTCGATTTTGCCGTCGTCCTTGAGGCAACCGGGGAAGCGGGTGATGCGGGCGAGTTGGTGTTGGAGGTTGAGGTGGTCGGGCTGGGCGGGGTCTGGGCGGAGGGCGTCGGGGTGGACGATGAGGCGGTGGGAGCGGGTGAGGGTGGCGAGGGCGTCGATGATGCGTTGTTCTTTGCGTCCGACGGAGTGGGTGAGTTTGTGGTCGCGGACGAGGGAGGCTGACCAGCCTTCGGGGTGGTCGGGGTGTTCACCGGGCTTGAGGGTGAACTTGGGGAGGAGGGAGGCGAAGGTTTCGGTGTAGAGGCCGAAGGTGTCGGCGTTGGACTCGATGTAGATTTCGCGGGCGTTGTGGGTGCGGGCGTGGAGGATCATGGCTTCCATGTCCTCGCGGCGGCGTCCGTCGGGGAGGCCGAGGATGGGGTGGACGTAGAACAGGCCGTGGAGGGTGGAGAGGGGGCAGGCGGCGGCCTCGTCGGTGCCGGCGCCGGCGGGGTCGATCCACATGATGGTGCGGAGGAAGGGTGCCCATTCCTGCGCCATGGAGGCGGGTCGGCGGAGGCAGTCGTCGCCGAGCCCTAGGCAGGGGAAGGGGTCGGTGCGGGTGGAGCCGGCGTGGTCGCGTTCGCCCCAAGTGACGTCGATGGGTGCCCGGCGGTCGAAGGCGAGGACGATGAGGTCGGAGAGCTTGATGGGGTAGAGCTGGTCGTCCTGGGGGTCGGCGATCAGCAGGTACTCGCGGGCGAACTCGGTCCAGCCTTCGGCCTCGCGCTTGGCGATTTCGAGGCGGTTGAAGCGGTGGGGGCAGGTGGGGTCGTTGGGCTTGGCCTGCCCGCTGTCGAGTTCGGCTTTCAGGCGGGGAGCGAGGTTGTGGACCTTGTACCCGGTTTTGGGGTAGACGATGGGCCAGGAGCGGAGGTCGTAGCCGTGGTGTTTCGCCAGTCGGAGGTAGACGGTATCGTCGTGTTTCGGGGTGCCGACGAGGACGACTTCGGTGGGGTCGATGGAGCCGCCGGCTTCGACGGGCCGGTCGGGGTAGAGGATGGCGGTGTACTCGGGGAGGATGCGGGCCAGTTCGGCGCGGGACTCGGGGGTCTTGGAGTTGGTCTTGGTTTCGAGGTCGTCGCCGATGATGGTGTGGGCGCGGTTGTTCTCAAGCTGGCCGCCGACGCCGAGGGAGATGAGCGAGGGCTGGCGCTTGTCGTGGACCGGGCCGAAGTCGAGGAACTGGTCGGTGTCGCGTCCGTACTCCGAGGGCTGGAGGTGGCGGAGGAAGGGCACGTCGCGGAGCCAGGAGCGGATGAGCTTGACGGTTTTCTTGGCCGCGTCGCTGGACTTGGAGTTGTGGAGGAACTGGCGGTGCGGGTCGCGGAAGGCCCGCCAGAGGGTGAGCCCGGCGGTGATGAGGTGGGTTTTGCCGACGCCCCGGAAGGCGAGGATGATGCGCCGCTGGGGTCCGTGCGCGGCGTACTCGGCGATGTCGTGTTCGAGGGTGCCGAGGGGTGCCACCTCGTCGAGCCGGCGGTCGCGCCAGAGTTCGTCGAGGAAGAAGTGGAAGTCGCCGTAGAGCTTGGCGACGTACTGCTCGGGGGTCATGCGGGCTCCGCGTCGTCGTCGAACAGGGCTTCGTCGAGGTCGCGCTGGAACTTGTTGGCGAGTGAGCGGGCGACTCCGGCGAGTGCGGCGGACGGTCCCCGGAAGTAGATGTGGGTGGCGTCGCTGTCGCCCTCGTCGGGCATGGAGACGGCGATGAGGCCCATGTTGCAGCGCTTCATGAGTTCTTCGATGAGTTCCTGGGTTTGGGCCGTGGCGAGCGAGTCCATGTGGCTCTCCGGTGGAAGGTGGTGAACGAGTCGGCCCCGTCGAAGATCAGTTCAAGCAGTTCCTCGATCCAGCTTGGCATGTCTCGCCCCTTTCGGTTTGAGCCTCCAGCACTGTGCGTACCCGGTCTTGACCCTGGTGCGTCCGAGTTCGGTGAGTCCGCGCTGGTGGAGTTCGTTGAGTGCGCGGAGGGCGGTGGACCACGCGATGCCGCACTCTTTGGCGGCGGACTTGGCGGTCTGCGGCCCCTTCTGGAGCGCGTCGTAGACGAGTTCGGTGCTGGACGCGGCGGGCAGCCAGTTGAGGGTTTCGGGGTTCATTCCGCCTTCTCCTTGACCGCCTGCGCGATGCGTGCGCGGGCGATTTCGACGTATCCCGCGTCCATCTCAATCCCGATGAACTTCCGCCCGGTCTGGACGCACGCCACGCCGGTCGTGCCGGACCCGGCGAAGGGGTCGAGGATGGTGCCCGCGTTGCGTGTAGCAACTCGCACAATGTCAGCCATTACGCCTGCAGGTTTTTGTGTGCTGTGCTTGCGCTCTTGGCCGCGCGGGACCGCCTCGCGCAGCACGCCACGCCCGTATGTGGCGTCCGGCGACGGTGATGACCCGTCCGGCCCGTTTGTGCCCCACACAAGATACTCTGCCTGCGCAGCAAAGCGATACGCCTGCGGGCGTGCATTTACCTTGTCCCACGGAACAATGCCACGCCAAACCCACCCCCCAGCCTGAACAGCGTCGGTAGTTGTCGGCAACTGCCGCCAGTCTGTAAACACACAGACCATGCCACCCGGCTTCACAACGCGACGGCATTCGGCCAGCCACAAGGCGCACCAATAAAGAAACCCGCGCTGGTCGCGGTTGTCGCCAGAAAACGTTGGGTGTTCCTTCTGAACGTCAGTGCTCTGGTACTTTTCGCGTGTGGTCTGCATCCGATCCCCGCGCACCATTCCGCCAGACGAATACGGCGGGTCCGTCACCACCGCGTCAACGCTGTTGTCCGGCATCGACCGCAGCACGTCCAGGCAGTCGCCGTGGATCACCTCGTAGGTGCTCATGCCCGCACCCCCTTCGCCTTCACCGTCTCCACCCACTCATCCACCCGTGGCAGCGAGCCGTCCTTGAGCCCGCTCCAGTCCAGCCACACCATGCCCACGGTCGTTCGCGCCTGCGGGACCACCTTGGACCCGAAGCGGGTGAGCCCCTGCCACGCGGGCAGGGCCACGCTCACCGAGTACTCGTCGCGGTAGAGCCCGAAGCGGTGCCGGTGCCCGGCCACGATCACGCGCGGAACCGCGTCACCGGCCCGCACCGCCGCCAACTGGTGCATCGCCGCGTTGATCCCCACGCCCGTCGCCTCGGTCCACGGTCGCGCCGTGGTCGGCATGTGGTGGATGAACACGCACGGGCAGCCCGCCCACTCAACCTCAAGCCGATCAAACGCGGGCTTGGCTTTGCTCTGCAACACCGCGCCCAGCTTGATCGCCAGCCCGTGTTCGCTGCTTGCGCCGGTGTGGGCCGCCGTGCCCCGGACGACGTAGACGTTCTCGGCCATGTCGGCTACGCGCTGAAGCACGTGCCACGCGCACAGGACATGATCGGCTGGGTCAGCCGACCAGACCTCGGTGGTCTTGTGGTGCATCCCTTCGATCAGGTCGCCGTTCAGCACCAGATCGAACGGACCCATGCCCTTGGCCCGGTCGATCATGGCGGACCAGACCCGCCAGAGTTCCCGCTGGAACGGGCTCTGCTTGATGGCGACTTCTTCCTGCGTCTCGAAGTCCGGCGGCATGAGCCCGCAGGTACTCCCACAGTGGGTGTCGGAGATGACCAGCACCCGGCGTATGTCCTTACTCATCGCTGTCTTTCCTTCTCTCGACGAACCGCGCCAGGCACCGCGCGTCCTGCGGGGTGCCCTTGACGTGGTGGTACACCTGAGCCGTGTCCGGCCCGGTCTGAAACTCGGCGACCACGATCAGCCGCGTGGCGCGGCGGTCCAGTTCGCGGACCAGTTCGCGCCACTTGTCGAACGCCCGGTCGCTTGGCGGGTCGGTCACGCGGCGGCCTCGTCGGTGTCCACCGCGTCGTGGACCGGGGCGGGGAGGGCCTGACCCGCGTAGCGGATGTTGCGATACCGCTCGTCCTGACCGAGCCGGTTGATGAGGCCCACGATGTCGTTGGCGCTGCGGGAATCGTCCGCCAGCACCGCCAGACCCTTGAGGATGACTTCGAGGTCTTTGGCGCTGGGCTGGGTGTAGGTGACGCCGCCCTCGCCGTCGGGGAGTTCGCGCCCCTTCTCAAGCAGCTCTTTGGCGCGCTTGATCCAGAGGTCGCGGACGCTGGTGAGTTCGCTCATGGCGGGGTGGTGGTGGGGGCAACCAATCCGAGGACGTTGCAAATGCTGGTGTCGAAGGTGGGCAGGGCGGGTACTTCGATCCTGAGCCGGAGCGTGACCAGCCCGGCGGTCAGGGTGTTGAGGTTGACGTTGGACGAGGCCAGCAGCCAGATGGCCGCGCCGTCGGGACCGGCAACGAAGTGATCGCCGATGGCCCCGACCGTGGTGCGGCTGGGCGTGGCCAAGCCGTCCAGCAGGGACACGGCGGTCGGGGTAGCGTTCCACTCGGCCAGAAAGTGCGTCTCGACGGTCATGGACGATGCGCCGCTGGCGGCGAACGTCTGGTCGAGCGTGATGACCTGCGAGGTCAGCACCGCGCCGGCGGGCAGCACCGCCGCCTTGGCGTAGACCGCCGTGCCCGCAGCCGCGAAGGCCGTGTACGGCACCGCGATGTTCACCCACGGGCTCACGTCCGCCGGTGCGTTCTCCACCACGCTCACGCGCCGGTCGAGCGCGCGCAGGCGGTCCTTGTCGGTTCTGAACCTGCTCATCGGGGGTCTGGCCTGAACTGCGACACGCCGTAGTTGAGGAGCTGGCGGATACCCAGCGCGTTCTGGAGCGGCAGCAGCTTGGTGAACGCCTCCGCGTCACGCTGCGAGAACACGCCATCGTCCGTGGTCGCCTCCATCGCGCCCTTGAACGCACGGCCCGCGTTGGCGAGCGAGGAGGTCGTCGGGTTGGACAGGAGGCCCCGGCTCTCAAGCTGCGAGTACCGCGCGGTAAAGACCGGGCTGGAATCGTGGTCGAAGCGGTCCACGAAGGCGTACTTGCTCCAGTCGATGATGTCGGGGGTGAGCGAGGAGTACCCGCCGTTGGCCCACGCCGCCGCCGCGATCCGCTCGTTGCTGAGCCGGTCGCGCAGGAACCGCCGACGCTCGCTCTCGTCCTTGCCGACCGCCGAAGCGTGCTGCCGCGCGATGTAGACCAGCGCGCCCGACACCGTGCCGGTGGTGAACCGAGCCAGCGTCTTGGCGTCGATGGTGTGCAGGCCGTGAAGCATCTGCTTGTCCCACGCGGAGATGGTGAACGTGCGAAGCTGGGTGATGATCCGGCCCCACCACGTCGTCATCCACGGCATCATCTGGCCGAAGTCGTGCTGCTGGATCATCCGCTCGCTGTTGCGCTGCACCGCCGAGACGAACCGGGCCGCCGCCTGCGGCTCCCAGCGGTCCAGCCCGAAACTGGTGATGACGTTCTTGACCCCATCGACCTCGCCGCGCTGAACGTGCTTGGCGTTGCGACCGATGGCGGCCCAGGTGTCCTCGTCCAGCCCGAGCGCAAGCATCCGGTTCTTGGAGCCCAGCGACACGCCCTTGGATGCCTTGTCCAGAATCTCGCTGGCGAAGGCCATGACCGAGTACCGCTGCATCCCGTCGTTGATGGCGGCAAAGCCGGTGTACTTGGACTGGAACTGCGTCAGCCCGCGCAAACCGCGCTCGATCCGACCCGGCTGCACGAACGTCCCTTCGATGGGGTCGAAGCGGGCGGTGATGTCCGCCAGCGCGTACTCCGAGCCCCGGCCCGTGAGCGTCATAATCTCGCCGGCGGCGTTGTCGGGAATCTTGCCGAGCTTGACCATGTTGGCCAGCCCGCCGATGGCCTTGACCGCATCGAGGGTGTTCTTGACCGGGGTTTCGGCGATGGTGGCGACGGCCTCGGGGATGTTGGCCAGCACGAACGAGCCGCCCAGCACGCTCTGGTTGTACATGGTCGCGTACCCGGCGACCTTGCGCATCATGTCCCCGTCCTTGAGCGGGAAGCCCCGGATCATGCGGTGGGCGATGTCCATGCGGTACAGCACGTCCGCGATCTTGCTCTCTTCGCCGGACTCGCGCAGGCTGACCTCGGCGAGTTCCTTCATCGCCTGCCACGACGAAACGGGCGTGTTGCCGGTCGCGTCGATGCTCAGCCCGGCCACGCGCAGGACTTCCTTTTCGGCCAGCAGCCCGGCGGCGGAGCGGACGTACTTCTCGATGATGACCTCGGCGTCGCGCTCAAGGAAGTCGTCAACCTTGAGGCCGGTGTCGGGATCGACGGCGAACTCGTCCAGCAGCACGCGGGAGCGGGTAAAGGCGGGCTTGCCCGAGCCGCGATCGGCGGCCTGCGCGCCCAGTTCGTCCATCAGGGTCTTGATGGCGTTCTCGGCCTGCTCGCTGATGACACCGTTCTCGTCGGCCAGCCCGGCCCGCAGGGTGCCCTCGATCTCATCGACGGCCCCGACCATCACTCGGTCGGCGTCGTTGGCCGACATCAGCCCGAGCCGCTGGATGCCTTTGACCATTGTCTTGGCAACCCGATCAAGCGCTTCGGGCTTGGCGTTGGGGTTCATCCTAGAGATGGCGTAGCGGAAAGCGCTAAAGGCGGCATCTTCTCCACGCTCAGCGACGATGGTGTTGTACCGAGCGGGCGACAGAACGCGCGGGAAGTAGTTGGTCGCTTCGTTGACGATCACGCCCGCGCGCTTGAGGCGGTCGAACATGTCCTTCAGAATCTCATCGCCCTGCTGCGCCACCCGCCGGACGAACGTGTCCTCGATGTTCGCACCGGCCATGCTGCGGCCAACCTGCTCGCGGAACCACCGGCTCTCGGTCGCGTCGGGCTTGATGCCCTTGAACTGGAACCACTTGCTCTCTTCGCCGGTCAGCTTCGCGCGAAACTTGGCCGACAGCCCCTTGGTGGTGCGGCGGACAAACGCGAGCGCGTTGTCGCCGCTGGGTGCCCGCTGGCCGGTCTCGGTGAGCTTGGCGAGCGGGTCGTCCATCACCGCCGCGCCGATGGTGCGGACCAGCTTCGAGGCCCGCTTGCCGAAAAACGAGGTGTTGTTGCTGATGCCCGGAGTGTTGCCCGGACGCAGGAACCCCATGCTGATCCGGTTGCCCGCGATGGCATGCTCAAAGTCCGCGTCGTTGTACGCCTTCTGCACGGTGCCGGGTGCGGCCTTTGTGGCCGCTGTGGCAGTAGTGGGCTTGGCGGCATCCTCGATCATGGCGTAGTGCTTGACCGGCCCCTTGGGCGTGTCGTGCATGTACGCGATCGAGTCGTAGCCGCGAGACTTGACCCAGTTTACAAAGTTTGTTCCAACCAGTTTGCTTTGAGAAATTGGCTTGTGGTTGGGGTGCTTTGGGTCTGCCAGCCGCATATCAGCGCTATTGACTGCGTTGCGGAAATACAGCCAAGTTGGGGCCGGAGATTCGGTTCCAATAGCGGATGCGCCAGCAAGCGGAGCGTCATCAGCAAAAAGCAACTTGTCTACGTTTTCAGGCAGGTCTTTCCATGTCCATTTGTTTGGAAGCGGTTTGTTGCCAAGTGCGTCGTTGACAAGCCTAATCAGCTTGAACTGGTCGCCACCCTTGGCCCCCATCCACGTCATGTCAAAGACTTTTTGCGGTGCAATGTCGGCTTTTGACACGGACCCGGACGGCCTTGGATCGTGCCCGTGCAGCGTCTTGAACACCTCGGCACCGCGACCAGGATCGTCTTTTTCGTACCGCGATAGCGCAATCTGATCAGTTTGGGCGTAGCGGGCCGCGTCGTCTGGGTCAGTGGTGTAAAACTTGAGCGGCACCGTTGGCGCTTGCAGCGGTTCTCCGTCTGCGACTTCCATAACGTCCCGAACGCCAGACAGGTGTTTTCCGCTCGGAAGGTCGCCAGCGCTGCCACGATAAACAGTGATTGTGGTGGTAGCAGCTTGATCTTGATTGTTGTTGACGCGCGGGACGTTGGGGTCGATGGCCTCGCGGGTGCGGACGGGCGGAGCGGGCGTGAAGTCGGCTGCGGCCTGCGCGAACGCGGTGCCCGCCTTGGACTTCTTGAACTGCTCGATGAGTTCCTGGTCGATGGAGTCCGCCCCGTCGGCCATCTGGGCCAGCATCTCCTTCTGCTGGCGCGGCTTGAGGGAGGCGAAGTACCGCTTGCCCTTCTCGTCGAGGCTGTCGAGGAACTGGCGGCGGATGGCGTCGCGGGTTTCCTTGGAGCCCATCGCGCCCATCGCGCCGGAGGACTCGACCATCTCGTCGGCCTCGGCGGCCCGCGCCAGTGCGCTGAACGCGCCCTTTTCCTTGGGCGACAGCCTGCCCGCGATGCCGCCGGCCAGACCGCCCAGCAGGGCCGCGCTGGAGAGGGCAAAGACCGTCTCGCGGACCTCGACCGTGGGGTCGGTGGCCTGCATGTACAACTGCGGACCGGCCATGCCCGCCACGCCGACCGCCGCCTCAGCCGCCGCGCGTGAGCCGGTGGCCGCGATGATCGGTGCCCGCAGCAGCGCGCCCGCCCCGGCGGTGCCGATCACGAACGACGGGTCAAGCACCTGCCCGAGAAACCACGCGCCGGTGCCGCTCCACCCGTTCTGGCTCACGATCTCGTCGGCGGTCTGGCGGTCGAACATCTGCTGGCGCAGGTACTGCGCGTGGTCCGCCGAGCGGGCGGTGGCGAGGAACGGCCAGTACTTCGGTTCCAGCCCCGTGCCGATCTGCTCGATGTCCTGCGCGGTGGGGTTCCACGCGGGATCTTCGTCGTACTGGAGCCCGCCCAGGTCGTAGATGAACTGGGCCGTGGGTGCGAGCATGAAGCCCGCGCCCAGCAGGCCGCTGTCGGTGCCGAGCAGCCGCTTCTGGTTGGCCTCGTCCGCCCGCTGCCGATCGGTCTCAAAGACCGGGGGCTGGTACGCGGGGCCGGAGAAGAAGATGCTCATGGTTCACGGTTGCCCTGCCGCGTGAGGTTCTCGCGGTAGAGCGTGCGCGACTGCTGCGGGTTCGCGCGGCGGTCGAGTTCACGCTGCACGGCCTTCATCGAGGCTTCACGCTGGGCGGCCTTGGCCTTGTTCGCATTGTCACTGGCCATTTTCACCAGCCGCTGATCGTCCACAAAGCCAAACTCATCATTGTTCATGAGCGTGGTCATGGTCCGGGCGTTGACCGCGCGCCACGTGCCCGAACGCGCGTCACGATCCCACGCGATGTCGTCGGCTTCGATCCCCTCCGCCTCACCGTACTTGGCGGCGTACTCACCGGCCAACTGCCCCAGCACGTCGGGCAGGCTCTCACGCGCGATCGGAGCCAGACCCGCGACGCTGACCGCCACGCCGCGATGCACCGGGAACTGCTGCTCGACCTTCTCAATCGCCAAGTCGGCGGCCCGGTCAACCGTCATGCCCGTGGAGGCCACGTAGTAGCGGGTCAACTGGTTCAGGTAGGACTCGACCACCGAAGCGTTGCGGGCCTGCATCGCGTCCAGCGCGATCGCCCGGTTCCAGACCATCCGCTTGCTCAGGTCCATCGGCTGATAGCGGAGCGGGCTGGCCGCCGCGCGGGCCGCCGCCACGATCGCCTGCTGCTCGTCCTTGCCGGACTCCATGCCCAGCCGAACCGCGTCGTAGAACGCCCGGTCGGACTCGGTGGTGTGCCGCTCGTAGACCGACGGGGACGTTGCTTGCAGCACCGTCGCGGTGCGATAAGCGTCGATGGTGGACGCGGGCACCTCGGGGCTCTGCCCGCTTCCGGGGGTGGCCGTGAGCGCGGTGATCGCCTGCGAAACCCCGCCGGTCAACTGCGTCGCCAGCGGGTCGTGCTTGACGTTGTTGAACCCGAGCCACTGGGCCTGACGGCGCAGCGCGGTCGCGGGGTCCGGGGCGGCCTCGCCGATGGCCTGCATCGCCTTGGCGGTGACGGCGCGGCGCACATCGCGGCCCTTGACCGTCTGCACTTTGCCGCTGGGCAGGGTGAACTCGAAGTCCTGATCGTCGGTGATGCTGGCGATGCCGCCCGCCAGCGGGGCGTTGGGGTCGTTGGGACCGGCACCCGCCACGGTCGAAAGGGCAAACAGGTCGGCGGTGAGCCCGGCCACGTTGGCGGCCTCCTGCTCGCGGTCGGCCTGCACCAGTTGGGCCTTCTCCTGTGCAGCCATCGAGTTCTGAATCTCGCTCGTGAGCCGTTCAGCCGTGGAGG
>Ga0315904_10013352_pt1 | contig 10291 bp, 15 predicted proteins | sample LakEriMetagenome_6_FD_203529 | JGI IMG/M metagenome (GOLD analysis project Ga0315904, IMG submission 203529) | Freshwater fungal communities from buoy surface, Lake Erie, Ohio, United States - Buoy 12 MA120 | ecosystem: Environmental > Aquatic > Freshwater > Lake | place: USA: Lake Erie, Ohio...
AACAGACAGACGTTTGAAAACTTCTTCACACAAGAATGTATCGTGGCGGCAGTAGTCAGCAAGCTCTTGCTCAACCTCGAAGCTGATGTCCGACAACCCATCGGTGCTGTGCACGGCACGACCTTTAGGCGGTAGCTCGAACTCCTCTGCAAGTTTGGCAAGACTGTTACCTGCCTCTACCCCACGCAGCGCACGCGCCATTGATAGCGAATCGAATATGAAGACCGGTCGCGCGCCGTATACCCAAGAGAGAATGGCAACATCGAACTGCGCGTTGTGCGCAAGCACGGCAGTCTTAGACCAGTCGATACTGTCAACCCACTCCTGTATCTTGTCACCACGCACCCACGTTGCTGGTAACTCGTCCCCATATTCTTTGATGCACATGCCGAACGCCTTGAAGCGCGGGTCACGTATGTACTCCTCGGTCGTCAACTTCGATAGCGTGTATTCTTTACTTGACCATCGCGTTTCGAAATCGACGACGAGTATTTTGTCGAAAGGTTTTGTCATATGTTTAGTTAAGTAATCGTTGTGCTGCAACACCGCTTAGTTCTTCTCGAATCATCTCCATCGTAGAACCCAACATCATCACAGCCAATGACGGCGTGGTGTTGAAGTTGAATGTCTGCAACAGATGATCATCCTCGTCGAGCATCAGCAGCACAGCGTGTTTGTTTGGCGAAGCCTCGATCAAGAACTGACGTAGTGCTGCCAGCGTATTGTCGATATACTCCGCCTTCTCCTCATCCGACATTGGTTCGTCACTTGCAAGTTCCATCAACGCTCCAGTAAAGTAGTCAGCCAGTTCTCCAGTATCGATACGTTCTCCTCGTTGATAACGATAGTGTAGCCTCCGGCCTGCCGTATCTTCTGCATCTGTGCTTCTTGCAAAGGTGTTGGCTTGTTGCCTTTAGCCTTGCACTCAATACCTATGAACACGCCGTTATAACAGCAGATGATGTCTGGTACACCAGACGAACCATAGCCGCCAGTTACAGGGAAGAAGTAATAGATACCAAGCTGTTTAAGTATCTTCGTAACTGAAGACTTCACTTTGCTTTCTGGTGTTTGCATAAGGCAGTAGACTCCTGATCTTTTCGATTGACCATCCGGTAGCGTCGTACACTTTCAAGATGAACTCTGCTGTAATGGCGCTGGTGCCGTATCTGATCTTTGATATAGCAGAAGGTGGTGCCTTCAACAGCCGCGCTAAGTGCGCATCGTTATGTATATCTAGCTCTCGTTTGATATTATCCAGCAATTTGTTCTCTGGCAAATCTCTTTTCTTTACCATCTTACTTCTCCTTATTTTTTGGTGGTTAGCATTTGCTTAATAAGTTTTCGTATTCATCAAAGACCCAGTACCTCATACCCGCAACACAATGCTGAGAACCTTAGACAGAAACGAATACTTGGTCTCTTGATGGTTGAGCAGGATGCTCTGCGCCAGCCTCTCCTCTGGTGTTGGCGTGTCCTCTTTGAACTTGGGTACGTAGAACTTGCCGATCTTCGGCGGGTCTTCTTTGATGAATTTGCCATCACGTAGCATTAGTAATCCTCCTCTTCGATGAAGTAGTTCGGCACGTAGCTTCGACGATCTTCATTCTTGCGCCGTGCTTCTACTTTCTTACGATGTATCTCCGCTGCCATCTTCGCCATTGGTTTCTCTACAACAGGCGGCGGTGCTGGTTTAGGTGCATCCCGATATTCTGTCGTCAAGAATGAAGCGCGGCAGGCCACACACTTACGCTGCCTGCGCACGCCCTGATCTATCTGACGGGTATTGACCACCTCGGTACGTCCGCCACAATCACATAGCATCATCAACTTCCTGTGGGAGAGCCATGTCATTCGCCAGCCCTGTTAGCTGCGCCGCCGCAGAAGTGCGCCATATCTCGATGTACTTGTCGGTCTTCTCCAGCACGAACGACTTCTGCCCCCACATGCGGGTCGCTGTGGAATGTGTTGTTGAGTACACCGATTTCGGGTGGTACTTCTTGTAGGGAATCTGCACTAACTCATCTTCCGCTACGCTCTCCAGCAACGGCCTGACGTACGCTGCGATCTCCCCGAACTTGGCATCAGGATTGCGTGGTGTACGTATCATCTTGGGTACGCGATCTTTCAACGCACCCTCACGAATACCGTAGTCATCCTGCACCAGCGCGTACTTGAAACCGAACTTCGACTCCAACATCTTCATACGCACCTGCACCTGCTCAAGAATCTTGGCAGCGGTGATTGGCAGTGCTTTTTGTTTCTTGCTCATAGCTTCATCTCCTTGATTAATGGGCATCGCCCAGTTTACGCGACACGTTTACCGTGTCAATAGTTAGACAACTCCAACAAGCTCCATCAGAAAGAAAATTTGTCCAGCAGTTGCTCCACTTGGGCACGCACGTCAGTACGTACTTCCATGTTCTTACGCAGTTCATCGGCATCTACTCCCGACAACAGGTTGGCAAGAGAGCGGCGAGTATCCTCAAGGTTCTCATCACCCACTACATTCAACGACTTGACGATCTCGCACAACTCCAGTGCACCCGTGACCAGCGAGTCGTGGAAGCGCCGGGTCTTGACCTCACCGTTGATGACATCGACTGCCAGCCGGTCAGACATACGCTTTAAGTGGTCACCCAGTCGGGCACGTACGTCAGCCATCGCAGTCTCGACACGCTCACTCTGCAGACGCTCAAGTTGTTGACGCAGTTCTTGTTGCGCTGCATTACCCACGTCCACACGGAAGTCACCCGCAGTCGGCACCGGCATGTAGCCCACCCGGAAGCGGAACTTGTCAGCGATAGCCTTGGCGGTGGGGTATTCGTCACGCTTGAACATGTCACCGAGTGCCATAGCTTGCGCCGTGATCAGCGTCGGGTACACATCCACGAACTTGTCCACCAGCGTGTTGAACTCCTCCTCGTACTCATTCATACGAGCCGTGAACGCCATGAAGTTGACGGTCGGCAGCAAGCGTAGGCCAGAGTCAGACCACGGCAACGTGTTGTCATAAACAAAGGTACGTACCTTGCCCACCTGTTGATTGATCACGTCCAGTTCAGGGCGACCAGCCAGCAGGTTCTTGTTGACGCGTGCTGCGTCCTTGGCCTTGGCGGACTTGGTGCTGATGACCTCATCGGTCGTGCCCTTGTCCAGCTTACGCGCAGTCCATACGGATGCGTTGAATTCCACCAGCATGGCGCAGGTGTCGAGGTTGTATCGAGTAGTTTTCATATCATGCTCCTTTCGGTTTAATTAAACGCCCTCTACTAGCGACGAGATGTTGACCAGCTTGCCTTGCGGTGGCGTGAAGCGGTCGTTGTCAATGACACCCCACAACTGCGGGATGTCGGTCTGCAGGTTGTTGTTGCCGTAGAAGTAGCCATCGGTCAGCCAGATGATGCCCTTGGCCTTGATGTCGTTCTGTCGGATGTGGTCAAGCACACACTGCGGTTCAGTGCCGCCACCGCCACGCGGTTTCAATGCCTGTGCAATAGAAGCGAAGTCCTGCTTCTCGAACACCTGCTCACCACAGACGGCGCTGTCCCACCAGACGATGCGTACCTTCTCAGGGTTGGCGATCTCACAGATACGAGCGATCTCACCGAACAGCACAGGATAGATGCCGCCCATCGAGCCAGACGTATCACCGGCAATCACTAACTCACCCGTAGTCTCAGCGAAGTGTGACCACAGCAGGATGCCCAGCGGCAGCATGCGTTTGTTGGGTGGCGATAGCCGAGACAGGTCGTGCCCCATGCAGACTGATGTAGCGAACTCACGAATAGCCGAGCGCCAATCGGTATGACGGGGTGCCAACGCGCCATCGATGACTGTACTGCGTGAGCCTTGGCCTGCTAGGTTGTTGGCAGTGATCACGCCTTGGCGCACCGCTTCCTCAACCATCTCCTTCAGTTCGCCAGCCTCGGCCTCCTCGAAGTCACCCTCCATGTGCTCGTCCAACGACTGCCCACCGCCTTCGTCCTCCTGCTCCTCGCTGTCCTTGATCAACTCCTTCAAGACCTCAAGGATGGACTTATTGGCGAAGCGTGCCTTGTCGATCAGCAAGTCATCGGTAGGCCGCTCAACGAACGTGAACGTGGGGTCGATCTCCTCGATCATGCCGTTGACCACGTAGTCAGCCGCCCTCGCCAAGTGCTCTGGATACTTCTTGGCTAGCGGCTTGTACTCGGTGCAGTGGTGCAGCATCTTGTGGCCGTTCTCATGCAGCACGAGGTAGCGCAACTGCTTGCGGTTCAAGCCTTCGCAGAACTTATTGCCGTAAATAACGTCCCGCCCGTTGGTGGCAGCGGTTGGCATCGTGTCGCTGAACTTGACCGCACCGATCATTGCCACGCCAGCCATGCGGGTGAAGTCCTTGTGGCGCATGATGTCCACGTGGGTTGCCTCGATACGCTCGGGCAGCGGTAAATTACTCCAAGCCATAACTCCTCCTTACCGGATAGAAAGTAGTTCAGCGTTCTTAGCCAGCATCGACGTGAACGCAGGCACCGACATGAACAGCGCGGCTTTCTGTAGGTTCTTTGACGTGACGGTGGTGAACAGGCCACGCATCTCGCCACGCATGCGCTCGACGTAGGTGGTCAACGCCTCGGCCTCGTTGCGGTCTGACACACGGTTGACGAACTTGAACACTTGAACAGTCTGAACAATCGCGTTGTCCGGCACAGGTGTGCCCGTGGGGTCAGCCACTACAGATTCGTACAGCGGCATCTGATCACCGAAGCGAATGATCGACATGATCTTGGCAGCGAACGGCGCACCGACCGTACCCTCTAACGCCTGCTGCAGCGACTCGTCGTCCATACCAGCGCGACACTTGATGACATCGGACGCAGCTTCCATTGAGCGTGGTGAGGCGTACGCATCCTGTGCGGCATCGCGTGGGTTGAAGATGTCAGGGTTGTGCTGCTCCAGCTTCTTGTCGGCAAACTTACCACCCGGCAAGTAGTCGGTGAACGAGTCGAACACGGTGGGGTACTGGTGCACGGTCGTGATCAACTCAGGTGCCAGCCCACGGTTGGTGGCGTACTGCACCCACTCCGGCATGTTGGACTTGCGCATCTTGATTCTGATCAGACGGTTGCGCTGGTGTGCCTGCAGCATGTCGCCCAGCCCCTCCAACGCTAGGTTGGTGGTGGCAAACACCACGCTACCCTCGGGCATGTACAGGTTGCCTAGCCTGCGCTCGTAGATCAGCGGAGCCAACTGCGGCTTGATGTAGGACGGTGCCTTGCCAATCTCGTCCAGACAGATCACCACAGGCCGGGAGCCATCCAGACCCTTGCAGTTCTGTTTGCTGACCCCGAAGCGGTCGTTGGGAATCTCCCTCGACACACCCATTTCGTTGTCGATGGTTGGCATCCAGATGGAACCGTCAGCCAGTTGTTGGCAGTCGATGATGCCGGGGAAGATGTGGTTTGCGAACTGCGGCATGGCCTTCAGTGCGTGGTAGATCGACGTTTTGCCGATGCCGTTTTCGCCCTCGATCAGCACCGTGCGTAGGTGGCCGACAGAAGAGATGACACTGGTTGCCTGAGAAAAGGATAAGAATTTTGCTGCACTCATTGTGTTTCTCCTTTGTAAATACTTTTGTGAAAGATGTTATGGCTAGATTATAACCATGAAAGATTACGGCGTGCAACTATGTCTAGTGATTTTACCTCCATGTAGTTGATTCATAGGAATACTCGGCGGGGTAGCCGCTCGGGGAACATAGGCAACTGCACCTTGGCGTTGGGTGTGTGCAGGGCGCAGCACTTCAGCACGGCGTACTTGAATGTCCGCATGAACTCATCAGGCTGTATCTGTGCCTTGACCCTCTCCCACATCACCCCACGGTCACGCGCAGACACGTGGTTCATCTCCGCCTCCAACGCCTTCCATTTCTTTGAAGCAATAAAGGTCAGCACCTCACCGGCCAGCAGCATGAGGGTGGGCAGCGCGTGGTCGAGCGGGATGGGGTTGATCGGGTCACTCAAGGCGTACTTCTGTACAACACGTACTACAGAGAGATCACTGCACTCACCCACACCCCGCGCATCGACCTTGATTGGGTCGAAGTTCCCACCCCAGTACCGATCATGCAGGTGTACACCAGCCAGCAAGTCCTCCGACCGCATAAGCGCAAGGTTGGCAACAGGCAACATCTTCTCCAAAACTTGTTGTGCTAAGGCCTTTTGCTCCAAGGATGTGTGTCGGGTGAAGATCGGCTCGTGGTGTGACATTTTCAGTACGAGTTTGTCGTTCGCGTCGAAGGTCAGAAGTGTGCGGTGGTTGGGGATGAACGGTGCGCAGACCATCGTGCCTTTGTCTGTCTCCAACCTCGGCACCCACGACTGCCATCGATGGTGGGCAAAGAACCTAGACATACCCCGCGTGCCGTTGTTCGTCACCTCCACTTGGCGCAGGTATGGGGAGACGAGATGATGCCCAGACGCTACCTTCGTCACCTCCTCCGGCTTGGGTCGCAGGTACTTGATGATGGGTTGGTCGTTGCGCAGCAGGATGTACATACCCTCCTTGTGCACCAGCCCATAGTCTCGCCCACGGTTGCCTCGCAGCGGCACGATGTGCGGTTGACCATCGTAAGGTTTGATTGAATTGAATACCTCTGCTGCTGTCTCGTAGTCAGGTATTGGTGGTTGGTCTGCGTATGCGTCCTTCATATCACCCCCTCATACGTCATCAACAGAACACCGAACAACACCAACGCACAGATCACCCCAACCCAGTCGTACGTATCCATAAGTCACCTCCAAAGAAAACGATTAACAGTACAGCGATACACGCACCCAGCACCGCACCCATCAATGCGACGAGGATGAGTATCCACTCTTCAGGTTCGAGATTCATTACCTACCTCCCTTCCAAAAATACATAACCATAATGACGAACAACAAAACATAAATCATTGCAAGTCCCTTTCCTTTACTTCGTCGTACACGATGTTTGCCAGTTGGCTGAACCGATGCACCGCCTGCAGTTTAGATACACCGCCTGCCTTGAACGCAACGGCTAACGTTTGACCCAGCACCACCATCGCTTCTTGTGGTGTGAGTCCGCTGTTGACCAGCGACACGGTTATCTCAAGCGACATATCGCGCATGAGTTTAGTTACATCTGCCATGTTTTTATCATCAGTCATCTTACTTCTCCTTAGTAAATCTCAGGGACACCATGTCCCCGAGTGTTAGTGCACGTGGCACATATCAAACAAGTCGAGCAGCACAGACTCGACATCGAACCCAGCTTGCACAGACTCAAGCGCGTAGTCCAACTCATCACGCGATATGTTCTTCAGTCGCATGTGCTTGCGTGCTAGTGCTGGATCATCAGGGTACGCAGCTTGTGCAATGAATGACTGCAGCGTATCGGTGTAACCCACCGTAGCATCCATCAGCGCGTCGATGACATCGAGTCGGTAGTACTTCATGTCCTCGTACTCATCCCATGATGCAGGGTCACCATCCCACCATGTCTTGTCGTATGCGCTGGTGTATCCCTTGTACCCACCCCATTCCTTCTCGTCAATGACTGTCGGGTCACGATCAGTTGGTAGGTTGTCCCAGTTGATACGCAGCGCAGCATCAGCGAGTCGTTGCAAGTGTGCGGTATCCAATGACTCGTGCTCGGTGTGCTCACGGTAATACCCCACGCTGATGTTGGTGCACTCGGGGATGATGTCAACAAACTCTGCGGTGTCGGTATACACACCGCTGTCATCGGGTGAGTACATGAAGATGTCAGGGTGAATGTCGTTGAGTGCATTGGCGAGTGTCTGCGCAAACAGATCAGAGCAACACCTACCCCATCCCTGATGAGAGATCACGCTGTCTGTGCCACGGCGGTCGAATGCGATAGCCCGATCAAACTGCGCAAGCAGAGACTTGTACGCATTGGCAACGAACGTCGCACCGATGCCACCTCGCTCTTCGCCTTGTGTAAATATGAAATAACCTGCCACCCCCTGATGAAGTAAATGAACAAGCAACGCAACACCAGCGCCATCATCAGCACCGAGTTGTACGCCACCGTACGCATGCCACACATCACCCTTGACCTTGACTAAGTTCTTGCCATCAGCAGCGTGGACTGTATCAACGTGTGCGACGAATAGTGTGCGGTGTTGCTTGGTGGTACGTGCGTCAACGTGCAGGTTGCCTGCGTTGTCTGTGAATGTGCGTTGCTTTAAGTGTGCAGGTACAGCATCATCCAACCACTTAGTGAACATGGCTACGCCTTTGCCACCATGCGGACGCTTCACGGTCAGCGCAGTCTTCAATGTGTGCATGAGCATGGTTGTACCCTCAATGCGTTTAGTTTGTTTAGCTTTGCGTGTCATGGTTACTCTCCTTCGTTCTCGTCGTTGTTGTACTCGTCAGCATGGTCGGGGTGGATTGTCAGCGTGTTACCTCGTGCATCAGTCACCTCGATGCTGTCCTCGTCATAGCTGTAATACTCGCCATCGTGCTCACACCGCCACGCATTATCGCGGTGTTCGTAGTCGCCGTTAGCTAACGTGATGACGCCGTTCCTATCCAAGTAGTCAACGTCGTAGTGCATATCGGTTGAGTCGAGGTAGATCACGTTGTCCTCGTGTATCTCGCGCTCTCTGCCTTGGTATGTCAGTGCAGTCACATAATTATTTTGGCAACCACTACACACATGGCAATCCTCGATTGAGCCAACCCAATACATATCGTCGGGGTGCTGGTAGTCACCGCAGTCATGACACTCCTCATGATCGTCGCCCTCATTCTCGGGTGTGCCGTCGGTGTTGTTGCATACGTACTCACCGCCGTCTCTGATGACGAGGCATAGCCCGCCGTCACGGTGCACAACATCAACGTTCTGTATATCGCCGTCGATGTAGGGTGCAAGGAAGGCATACCGTGAGTAGCGTGGTTCGAGGTGTGCCATGCGTGCGCCTTCAGGCCAGCCAGTTCTGTGCTCGTACCCCTGCTGCTTCAGCCATGCTTCGAGCATCTCGTCAGCGTATGAGTAGCCATCGCCTTTCTTGTAGCTACGCACATAGCACTTGTAGTTCTCGTAGGGATCCTCGTATACCAGCGCACGGCCGCACACATCGCCGTCAACCACACGCCGTGCCATACCCCAGCCGAGTGCAGGTGAGTAGACTCTGTAGGGATGGTGCTCGTGGTGGCAGTCGTTCCATCGCATACATGAGTGTGGCCCACGTTGTAGCGTGTCGAGTATCTCGTCGGTGGTACGCACGATCTCGCACCCTGACGCTGAGTGCAGCGCAGCGATGTCACGTATCTGATGGTCGGCCAGCTTGGGGAAGTGGCGGTGCAGATACTTGCCGATGGTAGTTATGGTCTGCTTGTTGTCGTGGCCTGCTCGGTCGTCGCGTGTGTAGGCCAGACGGTTGGGGTCGCCTGTGGAAATGTGCGGCCACTCAAGTACCAGCAAGTGCCAATCTTTCGGCGGAGAAAGTTTGACTGCATGCCACACCGCCTCGTGGAATGAATAGCTGCGCTGCTCACGTGCATGCCAGCCACGCACACCTGATGGGTCATAGCGTAGTACGTGTATGAGTGATTGCATCCAGTCGATGCGTGACACAGGGTCGTACTCGTATAAGTCTCTCATGGTTGTTACTCCTTTCGCTGTGGTTGATGTGTTACTGCTGTGGGTTGATTACTCATCTTCAAAGAACGAACGCTCCATGAAGTCCTCTTCTATGCTTAACTCAACAAGTTCGCTCCACTCTTCCTTGCTGAACGTGATGATCCGCTCATAGTTTTGCCAGTCAGTATCGATCTCGAATATGGCATCGTCGGGTAACTCAGTGATGCGCAGGTTCTTGTTGGTCAGCGCGTTGTCCTCCACTAGTTTGATTAGCATGGGGTGTGTCCTGAAGTCACTCCAAACCATCTCGTTGAACCACGTGTTGCTTGAGTCGAGCGGGAGGTGCGCTTCGCCACGTTCACGCAGCGTCCATCCATTTGCCTTTGCTAACATCTTCATCTCTGCTTCTGTCAACTGCAGACCGAACTGCGTTGGGTTGTATACGATCTTCATTTGCTTCTCCTATAAAAAACTCAGGGACGGGATGTCCCCGAGTCGTGGTGCTACTTACTACTATCTCTCCATCCCATACGCTTTTCTTTCTGCACGGGACAGCAAGGCATCCCACTTGCGTGGTGCTTTCTGTGTTGGGGTGAGTGCATCGACGCGTGCGATGGCCGTGTTCAACAACTCGTCATCTCGTGCCAGCTTGGTGTTGCTTGGCATCAACTTC
>Ga0315904_10013353_pt1 | contig 10291 bp, 9 predicted proteins | sample LakEriMetagenome_6_FD_203529 | JGI IMG/M metagenome (GOLD analysis project Ga0315904, IMG submission 203529) | Freshwater fungal communities from buoy surface, Lake Erie, Ohio, United States - Buoy 12 MA120 | ecosystem: Environmental > Aquatic > Freshwater > Lake | place: USA: Lake Erie, Ohio...
CCGCGATCGCCACGGTCGCCCTGCTGTCCGCACCCGCCTTTGCCGCGCTCCAGACCGGCGCCGCAGCCCCCGAGATCAGCGCAAAGGGCGTAACCGGCGGCAACGAGTTCAACTTCAAACTGTCGGACGCGCTCAAGAAGGGCCCGGTCGTGATGTACTTCTTCCCGGCCGCCTTCACCGCAGGCTGCACGATCGAGACGCAGAAGTTCGCGGACAAGGCTGACGAGTTCAAGGCCGCCGGCGCGACGCTGGTCGGTCTCACGGCCGGCGCGAAGATGGCGGACGACAAGATGGCCAACGCCGCCGACAACCTGGCGCGCCTCGCTGAGTTCTCGAAAGAGCACTGCCGCGACAAGTTCCCGATGGTGGCGATCAACGCCGATACGGTGAAGGCTTATGACGTTGTGCTCTCCGGCCGCCCTGACTGGAGCAACCGCACCTCGTTCGTCATCGCGCCGGACGGCAAGGTCCTGCTCTCGCACACCGACATGGCCCCCGACAGCCACATCGAGAAGACGCTGGCGACGGTGAAGGCCTGGAAAGCCGCCCACGCCGGCAAGCACGCGGGCCACTAACCGAACTGGTTTAGCCCTTTTTCGATCGACATGATTGACCGGCTCGCCTCACGGCGGGCCGGTCACTTGTTTCTGGCTGTCTCAGAATGCCCGATAGCTGACGAAAATGCCGAGCGTCGCTTGATCCTCTGAGCCGCGCAGCTGTACGAGCGGGCTCTCGGCGGCGTCCCCGGCCAGCTTCTCGTAGCTGGCGAACGCAACCAACGTCCAGCGATCGTCCAGCGGCAGGATGGCCGTGCCGCCGAGCCCGTAGGAATAGACGCCTCCGCCGGCCGTGTAGACCGGTAGGCCCGCCGCCGCGGACTGCGCAGGCGTCACGCCGAAATAGGCCGTCGTATAGGTGTCGTCGACGACTCGCACGCGCGGTCCGAATGACCAGATAAGCGGCGGTCCGAAAGCCATGCTGCGGCCCGACCATGACACGTCCAGATCGAGAACCGCGCCGTCATGGCCCGAAACTGCCTTGCGCGCCTCTGCGCCAAGCGTGACGCCGCCAATCTCGTACTCGACGAACCCGCCAAGTTCGAACGTCGTATCGACTTCGCCGAGCCCGCGCAGATCCGTGGTGTCTTCACCCGTGACCGCGAATGGCTGGTCGCCATCTTCGCCGCGCGAGAACTTGAGGCGGCCAATCGGGCCCACACGTAGCGTGTCCTCGTTGATGAAACGATAGCCGACGCCTTCCTGCACCGAGGCAAAGAAGTCATCGCCATAGGTCACCTGGATGTTTGGCAGGATGGAGACCCGATAACTGTCGTCGCCCTCATAGGTCGGCGCCGTCAGCGCGCCGGCGCCAAGGGTCAGTCCCCAGCCTTCGTCTGCCGCCCCTTGCGCCAGCGCGCGGTCCGATACGCCGAGGGCGGCAATCAAGATGACGAATTTCTTCAAGGGACTCTCCTGCAAGCGGGGCTGCTACGCGCGAACCGGCCCAACGGATCGGCGCGGCGCGTGAGGCCTCGATATCGAGATAGGGCGTCCCGCGGGGAGGACCGCGCGGTGGCGTACGGACTTCGCCGGTCTGGCTAGAAAATGTTCGCGATGCGGTCGAAGATATTGAACCCGGCCCTGGCGTTCGGCCGCGCGGGCAGCGTAACGCCCTGACCCTGCATCAGCGCATAGCTGTCCGAGTACCAGCTGGAGCCGGGATAGTTGTGGCCCAGCACGGCTGCCGATTGTTGCGCCTGTCCGGTGAGGCCGATCGAAAGATAAGCCTCGACCAGGCGATGAAGCGCCTCGGGAACGTGCGACGTCGTCTGGTACTCGGTTATAACCTTCTTGAACCGGTTGATGCCGGCAAGGTGCTCCGAGCGCTGCAGGTAGTAGCGGCCGATCTCCATTTCCTTGCCAGCCAGCTGGTCGCGGACCATGTCCATCTTCAGCTCGCTGTCGCGGGCATAATCGGATTCCGGGAACCGCTGCGTGACATCGGTGAAGGCGCGAAGAGCGAGGTCCGAGCGAGCCTGGTCCCGGCCCACATCGATGATCTGGTCGAAATGGCTGATTGCGATCAGATAATAGGCGTACGGCGCGCCGTCGCCGCCGGGGTGCAGGGAGACGTATTCCTCGGCGCTGGAGATCGCTTTCTCATAGTCCCGGGCCCGATAGCGGGCATAGGACGCCATCAGCATGGCGCGCTGCGCCCATGGCGAATAGGGGTGCTGACGCTGCACTTCATCGAACTGCAGCGAGGCGATCACCCAGAGATTGCGGTCAAGGCTGCGAAGGGCGTCGTTGTAGATCGTCTCCACCGGCTGCTCGATATAGGCGAGATCAGTCTGGCGGGAATTGGAGCCGGCGCAGGCGGCGGCGGCCAGCGCGACGCCGGCGGCCAGACAGACCTTCAAAGCACTGGTGGAACGCATGCAAACCTCACTCGCCCGGCAACGACCGACCTTCTAGACCAATGCCGCATGGGCGTCCAAGCCCAATGGCTGCGGCCCCGTGGCCCGGGAAACAGGCCCCGGAATTCAGGGATTGGCGCTGGAACTGGCCTTTTCCATGGCCATCAGGCGCTCTGCCTTCCGCCTCCGCCGGCCGCCCGACCAGCGGAAAAACAGGATCATGATCGCCAGCGACAGCAGCACGAAAACCACGACCGGCAGGACGGCGGCGACAAACTCGATGATCGCACCCAGCGTCCTGGCGAAAGCAGGCGCAAAATCGCCCAGCGCGTCTGTCACAGGGCGCCAGATCGACTGGGCCGCCGGAGCGTACTCGGCCTGATAGTAGAACGTGATCACCGACATGGAGACCCGGAGCTTCAGCGCCGCCAGCAGTGACTGCCGCGAATCGATGTCGCCCTGAGCCTGGGCCAGCGCCTGCTGGATTTCGAGCAGATCCGACAGCCGGCCCGGCTTGTCTTCCACCATCTTCTGCAGCGCATCGCGGTGCGCCGTCATCGAGCGCAGCCGGGCCTCGTTGTCGACGATCTGGGCAGTAAGTTCTTCCGCGCCCCGGTTGGTCGAATAGACGTGGGCGCCAAAAGGCTTCAACCCGTCATTCACGCCCTTCTCGAAGGCGCGGACCCACGGCTCGGTCGCGCGCATGGACAGCACGCCGCTGGCGCCCTCCTCCTGACCGATGGCGTCGAGCGAAGAGTTCGTCACATAGCAGCTGGCCGGGCCTGCATCCTCGCAAAGCTTCTTGTGGCTTGCCTGCAGCGCTTCCATGGCGCCCGTCGGCACGGCGTAGTTCCACGTGTAGGTGTAGGCCATCAGCGGCGCCGCGCCCGGAGGCGCGCCGCCGCCACTGCCGTCCGGATCCGGCTGAATGATCGGCCGATCGATCATGTCCATGTCTTGCGGGGGAGGCGGCGGCGCCATTGGCGCCATCGCCATCTCTTGGCTCGCTACCGCATCGACGGGGACGCTTCCCGCAAGACGATCGCCGCGATCTGACTGTCCGCAGGCGGCGAGCGCCATTGAGAGAAGTAATGCCGTGATCTGACGCCGCATGCTGCCCTGTCCACGAAGTTACACGTGTAGTCCCATCCCTGCATCCGGGCCAAATCAAGGCAGCCGGATGAAAGGCCAGCAGCGCCAGATTAAGTCCAGGCAAAGGAAGACGTGTCGGCGAACACGGCGCGCAGCAACTGATTGTTGAGCGCATGCCCCGGCTGCTCGGCCTCGTAAAAACCCTCGATCGTCCCGCCCGCCAGAAACAGGTCGCCGATCACGTCCAGCAGCTTGTGACGGACGAACTCGTCCTCCGCCTGCAAGCCACCCGGATTGATGACAGCGTCATTCTCGATCACCACCGTGTTGTCCATCGATGCGCCGAGTCCCTTGCCCATCGCGTGCAGCTGCGCGGCCTGATGCGCAAAGCCGAACGTCCGCGCCCAGGCGATCTCGCGGGCAAAGGCGCCGGGCGCCATCGTGAAGCTGATCGCCTGCCGCCCGATGGCCTTTGTCGAAAAGTCGATGGCGATCCGCATCGTGAAGTCTTCGCCCGGCGACAGGCGCGCAAATTTCATGCCCTGCCGGACTTCGACCGGTTTGAGGATTTTCAGCACGCGCCTCGGCGAAGACTGTCGCTTCAGCCCCGCGCGTTCAATCAAGTCGACGAAAGGCTTCGAGGAGCCGTCGAGGATCGGCAATTCGGGGCCATCGAGCTCCGCGCGCACATTGTCGACGCCAAGACCAGCGCAGGCGGCCAGAAAGTGCTCAACCGTGGCGACCGAGACGCCCGCATCATTCGTCATGTTGGTGCCAAGTTCGGTTGTCGCCACGCGCGTCGCCAGCGCGGGAATGTCCACGTCGCCGTCGATCACGTCCGTGCGCACAAAGACGACGCCCGTCCCCTCGCCCGCAGGGCGGATAGTCAGCGTGGCCGGCTTGCCGGAATGGACGCCGACGCCCGAGACGGAGGCTGCGCCCGAGAGGGTGGTCTGGAGATTCATGCCCGTCAGCTAAGGCGCGCGCAGGCGGCGCGCAAGACAAGCGATATTGCCGGATGTTGCGCTGACGCGGGTTGCGCCTTCTGCTAGTGCGGCGCCATGGAATTGCCACCCCAACTCAGACAGGCCGTGGACAGTGCTCTTGCCGGGGTATCCCTCGCGGAGCTGACCGTTGCGGCCAAGGCGCTCTCCCGGCGCTATCGCGACGAGGTGCGCGACGGACGCCTCCATATTTCCGACGCCCGCTTCGCTCTCGCCTATATCGCGACGCGCATGCCGGCCACCTACGCCGCCATCCACGCCGCGCTCGAAGCGCTCGCCGAACAGCAGCCGGACTTCGCGCCGCGCTCACTCCTCGATGTGGGGGCAGGACCCGGAACGGCGATGTGGGCGGCGGCTGACGTCTGGCGGGGAATGGATGCCGCGACACTGGTCGAGACCAGCCCATCCATCCGTGCGCTTGGTGAGAAGCTTGCCGCCAGCAGCACCCTTGCCCATGTCAGCTGGCGCGCCTCCGATCTGCATGCAGACCTGCCCGGGGCGCAGCACGACCTCGTGACGCTCGCCTACGTGCTCGACGAACTCGCGCCAAGGGATCGCGGCGCGCTGATCGATCGGCTCTGGTCATTGACGCGCCACGCGCTGCTGATCGTCGAACCCGGCACGACCGCAGGGTGGCGCCGCATTCTCGATGCCCGCACCCAGTTGATCGCCGAAGGCGCACACATCATCGCCCCCTGCCCGCATGCGCAGGCCTGCCCGATCGTTGAGACGGACTGGTGCCACTTTGCTGCAAGAGTTGCCCGCTCACGCATTCACCGGCTGGCCAAGGAAGCGGAAGTGCCCTGGGAAGACGAGAAGTTCATCTACCTCGCAGCCTCGCGCACGCAAGCCAATCACCGCGCCTCCCGCGTCCTCGACCGTCCCGAAAGCGCAACCGGCCGCGTATCGCTGAAACTCTGCCAGCCCGATGGGAGCGCAATGCACCGGCTCGTCACCCGCCGCGAAGGCGACGCGTTCAAGCGCGCGCGCCGCGTCGACTGGGGCGATACCTTCGAGGAGTAGTCGGCGGCTAAGCCAGCGCGCTACGCGTTGCCCGAGCGGCGCAGGAACGCCGGAATCTCGAGCTCGTCATCGAAGCCCTCGTCAGCAGAGGCAGGGCGCGCGACCGGTTGCTCTTCGGCCGGGCGCTTGCTCCAGCCGAACAGCGAAGCGAAAGAGCGATCCTTCGGCGAATCGGGCTGGGTTTGAGCCGGCGCTGCGGCGTGTGGCGCAGGCGCGAAGATGTCGGAATCATCCTCGTCGTTCATCGCAGGCTCGGGCATCGGCTCAGGCGCAGGACGCGCGCGGATCACCGGGGCGGGCGGGCGCAGATCGGACGGCGGCACGGCGGCTTGCGCGCTCGGCGGGAAGATCATCGTTTTCTGCGGCGCAGGCGTCATGCCGTGCGGCTGGGTGAGCGATTGCTGGTTGTGGATCTGCGGCAGTACAGGCTGGGGCTGTGCAACGATGCCGAGTTCCTGCGCCGGCGACGGCGAATTCATGATGGCGGTGTTCAGCCCCGCCTGAAGTTCGCGAACCGGCACTGTTGAACGCGCAACAGCCTGCTGAAGCCCCGCGGCGACCACCGACACGCGGATCTTGCCGTTCATCTTCTCGTCGAACGTCGAGCCAAGAATGATGTGCGCGTCGACATCGACTTCGCGGCGCACTTCGTTGGCGGCCTCGTCGACTTCAAACAGCGTCATGTCATAGCCGCCGGTGATGTTGATCAGCACGCCCTTGGCGCCCTTCATCGACACGTCGTCCAGAAGCGGATTGGCGATCGCAGCCTGCGCCGCCTTCAGCGCGCGGTTCTCGCCCTCGCCTTCGCCCTCGCCCATCATGGCCGAGCCCATGCCGGACATCACGGTCCGCACGTCGGCAAAGTCGAGATTGATCAGGCCGGGCATGACCATCAGGTCGGTGATGCCGCGCACGCCCGAGTAGAGAACCTTGTCGGCCATCGAGAAGGCGTCGGCGAAGGTCGTCTTGTCGTCGGCGATGCGGAAAAGGTTCTGGTTCGGGATGATCAGCAGCGTGTCGACTTCGGCGCGCAGGTCGACAATGCCCTTCTCGGCGACAACCATGCGGCGCTTGCCCTCGAAGTCGAACGGCTTGGTGACCACGCCGACGGTCAGCACTTTCTGTTCTTTCGCGATGCGCGCGATGATCGGCGCAGCGCCCGTACCCGTACCGCCGCCCATGCCGGCCGCGATGAAGCACATGTGCGCGCCGTTGAGGATCTTCTTGATCTCGTCTGCAGATTCCTTGGCCGATTCAGCGCCGACATCCGGATTGGCGCCCGCGCCGAGGCCAGACGTCTTGCCGATCCCGAGCTGGATCTGGACCGGCGCCTTCGACCGGGTCAGGGCCTGCGCATCGGTGTTCGCGACCACGAACTCGACGCCCTGCAGCCCAGCCTCGATCATGTTGTTGACCGCGTTACCGCCCGCGCCACCCACGCCGATCACGACTATCCGGGGAGTCAGTTCAACGGCCATTGCCATCCTCGATCCGCACGTCTCCCGACGGCGCCCCGCACGGCGACCCGGAAGCTAACGCAATGAAGATCACAGCTTTTGGCTAAGCCCGTCTTAAGAGCAGGACCGATTCAGAAATTTTTCTGAACCCAACCGAAGACTTGCCGGGCCAGGCTTCCGCCATGATCCGAAGCGGTCCGGTCGGTGCTTGTGCGCAACGGGTCCGGGCCACCCATCAGATCCCAGCGTAACAGGCCTGCCGCAGCGGCGAAAGCGGGTGAACTGTATGTCTCGCCTAATCCTTTGACATTCGCAGGCTTGGCGAGACGCACTGGCGCACGGAAAACATCCTCTGCAAGCTCCTTGAGGCATCCCAGCTGGGACGAGCCACCGGTAAGAACGATCCGTCTCGGCAGTGGACGGCCAGACGCCGAAGCCTTGGACAACCGTCCATCCATCAGTTCGAGGATTTCCTCGACACGAGGCCGCAGGATTTGGGCGACATCCGCCCGGCTGCACTGGTGCGCCTCCAACCGCCCATCAGGTCCGAGGCGCGGCGCCTCGATCATGTCGAGCGCGCCGGCTTCCGCCAGGCCGACGGCGCCATGATGGATCTTCATCCGCTCGGCCGCCGCGAATGTCGTGCCCAATCCCTGGGCCAGGTCGGACGTCGCCTTCGACCCGCCCATCGGCAGGGTCTCGACATGAAGCAGGCCACCCTCCCAGAAGGCTGCCGCAGAGGTAACCCCCGCCCCGAAATCGATGACCATCGCCCCCTGCTCGGCCTCGTCCTCGACCAGGCAGGCAAGGCCAGCGGCGTAGGGCGCAGCCAGAATGGCGGACACATCGAGATGCGAGCGGGAGACGCACTGGACAATGTTCCGCAGCCCCGCCGTCGGCGCCGACACCACCAGAAAGCTAGCCGTCAGCGTCTCCGCGAACATCCCACGCGGATCCTTGATCCCCCCCGTTCCGTCCACGGTGAAGCCCAGCGGCGCCGAGTGCAGCACTTCCCGCCCCTGCGGCTGGAAGCTTTCCAGCGCCGCCACGCGTACATCGCGCATGTGGTTGGCCGTCACCTCGCGCCCGGCCATGGGCAGCTTGGCGCGCACGATGTCCGAGCGCAGGTCAGGCCCCGACACGCCCAGCACCACCTCGGTGATACGCAGGTCTGCTGCGCGCTCGGCCTGTTCCACAGCAAGACGGATCGACCGCTCCAGCCCGTCGAGATCGACAACCGCGCCCGAGCGGACACCCTTGGTCGCCTGCGTGCCGGCGCCGGCGACGCGCGGCTCGCCATTTGTGGCGTCCGCCCGGCGGGCGATCATGCAGGTGATCTTCGAGGAACCGATATCCAGCGCCGCCATCACGGCGCCACGGCCGTGAGTGCGATCACGCACGTGAGTACGCTGGGAGAGCGACGACATGACTGTCACGTATCTCCGGACGGCGGGGCGACTGCCGCGCCCGGTATCGGGCGAAGGGCGATATATTTCGGATGGCGCGCATCGATATGCGTCGCCGGCAGGTCCAGCACGCGCGTCTGCGCCTGCATCAGGTTCAGTGCATCGAGCTGTTCGGACAGCCGCGCATCGACCGGAAAGGACACGACATCGGTGCGGCCCTTGAACTTCATGTCCCAGCGCCGGCCGTTGATGCGATAGGCGATCTCCATGCGCTCGGCGAGATCGGGATAGTGAGCGATCGTGGCAACGAGGGAAGCCGCCGCCTGCGAGGCGTCCTTGCCCACCACGCGCGGCAGGCGCGCGTATTTCGACAGGTCGGCTTCCGCAAAGGCGCGCCCGCTCTGGTCGACGACGCGCCAGGCGCTTCCATCGCCGTCTTCCTGCGACAGCGCGATCGGCTTGCGCTGTTCAAGGTCGATGCGAATGCGATCCGGCCACTGGCGCTGCACGCTCACCGCGCCGACGTCCAGCTTTTCGATCCGGTCGCGGATGCCGTGCGGATCCGCCGAGAGGATGCTTGCGCCCTCGCGCACCTCGGCCGCATCCAGCACCTTGGCCGCGAGTTGCTCGTCGATCGGGGTGCAGATCCGGCTGGGTTCGCCATCCGCCCGCTGGCAGACCTTGACGTCCTTGACCGCGACGCCCGCCCAGCCTGCGATCACGTTGAACCCGTTGTTCATGCGATTGCCGAACGCCCCGAGGGTTCCACCCATCCAGGCCGCAATCGTCAGCATCACTGCGCCGCAGATGATCGTGCCCAGCGCGTAGGTGGCGATCCGGTCGCGGAACCATGCCACCGAATAGGGAATGTCGCGGGCGCGTCGCGTCGGCGTCGGCGCCGGCGGCGCGCGACGGCGCGGCGGATCCAGGTCGTCGTCGTAGGCGGGACCGGCGATCTGCGGGCGCTTTACCTTGGGCATGACGCGTCCTCGATCATCCAGCGGACGAGAGAGGGATAGTCGATGCCCATATGCGCCGCCTGCTCCGGAATGAGCGAGGTGGGCGTCATGCCCGGCTGCGTATTGGTCTCGAGTATCACCAGTCGACCCGCTTTTTCGTCATAGCGAAAGTCCGACCGCGACACGCCCCGGCAGCCAAGAGCGTTATGGGCCCTCAGCGATGCGTCGAGCGCAGCTTCGGTGACCGCATTCGGCAGGTCTGCAGGGAGGACGTGACGCGATCCTCCTGCCTCATACTTCGCCTCGAAGTCGTAATACTCCCTTAAGGTCGTGATCTCGGTGACGGCCATCGGCCGGTCGCCCATCACGCCGACGGTCAACTCCCTGCCGGGAATGAATTTTTCGACTAGCGCGTGGCTGCCGAATTTCCACGTTCCGTCGGTCAGTTCCTTGGGCGGACGGTTGGCCCCGGCCCGCACGATGAACACCCCGAAAGATGACCCTTCGGCAATCGGCTTGATGACATAGGGCGGCTCGTAGACATGGTCGCGCGCCAGGTCCGCGACCGGGAACATGCCGCCCTCGGCGATATCGAGCCCGTGCTGGGCGTAGACCGCCCGCGACTTGTCCTTGTTCATTGCGAGAGCCGAAGCAAGCACGCCGGAATGCGTGTACGGAATGCCGAGGATCTCGAGCACGCCCTGGACGCAGCCATCCTCGCCCCACGGACCATGCAGGGCGTTGAGGACAACGTCGGGTTTCACCGCTGCCAGCTGCTCGGCGAGCTGGCGCGTGACGTCGACTTCGATCGCCTCGAACCCTGCCTGCCGGGCGGCCTCCGCCATGCCCTTCCCCGAAGACAGGGAAACAGGACGCTCGGACGACCAGCCCCCCATGATGACGGCGACACGAGCCATGCTTCGTACTCCTTGCC
>Ga0315904_10013355_pt1 | contig 10288 bp, 8 predicted proteins | sample LakEriMetagenome_6_FD_203529 | JGI IMG/M metagenome (GOLD analysis project Ga0315904, IMG submission 203529) | Freshwater fungal communities from buoy surface, Lake Erie, Ohio, United States - Buoy 12 MA120 | ecosystem: Environmental > Aquatic > Freshwater > Lake | place: USA: Lake Erie, Ohio...
GCCGACCGCGCGCCAGCCCACGCCACCACGGCTCCGCGGTCCGTGGGCCGCCAGTGACCGGCGTCCTCGGGGTCGAAGTCGACGACGGAGATGAACGGCCCGGGATCCGCCACCACAGCAGCGGACCCCCCATCCGGTTCGAGTAGTCCGGCGAGGCGATCCACCGGGGCGAAGCGCCACGCCTCCTCACGCCCCGTGGGCATGGCGAAATCGTCGATCGCCGTGGAAGCGAGACGTGGAGCGAGGTCCATCGGTGGTGCGGTGAGGGACGTCACCCCACGGCTCCTTCCATCTGCAGCTCGATAAGGCGGTTCAGCTCGAGGGCGTACTCCATCGGCAGCTCCCGGGCGATCGGCTCGATGAACCCGCGGACGATCATCGCCATGGCTTCGTCCTCGGTCATGCCGCGCGACATCAGGTAGAAGAGCTGGTCCTCACTCACCTTGGACACCGTCGCCTCGTGCCCCATCGAGACATCGTCGTCACGGACATCGACGTACGGGTAGGTGTCGGACCGCGAGATGTCATCGACGAGGAGGGCGTCGCACTTCACGGTGCTCTTGGAACCGTGCGCACCCTCCTGGATCTGGACGAGCCCACGGTAGGACGTACGGCCACCACCCCTGGCCACCGACTTGGAGATGATGTTGGAGGACGTGTTCGGGGCAGCGTGGACCATCTTGGCCCCGGCATCCTGGTGCTGGCCGGCACCCGCGAAGGCGATCGACAGGGTCTCGCCCTTGGCGTGCTCCCCCGTCATCCACACCGCGGGGTACTTCATCGTGACCTTGGACCCCAGGTTGCCGTCCACCCACTCCATGGTGGCCCCTTCATGGGCGACCGCCCGCTTCGTGACCAGGTTGTAGACGTTGGTCGACCAGTTCTGGATGGTCGTGTACCGGCAGCGTCCGCCGCGCTTGACGACGATCTCGACGACTGCCGAATGCAGGGAGTCGGTCGAGTAGATCGGTGCGGTGCAGCCCTCGACGTAGTGCACGTAGGCGTCCTCATCGATGATCATCAGCGTTCGTTCGAACTGGCCCATGTTCTCGGTGTTGATCCGGAAGTAGGCCTGCAGCGGGATGTCGACACGCACCCCCTTGGGCACGTAGATGAAGGAGCCACCCGACCACACGGCGGTGTTGAGGGCCGCGAACTTGTTGTCGCCCACGGGAATCACCGTGCCGAAGTACTCCCGGAAGAGGTCCTCGTGCTCACGCAGACCTGTGTCGGTGTCGAGGAAGATGACGCCCTGCTCCTCGAGATCCTCACGGATCTTGTGGTAGACGACCTCGGACTCGTACTGAGCCGCAACACCGGCGATGAGGCGCTGCTTCTCCGCCTCGGGGATGCCCAGGCGGTCGTACGTGTTCTTGATGTCGTCGGGGAGCTCATCCCATGACGCAGCCTGCTTCTCGGTGGATCGCACGAAGTACTTGATGGTGTCGAAGTCGATGCCATGGAGATCTGAGCCCCACGAAGGCATGGGCTTGCGCTCGAAGAGGCGCAGCCCCTTCAGCCTGAGGTCGAGCATCCACTGCGGCTCGTTCTTCTTCTCGGAGATATCGCGCACCACCTCCTCGTTGAGGCCGCGACGGGCAGTCGCCCCGGCGTCAGTGGCGTCGTGCCAGCCGTACTCATAGCGACCGAGCTCATCGATGGCTGCTGCGGTGTCCTGGGCTGGGGTGCTCATGCCGAGGCCTTTCGTCGAGTGGCGGAATGTGCGGGTTGGGCGGATGACTCCCGTGCGGCGCGACGGGATGGAGACTCCTCGGGCAGACCCCGGGAGATCGGAATCACGGCTGTGCACACCTCGTCGCCGTGCGCGAGCGTCGCAAGCCGCGTCACATGGCGATGGAGCACCCGCGACAGCTCTGCCGTCTCGGCCTCGCAGAGCACCGGGAACTCGCGTGCGGCATCAACGACGGGACAGGTGTGCTGGCAGAGCTGTACTGCGACATCGCCCATCGGCTGCACGTCGGCGGCATAACCCGCTGCCGTGAGCACCTCGGCAAGCTCATCAGGCGTGCACTCCGCCTCACCCGCAACCGCTGAGGCCAGGGATCGGGCCCGCTGCACCGCGAAGTCGGACACAGCGTCGGGGCCGTACTGGGACTCCAGGTAGCGCAGGGCGGACAGGGCGAGGTCGTCGTACGACGAGCCGCAGGCAGCCCGGCCCTGGTCCGTGAGCGAGAACACGCTTCCAGGGCGCCCCCGCCCGCGCTTGGGAGCGGGACCGTACGGCGCTCGGTCGGAGGAGCTCACCAGTCCGAGTTCCACGAGCGCAGACAGGTGACGGCGCACACCCGCAGACGTCTGGCCCAAGGCTGCAGCGAGCTCGGTCGCGGTCTGCGGTCCGTGCGTCAGCAGCGCGCGCGCAACCCGCTCAGCTGCCTCGCCCGGAAATTTCACAACTACATTGTTGCGTAATTCGACTCCCACGCAAATTCGGGGTGCCCTGGGCCCCTATGCTCGCGTGCGTGCCCGCCCTCGAGATCCACGACCTCGTCGTGCGACGGTCCGGTCGCACGATCGTGGCGGGCCTGGACCTCACGGCTCAGCCTGGTCAGGTGACCGCCCTCGTGGGGCCCAATGGTGCGGGCAAGACGACCACGGTGGAGACCTGCGTGGGACTGCGCCGCCCCTTCACCGGGTCCATCGAACTGCTCGGGGCCCGTGTTCCCGTTCCGCGAAAGGCGCGACTCCGCCTGCAGGAGGACATCGGGATCATGCTGCAGGACGGCGGCCTCTACAGCACCGCCAGGCCACTTGAGATGGTGCGGCACATTGCCGCCATGCACGCGAATCCGGATGATCCAGCGACGCTCCTGGACGCACTCGGGATTGATCCGACGACCCGCACAACCCTCCGCCGGATGTCGGGCGGCGAGCAGCGACGGGTGAGCGCTGCAGCCGCCCTGGTGGGCAGGCCACGACTGGCATTTCTCGATGAACCGACTACCGGCCTCGACGCCGCCGGCCGGCGGTCGTTTCACGACCTCGTCCGTCAGCGGGTCGCCGACGGCGTTACCTTCGTCCTGACGACCCACCTGATGGACGATGTCGAGCGGCTGGCCGATCACGTCGTCGTCATGGCTGCCGGACGCAACGTGGCGCAGGGCTCGATCACCGAACTGGTCGGCAGCGACGACTCGGTGAGCTTCCGCGGGCCCATGCACATGAACCTGGACGAGTTGCGCACCGCGCTCCCCGCCGAGTGCACGCTCACCGAGGCTCCTCCGGGTCACTACCGAGTCACCGGCTCCCTCGATCCGATGGTTCTGGCGGCTGTCGCCGCATGGTGCGGTCAGCACGGCGTGCCCACGGGCAGCATCTCGGTCGGCAGACGATCCCTCGACGAGATCGTCATGGCACTGGTGGACAACGCGTGAGCGCGGCATCGGCGAGTGCACATCGCACGCGCTCCCAGGCCCTGTGGGAGACACGGCTGCTCCTGCGCAACGGCGAGCAACTGCTTCTCACCATCATCATCCCGGTCGTCCTGCTGCTCGTCCTGACCCTCACCGACGTCCTGCCCCAGGCGACCGCGCCGGATCCTCTCGCCACGTCACTCGCAACCGTCCTCGCTGTCTCCGTGATCAGCTCCGCCTTTACCTCCCTGGCCATCGCCACCGGCTTCGAACGGCGGTCCGGAGCACTGCGACTGCTCAGCACGACCCCGCTGAGTCCGGTCGAGCTGCTGACCGGCAAGGCCCTCGCCACAGTGGCCGTCACGATCGTGTCCAGCGCAGTCGTCGTCGCCAGCGCCCTTCTCGTCGGATGGCGGCCGACGCCGGGATCCGCCTGGGCGATGGTCTCCCTCGTCGTCGGCGTCGCCGCCTGGGCTCCGTGGGGCCTCGTCCTCGCCGGCGCCCTGCGAGCCGAGGCGGTCCTCGCGGTGGCCAACGGAGCCTTCCTGGCATTCCTGCTCTTCGGCGGCATCGTCATCCCGGCCTCTGCGCTGCCATCCGCCCTGGCGACGATTGTGGAGGTCCTTCCCTCCGGTGCCCTCGTGAACTCGCTCACGGCCGCCCTGACCGACGGTGTCCTGGACGTGACGGCCACCGTGATTCTGGCGGGCTGGAGCGCTCTGGGAGTTCTCGTCGCAGCGCGCACCTTCCGCTGGACGTAGGCTGGCGACGTGAGCCAGCACGCCACGCAGACCCCGAGCCCGCCCACCGCCACGGCGGTCCCGTGCGGACGCAGCACCAGGCGCATACGAGGCATCTACATCGCCAATCTCGTCGCTCAGGCGGGCATCGTCGTGACCGGCGCCATCGTGCGCATAACCGAGTCGGGGCTGGGCTGCCCCACGTGGCCTGAGTGCGTCGACGGTTCGATCATCCCCACCTCGACGCAGGAGGAGGAGTGGCAGAAGTACGTCGAGTTCGGCAATCGGCTGCTGACCTTCGTGCTCCTGTTCCTCGCCATCGCGGCCGTCGTAGCAGCGCTGGTCGACCGCCGTCGCCGAGCCAGGGCGGGGCTTCCGGCGCGCCCGGCTCTCGTGGCCCTCGCCTTCGTCCCCATCGTCGGAACCGTGGGACAGGCCGTCCTCGGGGGCATCACCGTGCTGACCGGCCTGCACCCCCTCATCGTGGGGGCACACTTCCTGCTGTCGATGCTGATCATCGCGGGGGTCGTGGCGCTCGTCGCCCGCTCGGGGGACGACGGCGACTCCACGACCGAGTGGCTCGTCCCTCGGCCTGTCCGGCTTCTAGCGTGGGTACTCCTGGCCGCGAGTGCGGCCGTCGTTGTCGTCGGCGTCCTCGTCACCAGCACCGGACCGCACAGCGGAGACAGCACAGCGGAGCGACTGGCCTGGGATCCGCGCACTGTGGCATGGCTGCACGCCGATCTGGTGCTGCTGTTCCTCGGCCTGCTCGTTGGTCTTCTGGTGGCACTCACTGTGACGCATGCGCCCTGGCGAGCCCGTCGGCGCGCATATCTCCTCCTTGGCATCGCGCTGGCACAAGGACTCGTGGGCTACACGCAGTACTTCACGGGCCTGCCCGAACTGCTGGTCGTCATCCACGTCATCGGGGCCGTACTCGTCTGGATTGCCGTCCTCTTCATTCCCCCGGCACTACGCACTCGCACCTGACGAGGTTCAACGACGTGCCCGTCACGGGACGAATGGCTCAAGCGCTACGAGCAGGAACAGCAGAGCCAGGTACGTGATCGAGCCGTGGAAGAGTCGCATGGCGCGCGCACTCGGATCGGCCTCAGGATCCGTGACCTTCCTGCGGAGCTGGTAGGCGAGGACGAGGAAGCCCACTCCCAGAATGACCGCCCCGACTCCGTACACCCACCCCATCGGAGCCACCGGGATCAGGGCGAGGGACGTCGCGATCATCACCCAGGAGTAGCCGACGATGCTCGCACTCACCTGACGAGGCGTGCGGACGACAGGCAGCATCGGCACGCCTGCGGCCGCGTAGTCGTCCTTGAAGCGCATCGCCAGCGGCCAGTAGTGCGGCGGCGTCCAGAAGAACACGATCAGGAAGAGAATCACAGGTGTCCACGAGAGCGAGTCCGTGACGGCGGCCCAGGCGATGAGCACGGGCATGCAGCCCGCGGCACCACCCCACACGATGTTCTGCGGTGTGCGGCGCTTGAGGATCATCGTGTAGACGATGGCGTAGAAGGTGATCGCAATGACCCCGAGCACCGCCGAGAGGACGTTCGCGGTCAGCACGAGCACGAGGGCACTCAGAAGTCCCAGCAGCACGCCCTGGATGACCCCCGCGCGAACGCTCACGGTGCCCAGGGCTGCCGGACGGTGGTAGGTGCGCCCCATCAGGGCGTCGATGTCGCGGTCGTAGACGCTGTTGAAGGTGTTGGCCGACCCAGCAGCGAGGGTTCCACCCACCAGTACGCCGAGCAGCGGCACGAGCGGGGGCAGGCCTCCAGCGGCGAGGAACATGGTCGGGATGGCCGTAGCGAGAAGAAGTTCGACGATCCTGGGCTTGGTCAGCGCGACGTGCGCCCGGAGACGGCCGCCGAACGTCACCGTGCTCGCCTGATGCACCCGGACCGCCACCTGACTCCGTCCACGTCGATCGGCACCCTGAGACGTCGATGCCGGGGCCCTGGATTTCACTCTACCTGTACGCCGAGGTGACCGCGGCAGGCGAGCACTTCGCTAGGGTCCGAGCATGACCTCATCCACACCACGCGCCGCCTCGCCATCAGGCCCCGCGCGGAGCCTCGAGTGGGACGTCGACGACGACAGTGCCGTCGACTACCTCCGGGCCCTGGCGGCCGACGCCGTCCAGAGGGTCGGAAACGGACACCCCGGCACGGCCATGAGCCTGGCGCCCGTCGCCTACCTGCTGTTCCAGAAGGTCATGCGCCACGATCCCCACGACCCCTCGTGGCTCGGTCGGGACCGCTTCGTGCTGTCCGGAGGCCATACGAGCCTGACTCTGTACAGCCAGCTGTTCCTGTCCGACTACGGCCTGACCATGGCCGATCTGGAGGCGTTCCGGACGGCTGGGAGCCGTACGCCCGGGCACCCTGAGCACGGACATACCGTGGGCGTCGAGGCCACCACGGGTCCGCTAGGCCAAGGGCTGTCCATGGCCGTTGGCATGGCGATGGCGGCGCGCTACGAACGCGGCCTCCTGGACCCTGATGCCGAGTCAGGCACCAGCCCGTTCGATCACCGCATCTGGACCATCGCCGGTGATGGCGACCTCGAGGAGGGCATCACCTCAGAGGCCTCGTCGCTCGCCGGGCTCCAGCGGCTCTCGGAACTCTGCGTCATCTACGACGACAACCACATCTCCATCGAGGGCGACACTGCGATCGCTTTCGACGAGGACGTCTGCGCGCGCTACTCGGCGTACGGCTGGGCCACCCATCGGGTCGATCAGCTCACCGACGGATCCGTCGACGTCCCTGCACTGCACGAAGCGTTGATGAAGGCCATGGGCGAGCGCGATCGCCCGACCCTGATCCAACTGCGTACGACGATCGCGTGGCCAGCGCCGAACGCGCGCAACACGGCCAAGTCCCACGGCTCCGCGCTCGGCGAGGACGAGGTGCGCGAGACCAAGGAGCTCCTGGGTCTGGATCCCGACGCTCACTTCGCCTTCGACACCGCGCTGCTCGAGCGCGTCCGGGGCAGGCTGCGCCACCGGGTGGACGAGCAGCGCCGCTCCTGGGACGCACGGTTCACCGAGTGGTCGCTCGTGCATCCGGACCGCGCGGCCCTGCTGGATCGCCTGCGCGCGCATGACGTTCCGGACGGTGTCGATGGTGTGCTGCCGTCCTTTCCTGCCGGTGGTTCCATGGCAACACGGAAGGCTTCCGGGGAGGTGCTCAACGCCATCGCTGCCGTGATGCCTGAGCTCTGGGGCGGATCAGCCGATCTTGCGGAGTCCAACAACACCACGATTGAAGGCGCCCCGAGCTTCCTGCCTGTCGGACACCCGGGCCCGAACGCGTCTCCCTATGGTCGCGTCGTCCACTTCGGTGTCCGAGAGCACGCCATGGGTGCGATTCTCAACGGCATCGCACTGCACGGCCTGACGCGCCCCTTCGGCGGAACCTTCCTGGTCTTCTCGGACTACATGCGCGGGGCCGTGCGACTGGCAGCGCTGATGCAGACTGCCGTCACCTTCGTCTGGACCCACGACTCCATCGGCCTCGGGGAGGACGGACCCACTCATCAGCCGATCGAGCACCTGTGGGCTCTGCGCGCTATCCCGCACCTGGCCGTACTCCGTCCAGCCGACGCGCGCGAGACCACTGCCGCATGGCGGGCACTGCTGCACCAGCAGGGGCCCGTCGGACTGATCCTGACCCGTCAGAACGTGCCGACCCTCGACGTTCCCGACGACGTCGTCCGGGCAGGCGTCGCGCGCGGCGGCTACGTCGTCCACGCCTCCGACGAACCCCAGGTGCTCCTCCTGGCCACCGGCTCCGAAGTCCATCTGGCTCTCGAGGCAGCCCACGAGCTGGAGAACTCTGGTGTCGGGGCCACGGTCGTCTCACTGCCCTGCCTGGAGTGGTTCGACGCTCAGGACGCCGCCTATCGCGACGCTGTCCTGCCCCCCTCAGTGCGTGCCCGTGTGGCGGTCGAGGCGGGGGCGACGCTCGGCTGGTGGCGCTACGTCGGATCGGATGGTCAGGTCGTCGGCATCGATCACTTCGGTGCGAGCGCAGACCCCGCGACGCTCTTCCGTGGGGCAGATATCACCGTCGAAGCGATCGTTCGCCGAGCACACGAGTCAATCGCCGCGTCTCAGCGGGACTGAATCAGGAGGTCGAATCATCATGAGCCACTCATCCAATGCGAACCTGGCAGCGCTGACCGCGGCGGGAGTCTCCGTGTGGCTCGACGATCTCGATCGCCACCGGATCACATCCGGCGAGCTTGCCAGGATGATCGTGGCGGACAGCGTGCACGGCGTGACGACCAATCCCAGCATCTTTGACAAGGCCATCTCGCAGGGAGCTGACGCCTACGCCGACCAACTCGAGGAACTCGCCCGAAGCGGCGCCGACGTCGACTCGATCATCCGAACCCTCACGACTGACGACGTCCGCAGCGCCTGCGATCTGTTCCTGCCACTCTTCGATCAGACGGCAGGGGTCGACGGACGCGTCTCCATCGAAGTCGATCCACGCCTGGCCCGCGACACGCACGCCACCGTGGAACAGGCTCGCGAACTGTGGCGCATCGTGGACCGACCCAACGTCCTGATCAAGATCCCAGCCACTCCCGAGGGGCTGCCCGCGATCACCGAGGTCATCGGCTCGGGCATCAGCGTCAACGTCACCCTCATCTTCTCCGTCGAGCGATATGAGGCGGTGGTGGAGGCTTACCGGGCCGGGCTCGAGCTGGCGCGCGAGCGCGGCCACGACCTCTCGACCATCCACTCGGTGGCCAGTTTCTTCATCAGCCGAATCGACACCGAAGTCGACGCTCGCCTGCGTGCACTTGCGTCGCCCACAGCCCTCGCCCTGCTCGGACAGGCCGCCGTGACCACAGGACGCCTCGTGTGGGCTGCCCACCTGCGCAGCCTGAGTTCTCCCGAATGGCAGGCGGTGGCCACCGCGGGAGGCCCGCCGCAGCGTCCGCTGTGGGCGTCGACGGGCGTCAAGGATCCGAGCATGGCGCCCACACGCTACGTGTTCGATCTCGTGGTCGACGGCTGCGTGAACACCATGCCCGAGGCCACCCTTCGCGCGGTCGCGGACAACGGTCCGGTGCCCACGGACACCATCTCGGGGACCGAGGCGGCATCAGGTGCCGTGTGGAGCGCGCTGGAAGGCGTCGGGATCAGTCAGCAGGACGTCAGCGCAACCCTCGAGCGGGAGGGTGTCACGAAGTTCATCGACTCGTGGGAGCAGTTGCGTGCCACGGTTGCGGCCGCGGCAGCCGGAGCCTGACATGGGTTCCTCCCACGCCGATCAGCACCGAAATCCTCTGCGTGACCCGCTGGACCAGCGCCTGCCGCGGGTGGCAGGCCCCTGCGGCGTGGTGCTCTTCGGCGTCACCGGTGATCTGTCGCGCAAGAAGGTGATGCCGGCCATCTACGACCTCGCGAACCGGGGACTCCTTCCGCCCGGTTTCGCCCTCGTCGGCTTCGCCCGGCGAGACTGGGCGGACGAGGACTTCGCACAGCTCGTTCACGACAATGTTCGCGAGCACTCCCGGACTCCCTTTCGCGAGGAGGTCTGGGACCAGTTGTCGCAGGGCATCCGTTTCGTCGAGGGCGACCTCGGTGATCCCACGGCGTACGCCCGGCTCAAGGCCACAGTCGACGAGCTTGACGCCACCCGCGGCACGGGCGGCAACCACGCCTTCTACCTGTCGATACCTCCCGGGTTGTTTCCCGTCGTCCTGCAGCAGCTCCAGGCCTCGGGCCTTGCCCAAAGCGACCCAGGTTCGTGGCGCCGGGTAGTGATCGAGAAGCCCTTCGGTCATGACCTCGCAAGTGCAGAGGATCTCAATCGCATCGTTGGTCAGGTGTTCGACTCCGGATCGGTGTTCCGAATCGACCACTACCTGGGCAAGGAGACGGTGCAGAACATCCTGGCCGTGCGTTTCGCAAACACCATGTACGAGCCGCTTTGGAACAGCAACTACGTCGACAACGTGCAGATCACGATGGCCGAGGACATCGGGATCGGAGGTCGCGCCAGCTACTACGACGGCATTGGAGCCGCGCGTGATGTGATTCAGAACCACCTCCTGCAGCTGCTTGCCCTGACCGCCATGGAGGAGCCGCTGTCCTTCTCTGCCGACGATGTTCGCATCGAGAAGGAGAAGGTTCTG
>Ga0315904_10013357_pt1 | contig 10288 bp, 5 predicted proteins | sample LakEriMetagenome_6_FD_203529 | JGI IMG/M metagenome (GOLD analysis project Ga0315904, IMG submission 203529) | Freshwater fungal communities from buoy surface, Lake Erie, Ohio, United States - Buoy 12 MA120 | ecosystem: Environmental > Aquatic > Freshwater > Lake | place: USA: Lake Erie, Ohio...
CTTGAAGCGGTCACGGGTCTCGTCCTGCACAACGGTACGCCACTGATCGGCCAGTTTGCCTGCAGCGACGCCGTCCTGACCCGGCTGTCGGAGAATGCTCGGTGGACGCAGCGGGCTAATTTCATCGAAGTGCCGACCGACTGTCCGCAGCGTGACGAGCGCCTCGGCTGGCTGGGCGATGCGGGTGCGTACGTCGGTACCGCGACGTATTATGCCGACGTGGCGGCTTTTCTCACCAAATGGATGGATGACGTGGTCGAGGCCCAGCGGCCATTTGGCGCGTTTCCCGACTATGCTCCTTATCCGATGGCGCACGGTTCGGGTGAGCAGACCTTCGGTTCGGCGTGGACGGATGCAGGCGTGATCGTTCCTTGGACCGCGTGGCGCACCTATGGAGACCTGCGGATGGTGGAGCGGCACTGGGCGGCGCTTAAGCGCTTCATGGAGTGGCGACACGCGACGGCCAGCCCGGAGGGGCTAGGTTCCCGCCATGGCAACCCTTGGGGGGATTGGTTGAATCTGAACGACCCGACCCCGCTCGAACTGGTCGATACGTGCTATGCAGCGAAGGTCACGGATCAGATGGCGGAAATGGCGCAGGCGTTGGCGCGACCGGTGGAGGCGGAGGTCTACCAGCGTCGTCGAGCGCGCATGCAGGCGGCGTTTGTGCGTCAGTACCGTGACAGCAACGGTGAGTACGCCCTCCCGTCGCAGTCCAGTCATGTGCTCGCGCTGTGGGCTGGGCTGATTCCCCAAGAGGACACCTCACGGGTCGTTCAGTCGCTTGTGGCGAGCATCGCCCGCAATGACCATCGGATGGCGACGGGCTTCTTGGGCACGCGTTCGATCCTTTCGGTACTGTCGGAGCATGGGCATCATGACCTCGCGGTACGTCTGTTCCAGAGCCGGCGTTTCCCGAGTTGGGGATATGCGGTGGTGAACGGGGCTAACACCGTGTGGGAGCGGTGGGATAGTTACACTGAGGAGCATGGTTTCAACGGGGCGAACGGGAAGCAGAACGCCGCGATGAACAGCTTCAGCCATTACGCGTTCGGCGCGGTGATGGAGTGGGCCTTTCGCGAACTGGCCGGGATCGGCCGGTCTGCTCCCGGGTCTCGCGTCATCCCGGTGCGTCCGCGACTCCCGGATCCGCGGGGCAATCCGGAAGCGCCGCCGCTTACATGGGTTGCGGCTGAGTCGGAAGTCCCGGCGGGTCGAATCGCCACGGAATGGCGACGGGATGGTCAGACGTGGTCCCTTCGGCTTGACGTGCCGCCCAACGCCAGTGCCCGGGTGCATCTGGAGAACGCCGCAGCCGCGTGGGTGACTGAATCAGGCCGGCCGCTGGCGGACGCAGTCGGCGTGCGGGCGGTGCAGGTGAGAGACGAGGACCTTGAGGTCGAGGTGGGGTCGGGGCGGTATCTGTTCGCGGTTGCGCCGTCGCCTTGAGGCTTCAGAGATTGCCGGAGTCGCCGAGATCTGTTGTGGTCTCAGGTCTCACCCCACTGCATGCCCCACGCTGTCATTCTCGGCGCCGCTCGCACTCCGCTCGGCTCTTTCCAGGGAGCATTGGCCGAACTCCCCGCCTGGCGCCTCGGTGGTGCGGCCCTCGCGGCAGCGGTGGCGCGGAGCGGAGTACCGGCATCCGAAGTCACCGATGTCGTGATGGGAAATGTCCTGTCCGCGGGTCAGGGCCAAGCTCCCGCCCGGCGGGCCGCCCTGGCTGCGGGACTGTCATCGGCAGTGAATACCACCACCGTGAACAAGGTCTGCGGATCGGGACTGCAGGCCGTGCTCCAGTCCGCACAGGCGCTCGCGTCAGGAATGGGCCCGCTCTTTCTCGCGGGCGGCATGGAAAGCATGACCCAGGCGCCGTACCTGCTTCCGAAAGCCCGAGCGGGATATCGACTGGGGCATGGCCAGATTCTGGACTCGGTGATTACGGATGGCCTTTGGGATCCGCAGGGTGACCAGCACATGGGAAGCTGCGCTGAGGCCTGTGCCATCAAGTACGGACTCTCTCGGGCGGATCAAGATACTTACGCGGCGGAGTCATTCCGGAGGGCTCAGCGCGCGCAGCAGACCGGCGCGTTTGAAGAAGAGATAGTGCCGGTTGAGGTACCCGCCGGGAAGGGGGCGGCCGTCAAGGTGGCGACGGATGAGGGGCCAGCGCGCGTGAACTTTGATCGGATGCCGACGCTGAAGCCGGCGTTCGCGAAGGAGGGTACGATCACGGCGGCGAACGCTTCGTCGATTAACGACGGTGCCGCCGCCGTGGCACTCGCGGATGAGCGCACGGCGGTAGAGCGTGGTTGGCGACCGCTGGCTCGGATTGTCGGCTTCGGCGCGCACGCGCAGGAGCCCCAGTGGTTTACCACGGCCCCGGTGGGAGCTACCCGCAAGGCGCTCGCTGCGGCGGGCTGGCGCAAGGAGGAGGTGGATCTCTGGGAGGTGAACGAGGCGTTCGCGGTGGTTCCGCTCGCGTTCATGCGCGAGTGGGAAATTGACCCTGCGCGTGTCAACGTCGACGGTGGCGCCATTGCTCTCGGTCATCCGATCGGTGCCTCCGGCACGCGCATTCTTGTGACGTTGCTTGGCGCGCTGCGGCGGCGTGGACTCCGGCGGGGAGTGGCGACCGTTTGCATTGGTGGAGGCGAGGCGCTCGCGGTGTGCGTTGAGCTGGCCTAGTCCGCTGACATTTTCATGAATAAAGTTTTCCCCACTGCCGCCGCAGCGCTCGCGGAGATCGTCCGCGACGGACAGACCATTGCGGCTGGAGGCTTCGGACTTTGCGGCATTCCCGAGAATCTCATCGCAGCGCTCCGCGATAGCGGAGCGAGCGGGCTCACGATCGTGGGCAATAACGCCGGAGTGGATGATTTCGGCATGGGGCTCCTCTTGCGCTCGCGGCAGGTGCGTAAGGTGGTCGCCTCCTATGTCGGAGAAAATCGCGAGTTTGAGCGGCAAGTGCTCGCGGGTGAGCTGGAACTGGAGCTGGTTCCGCAGGGTACGCTCGCAGAGCGTCTGCGTGCCGGTGGGGCGGGCATCCCTGGGTTCTATACTCGTACTGGCGCAGGCACTGCTCTGGCGACGCAGCGTGAGACCAAGGTATTTGATGGACGCACCTACGTGTTGGAGCCGGCCATTCGTGCTGACATCGCGCTGGTCAAGGCCTGGAAGGGAGACACAGCGGGGAATCTGGTCTTCCGGAAGACGGCGCGTAACTTCAATCCGATGGTCGCGACCTGCGCTCGGGTGTGCGTAGCGGAGGTGGAGGAACTCGTGCCGGCGGGCACGTTGGATCCCGATTCCATTCACACGCCCGGCATCTACGTGGACCGCATCGTTCAGGGGGAACGGTACGAAAAGCGCATTGAGTTCCGCACCGTGCAGGGCGCGGCCGCGTCGCGTAAAGAGAGCCCGATTCGAGAGCGGATCGCTCGACGAGCCGCCCACGAGCTCCGCGACGGTTTCTATGTTAACCTAGGTATCGGCATCCCGACCCTGGTCGCGAACTTCATTCCGCCCGGCGTCGAGGTGACGCTGCAGTCCGAGAACGGCCTGCTCGGGATCGGTCCTTACCCGGCGGAGGATGCGGTGGACCCGGACCTGATCAACGCCGGTAAGCAGACGATCTCGACCCAGGCGGGTTCCTCATTCTTTTCGAGCAGCGACTCGTTTGCCATGATCCGGGGCGGTCACATTGACCTTTCCATTCTCGGGGCGCTGGAGGTTTCGGCGACCGGCGACATCGCGAATTGGATGGTGCCCGGCAAAATGGTTAAAGGACCGGGAGGGGCGATGGATCTGGTGGCTGGCGTGGCTCGTGTCGTTGCGGTCATGGAGCACACCGCGAAGGACGGAGCGCCGAAGATTCTACCTTCGTGCACGCTCCCCATCACTGGTCAAGGCGTGGTGAGTCTAATCATCACCGACCTCGCGGTCTTCGAGGTGATGCCGGGTGGCGCTGGTCTCAAGTTGGTCGAACTGCAGGGGGATGCCACCCTCGAGGAAGTGCAGGCCAAGACCGGGGTGCCCTTCGTGGTGGCTCTTGCTGCGAAAGGTGAGACGCGATGAGCGGGGGGGCGTTCTTGGCGGGACGGACCGCGCTGGTTACCGGCTCGACGAGCGGAATTGGTCGGGGTATCGCACAGGCGTTGGCTCGAGCGGGGGCCAACGTAATGGTGCATGGTCTTGGCGACGCAGACGTCGTAGCGGCAGACTGCGCGGGGTTGGCGGCGGAAACGGGACGGCGCGTGGAGTGGGATGCCGCCGATTTGACCAAGGCTGGCGAGGTCGAGCGACTGATTGCCGTCACCGCTGAACGTATCGGACCGGTCGATATTCTGGTGAACAACGCGGGCATTCAGTATGTCTCGCCGGTGGAGGATTTCCCTCCCGAGAAGTGGAACGCGATCCGCTCGCTGATGCTGGATGCGAGTTTTCATGCGATCCGGCTCACCGTGGCCGGGATGAAGCAACGCGGATGGGGGCGGATCATTAATCTGGCATCGGTACATGGCCTGGTCGCGTCTCCCTACAAGAGTGCCTACGTTGCGGCGAAGCATGCGCAGGTGGGTTTGACCAAGAGTGTCGCCTTGGAGCTAGCCGAGACCGGAATCACCTGTAATGCGATCTGTCCGGGCTATGTGCGGACGCCGCTAGTGGAAGGTCAGATTGCTGACCAAGCTCGAGTCCATGGGCTGCCTCGAGAGCGGGTGATCCGGGAGGTCATTCTTGCCGCGCAGCCGACCAAGCGCTTTGTCGAAGTGGAGGAGGTGGCGGCTCTGGCGCTGTTTCTGTGCGGGGATGCCGCGCGGTCGATTACGGGTGCCGCTATCCCGATTGATGGAGGCTGGACCAGCCGCTGAGCATCAGTCCGTTGCGAGTCGGCTTTCGGTTGGACTCATCCGACCGCGGGGATCGACACCGGGATTTTCGTCAGGTACCAACGCTACGACGCAATTTCTTCTGCGCTTGGATCATCAGCGAGAGTACTGACTCGTTTGGCCCAAAGATTCGGCCTGCCTCCTCGCAGGGAGCTGAGTTTGCCAGATGCAGGCGCTGTGGAACGGTCGCCTCCAGTACTATCTCGATCACGAGAAGCTGGATCTCTAAACGTTCCTAGACCCCATCGGCATCTGGACACTCAACGTCCCAGCGGGATCGAGTGGAGGCGCACGGTCAGCGAAGCGAAGCCGACGGTGCGCTCGTACGTCTGTTCCCGCTCAACGTGAGCCTCGCTTGCGACCACCTCGATCCGCTCGATCTGAAGGGTCAGTTGCCGGAGAAGGGTGCGGGCGACGAGGCGCGCATGGTGCGCGCCGATGCAGGTGTGGGGTCCACTGCCGAAAGCAATGTGGGGATTGGGTTTCCGGTCGATTTGAACATCGTCCGGTCGCGGGAACACGGTCTCGTCGCGATTGGCCGAAGCCCAGCAGAGCGCGACCCGCTCATCGGCGGGAACAAGGTGGCCCTTGACGTCTGTGTCGGCGGGGCAGACGCGCGCGGTGAGGGTCAGCGGGGAGAGGAGTCGGAAGAACTCCTCGACCGCTGGCAGATGCAGCTCCGGCTCGGCCTTGAGGCGCGCGAAGATCTCGGGCGCCACTGCGAGGTGGTGGATCAACGCTGCCACGGTCTGGATGATCGTGTCCCGGCCACCGGCGAAGGTCAGATTGACGAAGCCGACCTGCTCTTCGCGCGTGAGTTTGCGCCCCCTGAATTCCGCGCGGTGCAGGGCACTGTAAAAGTCATCGCCCGGTGTCTCCAGCGCGCGGTCGAGTTGGCGATGGATGTAGCGCTCCAGCATCTGTCCCTTCGCCTCGCCGTTCGGACCATCGCGAAAGACGTGAATTCCCCAACTGATCCATTCCTCCGCGTCGGACTGCGGCACGTTGAGCAGGTAAGCCAAGGCGCGGGACTGCAGAGGTAGTGCGAATTGGCGCACGATCTCGATCTGGGGACGCTGCGCGGCGTCGGTGAGCATTCCCCCGATGAGCTGATCGACCTGCTGCATCATTTCCGGCTCCTTCGGGCGGCGGAAGAACGGGTCGATGATGCGGCGATATTCGCTGTGTTCAGGCGGGTTCGTTTCGACGGGAAGCTGACGGACCGATCGGACGTCCTCCTCGGATGGGATCGGCACGCGGAACGGTGCGTCGGAAGAGAATCGATGCCAGTCCGCAGCTGCCGCGCGCACATCTTTGTGGCGGAGGATGAGGGGGATGTCCTTGCCCTGAAATTCGGAGACAAGGACGCCGCTGGCGGCGCGCTTTTCGCGGAAGGGGTCAGTCGATGAGAAGGGGCACGAACTCATGTGGAAGTGAGGAGAGGAGGCGGGGAAGCGAGGAGGGAAAGTGCTTGGGACTACGGGCGACGCGCGCACGGCATGGCCGACGTGCCATACAAGAGATCAACGAGAGAACGAAACCCGGGCAAGCGGAGTGCGTGGCGAAGCAGCCACCGACGGCGGGGGCTGCCCGCACTTTTGAGAACCTTGAATGTGATGACGCCGCGATAACGCACCCACTCGGGAATGAGGCCGGCGTCGCCGTAAAGGCGACAAAGTGTCGCAGGACAGAAAAGGCTGATGTGAATCTCGGGCATGCAGTAGCCAAACTTGAGTCCTCGCCATCGGGCCATCGGACTGGCGAGGTTGCCCGTCGTGAGGAGCAGTAGACCTCCGGGCTTGAGCAGCCGCGCGAGCAGGCGCATGACCGGGCCTGGCTCAGCAATGTGCTCGATGACCTCAATCGCCGAAATGATGTCGAAGGATCCGTCGGGAAGCAGAGCAAGCTCCTCCGGCGAGCGGACGTCGAACCCCGCCTCGGTCCGAAGTCGCTGGCTGTAGCTGCCGACATCGCTCCCCATCACTTTCAGCGGTCTTCGTCCCCAAGGGGTTTCCACCGCAGCGGAGTCGCGCAGGAACTTGAGGAGGCCACCCGCTCCGCAACCGAAGTCGAGCCAGTGGACGTCGCTGCCGCCACCAGGCGCCGCGCAGCGGCTCAGGTGGCGCGTGGCGAGGCTGAGCAGGTCCTCGAACTCGCTGAGCCGGTCGGTGCCCCGGTAGTTCTCGTACTCGGCGCGATAGTTGACCATCGGGTCAACGCCGCGGCCGTCGTAGTACGCGTCGTCGTACACCGAATCTGGCGTCACCGGTTCAACAAAGAGAAAATGGCAGTCGTCGCAGGCGTGGTAGATGAACGGCAGCGGGGACGACGGACGTCGCTGTGATCCGCGAGCCCGGGTGTTTTTGCTTCCGCAGGCGCGACAGGACGGTGCAGAGCTCATGGAGTACGACGGTCTTGCTGCCGTAGAGCCGGAAGTGCGAGTAGGGCCACTATCCCAATCAACCCGAAGGCACTCGCGCCGAGTGCCCAACCAAAGCGCCGCGGCCAATAGCTGAACGCGACGTCGTAGTCGCCGCCCGCTGGGAGCCAGACGCCCTTGAACGCGTGGTTCACGCGAACTACTTCCGCGGGTAGTCCATTGACCGTGGCCGTAAAGTCATCCGGCAGCCACGTCTCGTGCAGCACGGCCAGACCCCTCTGCGGCACGCTCAATCGGAACGACGTGGTATTCGCAGTCAGGCGGTAATCGTGCGCAGAGATCGCCGGTTGACCGTCCGCCGTTGGCCAGTCCGTGGATGCGTCTGCGGTCGCCACCGCGGCGAAGGGGCGTCCCTCGCCCTGTAGTACATTCCGGGCCAGATCGCGGACATGCTCGTAGCGTGTGACACCGGAAACCCAAAAGGCGCGGGGCCATACCTCCGTGCTGCGGTAGACGTCGAGATCGGTCAGGGTCACCACGGCCAACTTTTGCTCCCACGGACCAGGACTACCGTGATGATTGAAATAGTACTTCACGCCGAGGAAGTCATAGGCCGGCTTTTGATCCAAAAAAGTCTCCGATCGGACCATGAGTCGCCAGTCGTTGATTCGATCGATTCCGAATGCGGTTGTAAGCTCGCGATACCACGGATTGACGAGCGCGTCGGGTCCGCTGATGCCCTCAAGATGGTACGCGGCGCTCCAACCCGCGACGAAGTTGCCATCGGTGCCGACGACGCGGAAGGGGCCGGACTGATCTTTGCGGACGGTTTCTATGGCCGACGAGGGACTAAAGAAGGAAGCGCGCTCCGTGGGGTTGAAGACGTACGGATCGAACGCGGTGGGGGCATGCTGGCCGTGCCGCCAGAGGAGGATCGCAGCGCAGATCGCCAAGCCTGTTCCGGTGAACAACGTCAACCGTCCCACCTGTAGGCTTCGACCTAGCAGGAGCACGCCTCCGAGCAAGGCCGTGGGGAGTAGTACCGCGCTGGCCCAGACGAAGTTACCGACCGGCAAGCGATGGTCCCACTTCAGCGGAGAAAACACCGCGTCCCAGCCGAGCAGTGGCTTGTGAATCGTCTGGGTCATGGCGACCCACGAAGCGAGGAGAAGTCCAAGAATGAGGGCGAACGCTTGCAAATCGCCGCGAGCGCAGGGGCCTCTCAAAGCCCGACCGGCCGCGGACCAACCGGCGGCCGCGAGGGGGGCGGCGAGAACGATCGCGATCAGCGAGAAACAGTTGTCGATGTGGGCGACGTTGGCGAGGAAAGGCACGCGTTTGATCAAGTCGGGCGGAACAACGCCGAAGGCCATCGTCATCGCGGCGGCGAAGGCGACGACAAGCGTGACGACGATTCGACTCTGCGGTTCTCGCCGCCACGTGATGAGTAGAAAGAGCAGGCCACCGAGAAAGACGAAGTTGGCAGACGGGTTGAAGACGCGCTCCTCCGCCTGGATCGGGCGGTAGAAAATCTCGTCGAAGAAACCAATGAGGAAGCTCGGATGAACCTGGTACGCGCTAGGCTGTTGATACCCGCTGTAGGAGACACGCAGGGCATGCAGCAGAGTCGTCCATAGCGGGGCCGTGAGGAGCACAAATGCGACGCCGGCTGCAACCGTCCAGCCGACGGATCGCAGGCGCACGCCCCACGCTGCGCGCGTAGAGCTCAGTAGGAGGGTAAGGCCGGTTGCGTTCAGCGCGAGCAGCAGCATGTAGGCCTCCTTCACCGTTCCACTGGTCATCAGCAGAAGATTGGCACCGATCAGTGCCGCGAGCCCGCGGGACTGGTGGGATCGACCGAGGTCCGCCTCAAGAATCATCCAAGCAACGAGCACCCAAGGTGCGTAGCAGAACGAGAAGAAGGCGGGATGATTGACCCGATAGATGAAGAAGCCGACAAACGCTCCCGCGAACGTCACCACGCCCGCAGCAGGCCAGGAGCGAAGTGGCAACCAAGCGAGGAGTCCCAAGCCAAAGCACAGAAGAAACTTGGCGGCGAGGAACTTGAGATCCCATGCCCACGCGTCTGCGCCCGCGAGCGCGACGAGGAACTGGAGGGGATCGCCGATCATCGACTGGCCTTGGCCGAGCAGAAGCGTGCCGCTGGAGTTCGTGCGATTCCAGAGCGGCAACTCGCCGTTGGACCAGGCGCGCGCCTGCACAAACGACATGGGCAGATGCTGCCACATCATGGCGCCCACATCGGCCATCTTCACATCCTCAAGTCGAGAGTCCGCCTGGCCCGGGAGTGTCGGGATAGCATCGTAGAGCAACCGTGCTCCGTAGTTCGGTGAAACAAAGCTCTTGCCGAGAAACACCACGGGGTAGCTGCTCAAGACCGTCGCCAGCAGCGCGATGGCGGCGAGCATACGAATGGGATAGAGGCGGCAGGCCTCGGAAACGGCCCGCGCACTCCGTGTCCATGCGTTCGCGCCGAGGACCAGCAGCGCAAACGCACTCAAGGCGGTGACAGCGATGCGTCTGACCACGGGTTGCCACGCAGCGAGGGAGGCCTCGGGAAGGACGAGGGGAGGCGCGAAACCCAGCCAGACGCTGGGATCGGCGGCGGCAGGAAGCGTGGTGAAGGCGATCCCAGATGACGAAAGGGCAGTCGTGGCAATTTCGTTCCACGGTTCCCACGACGAAAGCGGGGGCAAGTCGAGTTCGCGATTGCGATGATCAAGCAAGCGCACGCGCTCCAGTGTGAACTGAAGCGCGACGGAGGCCGGATCAAACCGGAAACCGCGGTAGGAACCCGCAGGAAGGGCGAAGCGCAGGATCTCCGAGTCTCCCGAGCCACGGAGGAGGCCCGGGATGCGCTGTCCCTCGTTCAGTCCCGCGCCGAGATCGTAGTAGAGCTGGCTCGTACCCTGGGCGGAGGCGCGGAGCGTAATCTCAAGGGTATAGGCGGCCGGTGCTTGGCTCGCCCGCGGCAGCCACGGTATGCTGAGGGTTACGC
>Ga0315904_10013360_pt1 | contig 10287 bp, 11 predicted proteins | sample LakEriMetagenome_6_FD_203529 | JGI IMG/M metagenome (GOLD analysis project Ga0315904, IMG submission 203529) | Freshwater fungal communities from buoy surface, Lake Erie, Ohio, United States - Buoy 12 MA120 | ecosystem: Environmental > Aquatic > Freshwater > Lake | place: USA: Lake Erie, Ohio...
CCGTGCCAAAAGTAAGAGTCAATTCCAAATTGAAACCAAGTCTTGAAAAAATATCTTTTATAGTCGAGTTTAAATCATCGGTTGACTTTTCCGATTCCGAAATTGAGTTAGTTTCTAGATTCAATAAGAAGTCCTGAGCAATTTCTTCCCAATTCCTGTACTCTTCGAATTTCAATATTTTATTCATATATATGAATATATATAAAAAATGAATTTTAATATTAAATATATAATCTAAATTTAATTATAAAATATGAAACATCTTAAAGCGTTTGAATATTTTGGATATGGTGAAAAACAAGAAGAAGAGCAAAAATTCTTAATGGATCAACCTTTCGAAGAAGAAGAGGATAGATTCGAATTTGGTGATGAAGAATTCGAAGAAGAAGAAGATATCGAAATGGATATGCCTGGTTCCTTCGAAGAAGAAGAGATGGACTATATGCCACCTACTGAAGAAGAAGGCCGTAGAATTCAACCTTTCCAAAATTTTGCGAAAGAATCGTCCAGCTGCCCATCGTGCAACTGTCAAGAGTGTGAGTGTGGTGGTGGTACTTATGAATCGAAAAAAGCAAAGCCAGACTTTCTTGATTTAGACAAGGATGGTGATAAAAAAGAATCCATGAAAAAAGCAGCCGCTGATAAAAAAAGTGGAAAGAAAGAAGAAGATAAAAAAGAAACCAAAAAAGGTGGTAAATTGAGCAAGGCTCAAGAAAAACTTCCGGAAGGTTTGAAAAAAGCCATCAAGGCTGGTGTGAGAGACTAATATAAAAGGTCATCGAAAGATGACCTTTTTTTTATACAGTCTTTCTAGTTTCAATTTTTTGGATAGATTCCTGAAACCAACTTGGTAAATATTTGGATGAATACCTCAATACATCTGAAAACGATCCATCCAAAATAATGGTATCCGCATAATCAGTTTTACTTCTAACGGATCTACCACACATTTGTAGTAATCCAGATACAGTTTTCCAAGCATACCACTCGGGATTATTTTTCTGTCGTAATTTATTTTTCTGTGAGTTCAAACTTGGATACGGTATTTTAGCGACGATTTGAAATCTACTTTTATCATGATCAAATGAAACACCCGTACCGACTGATGGACTTACAAATACCATTGGGTCTTTACTTTCCATATGCAATTTCAACATATCCTCTCTATTGGATGTATCGTGAAACATCAATCTTGAATTATCAATATCTCTTTTGATCCATTCCGATAATTCGAATGAATTTGTATGTATAATACCTTTCTTCATATCGTACTTTTTGAGTAATTTATGTATGTATGGAACATAATTTCTAAATGTTTCCTCTTTTTTTGTAAACGACATCTTACCCAAAGGCATAAAATAAACTTTTCTATTTTCAACGGGAAAGGGTGAATCAACAGAGTAATAAACACTCTTCTCGTCATCCAAACCATTCAATTCAGAGAAAAGTTTTTTATCCAAAATTGTACCAGACATAAGTATGACAAGATCGTAATTACACCAAACATACTTTTCTAAATAGTCATAAGCCCATATCGGTTCTAATGACATTTCCTTTTGCTTGGATTTCTCATTATAATTAGATTCCAATACCCAATTGAGTGGATTAGAATCATATTCTTTCAAGAAGATATCGATTTTCTGTAGATATTGTTTCAGATCAGATACTATCTGCATCATTTTGACATCTTGATTTGTACCACCAGTAAGGCTCGATATTTTCAAATCTCTCTTATCAGATTGTACATCTCTGCCACTAACCATCGAACCATCCATAGTAGAAATTGTTACTGCAATTTCTTTATTGAGAAATCTCAAAAAATCTACGTAGTCAGTAATTGATTTTACTTTTGTAAGGGCTTTGATAATTTCATACTCATTGGTAAATTTCAATCTTTTGATTATAGTTTCAGTTATCTTTATAGAAATGAAATCACTCATTACCGAATCCAATTCATGACACTCATCCACAATTAAAACATTCGATTCTCTCTGTTCCAACATTTTGGGATTATAAACAGCATAAGTCAAATATAAATGAAAGTTGGTCAAGCTTACTTTACCACCCATGAATCCATTTTTAGAGTCATCATAGGGACAGAAATCACAAGTGGTTTTATTAAGTCTATTGAATTCTTTTCCGTTAGCGCAAGATGTAGAGTAAGATGTACAGGTATAGTTTTCTTTGCCTTTCAAATTTTTGATAGACTCATAAGTAACATCATATTGATCTTGTAGGATTTTACCGGCAGTAATTATATCTACTTTGGCGGACTTATCAATTTTAGATGTGTACCAATCAGAAATCATCACTGCCAAATGGCTCTTACCGGTACCGACTGGCATATTGAGAAGGTAGTATTTTGTATTTGGGTTATCTTTATGATTTTTGATTATAAAATCCAAGGCTTCCTGTTGTTCGACACGTGGGTTATATTTTATGAGGTCTTTTTTTAGTGACATAGTGGTTATAGTCAAAGATTCGATTTAGTTTTTCGAATATATAATTGAATGAGATATTTGAAATTATTCGAAAATTTTGAAAGTGATGATACATTGTATATCTTTGACTTTGACAATACACTTGTTGAGTCACCTAGTTTCGATGAACTATCAATACAATATCTCACCGAAAATCTTACAATCAAAGATCTAATAGATAGGTCTTTGAAATTCGTAAATAAACAAAAGTCAGATTTAAGAATCGAAAATGGTAGAGTTTATATTGAAGACCCAAATCATCAATTAGAACCAAAAGGTAATTGGGTCAGAAAGGGTTTAAGGGTTTATATGGTTACGCCAAATGTTTATCACTTTTTAGATATTTCAATGCCGACAAAAGTGAAAGAACTCTCCGAATTTTATAAACAAGTCCAAAATAAAGCAATTGTAACAGGCAGAATGGTTGACTTGAGAGAAAAAGTAATAGAATCATTGTATAACTTTGGATTGGGATTACCAAACTATGGATTGTTTTGTTATCCATCAAAAGACGATAGGACAGATAGAGTTGCAGAGTGGAAAGCAAAAACTATAGTCAAATTACTTCGTGAGACAGGTTTTAAGAAAGCCAAATTCTATGATGATAAACCCAAATGGGTTAAAAGGGTCACAATTGAAGTTAGAAACGAATTACCTGATGTAGAATTCGAAGGTATCAGAGTCTACTAAAGTTCCGACTCCAAAGATTTGATCTCATCTAAAACCTTCTTCAATTCATCCTTTTTTTGCATCATAATTTTCTTATTCTTCTTTCGATCATTATAAACATCATTCAACATTTGAATTGTCGGAGAATTTCTTTTTCTGAAAACTACCCCATTTACACACAATACGTGTTGTGATTTATCAATCTTGATACCATTATCACAGTAATCTGGTCTTTTAGGGTCTTGTACACCAATAAAATTTTCTGGTGCGATATACCATTGCTTTTGACAATGTGGATACAAAGAAGCAAAGTCATAAGTCACACACCACTGGTTCATACCGACAACAGGATCTTTTACCCAACCACCAGCAATACCAACATTTTCTTCTGTACTTCTTTCTCCTTTGAACAATACGATGTTTTCTTGTTCTCTAAATCGGTTTCTCAAAACTCCCTCGGTTATGGCTAATGAACCAAGTGCGTTATTCATTTGTGAGATAACATCTGTTATCTTGATTTGAGCTAAAGAGGAAATCGCATAAATTATAGAAATATAATTTCTAGATTCATGAATTTTTTGTACAAGTACAGAGTCGACCGCATTATAGTACATGAAAGTTTCAAAATCGTCTTCATATAACTTTTGTAGGGAACCAGTGTATTTGATTTTTTCCACTCCAACCAGCTTGTTAGCGACAAAATCTAATGATGATGATTCTTTAACTTTGATTGATGTATCACAAATCTCATAAAGTTGCATATAGTCAAATATCATTCGATGACAAGGCATCTCATAATTTGTTGACCAAACTTTGTTCAATCTTTTTGTGAGTGATGAAACCGCAGGATCAATTGAGTATTCTTTACCATTTACGACTTTTTTCAATTTCCTAGAACGATTTACAAGATATAACCAGTCATAGTTTACGAAGTTCCAACCTGTAATTAGTGGCATTTTTGGAATCATCTTGTAAAAGAAATTATACATCATATCAAATTCATCATCATATTTGATGTATTTGAATTTATATTCTGTACCAAACTTTTGAAAATATTTATTCGTATTATTTTTTATTCTGTCTTGCATATCTTCTGGCATATCTCTCAAACCAAGAAGGATTATTCTATCGTCATAAACTATAGAAATAGATAACACTTGTGTAGGAGCTGTTTCAGCGTCTGGAAAACCGTCTACGATTTCAGTCTCAATATCAACGAAAAATATTTTTGGTGTATTGAATTCGAATATCTCATCTTTCTCTTCTTGTGGTAAATTATCTAGAAATTCATAAATAGAATATCTATCGGGTATATTGACCTGTTCTAGTTTAACAGATTTACCATCCCAAGATTTGAATATGGGGTGTTTATCAGAATCACTATCCGAACAAACAACATATTTTGTGGGTTGTTCCCATTCAAAATACTTAAGTTTGATATCACCAGTGTTATCTACATATGAAACGATTAATCGTTTACTATTTGTGAGGTATTGACAATCTACTAACATTTTATTTTTAGAAGTCTATGTCATAAAAATCTATTTGTTGTCCATCATCTAACAAAAAAGAAAAATCCATCTTTTTTACATATTGTGGGGTGTAGTATTTTCCAAGCGGAAATAAAGTTCTTAAATAGGGTCTTACCTCACTATTGACATTGATATTATCTACATCTATCAATAAACAAAGGATTCTTTTATCGTCCTCGGGATTGAAGTTTACAATTTGACCATTCGCGTCTCTTTCTAGTCCTTTCTTACCGAAATACATAAAATGTGTTTCTAACGTTTCTTTACCTTCTAGATAACTGATAGTTATTTTAGTTTCAGGTGTTATATCGATTTCTTCTTTGATAAATAATCTGATCCAAAGATAGACCTTTTGCTTTTGTATAATTTTTGTATGTGGCTGAAAATCTTCACCTTCAAAGTTGACCTTATTCAAATCTACTTTTTTTACTTCGTCGACTATATTATCGAGGTGTTTATCCGAACGGACTATAGATTTTCTTTCTGGAAAAACTACATCATCAAAAGATAGACCTGGTATATTCATTTAAGGTTTTATTTTTTATATCTCGGCAATTATAATAGTTGTTTGATTTGTAAAATTTGAGATTTAATATATAAATCTATGATTAAATCGTTTTTAGAATTTAATTCACAGGCTCAATTTGAACCAATAAAATCTTTTTATCTTCAAGAAGATTTGAATAGGAAAGTTTGGGATGGTGATGATAAATTGAAAGAAAATTTGAAAGAAGAGTTTCTCAAAATTAGTAAGGATTATCTTGATTTTCTAGAAGTTGATATCGAAATTTCCGACCTTATACTTACTGGTTCATTAGCTAACTACAATTGGTCAGAGTATAGTGACTTCGATGTGCATTTGGTATTTGACTTTTCCAAGATAGACGAGAATGTAGAACTGGTCAAAAAATATTTGGACGCTCAAGAAAAGGTTTGGAAGTTTCAACATGATTTGAGTATTGATGGATATCCTGTGGAGCTATATTGTCAAGATGACAATCAAGAACACACATCCACTGGTATCTATTCTATTATGAATGATGAGTGGATCAAAAAACCAAAGAAAGAAGATTTTACACCTGACGAAGATTTGATAAAAGTAAAAGCAAGAAAGGTTATGGACTCCATAAAGGATCTTGAAGAGGATTTGAAAACAAATAAAGATTCGACTGAAATTCTGAATAAATTAAAAAAGGTTTGGAAAAAAATTAAAGATGCTAGGCAATCCGGTCTTGAAAAAGAAGGAGAGTATTCTATTGAGAATTTAATTTTCAAATTATTGAGGAGGAATGGATATATACAAAGACTTCTTGATGTAAAAAAGGAAGCTTACGACAAACAATTTAAGTAAAATGAAAATATCAGAAATAGAACAAGTATTCAAAGACGTTTTTCAAGAAGAAGAAGGTAAAGTTAGCTCCGTTGAGTCTGTTTATGAGATGTCCAAAGATGAGAAATTTTATAAATTGGTAATATCAATTCAAAATTTATCAACCAAGGATACATCTATAATACATACGAAATTTATGTTCAAAGTAAATTTGAACAAAACAGAATTAATTGAGAACAATTTCTTGTATCTTTTTGATATAAATTGTGTTTATCACAAAGTAGATTTTGAAAATATAGTCGATTTGAAAAAGAAAATAGAAGATATCATAGAATCGAATGATTTCGGTCAGGATATACAGATACTTTCGGATTTCATAGAGGCACCAGCAATGTTTTTAAATTATTATATGAGAAGGTCGAAGATTACAGACTATAGCGTATTTGACGTTGAGTATGAACCTAAATTCAAGACTACTCCTTGTGATCAAGTTTCATTTGATTTCAAGATTAATATAAATGATAATTACCACTTTGAATTATCGATACAGAAAAAAGAATCAGAATCCAAAGAAGAGCCAGATATTTATAAATTTCAATTTAAATTTTTGGATGAGTATAAAACAATAGAAAATGACACATTAAGAAATATACACTTTACCATCGGAAGTAATATTGCAAAGTTGCTTGACGAAAAATTAATGTGATTTTTTATATATAAAACAACAAAAAACTTAATTTTATGAGAAACGATTCGAGTCTTAATTATAACACACCATTGAGTAAAATTCAAAATTATAAAGATTTTGAACAAAATATCAGAAAAGAAAAAGACGATCTCAAAAAAGTAAAAAGAGGATTCATAAATAATGCTGATGGTTCAAATATTTCAAATGTTGAAAGTGACAAATTGAAATATAATAAAATTACACATAAGACAGACAACAATTTTGGTAAAGGTATAGTGAGTGACTTCGTTGATAATTTAGACGAGATTGAGGACACGGAACACAAGTATAAAATGGAAAAGACTCAAGATAAAGCCAAAATGGAAAGTTATCAAGAGTTTGTTCAAAAGAACATGGTAGGTAGTGAAAAAGATTATAGTGATGATTCACAGGTCACATCTTATATGTTCTTTGGAAATCTCAAAACAATACATAGACTTTGTTGTGAAATTTTAGAACTTGAAGAATTCAAAGTAAACCAAATACTTGATAATGGTCATAATTGGGCAGAAGATCACGTCACCACTGCTAAAGTACAAATATCACAAGTATATAATTTTTTAACAAATAAAGCAGAACCAAAAGAACAAATGGTGATGAAAGAAGATCATCAGTATAATTATATGTTTTTTTCCAATCTAGAGATTATGAAAGAACAATGTGAGAAGATGTTATCTATGGATGAAAAGTCTGTAGATGAAACTTTGATGAACGGACATGACTGGGCTGAAGACCACGTATCCTCTGCTAAAGAAAATATTGAACAAGTTCATGATTTTCTAACAAATGAAATGATGTCATGAGATTAAAAAAGTATACAGATTTTTTACTACCTATCAACGAATCAATCGTTGTATTTTCTGATAGATTCAAAAAGATACTATCAAAAATTGATTCACCAGTATCACAAGCTTTACTTGACATGGAATCCAAGGATTTAGATGTTGCAAATAATTACATAGACATCGGAGATAATAAAAATCAAATCACATTTATCACAGACAGAAAAGCAAAAGAATTACTCACAAGTCCAGATGCTAAAAAGGTGACTCATATGGGATCTGGACATTTGACACATTCGGAAGCTAATAATAATATCTTCGATGCTTTGGGATATACACCAGACGGACCACAAACATATCACCCACAATCTAGTGAGGAAGGTGTCATAGAATCTGAATATACATCTCCGACTAGTGGTAATATTTATTGTAAAGTTGTTTTTCCTGGTGGTATTTCAGTTATCAATAAAGCCAGGTTAAGACAGGTTGATTTATCAAAGTTACCATTTAGTAAAAATAGACAACCAGGTAGAGTTGGTGCATCAATTCAAACTTTATTGAGAACAGCAAATGCTAATTTTTCCAATCAAGAAATAGAGCAATTTGTAAATAAATACAAATCAGAATTCGATAGATTCAATGACGCTTTTAGAAACTTCGAAATAGTTTCAGGAAAAGAAATTCACCACTGGTATCAACACGGTAACTATTTACATGGTACAAGTAAAGGACAATTAAGTAATTCTTGTATGGCTAGAGCTCCAGAAAGCTGGTTACAAATCTATACAATGAATCCTGATGTTTGTCAATTACTTATATTAAAAGATGATGATAATCAAGATAAAATAAAAGGAAGAGCTCTTGTTTGGAAACTCGCTCAACCTGCTGGGATAACCTATGTAGATAGGATTTATACACACGATGATAGTGATTTAGAATTGTTCAAACAGTATATCAAAGAACAAGGTTGGTATTTGAAAAATAGATACACAAGTTCTACTTCTGATACAACTATGATTGATCCAGATGGAGGTGAGATAAGACCAAGAGAATTGATCGTTAAAGTTGACGCGAGGGATTATTCTGGATACCCTTATTTAGACACATTTAAATTCTACACACCATCGTCTGGTAAATTAAGCACAGATAATGGTGATTATCAACTCGAAGACACTGGTGGTGGGCACAGCGACCAGAGTTGTGAGTATTGTGGTGGTGATGGATATAATGAATGTGGTGAGTGTTATGGTAGAGGTAATATTAGATGTGGTGAGTGTGACAATGGTAGATTAGAATGTTCAGATTGTGATGGTAACGGCACTATCGATTGTGCAACTTGTGATGGGTCAGGTGGAGATGCTAGTAGTGAGCCTTGTCCAGATTGTAATGGAGATGGTACACAAACTTGCCCAGATTGTCAAGGAGATGGTGACAGAGAATGTCCAGATTGTGATGGCAATGGTAGAGTAGAATGTGGAGAGTGTGATGGTGAGGGGCAACAACCTTGTCATGAATGTAATTGGTAATTATGGATAATATACTCTCATACGAAGATTTCATAACAGAAGGCTATAACAAACCAAGAAAGGGTATGAAACGCAGATGGTCTGTTGGATACAAAAAGAAAATCAATTGTAGTAGTCCCAATCTTGGTTTTTCTCAAAAGCAATACTGCAAAAGAAAGAGAAGAGGAGGAGCTTATAAATCCTAATTAGATATACTTTCTCTGATAACTTTTTCCAAGAACTCTCTTATTCCAAAATTTTTACTTTTGCAGTATTCCTTAACTTCAGAATGGAGTACTTTATCTATTTGAAAGGTAGATAATTTTGAGTTATATTTTTTACTATAATCTATTTTGGATTGGTATATTTTCTTCATAGAGAAAAGTTATTATTTAATATATACTTTAAATATAATTTTCATCTATGAAAGTTTGTAAATATTGTAATAAAAAAATAGAAGGAAATCATTCAATTTTCGCAAATCATATTAGGTGGTGCGATAAAAACCTAACAAATGGTGACAAAGGTGTTCAAAATAACAAATCAGTCAAAATAAAAAATTTTGAAACAAGATTTGGCAAGGATAAGGAATTTGAAATTGAATGTCATAAATGTTCAAATATCTTCAAAGTAATTGAGCCCGAATTAAAGTTTCCAAAAAAAGATAAATATTATTGTAGTCGTTCTTGTGCTAATAGTAGAAATCATAGTTCTGAAACCAAAAAACTTATTTCCGAAAAGAATAAACTTATCTGGTTAGATGAAGACTATGCCAACAGAGTTATCACAAATAACACTAACAAAAACAAAAGGTTTACGTCAAAAGGAGAAGAGGAAATAAGAAATTATTTTATATCAAAATTTACTAATGATGAATGGACATTTGGTGGTGGATTCAAATATGAAGATTACATTTTGACAAGAGATTTATACTCTAAAAAGTTAAAAGTTATATTTGAGTATGATGGAGTCTGGCATTTTAAAGATATTCATGGTCAATTGGATATGAAACAGAAAAAGGACTCTAAATTGGAAAAATGGGTAATTGAAAATGGATGGAGATTGATTAGACTTAAAGAAGAACTTTATAAAAGCAATAAAAATTATTATTTGAATTTGATAGAAGAAGCAATATATAAATCCAATGACCAAATCATTAAGATATATTGAAAAAAACCCACCAATATGGTGGGTTTACTTGTGGAGATGCGGGGCTCCGACTCCCCGGTCTTCCCCGCCTAGACCTAAAATATCCTTCACAG
>Ga0315904_10013363_pt1 | contig 10284 bp, 11 predicted proteins | sample LakEriMetagenome_6_FD_203529 | JGI IMG/M metagenome (GOLD analysis project Ga0315904, IMG submission 203529) | Freshwater fungal communities from buoy surface, Lake Erie, Ohio, United States - Buoy 12 MA120 | ecosystem: Environmental > Aquatic > Freshwater > Lake | place: USA: Lake Erie, Ohio...
CTAAAACATCGGCCAACCCCGGTAAAACACAGCTCATCAACCATTTTGTGGTAACCGGGGCCAATGCAAAAAATGTAAAGACCAAATGGTACTTGGTGGATTTACCCGGTTATGGTTATGCAAAGATTGCACAAAGCACCCGCAGAAGATGGGAGCAAATGATTGAAAATTATCTACGCAAGCGCGAGAACCTTGTGAATGTATTTGTGCTGATTGATGTGCGCCACAAACCACAAAAAATTGATCTCGCTTTCATCAATCAGTTAGGCGATTGGCAAATTCCCTTTACCCTCATCTTTACCAAAGCAGATAAGGAAAAACCCGGCGCGGTAAAAAACAATGTGCAGGCATTTTTAGATGCCATGCGCGAAACCTGGCAATTCCTGCCCAGACATTTTGTAACTAGTGCGATAGAAAAAATGGGCAGAGAAGAGATTCTTTCTTTTATCGAAAGTTGTAATCAGGAAATATTGGGGGAGACAAAGGCCTGAGCCGTATCAACCGGCTATCAGCAAAGTAATTGGCTTCAGCAAATCAGTTCACTACCTTATCCGCGCAGCAACTGCTCGCAAAAGCTTCCGGCTTGGCTTTGAAAGCAAAGCCCATGCCCAGGATATAGCCCATGGCTTCCTTGAGTGCATCATTGCTTTTGAAATGCGGATTGGTGTTGATGTCTGCATGCACTTCCATATCCACTTTGTGCTCAATAAAAAGGTCGCATAGTTCATATGCAACCTCAATACTTTTCGCCACTTCTACCAGCATCCTTTCTTTGATGTGGTACTGTTGCCGTGTTTTGTCATTGTGGATGTACATGAATCCGCCGTTGTGTTCGCGCAGAAAAACAATCACTGTGGCAAATTCTGTTTCCGCGCCTTTTACCTGGCTGTCGGTACCGATGCAGACTTTGAGCTTAACGCCCTTTTCGGTTTCTCTTTTGATGGCTTCTTCTACCGCCTGCTTAATGGGCAGCTGAATGGTTTCGCCATTGAATTTTCTCCAACGCATACATGATTGGGTTTACTGAATGTACACCCAAAAACATATACACCCCATTATCTTATTATTAACAGGCGTGGAAAAGCCTAGCGGTAAAGGTCGAGCAAACCCTCGGGTAATTGCACGTGCACTTCCTTACGCTTCTTATCGATTTTGAGCAGACTTTCTTCATGCAGAGGAATCAATGCTTCGTTGCCATTGAAATCAACTTCCAGTAAAACCTGGTGTGGTTGTTCGTTTACACCGGTTACGGAACCAATGTTTTCGCCATCGGCGATGACGTTAAAACCTATTAGAGCCAGTGGCGATTGGGCTGCTGCCAGTTTGCGAAAGTCAGCTTCCAGCAGCCATACTTTTTTCTGCACCAGGGTATGTGCTGCTTCTCTGGAGTTGAGGCCTTCCAGCTTTACGACGATTTCATCCTCGGTACGGCCTTTGCTTTGTTCTACGAAATAAGGCAGGTAAGAACCCTTGAGGTTTTCTACAAAAATGGCTTCCACGTTTTTCAAGGGTGTTTTCTTACCCAATACATGTTGCAGGATAAGTTCACCTTGTACACCAAATGTGGCTACCAGCTTACCGATATGGATGTATTCGTTCATTATCTTTTACCCAAATTTTGCTTTGCAAAATTTGCCTCCGGCTGACGCAAAATGTTTGTACATTTTGGTCAGGGTTAACCCCGACAAAGCCATTTGGCTTTCGTCGGCCCTGCGGGCAGGTTTTGCAGCTTTACAGCAAAACCTGGGTTAATAAAAAATCCCATCCCGGTTGATCGGGACGGGATTCGCAGGGAATTTGTATGCATTAAGCTTCAGCTTCGCCTTCTGCAGGTGCAGCTTCAGCAGGTGCTTCAACTTTTCTCACAACAGGCTGTGCTTTACGGGCATTTCTAGCCTTTCTGTGATCATCTGTTCTGCGCTTGATATTGGCTTCATGCTCTTCGTGCCACTTCTGGAATTTCACCATAGCAGTAGCTTCGTCGAACAGACCCAATTTTACACCGCGCAACAGGTGCTTGAGGAACAATACTCCCTTGAAAGAGAGAATACGGCGAACTGTATCCGTGGGTTGCGCACCCTTGTGTAACCAATCGAGGGCCTTCTGGCGATCGAGTTGAATGGTTGCAGGAACAGTCAGCGGGTTGTAAGTACCAATCTTTTGGATGAACTTACCATCTCTTGGTGCACGAGCGTCAGCAACTACGATGAAGTAGAAGGGGCGCTTTTTACTGCCGTGTCTTTGCAGTCTCATTTTTACGGCCATTGTAAATAGAAATTTTAACGGCGTTAGGAAATAGGGTTTTAAAAATATGGACGGCAAATGTAAACCGATACCCCCAATTTTCCAAAGCCCGCCGTGATGAAAGGGCTAAAACCCTGATTTTCAGCAGAAAATTAACATTCGCGGTGGCTGATATAGCAAATGGGGATGTATTTGCGCTATCGCTTCCCCATCAATCCACCCATGCCCGGCATACCGCGCATCGGCATATTGTTCATCATCTTCATCATCTGCTTCATCTGCTCAAACTGCTTCATAAAAGCATTCACTTCCTGCAAATCCTTACCACTGCCTTTTGCAATACGCACGCGACGTTGTGGTGTTATGATATCCGGATTCGCACGCTCTTCCGGTGTCATGGATTTGATCATTGCTTCAATGCCTTTGAATGCATCATCACTAATATCTACATCCTTGATGGCTTTGCCCACACCGGGTATCATGCCCATCAAATCTTTCAGGTTACCCATTTTCTTGATCTGCTGTAACTGATCCAGAAAATCCTGAAAATCGAATTGGTTCTTGCGAATTTTTTTCTCCAGCTTCTTGGCCTGTTCTTCATCAAACTGGGCTTGTGCTTTTTCTACGAGTGAAGCAATATCACCCATACCCAAAATACGCTGGGCCATACGATCCGGATGGAATACATCCAGTGTATCCATCTTCTCGCCACTGCTCACAAACTTGATGGGTTTGTTGACGGTGTACTGAATAGACAAAGCCGCACCACCACGGGTATCACCATCTAATTTGGTTAAGACCACGCCGTTGAAATCAAGTCGGTCGTTGAAGGCTTTGGCCGTGTTCACCGCATCTTGACCCGTCATGGAATCCACCACAAACAAAATCTCGGTAGGGTTTACCGCTGCTTTGATATTGGCCACTTCCGTCATCATCACTTCATCTACTGCCAAACGACCGGCCGTATCGATGATGACTACATTTTTGTTCTTTGCCTTGGCTTCTTTAATCGCATTCTGCGCAATGGCTACTGCATCTTTGTTCTCGCGCTCTGCATAAATGTCTACGCCTATTTGTCCCGCAAGTACTGTTAACTGATCAATCGCCGCAGGACGATAAATATCTGCCGCAACCACCAATGGCGATTTGCCCTTTTGTGTTTTGAGGTAATTGGCCAACTTACCGGTAAATGTGGTTTTACCACTACCCTGCAAACCTGCAATCAAGATCACCGCAGGGTTACCGCTAATGCTGAAATCAGCCGCTGTACCACCCATGAGTTCTGTTAACTCATCCTGTACAATCTTCACCATCAACTGGCCCGGACTTACAGAAGTAAGCACTTTCTCCCCCAGTGCTTTATCCTTCACCTTATCGGTGAATTCCTTGGCAATCTTATAGTTCACGTCGGCATCTACCAGCGCACGACGGATATCTTTAACAGTATTGGCAATATTCAGGTCAGTAATACGGGCTTCTCCCTTCAGGTGCTTAAACGCCGATTCGAGCCTTTCAGACAGATTTTGAAACATAGGTTTTGCAGTTTTCCGCGAAAAAAAAGTGAACCTGAGGTTCACTTAAGAGAGGCAAATATAGTTGATGGAGTTCGATCAAAAGAAAACCCGAAGGGGATAAAGACCAGCTGGGGTAGCTTCCACAGGATATATTGGACCTTCGGGGATGTAGCAGTGGTTTTTCCAGGATATGCTGCCACGCTTTCATTGGATATTGGACAATAAACCTACAACAGAATCTGCAGGGTATTGCCGAGTTTATGGTGTTTTAATCGAAATTTAAGGTAGATAACCTACTGCTATCAGCACAAAGCCGCAAGAACCCATAAGGCTTAGCAGGTATGTATCTGCGGCTTATTTAAGGCCAAGAGTACAAGTGCATCTTTTTCAAGTGGCTGATTATCAGTCGCCCCAAAAAAAGCACCCAATACCATGCACCAGGTTTGCCTGATCTGTTTAAAAAACATTTGGCAGCTATGGATTAATTCATATAATTGCAGCCCCTGCAATGCAGGAAAATTAAATTTTCGAATGAGTAAGAGGCAGTTATTTACACTAGAGTTTCCGGTACGTTGTTCACCCGCTATTTTGTACGAATTCCTTAGCACACCGGCTGGTTTGCAGGAGTGGTTTGCAGATAAGGTTGATGAGTGGGAAGGCGTGTACAGCTTTTCCTGGAATGGCGGCAAGCCCGATAAGGCTGAATTACTGGATCTGGAACAGGATAAATTTGTTCGTTTCCGTTGGTTACACACAGATAAGCACGAATATTTTGAATTTCGTATTGAGAAAACGGAAATCTCTAACCAGACCATTTTGGTGGTAAAGGATTTTGCAGAGAAGAACGAAATCAAAGACCAGAGCCAGTTATGGGAATACCAGATTAAGGAACTCTTCCACCGTCTAGGCAGTTAAGACTTGGTTGAAGTACTGATACTGATTGATCAAAAATGATTCGATACGATCCCACTCCCTGAGTGGGATTTTTGTTGCGATACGGATATAGCTGCGCTCCTGCCAAGCACTTGCTGGAATCTGCTGTATGGCTTGAAAATCCGGATGCGTTAGATCATTGTTCCATTCGTCTGTTCCTGTATCAAACAACATTTCAGCACCCCAATGATTGGCGGCCAATGCTGCCCGATATTTTTCTGCATAATCGCCTTTCAGGTGTAAGACCATGCTCACATCATGCCCCCACCAGAAAAAACAACGGATGGCCAGCACATGCTGATTGCTGAACAGTCTTGGATAATCCAGCATTACCCAAGGCAGTTCCTGATATTGTTCTCCTTTGGAAATTTTCGGGCCCATGGCCTGCACTTCAGGTAAATCGCGCAGCAAGCCCTGCGCCAGGCTGGTTTGCGCTACCGCACTTACCTCACCAAAGAGTTCCATCACTTTCCGGATGATACGGTTCTTTGTTAAAATCAGTTCCGCGTTGGTCACCATTTCCAGTTCCGAAATTGAAAGCATTACATTTGCCATGTATCAAATATCCGCACAAGCAGGCAGGTGATCAAAAAACTGGACATACTCATTATTCGCGCTTTTCTTGGCCCCTTTGTGGCCACTTTCATTATCTCGCTGTTTGTGCTCATCATGCAGTTTTTCTGGCTCTACATTGATGACCTGGTAGGCAAGGGCCTGGATCTTGTAACATTAGCCAAACTTACCGGTCTTGTGGCCATCGGTTGGATTCCATTGGCACTGCCTCTGGCATTGCTCCTATCGTCTATCATGACATTTGGTAATCTGGGCGAAACATTTGAAATCGTTGCCATTAAGTCTGCGGGCATCTCGCTGGCGCGATTCATGCGCCCTTTATTGATTGTAACGATTATTTTGAGCGGATTGGCTTTTCTCTTTTCCAACAACATCATTCCGGTTGCCCAGCTGAAACTGGCTTCCCTGAAATACGACATCATTGTTTCCAAACCGGCATTCGAAATTAAAGAAGGGGTTTTCTTCGATAAGATTGAGGGCTTTGTCATCAAGATCGGCAAGAAGGAGAAGAACGACAGCATCATCCACAACGTAGTGATTTATGAACGCAACTACCAGTTGCAGGATAACATGATTGTTGCCAATGATGGTGTGATGCGCGTAACGCCCGATAAAAAATTCTTAGAGTTCACCTTAAAGAATGGCTGGCGCTATGAGGAAAGAGGTCCGCGCATCAGTACCAATACCGAGTATATCCGCATGGGTTTTCAAGAGTACAAAAAAGTGCTTGACTTACGCAGCTTTAAGATGAGTAAAACAGAAGACAGTGCTTTCCGCTATGACCCAAAGATGTTGAGTATTCGTCAGCTGAATCATTCTATCGACTCACTGGTAAAGGGTGATTCTGTGTACCGCAAAAGAGCTACTGCCGATTTGCAACCCTACCTCAGTTTTATTCGCTTTCGCGATTCTGTGTGGACATCTGCAGATTCACTCAAACAATTCAAACCGATTGGTAAAGCAGGCTTTGCAGGTTCTATTCCTGATTCGTTTAAAGTACGCATTATTGAAAGAGCACACAGCCAGCTAGTGAGTGCGCAGAATGCAGTGAGAAATCTGGCTACCGATTATAAATTTAAATCAGCCGGTGTGCGCCTGCATGAAATTGAATGGCATAGGAAATTTACTTTATCAGCAGCCTGTATTGTGCTATTCCTCATTGGTGCACCGCTGGGTGCCATTATTCGCAAAGGCGGATTGGGCACACCGCTGGTATTTGCCATCATCTTCTTTGTACTCTTTCACCTGATGAATACTGTTGGCGAAAAAATCGTGAAAGAATCTGTTACTGCTGCATTTGCAGGCATGTGGCTCTCAACAGCTGTATTAATTCCTATCGGGTTCTTCCTCACCTTTAAAGCCATGCGCGATTCTCAACTCTTCAATAAAGAATTCTATTACCGTTTCTTCGCGCAGCTCAAAAAGATATTCACTAACTTGAACAAGACAGGCAAACAAAAGCCTGATGACTATGGCCAACCCGCTTAGCAGAAGAGCATTCATCAGCAATACCGGTAAAGCAGCCGCAGCCATTGGCTTAGGCGCTACAGTCTTACCATCTTTGGCAGCTGGCAACAATTCTGTTTTTGGCTATACACAAGCACCACTACCCTATGGTTATAATGCACTAGAGCCGGTGATTGATGCTATGACCATGGAGATTCATTATACCAAACATGCAGCAGCTTATACCAAGAATTTAGCCGATGCCTGTGTTGCAGAAAAAGTAAACACCAATGTCATTGCACTGGAGCAATTGCTAGGTAATATCTCCAAATACTCAGTCAAGATGCGCAACAATGGTGGCGGCCATTATAACCATGAACTGTTCTGGCAATGCATGCAGCCTGGTGCCAATGGAAAGCCTTCCGGTAAATTAGCAGCAGCAATCGAAAGCAGCTTTGGTTCGTTTGAAGCATTCAAAACACAGTTTAGCGATGCTGCCAAGAACCGCTTTGGCAGTGGCTGGGCATGGCTGGCACTCAACAACGATAAAAGACTCATCATTGGTTCTACGCCTAATCAAGATAATCCACTCATGGATGTGAGTGACATTAAAGGTTTGCCACTGCTGGGACTGGATGTATGGGAACATGCGTATTACCTCAAGTACCAGAACAAACGCGCCGATTATGTAACCAATTGGTGGAATGTGGTGAACTGGAACTATGTGCAGCAGCGCTTTGACGCAGCTATTTAATTTCTGTAATCGATAATCTTTATAGAACTCACCGCAAAGAGGTTTACTACCTTTGCATAAATTTCTTGTATGCAAACAACTGTAAAATGGGTGGAAGCCCTTGCTTTTGATGCTGTTGCCGACAGCGGACATATTGCCCGATTAGATACCACTGTAGAAGGTGGCGGACTCAACAGCGGTATGAGCCCCAAGCGCATGTTACTCGCATCAGTCTGCGGTTGTACCGGGATTGATGTGGTAGAAATGCTGCAGAAAATGCGGGTAAACTTCAGCAAGCTGGAAATTCATGCAGAAGCAGAACAGACAGAAGAAGTACCTAAAGTCTTTACACATATCAACCTCACCTACCGCATCAATGCAGCAGCGGAAGATTTTGACAAAGTGAAACGTGCCGTGGATTTGTCGCAAGAAAAATATTGCGGTGTAAGTATTATGATCAAAAAGCATTGTCCGGTTAACTACACCATTGAACTGATTTAAATGAAGGGCAAATTATTGTATGTGTACGATGCCCTCTGTGGCTGGTGCTATGGGTTTGGTCCGGTGATGCACCAGATCGCAGCTAAATATGCTGATCAGTTTACTGTAGAAGTGATCAGCGGCGGTATGGTAGTGGGTGCCAGAGAAGGCATTATGGACGAACAAATGGCCAACTATATTCTGCAGGCCATACCCCGTCTGGAAGAATACACAGGTGTGACCATCGGCGAAGCATACAAGACAAAACTGCGCAGCGGAGGATTGTACCAATCTTCTGTAAAACCATCCATTGCACTTAGCTTATTCAAAACACACTACCCAAATCAATCTTTGGCATTTGCTTCAGCCATACAGCAGGCGCAATTTGCTGAAGCAAAAGATCTGCAAGATGATGCTACCTATGTAGAAATCCTGCAGGCTTATCCTGCATTGGATGTTACCAGGTTTCTGCAGCAATTGACAACAGATGAACAACGCTATGCAGCCGAACAGGATTTCCAATATGCTGCAGCCATGGGCATCACGGGTTATCCGGCATTGATTGCCTTGGTTGATGAAAAGTATTACTTGCTGAGTAAGGGTTTTCAGCCATTTGAGTCATTGGATAAAACCATGCAAAACTTCGTGCAGTCATTGGCGCTGGCCTAACAAAGCCGTACATTTGCGAAAACAAAACCCTTGCATACAGCCAGACAAAATTTTCGTGTCCAGCTTTGGATATCTATCCTGAGTGTGGTACTACTGGCTGGTAAACTCATCGCTTATTTCTTTACGCACTCCTTATCCATTCTTACCGATGCTTTAGAAAGTATTGTGAATGTATTGGCAGGCGTAATTGGCCTGTATAGCTTGTACATCGCGGCAAAGCCGCGCGATAAAGAACATCCTTATGGCCACGGCAAAGCTGAATTCATCTCTGCTGCAGTGGAAGGCACATTGATTGTATTGGCAGGCGTATTGATTATGTATGAAACCGTACGCAGTGTGTTAGATGATGCGCAGGTGCACCAATTAGATACCGGCTTAATACTGGTGGGCATTACTGCTATACTGAACTATATCGCGGGAACAGTCTGCATCCGTATTGGTAAAAAAAATCAATCACTCGCATTACAAGCCAGTGGCAAACATTTACAAACAGATACCTATTCCACCCTAGCCATTATTCTTGGTCTATTGCTCATGTTGTTTACCGGTTTGGCCTGGATTGATAAAGCACTTGCTGCAGTGATGAGTATCTATATTATGTACAATGGCTATCAGATTGTACGTGCCTCTTTAGCCGGTATCATGGATGAAGCTGATATGGCTTTACTCCAGCGATTTGTGGATGTATTGAATGCCAACCGTCAGGAAAACTGGGTTGATTTGCACAATCTCCGCGTGATCAAATATGGCATTACCCTGCATATTGATTGCCATTTAACGGTGCCCTGGTACCTCAATATCCACGAAGCACACAAAGAGATTGATCAGTTGGGCACCATTATTCGTCAGGAATTTGGTGATGCCATTGAGCTTTTTGTCCATACCGATGGCTGTATGCCCTTCAGCTGCCGTATTTGCAGCAAAACTGCGTGCGAAAAACGCCTCCACCCCAAAGAGGAAACCATTCACTGGAACCTCAATAACCTCTTATCCGATGCCAAACACCAGAGCAGCAGACAAATGGCCGCCAAAGCATAAATATGCTGCTGAAAGGCAATAACTGACTAATTTCGTAGCCCCATTTAAAATAACGATTATGGAAGCTTGGAAGCAATATCAGGAAGCCAATAAAGACCGTTTTCTGGAAGAACTGCTGGATCTATTGAGAATACCCAGCGTGAGCGCAAGAAGTGAGCATAAAGCAGATATGATCCGCTGCGCAGAAGCAGTGGAAGCACACCTGAAAAAAGCAGGTGCGGATGTTACAAAGATTTACACCACACCGGGGCACCCGATTGTTTATGGTGAGAAAAATGTAGATCCTTCCAAACCCACTGTATTGGTCTATGGCCACTATGATGTACAGCCACCCGATCCTTTGGAACTTTGGCATAGCGGCCCGTTTGAGCCGGTGATCAAAGACGGTAAAATTTATGCACGTGGTGCCTGTGATGATAAAGGCCAATTCTTCATGCACGTGAAAGCATTGGAAGTGATGAATAACAGCGGCACCCTGCCCTGCAATATCAAATTCCTGATTGAGGGTGAGGAAGAAGTGGGCAGTCCCAACCTGGCCACATTCGTGCAACAGAATAAAGACTTATTAAAAGCAGATGTGATTCTGATCAGTGATACTTCTATGCTGAGCATGGATACGCCCTCTATTGATGTGGGCGTTCGCGGTCTCAGTTA
>Ga0315904_10013364_pt1 | contig 10284 bp, 9 predicted proteins | sample LakEriMetagenome_6_FD_203529 | JGI IMG/M metagenome (GOLD analysis project Ga0315904, IMG submission 203529) | Freshwater fungal communities from buoy surface, Lake Erie, Ohio, United States - Buoy 12 MA120 | ecosystem: Environmental > Aquatic > Freshwater > Lake | place: USA: Lake Erie, Ohio...
GATAACGGCGGCGGATGCTATGCACTATTTCAGCTTGAATGGGCTTACGTCTGACATTCCGGTGTCTATTGAAACAGGCGGAGGGTTGGTGCTTTTGGGTAGGAAATTTTTAAAACAAAAGTGCTCGAAGTATACGCCTTACACTTTGATCTTTTTAAATGCTTACGGGGGATGGGATAGCTTTACCTTTGTCAATGGCAATGTGTTAATAGATAATGAAAAGAAGAAATTTGAGCGTAGCGAATGGGTGCTGAATGGGTTTAATATGGTTGACCGCATCGGCAAGGTAAGATATGAGGGCATGAAAACCTACGGGGTGAAGTTCAAAACAAAGATGAAACTGACAACGGACATTTTAAATACTGAGGAATACAAATGGCTGTTTGAGTTGATAGTATCTCCTTTGGTTTATTTGTGGGATAAGCAGAGCGGCTTGTTTCATCCGGTGCAGATTACTGATACGAACTATGAGATGAAAAACAGCCTGCAGAATAAGACAGAAACATTGGATGTTAATATAGATGTTTACGATCAAAATACACAATACCGATGATCTATGAACTTTTTTTGGAGGGTGAGCTTGCTGATATTCGGCAGGATCTTGGGATGCAGCTTAACTATAATATTGATGATATTAATAAGTACGGCAGCAGGGATACGTCATTCAGCAAAACGATTGTGCTACCGGGTACGGCAAAGAATAACAGGTTGCTTGGCTTTGTTGGGGAGCTTGGGAGTTTTAATACTTATGCGGGCGGGGCGGCTAATATAGGATCCAATTTTAACCCTGCGCAAACCACAAAGGCGGAGTTAAGGGCAAACGGATTATTGTTATTAAAGGGCGTTTTTAGGCTCACAGGGATCGTAAGAGATCGGGACATGATTGAGTATGAGGGTAATTTGTTTGGTGAGCTTGGGGGCTTTATTGCGAACATAGGTAGGGGGAAGTTGGAGGAGTTGGATTTCAATGCGTACAATCACAATTATACTTATGCTAATATTGTGAATAGTTGGAATACAATTAATGGATCGGGATATTACTACCCGCTCATTGATTACGGCACATATAGCAATCAGAAGATAGATTACGATTACCGGACTTTCCGCCCTGCGTTATTCGTAAAAGAATATATTGATAAGATTTTTGAGGGGAGCGGGTATACTTATGAAAGCAACTTTTTCGACTCTGCATTTTTTAAGAAACTGATAATACCTTCGAATACTAAGGAATTAAAAGGTTTATTTAGTGATTTATTGGATGTATCCGCATCAAAAGTAATATGGGAGCAAACATTAGGAACTCAGGAAAAAAGTTATATTATAAATTTTAATTCAGAAAGTTTAAAAAGAAGTTTTACCGGAACAGGCAATCCTGATTATACATATACAGGATCAAATGCAACTTTAAATTTTAAATATAAAATAACAGGTTTCGCAGAGTGGAATACATTTACGATAGGATATATTTACATTCGTCTTATTAAAAATTCAACTGTAATAAAACAATACGCAATTACAAGAGCCAATTTTACATTTGAAGGCTTTATAAATATAGAAGATGAAATTAATGTAGATTTATTAAACAATGATAAAATATATTTTGATGTAGTTTATAATGGTCCAAAAGCATACGAAGGGATAACCTTTAATAGATTGGAAGTTAAATCATTAAACCCAATAGTCACAGATGTTACCGTTAATGAACCTATCCTAATGAAATACGCAATCCCTCGCAATGTATTCCAAAAGGATTTCTTTACGTGGATTGTGCAAATGTTTAATCTTTATGTCACTGAGGATAAGGTAAAAGAAAAGCATTTGATTATTGAGCCTTATGTTGATTATTATGATTTAACGGAATCGGTTGACTGGACTTATAAGGTAGCGCGTGACAAACCTTGGCAGATAAAGCCTATGGGTATGCTTGCGAGTAGGTTTTATGAATACAAATACAAAGACGATACCGATTTTTATAATGAAGGTTATAATAAAAAGTACAATCAACCTTACGGCACAAATTTGCAAGATACTCGTTTCCAGTTTGCGAAAGCAAAACAGACTTTGGAGGTTGGGTTTTCCCCTTCGGTATTGGTTGAGTATTTGAATAGGGATAAAGTTGTAAGTGCACTTTATAAAAAGTCAAAAGGCGGTAGCGTAGATCAGGAGGAGCGTATGGATACTAACATACGCATCATGATGGCAAAAAAGATTACAGGGGTTACAAGTTGGCAGATAGTTAATACAGGCGCAAGTCAGGATTCAACACCTGCATCCATCGGCGCGAGCTTAACAGCTTACGGATATGCCGGGCATTTTGACGATCCTAAGAACCCTACAAAAGATATAAACTTTGGGGCGGCTGATGAGATTTATTGCGATCCAAATGTGTATCCAACTAACAATTTATTTAACGATTATTGGAGCGGGTATATTGGTGAAATAGCGGATAAGGATAGTAAGATACTTACGTGCCACGTTTATTTAACGGATTTGGACATAGCGCAATTAGATTTCAGCAAACCTGTATTTATTGATGGTGTGTTGTGGCGGATTAATAAGATTATGGATTTTGACGCATCGAGCGGTGAATTAACAAAGGTTGAACTTTTAAAAGTAATAAATAATGGCTAAGAAAGAGGTTGGCGTAAAGGTAAAAGTCGATACAGGTGAAGCGCAGGATAGTGTTGGCAAACTTAATGAAGATTTAAAAAAGACCGGACAGGCGGCAGATAAGGCGGGGGACGCTGCTAAGAAAAGCACCGGTATGTTTTCAACACTCGGCAATGCTGTCAAAGCATTGGGGATTGTTACCGTTATTGCTGGGGCGTTTAATTTCTTTAAGGAAGCCTTAAATAAAAATCAAAAGGTTGCAGATACTTTAGCGGCAGTGTTTGGCACTATCGCATCCGTATTAAATCAGATCATTAATGTAGTTATTAATGTAACGAGTCAGGTAAGCAAAAGTACTAACGGCTTTGATGCACTCGGCAAAGTGTTGAGCGGCATATTGACATTGGTATTAACGCCTTTTAAAGCTGCTTTCTTTGCTATTAAACTAACGGTGCGGGAGCTTCAGCTTGCTTGGGAGGACTCGTTCTTAGGTGATAAGGATCAGGTCAAAATAAAGGAACTTACTAAAAGCATAAATGAAACAAAGGAGAGCCTTATTGGTGTCGGCAAAGATGCTGTAAATGCGGGCAAGGATATTGCCACTAATTTCATTGATGCAGCAAAGAGCATAGGTGATGTTGTGTCAGGGACTATTGATGGGGTTAAAAAGATAGATGTCGGTGCAACATTTGAACAACAAAAGGCCATTATAAGATTAAAAAATAGTGCTGAATTGGCAGCAGCTACTTTAGCTGGTTTGGTTGAAAAATATGATAGACAGGCTGAGGCACAAAGGCAAATAAGAGATGATGAAACCAAAAGTATTGACGATAGGATTAAAGCTAATAATAAGCTTGGTAAGATTTTAGAATTACAAAGGAAAGCACAATTAGCACAGGCAGCTCAAATACTCGCAGCGGCTCAAGCTGAAGCGAATGCTGATAAGACAAATATTCAATTGCAAAAGGCTGTTATTGATGCAAAGAATAATGTCGCTGCTGTCGAAGCTCAAATAACAGGTCTGCTATCTGAGCAAAAAGTTAATGCTGTAGGACTTGCTAAAATAAAGATTGAGCTTGCAAAGCAGGAAGCACAGGCATTAAATCAAAGGACATTAAATGAACAAAAGGCGGCGGCAGAGTTAATAAAAAATGAGAACGATAAACTTGCTGAAAAGAAAAGGATTTTTGAGGAGGAAAAGAAATTAGAGATAGCACGTTTGCAGGCTAACGTGGATGCTGTAAATGTAGGAACAGAAGCGCGTACGGCTGCCGAAATAGAATTAGCAAATAAGAAATCAGAATTAGCCATACAGGGTCAGGCGTTAGATCGGCAAATACTTGAGACGGGATTAAATACACAGCTTGAGCAAATCAATAAACAAAAGGAATTTTATCAAAACGATTTTCAGATGCGGGCGGATCTTATAAATCAGGAGGCATTATTACTTGAGGAGCAGTTTCAAAAAAAGCTTATTACTGATCAACAATATTTAGACGCTAAAAGAAATATAACGGCTCAGGAGAATCAGCTTGAAATGGATAAGTTGAACGCTAAGAAACAAGCCACGGACGCAATCATAGGTTTATTTGGTGCTGAGACAGAAGTAGGCAGAGCCGCAACGGTTATAAAACAAGTTTTAGCAGCACAGGAAATGATAATGGAAGCAAAGAAAACTATCTTCTTTGGAAAAACTGCATTGGCTAAGGGGGCTGTTGCAATTGCTGAGGGATCTGCGCAAACTGCTAAAATAGGATTTCCGCAAAACATCCCTATGCTTATTGGGTACGCTGTACAAGCCGCTGGTATTATAATGGCTATCAGGCAAGCGGTAAGGGGCGTTAGCGGTGCAACAGGTGGAATGGGTGGATCAGCAGGCGGAGGCAGCATATCTACAACTGCCCCTGTTTCTCCAGCACCTTCTCCACAGGTTGAAGCAACGCAAGTAAACACCGCAGCGGTCAATCAAATGGGCAACAGAGCCGCGCGGGCGTATGTATTGAATAGCGACATTCAGAATGAACAACAAAGAAATGCGTATATAGATAGGAACGCATCAATAGGAAACCCTTAAATTTGATATTATGGACAAAGGATTACCGGTTTATAAATTAACGATTAACGAAGATATTGAGAGTCAGGTGGAAGTGGATGCGGTGGCACTCGTTGACGTGCCTGCCATAGGTGAGGGGTTTTTTGCGTTTAGCGAGCAGGAGTTTCAATCTTATGACGATTACCCGAAAGCGGCAAGCGAAAACGCTAAAGCTGCTTTGAGATGGGCAGATGAAAATGGATGGGGGTCGTGTGGAACTCCTGTGGGCAAAAAACGCGCGAACGATCTCGCAGATGGTCGTGCCATTTCAAGGGATACTATCGCTCGCATGGCTGCATTTGAAAGGCATAGGCAAAACAGCGATAAACCTTTGGGGGATGGGTGCGGGCGTTTGATGTGGTTAGCGTGGGGCGGTGATGAAGGTATTGAATGGGCGCAAAGAAAACTGGAGCAAATAGATCGTGAAAAGAAATTCCAATTCGCGGTGGTTAATGAAGAGGAGCGGGTTGTCGTAGGGCCGGCCATGATCCCGGACAAGCCGATATATCGTATCGATCCGGACGGCAAAGAATATTACGTTTATTTCCCGAAAGAGTCTATCAAGACGATTGCCGAAAAGTTTTATCGCAAGGGCTTCCAAAACAATGGCAACGAGATGCATGATGGGGCAAAGCCTGTAGACATGGTGTTTTATATGTCATGGATCGCGGACGATAGCAAAGGCATTCCTAAGATGAAGCAGTTTGAAAACCTACCTGACGGCACATGGTTTTTAGGGGCTAAGATTATGAGTGAAGATGCGTGGGCAAAAGTTAAAGACGGCACATTCAGAGGTTTTAGCGTGGAGGGTGAGTTCAATATGTCACCTATCAAAATGAGATCAAAGGAAGAGTCTATTATTGATGAACTTAAAGAATTATTAAGAGATGCCATCTAACGCGCAACCAATTCCGCAGGGTGCTATCGCAATGCAGCCGATAGAAGATTTCGTTGTATCTCTGACAGCACCAATAAAGCCGGGGACATCTACCTACACAAATACTGCTTTTATCTTTGCACCTTCGGTATTTATTGACGGGCTTTTATTAACTTACGAAGTGAGAGCCGATCGGAGGTATGTAAGTTTTGACGCAAGCACACAAACGATAACGATAAACAATGGATCCCTTAATGAAGGGGAAAGCGTACAAATATTTTATTAACAATTCAAACCAAACAAATGAAAATCTTAGTATTAACGCAATCATTCAGCGGGTGCGGGTATCATAGAATGATGTTACCGGTATCCTTAATGCAAAAAGAGAAAGCCCGCATCACAGATGTTTTTCCTGAAGAGTTCGATTACGATATTGTAAATATCAATAGGCTATGGCCGAAAGATGATATTTTTGAACTCCGCAAAAAGCATGGGTTCAAATTGGTAGTTGACGTAGATGACTTTTGGATCTTAGACAATCACCATTTAGATTTTGATACTTACAATGAGCATTTGATTGACATAAAAATTATCAAGCATTTAAAGGAGGCGGATCTGGTTACCTGCACACATGAGCGGTTAGCGGAAAGGGTTTATTACCATAATAAAAATGTGGAGATCCTACCGAACGCAATCCCTTATGGACAAAACCAATTTACAAGCGAGCGTAATGAATCTGATTTAGTTAGGTTATTTTGGGCGGGCGGAATATCGCATGAGGAAGATTTGAAGATATTAAGACCTGTGATGAAGCGGGTATTTAATAGTGATTTAAAGGATAAAGTAAAGGCAGTGCTTGGCGGGTATTCAGATAGCAATCAAACGGAGCAATATTATTGGAAGAGAATGGCTGCTTACTTTACGGCAGATGCTATGCTTAACAATATGGCATATAGAGGTTTGCCGGTATTCGAGTATTATCAAATGTACATGGAATCAGATATAAAACTGATCCCTTTGCGCAAAACTACCTTCAACGGGTATAAAAGTAATCTGAAGATACTTGAGGCGGCTGGCAAAGGTATCCCTGTGATCGTATCGAAAACTGATCCATATTTAGGCTTCCCCGGTGATGTGGTTTATTATGAGAATTGGGATAAGAACATCCGTGCGCTTGTTGAAGATGCAGATCTAAGGAAAGAAAGAGGTCGTTCGCTGTTCGAATATTGCGAAAAAAATTATAACTTTGAAGAGATTAATAATAAACGTAGAGAATTATTTTTGGGTTTGTTGTAATAGTTTCAAGTTTGAAGTTTAGTGTAATTCCCCCTGTATTTTGATACGGGGGTTTTTTATTTAAGTGCTTTATTTTCAGCTATTTACATTGACAAAATATCCATAATTTGATGTTTAGGTATATACTTACATGAATCCCGTAGAATTATTACAAAAAGTTAAGGCGTTGGTGTTTGAAGGTCAAATGCCCGCCGAAAAGCCAATGGGTGATATGCCTAAGGTTGAAGACAAAAAGAAAGAATTTGGCGGTTACACTCTCAAAGACGGCACTGAGGTTTACATTGACAAGCTCGAAGTAGGTGGTGTAGTTACCATTGAGCAAGAGACAATGTCACCCGCTCCTGCAGGTGAGCATGAGCTTGCTGATGGCACTATTATCGTTCTTGGCGAGGGTGGTGTGATCTCTGAGATCAAACCCGCGCCTGCTCCTGAGATTGCTCCTGAAGCCGCTCCTGTTGAGGCAGCAGTTTTACCCGCTCAAAACTTTGATGAAAAGTTCGCAGCTTACGATGCTAAATTCTCAGCTCTTGAGGAAGAGAACACAAACCTGAAAGCAGCATTTGCAAAAGCAGATGAAGCTATCAAAGGTCTGTTTGAATTGGTTGAAAAGCTCGTAAAAGAGCCAACAACAGAGCCGAGCGAACCTGTAAAGAATGGCTTCAAATTCGGAAAGCAAATCGATAATAAAGAAGAAAAATTACAATCACTTATTAACCTTTTTAAATAGTAAACAAAAATGGCATACAATGTAACGGGCTTAGCCGCATATACTAAGCAAAACGTAGATCTGCTGGTTAAGAACTCAGTTTTCGAAGCCAGAACACAAAAGGAAATCCTTGCATTAGGTAACGTTCGCGTAGGTGTTAAATCAAGCGAAGCAATTGGAAGAATGGATACTGATGTATTCTTTCAAGACGATTCTTCTTGCGGTTTCAACGCCAGCGGCACGACTACCTTCACGCAGCGTACACTTACCGTTGGCAAAGTGAAGGTGAACGAGATTCTTTGCGACAAAGACCTTGAGCCTTATTACACTCAGCAAGCTCTGAAAGCTGGTGGCGAATACACTTCAGCTGCTTTCGCTGCTGACTACACAGACCAAAAAGCTAAGAAAATAGCTGAGGCTTTAGAGGTTGCTTTGTGGACTGCTAACAGCACAGGTTCAGCTGGTTCTAACGGACTTTTAAATAAGTTCGATGGTATCAAAACTTTGATCACTGCCGCTGGTGGTTCAGTTGCAAATGCAAACACTACCGGATTCTACGGTACACCTGCAACAACTATCAACAGCCCTGCAATTGCTAAGGCTGCAGTTCTTGCGGTTATCAAAGCGTTACCTGCAAAAATCCAAGGTAAAGATGATGTACGCATTTTCGTAGGATGGGGAACTTTCTCTTATCTGATTCAGGCATACGTTGACCAAAACTTGTTCCATTATGCTCCAGATGCTAAATGGGATGACAACGCTGCGGTATTCACAGTACCCGGTACAAACTACAAAGTAATCCCTGTACACGGTTTGGATGCTGCTGATGCTGATGCTTGTATCTACGCTTTCAGAATGAGCAATATCTTCTTGGGTACTGACTTACTCGATGAAGAAAATAAGTTCTGGATCCGTTGGTCTGAAGATGATGAGAACATCAAATTCACTGCCCGCATGAAGATCGGAGTTCAGTTCGCTTTCGTAGATGAGCTGGTGAAGTTCGAAGCGTAATCATAAATCATAGGGAGGTGTAAAAGCCTCCCTTCACTTATAAAAATTTAATAAAATGCCTTGCGCACTTACATCCGGATACACATTAGATTGTAAAGACTCCAGCGGTGGTATCGTTGAAGTTTACTTTATCGAGAAAGGTAATGTAAGCTCAATGGTTGAAGCCAGTGGGGTTGTTACTGGGCTTACGAAAGCTCAGGGTAAAAGATTTTGGAAGTACGAACTTCCTAAGGAAACAGGATCATTAACAGAAACAATGACAGGTAATGTTCAGAACGGCACCGTGTTTTATGCTTCTGAATTGAAAGTAGTTGTTAATAAGTTATCTGTTGCAGTTCGTAATGAGATCAAATTATTAGCTCAAAATACTCTGATCGCCGTTGCTAAAGATAATAATGGGAAGTTCTGGTTGGTTGGAAGAAGAAACGGAATTGACCTTACTACAGGAACACTCGGAACTGGTACTGCATTTGGTGACAGATCAGGATTTGATCTCACTTTCGCAGGTAGTGAACCAGAACCATTGCTCGAAGTAAATAGCACCGTAGCGAGTGCGCTTGAAACAGCAGGATAAAGTTTTGTTTGTTTGGTTTTGAATTGTTAGCCCTGCCCTTTTGGGCGGGGTTTCTTTTTATCGGTATTTATATTTGTATGCTTAAATTTGTAAAAGGAATTACGTCAACATTGATTTGCACCTTAACGGAAAAGCAAACCATTACGGATGCGAATTACTTGTTTGTATTTACAAGCAGAGCGACTAACGATCAGGTGAAGTTCGTAAAGGTGAATGCCTTTGACGTATCGACAAATAAGGAGAGGTGGAATGAGTTTGCTATTGTGGTGAATGACTACTTTTTGAACTACGGTGAAAGTTGGTGGAAGTACGAGATTTATGAGCAAACGAGCACCACGAATTTAAACCCATCCGGACTTGGCTTACTTGAAACTGGATTGATGTTTTTAGATGACAATACAAATATGAGCTTCACTCAATATTCACAGGACGTTAAATTTAAGATATACGATGCATCCTAATGTAAGTTTTATAAAGTTCGCAGATGTAAAGCTGCCTGCAATGGTTGAGCTTCCCGGCAAAGGATATGTTCAATTCGGCGAAGATAATCTTTACCCTAACTTTTTACTTGAGAAGATAAACAAAAGCAGTAAGCATAATGGTATTGTATTAGGAAAGGTAAATTACATTATCGGCAATGGCATATCATATAAAAGCGGGCGCGAGAATATCACACCTAATAAGAACGAAACTCTCAATGATTTTCTCAAAAAAGTATCGATCGACATTGAGATTTTTGGTGGTGTATATATTGAGCTGCATTATAACGCACTGGGTCAGGTCGGAGCTATGTATCATGTGCCTTATCAAAAAGTAAGGGCAAACAAAGATCAGACGCAATATTATATAAAGGATTGGACGCAATCGGTAAGAGTGCAGCCTGAGATCGTAGCGGCGTATAATCCAGCGGTGAAGCAAGGGAAGCAGATTCTTTGCTATAAAGAATACAGACCGGGTTTGGATATCTATTCTTATCCTAATTACATCGGGGCTTTGAACTGGATAGAGATAGACATTGAATTAAGCAAATACCATTTGAGTACAATAAAGAATGGTATGTTTAGCAGCAAGTTGATCAACTTCAATGAGGGCAAACCTTCACCGGAAGAACAACAGGT
>Ga0315904_10013365_pt1 | contig 10283 bp, 11 predicted proteins | sample LakEriMetagenome_6_FD_203529 | JGI IMG/M metagenome (GOLD analysis project Ga0315904, IMG submission 203529) | Freshwater fungal communities from buoy surface, Lake Erie, Ohio, United States - Buoy 12 MA120 | ecosystem: Environmental > Aquatic > Freshwater > Lake | place: USA: Lake Erie, Ohio...
CACTATCGACAAGAAGGCCGGCTATGTGGCCTCTGAGCTGGCCGCGGAACACTTCGCTGGACTCTTGGCCGGCCAGAAGCCTGATGCATTGCTGAAGGGATTCACTGGAATCACCCGGCAGTTGCTGGACTCTGCACTGACGCAGAACGCCAGCCGGGCTTTGGCTGATGCTGCTTCAACCATTGAGCGCACTTTCGGAGTCAAGCCCACCGACTCGGTGCTGTTCCCTGACCTGAAGCAGGCCTCGCCTCAGGTGAACGCCATGCTGCGCGACTTGTTGCGTGCCCGTCGCAAGCTGGATGAGCGCATCACAATTGAGAACGAGGGACCCGGCAAGGTGCTGAAGCCGCAGGATGTCTCCAACCCGATTGCCGCAAAGCAGTTGGTCGATCTCGGTGTGGCCGAGCAGATGCCCGACGGCAGCGTCAGGAACCTCTCAGACGAGGAGATCAGAGTCCGCGAGGAGAAAGACACCGCAGCCATCAGGACTATCCTGGAAGGCGTCCCGGGGGCCCGCGTTGTCGATGGCGAGATCCTGGGCCGATTCAGCCCGCAGCAGTTGTCTGCCATTGAGCAGTCCCAGGCAGTCAGCAGCCGGATGAAGGACAAGATCCGGGCCGTCAACGCGGCCATGGACGCCGGCAACAGCCTGTTCCTGAACTACGGTGCTGCCACCCGCCGGGTGAAGAACCGGCTGACCGGCAAGTTCACGAGCAAGTACAACAGCGGCATCCGCATCTCCCAGCGCGAGGTGCTGCCCTATAGCTTCTACCTGTCCAAGGCCGACAACCCTGTCATCAAGGCCATCGACATCAGCAAGATCCGAGGTGCCTTGGACAAGCTGACCGCGCCCGACGGCGGCGTGGCTGCCGGCCTGTGGGACAACGTCGACGGGTTCATGTCAGACCTGGCAGCGTACTTCACCAACCTCGACGCCGGTGAGGGCGCCCGTCGGTCGGCTGAGATCTTTGGCCTAGAGAAGGCAAAGTTTCTGGGTGACTTCGTGAACGAGCAGGAGAAGGGCGGGCGCAAGTTTGTGCGCGACTTCCGCCTGGACCGTATCGGCTCAACAGCCCCGATGGACTTCCGCGCCCGTATCTCGGAGGACGCCATCCAGAAGTCCAAGATGCGCTGGATGCCCGCGGAGACCGTCGGCGACAAATCGGTCATCAACTCCGAGGAAGGCTACCGCATCATCAGCGGTGCCAAGCACCGACTCTATGGTCCCGACGGCAAACTGATCGGGATCTACGACACCCAAACCCAAGCAGAAAGGAAAGCAGATGCCACTCAAGCAAGGCTACAGCCAGAAGTCCGTCAGCAGCAATATCAGACGCGAGATGAAGTCCGGCAAACCGCAGAAGCAGGCCGTGGCGATAGCGCTGTCGGTCGCACGCAAGGCCGAGAAGAAGGCCGGCAAGAACTCGGGGCGGTTCGACAAGCGGGGGATGTAGGAGCGCGGTTCATGGCGGCTTCAGAAGCCGACCCGAGCCAGCCAACCACCCAGGCCATCCGTTCGGTCAAAGGGCAGCGTGCGGTCAATTCGTTGTACCAGTTCGACTACACCTACAAGACCAAGACGCCAGGCAAGCCATCGCGTGAAAAGACTGCGACTGAAACCATCTCGGCGTTCTCGATCAGCGAGGCCAAAGAGAAGGCGAAGGCCGCAATTATGAAGGAGCTGACTGATGATCCGACCGTGCTGAGATCGACCATTTCAATCTCTCAGCCAGAGATCAAAGGACAGTTTGCGGTCACCGAGCTTACTGGTAAGCCTGCTGATCCAAAATCGCCTAAGATCGTCCTGAACCCGGGCACTCCGCAGAAGTTCGCATCCATGTTCAATGCGGTGGACGCTGCGTTGGATTTGGTCAAAGACAGCCCAGCCCTAGGACTTGATTCCGATGGATGGATCAAGGCCTACAGCCGGGCATTGAATGGTTCGCGTGCCTCAGTGCCTCCGGCTCCATTGCGGCTGGCGCAATGGGTGCAGGACAATGGCGCCTTCAAGAAGTTCATCGAAGACGGTCTGCAAAGGAACCCTGAGCTGGTCAAGTCGGCTGTCGGTGGCCTCAATGCGTTGCAGCCCATTCACGAGCTTGCCCGTCAGGGTCAAATCCCATCCAAGATGGTGGCTCTGCATATGTTCTGGGGCCTTCTGTCCCGGATGCTGGATCCGTACAACCAAGAGGCCGGATGGGCCAGGTTGACCAGTGAGCCGAAAGTCCTGCGCCTTATCGAGGACTCGGTGGAAGGGCGCTACAAGTTCTCCAAGGATCAGTGGAAGGAAATCGTCAGCACCAAGATGTCGGAGTTTCCCGACGTTTCGGTAGGACGCAATGCCATCCAGAACGCCAACGCCTTCCACGAGATGCTGTCTCGGTGGAACGGTCGATGGGATGAGTTGACGGGTATCATTAACAACCCGGACCTCACTGGTCCTCAGATGCGCCGGCAGTTCAACGAAAAGGGATTCGGAGGCGCCGGCATCAAGCACAAGGTGCTTTCGTTCGTTCTTGCAACGCTGGCCCGCAATGACGTGTTCGTTGGTGACAGGTGGCAGGTGGTGAACCTGTGGTTCCCGCACCTTGAGAAGGCTGCTGCAGCCCGTAAGGCTCAAGGCGGTTCCACTGAGGTTTTCGCATATGACCGCAACGGTGTGCCCGAGGACACGACTGGAGCCTACAAGGTCATCGGCGGGATGCTCAACAACGAGACGGTGGCCGAGACAGCCTACTCCCTGATCGAAAACGGGATGCGCAAGATCGCCGCGGAAAGCCCGTGGTTGCGGGAAATGCTGGGGCGTGAGCCGCAGCCATTCGACATCCACTGGCTGACCTGGAACATCATCAAGAACGAGCCGGTAGGACATTCTAGCTTGGATGCCACCGCAAAGTTCTTGACCGAAAACCTTTACGGCGACCCTGAGTTCGCGCAAAAGTTCGCCGAGACGGAAAAACGCACAGAAAAATATGCAAAAGGAGTCTTCGATGTCTTCTCAGTCAAAGGTCAAGAGCGCCCCCAGATCCGGCAAAGGTCCGGAGCCGACGATGGAGGAGCTGGTGCGGCAGGTCTCGGGCCTGATGCGGGCCGGAGTCCGGGAGGACCTGCGGGACCGAGTGCAGCCGCAGCCGGAGCCGGCGAAGTAGGCGCCCAGCGGTATATGCCCTCCGACACCGACTACCTCTCCGCGGTGAAGCAGGGCGACACTCAGGCAGCGCAGCGGATGGTCGATGAGGCTGCGAAGGCGGCGGGATACACCATCGGCCCTGTCTACCACGGCACACCGACAGGCGGGTTCAACGTGTTCGACAAGCGGATGCGTGGCGAAACATCGGGTGTATCCCGTCAGGCGTTCTCGTTCACCACCGACAAGAAGGCGGCTGAAGGCTACTCCAAACGCCTGGGTGACGAGGCTGTGCGACTGGATGCAGGCCTGCGCGTTGCCAACGATGCCATGCGCCGGTTCGACGATGACATAGCTGTTCAGGAGTACTTCTCGTCCAAGGGCTACAGCTCGGTGGAGGACGGGATGCTGCCCGAGTTCGACTGGGGATCCATTGATGACGTGCCGGAGTTCATCAAGGAACTGCGCGGTCACGCCAAGGATCTCAAGCCGATCAATGCCGACCTGGCCAGCAGCTTCGTTGAGGCAGCCAAGGTGATGGCCTCGACAAAGGCAGTGCCCGAGGTCAAGCGGGTCTTCCTGCGCATCCCTGAAAACGCTCCCGTGTTCCAAGCTACACCGGCAACGCTTGGGCAAGTGATGTCTGGATTCAGTGCGGAAAAGCAACCCACCAAGGCTGGCATTGTCGAGTTACCTGGCAATGAGCGGATCTACTACGTGGCCGACTCAAGTCAGGTCAAACTGGCCGACCCGGTGACCAAGGATGCCCAAGGCAACGTCATCCCGCTCTCGCAGCGCTTCAAGGCTACTTCGGAGGATATCAGGTTCATGCCCGCCGGCGACATGGCCTCGGGCCGTAGCGTCAAGGACCACCGCGAGGCCATGGACCTGTTTGAGAAGGGCTACCGGCTCTACGGCGCTCTGTACGACGGCATGGAGGATCCCGTCCGACTGAAGAAGGCGACTGAGATCGAACGGTTCGACCCGGAGAACCTGTGGGCCGTTCCTCCTAGGCGCGTGGCTGCGGCAATCGCTATCCGCAATATGCCGGCGGACATGATGCCCCAGCCCGACTCCTCCATGCCCGGTGCCTACAGCTTCCAGGGCGGCTACCGGGCCATCCCGGGCAAGACCAAGGGCTCCTTCCGCCTCTACGGCCCCGCAGGCAGCCTGATAGGAATCGCTAGCAGCCTTGACGAGGCCCAACGCATCCTCCGACGTAAGAACAAATGAGCTACGATAGCCAGACCAGCACGATCCTCATCAACAAGCTGAGGAAGGACGTCGACTCGCTGACGCTGAAGATCGCGGTGCTGACCGACACCAAGGCCAGCGGCACCAGCGGCGGGACGGGCGTGGCCACGACCTGGACGACCCGGGAGCTGAACACGATCCAGTCGGACCCCAACGGACTGATCCTTCAGTTGGAAAGCAACACTTTCAAACTGGCCGCCGGGTCATACCAGGTGCGCAACATCAGCGCCTTCCGGCACACCGGAAAGACCCGGATGCGGCTGTACGATATCACCAACGCGGTGGTCATCGGATACAGCGTGTCGGTGGACGTGTCCAACCAGTCCAACCAGTACCTGGACATGAACGTGCGGATCATCCCGCACAAGGACACGGTCTACCGCATCGAGTACTACATCGCGACCAACGGCACCGATCACCTCGGTAGTCCCGTGTCGCTGGCCAGTATCGACGAGACCTACACAGTCTGCGAGATCACCCGGCTGGACACCGGAGCCACCAAGCCACTCGGTGCCGGCGGTCTGCAGGGGCCCCAGGGTCCTGCGGGCCCCACCGGGCCTGCCGGTCCTCCGGGACCTACCGGCGGCGGTGTGACCAGCGTCAACGTCTCGGGCGGCACGACAGGCCTGAGTACCTCGGGCGGCCCCATCACCACCAGCGGCACTATCACGCTAGGCGGCGTCCTGGCCGTTGCCTCGGGCGGGACCGGCGCCACTACCGAGGCCGGGGCCCTGACAAGCCTTGGTGCCTACCCTGCGTCCAATCCCAACAACTACACGTCCAACGGAGGCACGGTCACCAGCGTGTCGGTCACCACGGCCAACGGCGTCAGCGGAACGGTTAGCAACCCGACGACCACCCCGGCCATCAGTCTGGCCTTGGGCGCCATCACACCTTCCTCGGTGGCTGCGTCAGGCAATGTCACAGGCGCAAACCTGCTGGGAAACAACACGGGCGACCAGACCATCACGCTCACCGGGGATGTGACAGGCACTGGCACAGGGTCATTCGCGGCGACGATAGGCCCCAAGAAGGTTACATACAGCAAGATCCAGGACGCATCGGGAACGTCCAAGCTGTTGGGCAGCAACTCAACGGGAGCAACGATCCAAGAGATCACGCTCGGCACCAACCTGTCCATGTCCGGCTCCACGCTGAATGCCGCGGTGGCCTCAGGCAGCGTGACCAGCGTGAACGCCGACGGCGGGACCAGCGGGTTCAGCTTCACAGGCGGCCCTGTGACATCCGCTGGCACACTGTCGATGACCGGCACACTGGTTGTGGCCTCCGGAGGCACTGGCGCTACGTCGGCATCGGGAGCCCGCACAAACCTCGGCCTAGGCATCGGCACCGACATCCCGGCCTTGGATGGCACCGGGGCGACCGGCACGTGGAACATCGACGTGCTGGGCTCCGCAGGCACGATCACCAGCACGCTGCCCATCAACAAGGGCGGCACCGGGGCGACCACGGCTGCGGGTGCAATTGCCAACCTCGACGCCTACCCCAACAGCAACCCGGCGGGCTACACGGCCAATGTCGGAACGGTGACCGACGTCTCGGCATCGGGCGGTGCGAACATCAGCGTGGCCACAGGCAGCACCACGCCGGTCATCAGCCAGAACGTGGCTACCAGCACGCAGAACGGCTACATGACCAGCACCTACGCGGCCAAGCTGGACGGCATCACCGCGGGCGCGAGCGTGTCGTCGGTGGGCGTGAACGGCGGAACCACCGGGATGTCATTCACCGGAGGCCCGATCACCACATCGGGCTCGGTGACGATGACCGGCACTCTGGACATCGCCAATGGCGGCACTGGGGCAACCACTGCGGCCCTGGCACTGACTGCTCTCGGAGCTTATCCGGCAACCAATCCCAGCGGATACACGAGCAATGCAGGTACGGTGACCAGCGTGAGTGTTTCAGGGGGCGGCCTGGGCGTGACCAACCCGACGACCACGCCGGTGATATCTCAGATCGCGGCATCCAATGTGTCCGACGGTTACATGAGCAGCGCCTATGCAACGAAGCTGAATGGAATCGCTGCAGGCGCCAGCGTGTCATCGGTCGCTGTCTCGGGTGGAACTACCGGCCTGTCGTTCAGTGGCGGGCCTATCACGGGCGCAGGAACGCTCACGATGGCCGGCACGTTGAATGCCGATAACGGTGGCACAGGACACACAGCGCCAACGGTCAACGGGCAGTTGCTCATCGGTGATGCTGTCGACGAGGTGTGGGACAAGGCCACACTGACCGCGGGCACCGGCATCACGATCACAAATGGCCAGGGCTCGATCACCATCGCAGCGACGGGCGGCGGTGGCGGTGGCGACGTGGTGGGCCCGAGCAGCAGCACAAACAACACCTTCGCGCTATTCGACGGGTCGACCGGCAAGCTGATTAAGGAGGCATCCTGGGTACAGGACGGCGGCGACTTCATCGGGCCTGGCGGCTACTCGTCCATGGGCGATGGGTTCGTTTACATCCCGGCCTCAAGCAGCAACCCGTCCAGCACTCCGACCAACGTGACGGGAGCCAACGTGCCGATGTTCTTCAACACCAACAGCAACACGCTGCACATTCACAACGGAACAACTTGGAAATCGGTCACGCTGACCTAGAGTCGGGCTTCTGATGAAACACTCCTTCCCGTGCGTCGAGTCAATGCGGCGCGTGAACCTCTCCAACGGGCGCGTGGTGCGCGTCTGGCGCGACCGCACCAAGGAGAACCTGTCGGCCTCGTACGATGACGCCGACATCGTGTCGACCTGCATCGCGCAGGCAACCAACGACACGCAGCTCCTGGCCGCACTGGGCAAGCTCAAGGGCGTCAACGCCGTCGAGCTGGTCGACGCAAATGGCCAGGGCACGGTGGTCTACACGAGCTGGCCATGAGCGACGTTGTTTCCGAAACCATCCAGGAGCGTGGCAAGGTCTACGGCGAGCCGCACCACAGCCACACCAACATCGGGCTTTCCTGGACAGGCCTGATCCAGCAGCACTACGGAATCACGCTGCCGCACGCACTGCCGCCTCACATTGTCGAGCTGATGATGGTGGCCTTTAAGGTGCAGCGCAGCGCCCGGGTATTCCACCCCGACAACTATGTCGACCTCCGGGCCTACGCAGCGTTCGCAGAGCACGCTCAGGAGCACCCCGGCGAGCCCTACGTTCCGCAGAAGTGACCCCTGTTTGACCCGCATAAACATTGGGTTTTCTTTAAAATCTACAGAAAAACCGTTTTCTCTGTAGACGGGTAAAGTGTTTTCATGCAGATTGTTCCCGTCGAAAGGAACAACACCATGAGCAACACGCAGAAAACCAAGATCTTCCGAATCGTCCGTGGCTTCTGTCCTGAGATCCACATCGACGAGGCCTTCCAGATCGTCGACTACATCATCGCGCAATCTGGTGGCAAGTTTGCCAAGGCGAAGCAACTGGCTGAAAACCCGTATCGCATCGACGGCTTCTTTAGCTGGTAATCGACACCTTAGGTCTTGCTGAACCCACCAGCACATCCGGCCCGGGAGGAATCCGAGGTAACCAGGGGCGCGACTGGCCAACGCGCAACACTCTCCAAACCATGACCACCATTTCAAACCTCATCAGCGCACTCATCATCGTCGAGTCCTCGGGCAATGATCTTGCCATCGGCGACAACGGACGCGCCCTAGGGCCACTACAGATCCACCGCGGTGTGGTCCTCGATGTGAACCGGATCACCGGCAGCAACTACCGGCACTCCGAGATGACCAACCGCTTGGCAGCCCGGGCTGTGTGCGAGGCCTACCTGAAGCACTGGGGCAAAGGCTGCACGACTGAGCAGCTTGCCCGTAAATGGAACGGAGGCGGCCCCAGCGGTGACAAGAAGAAGGCCACCGAGGCGTACTGGCTCCGCGTAAAGAAACACCTTCCGAAATGACCAAACCGAAAACTATCAACGTGACACCCACCACACACAAAGCCCTGCGGGACTACTGCCTGCAGACCGGCTCTAAGCTCCAGGCGATTGCCGACAAGGCCATCCTGTCCTGGCTGAGAAAGGCGGCCAAGTGAAGCGCATCCTAGCTATCGACCCGGGCCTGTCCGGAGGTATCGCACACTTCGCAAACAACCGGGTGGTTGTTGAGCCAATGCCAGACACCGACGGCGACGTGCGTGAGGTGATGATCAACTACCTGAGCCAGTCAGACGTGGTCTACATCGAGAAAGTGGGCGGATACATTGGAGGCAAAGGGGCACCTGGGAGCGCCATGTTCAACTTTGGGCGAAACGTAGGATTCCTGCATGGACTCATAGCTTCCATGCTCACCCGCTGCATTGAGGTGCCGCCACAGCGCTGGCAGAAGACGATACAGGCCGGCACCAGCAAGACCCACGGCACGCGCTGGAAAGCCCACCTGAAGCAACTGGCGCAGCAGCGTCAGCCGTCGCTAGGTATCACCCTGAAGACAGCGGATGCCATCCTGATCTTGGAGCACGCCATGATTGCGGAGGGCCTCCAGTGAATCCAATCGCTGCAGGCGTGAAGGCTGGTTGGATCAGCTTTCCGGTAGAGGTGAAGGCACGGCAGATGTCGCGCAGCCTAGCGCAACCCGCGGAGGCCTTCGACTCCGGTCTGGCTTGGCGGATGTACGACAACGGAGCCAGCCGGGATCAGATCGCACGGGCTGTCGGGTGCAGCCGGCGTGGTGTAGAGGCGGTGATCAAGCATGGGAGAAACAGCAAATGAGCGATACCCCAATATCAGACAGCACTCCGCACAACGTAGCCGATCTTGGTATGCTGTGCAGGAGGCTGGAACGCGAACTCAACGCAGCCAATGACCGCATCAAGCGGCTGGAGGAGGCGGGGGACGCTCTCGCTTACAACCACAACGGCATGACCCTCCGACAATACGCCGCCATCAAGCTGTGCGTACCCGACAGCGGTCTGCCGTGGCTGGATGAGATGATTGTCCAGTCGAGACGTTTCAACGTCGACGACGCAACGCTTGCGATGGCTAAACTGAATGTGGAAATGCTCAAAGCGAGGGAAACGAAATGAGCAACCATCTTGGTGACACCAACAAAATGGTCAGTGACACGCCGATGACGGATGAAGCGCAGTTTGGAACCGGACGAGTGAGTGTCGATTTTGCTCGCAGGCTGGAACGCGAACTCAACGCAGCCAATGACCGCATCAAGCGGCTGGAGGACCGCATCCACCGAGCGAGTATGGCATACTTTAGGGACGGATCGGACGGACAGGTGGCGAGTCAAATGCTTCAGATTTTGGAGGAGGAGAGGGGGAAGCAATGAGCCGCTACAAATACACGAAGCTGCGGAACTTAGGTTCTGTTCACGGCTTCCTAATCCACACCCCAGATGATCGTCAACTACTAGACATTTATCCGATTGGAATTGTCCGCGAACTCAATCGAATGGCTGAAAGAATCAACAAGCTGGAAGAGGAGAACGACGCAATGAGAGCGGATCTGCTGTTGTGGAAGGACTGGGTGGAGGAGGAGAGGGGGAAGCCGTGAACGTCGCGTTCGTTTACCGGCACAAGATGACCAGCGAGGTGCTTGTAGTAGACATCGACCGCGCACGGGAACTCGACGCAGCCAGACCATACTGGCAGCACGTTTCAACCGTGGACCCCATCATCATCCTGCAACTCATCGTCAAAGCAAAGGGACGAGCTAGGACCAAGATCATCAAAGAATTAAGCGAGAAACCATGAGAACACCCACACCGATGGTCGACGCCGTCGCATTCACAATCAATCGGGACGAGGTGGTGCACACCTACCCGGCGAACGAGGTCTGCCCCGCTCAGTTCGCCCGCGGACTTGAGGCCGGCCTAGCCGAGGCACTGCGGCAGATTGAGGAGCTCCGAGCGCAAAAACTCGAAGCACT
>Ga0315904_10013367_pt1 | contig 10282 bp, 9 predicted proteins | sample LakEriMetagenome_6_FD_203529 | JGI IMG/M metagenome (GOLD analysis project Ga0315904, IMG submission 203529) | Freshwater fungal communities from buoy surface, Lake Erie, Ohio, United States - Buoy 12 MA120 | ecosystem: Environmental > Aquatic > Freshwater > Lake | place: USA: Lake Erie, Ohio...
TTTGGGAAGAGTACCATCGCGCCTCGATCGCGCCGGCCATAACCCGGAGGTCAGTTGTCTTTGATGCGTTTCGCGGGTTATGAAGTAGAGAAAAAGCGACTCTTTCGCACCGTAGACGCTGGAAATCCCTATGAAATCGTCGGTCTAGGAAACTCAAACCGCCCAAGAGCTAGCGGGCGTGACCTGCCGGTTATGAAAATGGGACTCCAAAACTCGCGCTTTTGTCGCGCGAGGCATAACCGGGAGGTCATTTTGGTTTTCCAGTTTTCGTCCGGGTTATGAAGTTCGAGACTTTTCTATAACCCCACGGTCGCGCGACTTTGAGACTCCCGAGAGTCGGGGTGCCAAAGGCAGAAAAAGCACCCAAGACGATTCGCGCCCAGGTTGGTAGAGACATCGCGCCGGGGAGAGTTTGAGACTGGGTCAACGCGCGCAAACCCTTGAAAATACTGCGTAGAAACGCAAACAGGCCGACGTTTTGAGGCGTCGGCCTGTTGCTATACGCCCCCGGCCGAGGTTGTGTCGGCCTTCCAGGCCGTGGGTTCTAAAGCGTTGACGCAGGGGGCTGTTCCTTGGGCTCGTCAGGCGTTTGGTGCCATGGCCCAAGACTGGCGGACACTGGTGTAACGCATTTACGCAATTGAAAGCATCTGTTGTTTCCGTGCAAGGCTGCTTGGCACCGGAAAACTCAGTGTCTTCAAACGCTGATCACTCGCGCCTCTTTCGCGCCGGCCATAACCCGGAGGTCAGTTGTCTTTGATGCGTTTCTCGGGTTATGGAGTAGAGAAAAAGCGATTCTCGTGCACCGTAGCGATGCAAAACGCCAATAAAATCGCTTATCTAGGGAAATCAAGCAGCCCAAGAGTTTGCGGTCGTGACCCGCCGGTTATGAAAAAGAGGCTCCAAAACTCGCGCTTTTGTCGCGCGGGGCATAACCTGGAGGTCATTTTGGTTTTCCAGTTTTCGTCCGGGTTATGAAGTTCGAGACTTTTCTATAACCCCAGGGTCGCGCGACTTTGAGACTCCCGAGAGTCGGGGTGCCAAAGGCAGAAAAAGCACCCAAGCCGATTCGCGCGCGGGTTGGCAGAGACATCGCACGATAGAGAGTTTGAGACTGGGCCAGTGTGTGCAAACCCTGGAAAATAATGGGTAAAAACGCAAACAGGCCGACGTTTTGAGGCGTCGGCCTGTTGGTATAACCGGAGGGTCGAACTAAGTTCGTTTTCCCTTATTCAGTTGCGGGAAACTAACTCTCCACGAAAACCATCCGAGACATCTCCCCTGACACCACCATCGATGCCCAAGGTTTGCTTCGGCCAACTGAATAACTGGGTAGCGAAGGAAAAATACCCAGGACTTATACATGCAGGCCGACGTCCAAAAACGCCGGCCTGTTTGCTTTTACCGACACTTTCCCCAGTGTTTTTCGAGGTTTTAGACTCTCAGAATCTCCGGGTTTCGCCGCCACTCTTGTCAAAGATCCGATGACCCGCCGACAGCCAGTCCGTTACTTGGCCACAAACTCTCGGCGATCTCGGAATCTTTTGGGAAACGGGGTTATAGGGAAGTTGCGATCGGGGGCAGAGTGGAAAATGAACACCGGAATTCCAATTTTTTTCAGTGCTTTTAGGCATTGGTAGTGGCTCTTTGAAGATCCAGAATGATACCAGGCAGATTAAGCCAAAACATCCCTCACTCCTTAAAATTCTTGAACGGTTCGTGAACGCTTGATACGATTCCCCTCCGCGAACAAGCTCTCTGGTTTATTAGACTGGGTTGGAGCGATCAACAGGGGTTTGCGGTGATTGGTATGAAATCAGTTTGTTTTCGAAGGGCAATTGGGGAATGAGACCAACACGGACAGAAGACTTTAACAAAGAACCGCGTCGATGTGACGCATACCATGAAGCAGGACACGCAGTTATTGGTGTGATACTTAATCTGCGATTAAATACCGTGACTGGCGTCGATAACGGTAGGACACCGCCCAATTGCTCCTGGGATTATTCCGAAATAGATCGATTGCAAAACACGAGTGACGATCATAACAATTCGGAAGAGATCTACGAATTCACCCGTAATCACGCGATGATGTGTCTTGCGAGTAAATACGCTGAACGACTAGCGTGCGATACAAGCTCTGACGAACAAGAAGAGTCGCTGCACTACGATTATTTGGATGCCGAGCGGATTCGCTACAACTGTACTGGAAACTATCTGGGCAAAACACTGGTTGGACAGCTTCGCAATACAACAGAAACCTTGGTTCAACAGCACAGGACTGCCATCGAACGAGTCGCCAAGCAGCTGCTCAATGGACAAACTCTGAACCACGCACAGATTCTGTCGTTGATCCGAGATGATGGTTCGCCTCCCTAGAAAGTGGAACTTCCTCTGATTAGGCTAACATATCCTGTTTCCTGGAGGATTCCGTTGACCAAAACACGGACAATTTACGCATTCTCCTGAACAATGTAATTGCAAATTTTATCCGCGATCACTCTCGCATTTTCACTCAGATCATCAATCGATTCGACTTGCTCTAGGGCACGACGACAAAATTCCACCTTGCCCTTAACCGTACCAGACTTGTCTGCGTAGCAAGTTTGCAACTTGCCGTATCGTTTCGATTTTGTCTTGTCGACCAAGACGTGGTTATCGATAAATTTCCCAATATACGCTGTCTTGTAATCGGACTGGGTGAAGCTGTTAAGCTTTACATCCTCCTTCTCGTAACTGCGAATGATCGCGGTGATAACTTTCGGAGTGAGAAGATTTTCCGACTCTCGTACGGGCAAAAGGACAAATCGATCACTGAGCTTCTCGGCGAGCTTTTTATGCCTCTCGTCCTTCTTGCTGTCTTGATCGGCGATTAACAATAGCCTTGCGCAAAGCCGCTCGACGTCGATGCCTTCATCGTCTAGGAACGACCAGTGAGTAATATTGCCGCCACCATATTCAACAAAAGCGTAATGAAGGTTTTCGGTGTACGTCAGATTTCGCTGCTTAAAAACTAGCTCGACGAAGCGGCTAAAGTATAGCCTATCGGTTATCCCTTCAACCCAGATTGTGCAATTGGCAAACATCACCGACGAAGGGCGAACACCAATGTGCTTCAGAAGACTCTGGTCTCCGAATGTGGTGTTACGGACTGTAAATTTTGGATCATGCTCCTCGCCGTCCTCATCACAAATCTGCTTTTCACAGCGAAATATAGAGCAATCATCGCGAGAAACGGTGATGTCTAAGAATTGGCTTGAGTGAGTCGTCGCAAATACGTATAGCTCTCGTTTTTTGTCTGCTAACACCGAGTCGATAAAGACACGTTGGTAACCTGGGTGCAGAAATAAATCTGGCTCTTCAATGAACAAGAACAGCGGTACGTTGCGATGCTCAAAGATTGGCAACGTCAAAATAATGAGTTGCTGCAACCCGTCTCCGAGATGCTCAACCGGTCGCTCCTTCTCATTTCCGACCTTGATGTGCACAGTATCGTGCTCCCGCCGAGGAATCAACGCAACCGGAGCCCCTTGAAAAAATGTGCGAGATAGGAATTCTTGGTACTCGCGTACGAGCGCTCGGTCGTTAAGTCCTCCGAGGAGCTTATTCGTAAGCCATTCGTATAGATCGAGGCCTGTAAGAATTGTCTTACCGTGGTACTCAGTTCGTGCTTTCTCAATTGATTCAACGTCTGAGTGGGGCCGTTTCTTCTTCCCCTTGAAGTAGTCGTTCCATGTCCTGTCGAAATAGGCATGCATATGGCTTTCGTTCTCAGACGATAATCGCATTCCACGCAGAGTTGGAATGTATATATACTTTGCATTACGCAGCCTGGGCTCCGGTGGCGGTTGTTGCCTCCCAGAATCAAAAGGAGGCTTACCCTCTTTGGCGAGTTCGTCGATTCCTTGACAAACGGCATAAAGATATTTTGAAAGATTGTCTAATAATCCAGGATCCAGAGTTGGTGGATTATGCCGTCGGTATGCGCCGGCTGCTCTCGCCAATTTGGTAGCAATTTGCGAGAATTCACTTTTTTGTTTGTCGTAGTAGGCAAAGTGATGCGTCGTTTCATGGAAACCGAATGGAGCTGAAACTAGGTTTGTATGTAGCCCTTGGATCAGTTGATCTCCCTGGTTCTCAAATGCTGGTAGCAAATCGATGCAGTTTCTAATCGTGGATCTAATCAGTACTGAATGCTCCGCCGTCGACGAAACTATTAGATTTTGTGCTGTCGCAAACAATTCACGCAACAGCCGGCTCTTGCCGGAATTGTTGGGACCTACGAATGCGTTTAGCCTTTTTATTCCGACCAGCGAATTGTGTGGACCGCTAGCTTCGTAATCGGCTTTGACGCCATCAGGAAGAATGATCTCGTCCACCCGTGGTCCCGATGGAACTCCAGGATTCGTCTTATCGTTCATGAAAATCTAAGTCTCCAGGAATAAAAGTCGCAGGGCTTCACTGCATCATCGTCATTATCGGGATAGCTTTCGTGTCAGATAATTGCGACAACAAATAATGGGAATGCGATAAAACGCGGGATCTCGCTCCGCAGGTGACGAATCGACTTGATTGGGATGCTTTCACCTCGATCACCGCAGCCCGACGATTCTCGCCAATCGCGTACAGATCGGCCCCTTCTTGTTTCCGTAGGTGACACTCGTGTAGAGTCCCCGGAGGCACAAATCTGCCGCCACTCTGTACTCCCCGGCAAGATTCAGGTTGTATTTGTCGATGAGTTGCTTGCCCATGAAAGTGCTACCTTGACACGTACAATCAACCTCTTTCGATCAGGAATCCAGCGATTAGAATACACGAATTTGTTGGGTTTGATAGACTGCATTCATCGCTGGTACACGAACTACGCGAGTGGAATCCCATGACTAAACTTTCCGACTATGTTCACACCGCCTCTGCAGCAGAACACTTGGGCGTTGCTCAAAACAACATTCGCAAATGGGCTGCTTGTGGCGATGTCCCGATGCGTCGAAATCCGGTGAAGGTCCACTGTTTCTTTGCAACCTCGTGTGATAGGCTGCAGTGGTGCAGCTTACAGGTTTTAGGCCGATCTGTTTAACTCAAATTTCAGCGTCCGAAACTCAACATGGCTCGCATCTTCTTGATTAATGTCGGCGCAAACTTGTCTCACCGATCAACTGCAAGGTGCCCTCTCTTTCCTGATGGTACATTTGTGTTCGTTCCTTTTCCGCACCGAGATGGTACTGAAGAACGCCGTCCATATCCCGCAAACGCATGGCCGTTCACAAATAACCTAAAGTGGCATCAAACTCATGCTGATCCTGATTGGCCTCGACTTACATACGGCGACCGTTTTTGGAACCCCAAGGCTGCTGCCTTGAAAACCGTAGAACCTAATGACATCCTGCTCTTCTGGTCACTTCTATGGGAAAACACGGGCGATAGTTGGTTCGATTTCACCGACCATCAATCTTGGCACCTAATCGGGGCACTTCGGATCGAAGAAGCTTTGTGGCCGGGGCAACGACCAACTGATGCCAAGTCAAATAACCGTGAACGTGTGGCATACAATGTGCATTTCAACAGCGATAACTCTCGTTTGGAGTCTGGAAACGTCGTGTTTATTGGCGACAGAAATCACTCGATGCTGTTCGACTTCGCCGTGCCCTTGGTTACACAACTAGACAGTGCATCTTTGCTTTATCGAACATTTCGAACTGTCTCCGGCCTTCCACTACCTCTTAAAGGCAAACACTGGAGCGGCTACACCAGGAGTTGCAGGGCAATTTGTGACACCACCGACAAAGATGGTAGACGGCGAGCAATTTTATTGCGAAACGCGATTGCCAAACGAAACGATTTCGATTTATTGGCTGGCCTTTAGCGTGGGAATGCTATCGAAATAGAGTAAGCCAGCCCGTCGCCGCGCTATCTCCATTCACCAGATGTCTTTTCACTTCAACTTGTAAGGCTTTCCGCGCAGTCTAACATCGAACGTTGCTAGGATCTCGCATCACTCCTTTCCACTGGCCTTCTGGTACTCGCGGCTGAAATCGATCCCGATGTCTTCCCCAGGGGTTACCTCTTGAGCAGCGGCATAAAACAAGCAAGCAAGGTACAGTCCGTCGAATTCGCCGTCGAGCGTCCTAAGCCTGTGCTTGGTCTCCAAATCGTTGATGGCAATCCCCTTGGCTGCAAGCAAAACTAGCTCAATGACCACCGCTCGTTTGAGTTCGCGATCCATACCAGAGAGTCGATCAAGAGCATCCACCATATACCCGTAGGCGACCTCATTGAAACCCTCGCTAGCACTCTTCGCGTCTTTTTCGTACTTGGCCAGGTAGTCTCTGGCCATGCTTAGCAGGTGCTCTGGGCCACCAAAAGCGATCGCTCGCTCAAAGTTCTCTTTGGCTCCTGTCATATCTCCAAGATGGTGTAAACATTGTCCGAGACTTACCAACACACCGACGTCGTCCGGCGTTAGCTCCAAGCATCGCCGAAGCTCAACTTGTGAGTCAGCAAATCGCCTTTGGTTGGCAAGGCATATCCCGAGGTTTTTCAGTGCCCATTGATTCTCAGGCTCGATCGACAGCGATTTGCGAAACCACTCTTCTGCGAGGTTGGGGTTCCCGTGAGCAAGTTCTGCGTAGCCAAGGCTCGACATGGCCATGAAATGGTCTGGGTCACACTCTAGGGTAACTTCCAGTACCGAGACAGCATCATCGTGACGATCCAGAAGGCTATAGGCCGAGCCTAAAAAGAAAATGCCATCGACGAAATCTTCTTTGGGTATGGTCTCGATGCGAAGCATCGTCCAAAGCATGGATGCAGCACTTTTGACTTCCACTTGGTTGAGCAAGTCTCTGGATCGCTCGAGGACTTTCCCGGTGTCGATTCCCGGATGCCAGGACACAGACATCTGCAAATCCGAAACGAGCTCTGTTTCGGCCATTGCTCCCATTTTTTCGAATTGCTCGATCAGAAAGTCACTGGCCAGGTCCAAAACTTCGTCGTCGGCAAGCCCGTCGGTGCTATCGAGCAGTTCCCAGTCCAGTTCTCGCAGATCTATGGTGAGTGACTGGCTGGACATTTGGGGGCTTTCGATGAGGGTTGGCCGGGCAACGTGGCGATCGCCGAACGGCTGTATCGGAGCTTTTCCTTAGCAGCTATTGCTTGCGGAGCCAGCGATTCATAAAGAGAATTTTGAAAGACATCTTCGATTTGCTTCCGTACCCCGTTCGGATAGTCAGCAAAGCATTTTACCGATAGACTATAAGCTTTCTTCATTTCCTGGCATGGGGGTCGAACTAGTGGAAGCGAGTACCGTCGTTGAAGAGGCAAGCAATCGGCTACGAACAATGGAGGGGCACGAATTTCAACAGATTACGATTCACAAGCCCACGTCGATGTTCGAAGCCGTAAACATGGTGAAGATCTCATCAAAGGTATCTTCGTTGGTCGGAAACCTTTTTGAGATCGATGCTGCAGAACTACTTGCTGCTGATCCTGTGCTCGGACGGTTAGGCCCTTGGATTCGTCAAGATCCAGATTTTCCTGATGTGCTGCTCAATTGGAACAAAGAAATAAAGCCTGGTTTCGAGGTAAAGGCTTGGTACCCGCTATCAACCGAGATTACTGGCCGATTCAAGGATTCCCAACTCGCATTCGCAAACGACAACACATATGTCGTTCTGTTCGCGTGGCTGCCAGAGCATCTCTTGTTCGGCAAGCCTCGGGTATTGAAGATTGCAATCGTATCCGGGAAGTCGATTGCGGCGGCAAGGGACAATCATTACCACAACCCGCCCGACTATTTGGTCATCGAGCCGCGCGACACGTCGGCGCGAACCAAGAATCTCCAACAGCGGAACACAAGCGGTTACAAATGGCAAAGTGGCAATTTGGATAAGGCACATGAAGTAGTTGCATCATGGGGTGAAAATGGTCAGCAATATAAACCAGCTCCAGAGTATCAAGAGTACTTGGCAGAGCTCAGAAGCAAATACACATATCGACTCGATACGAACTACGGAAAAATGGATCGCGTCGTTGCTGCAGGTGTCGAGTCCTTCAAGACCGATGTCTTGAACATGACGATCGAAGGGAAAAAAATCTCTGATTGGATCAAGGTCTTCAGGGCTAGGAATCCAGAGAACACAGCTAAAGCCCTTGACGCCGCATTCGATATTCCCGGCGAGCTCAAAACAACCGCGGTTGATTCACAAATCGCCCCAGACCGTACTGAAAATACGTAGGGTCAATCTCGCATGCGAAGGCGCGGCGCTGAAGAATCATCGCTGCAAGGCTTGCAGTAAAAAGTCCACCGAACGGCTCCCATACAACATCGCCTTCATCTGTAGAAGCCTCAATGATAAGTTGCATTAGGTCTAGAGGCTTTTGATTAAGGTGAACAGCCTTGCCGTTTGGTGCCTTTAGCCGCTCGCTACCATTGACTGCTGTACGCTCCCAAACATTCGTCCAGCCGTGCGGGCATTTGAACTTAGAACGCATCAAGCCCCATTGCTCCGCCGTCGCAGGGGTCTTGCCGTCGAACGAGAAGTAGGGTCGACCAGACTCAACACCATGTTTATTAGCGTATTGTTGAATCTTTTCGAACATGTCTGTCGGTGGAAAATACCAGAGATGCCCTTGGTCCAAATACTTTCTGACAGCCGCATCTTTTACGCCGCATGCTTCGTTTGCTTTTCGAAGCGTTAACCCAGTGCGTTTCCATTCGGACAGCAGCCACTTCTTCAGCGGAAGATCGTTTACCTTTGCCTCTAACGAATACTGCACGCATACTTCCGTCACTACTGGGAATCGACGAATCTTTTGCGTATTGACATTACCTGCAATGTGAGCCTTCGTCTTATTCCAAACATTGCAGTTCTGATATCGCCACCCATACTTCTCAAGCACTGGATGTACCGCTGCCCATCCAATCTCTGAATTCCAGAACCAGAGCGTCGTGTTGGCTGTCGCGCGTTCAGACCATTTCGCAATGTGCGGCTCGTACCATTCTGGAAGCCCAAGATGATCCGATGTATCGCCCTCAAATCCCAGAACTCCGTATCCGCCATCGGACACAATGGTCGTTGGAACGTCCCATCTTCCATACTGCTCTAGGCTATCTCCGAAACTCAGATCAATCCCCTTGTCAGCCCAGTGATTGGACTTTGGCGGTGCGTCCAAGCGTATCGAACGGCCTCGTCCCACCGTACTGGTGAACTCTTTCCGCTCAGCTGCCGCCTTCTCCATCGCCGTTTTCGTTTGTGTCGTCGACATCCTGTTATTCCCTTTTGGTCTGCGGCTTCACCGCGATTGCTCCTAAATTCTTCCCTGGAAATAGTTTACCGTTTCACCGCTAGCTTAGGAAGACGCGCCCGCTACCATGGTCACCAAGCGAATCCCACCGATTTCACACGGCTACCCGTCCTGTCTTTGCGGGTAAGCATTGAATGCGTCTTCTCCCAAATCATTTACTGGCTAAGGCAATTAGCTCTGCGGAATAACATCATTGGGTTATGCAGTTCTTCCAAACCTCCGCTAATCTGTAAGCCGCTTCAACGGCGCGCACCTGGGCGACCCGCCCAGCGTTCTTGAGGTAACCCTCTGAGAGGTCCAGCACCTCTGGTTTTTCTGCGATCCCTCGCCTAACAATGTTCATGGCATCTAAGACTTCCGGAGTGTAGACGTGCTCGATCGCCGCTTTTCGGCTCCCTCCAAGCCAGACCAGTGGATCCAATCCGCCAGGGATCGACACTGCGATCCGTCCGATCTCGGTCAGTTGTGGGCTTGACGTGATTTCGGCAAATCTGCGTCGGTTAGTCCGCTTCGCGAAGTCCTCCCCAAGGAGTTGGTCCCAGAGTGCGTGCATGTTCTGTCGCTGTTTGGTCGGAATGCTGTTGGCCCCACGGTCTCCATCTTTTTTCACAAAGACCTTTTCCATGTATAGGCTGCCGGCATGGCACGGTTGGTGCGCGTCGGCGACTAGATGCCCAATCCAACAAAGTGCGATCGCTCGGTCTCCAGCGGGTTGCGATTTGTCGGATAGAACCTTCCGGCAGAGTTCGACAGCCTGTGAGAGGTGTAGATCGTGGGTTTCCAGGGTAGCATCCAATGGTAGCGGTCCAGGTCTTTCTGGAACCACGATCTCGTCTGGGTTGCCGAGCACGATCGTCGGCCCAAGTTCGTAGTGCCAAGTCGATCGGTGGTATTTGGGCTGCCTCCTCGCGACGTCTGGCCAATAGCCGGCACGACCCACGAGCCAGCGCGTTCGCTCCTCGTCGTTTGCCAGTTTCTC
>Ga0315904_10013370_pt1 | contig 10281 bp, 8 predicted proteins | sample LakEriMetagenome_6_FD_203529 | JGI IMG/M metagenome (GOLD analysis project Ga0315904, IMG submission 203529) | Freshwater fungal communities from buoy surface, Lake Erie, Ohio, United States - Buoy 12 MA120 | ecosystem: Environmental > Aquatic > Freshwater > Lake | place: USA: Lake Erie, Ohio...
CATGGCGCGGCTCGAGGAACTCCGGACCGCCGCCGACGGGCTGACGGACGCCGACGTCGCATTCCTCGAGACGGCGGTGCCCGTCCTCCACCTCCCCGAACACGGCGCGGTAGTCATCCACGCGGGCATCCTCCCGACCCACACGGCCCTGCCGTCCAGCACGGAAGGCCTGTCGGGGCGCGAGCGGAAGCACCTCGAACTGGTCTACCGGGTCCGGTACGTCAGCCCCGAGGGGAAGATGGTCGTCCTGGGCGCGGAGACGGACGCCGACCGCTACTGGGCCGACGTGTACGACGGCCGGTTCGGGCACGCCTACTTCGGGCACCAGCCGTTCCACGACCGCGCGGAACCCGTCGAGTTCCCCCACGCCACGGGTTTAGACCTGGGCGCGGTGTTCGGCAACGTCCTCGCCGCCGCCGTCCTCGTCGGGACGGACCGGGCCACGTTCGTCACCGTCCCCGCCCACGCCCGGTTCGCCGACCCCCACGGGGACGCGGAGTGAACATGCGGATCCACGTCGAGCAGAACTCCATCACCGTCGAGGCGATCTCCGGCGACGTGCGGGAGAGCCACTTCGTCCTGTACCTCACCCTGCGGGAGAAGTACGCCGACGCGGAGGTCGTCACCTCCGGGTCCGTCCTCGTGGTCGCCCTGCGGCCGGGTCCGATGACCCTGCGGACGGCGGACGACGGGGTGACGCCCATGCCCGTGTCGCCGGACGAACCGGACACCACCGTCACGATCGACGACCCGGACGGCCACGGGCTGGACGCCGGGGTGACCGCGTCGCGGTACACCGCGTGCATCATCGGGCTCAGACACCGGGAGGAGGAACGCCTGTCCCCGATCCCATTCACCACGACCAACGGCAGGGAGCAGTGATGGACAACGTGAAGGGTCTGCTGGACGACATGGTCCAGATGGCGATCCGGGTCCGCAGGGAACACGGGGAGGTGCCCGCGATGTTCGTGCTCATCCCGCCAGGCATCCGGAACCCGGTCTGCCTGCCCGCCATCCCCGGGGTCGACAAGGGCCAGATGGCCGAGATCATCCGGCGGACGGCCCAGAAGTCGGGTGCCAAGTACGTCGCCTGGGTCGGGGAGGCCTGGGTGTCCACCCGGACGGGGGTCGACGGAACCGCCCCGTCCGGGGACCCCGAACGACAGGAGGCCATCATCGTCAGCCTGGACGGGGCGGGGGTGCAGATGATCGGGATGGTCCCCATCCACCCGGACGGCACCCTGGGGGAACCCGTCGTCGGACTCCACGGGACCGGGCGCATGACCAACCTGTCGGGGACGATGGCCCCCGAGGTGGAAAACTGAGACGGGGCCGGCACCCCGCGGCACCGGCCCCGTCGGGAGCGGACCCCGTGGGGGTCACTCCTGGACGGCGGGAAGCTCGGCGGGGGCGGGGGCGGCGGGATCGACCGCGGGGGGCGCGGCGACGGGGGCGGCAGGATCGACCGCGGGGGGCGCGGCGACGGCGGCGGCCGCCTCGATGGCGGCACACCCGTCGAGCAGGGGCTTCACCTTCTCGTCGGCAGCCTTCACGCGGGCCTCGACGGGGCTGCCGGCCTCGACGAGCTTGAGACCCTCGGCGGCGTGGGCGGCCTCGAACGCCGACTTGAGGGAGGCGCAGTCACCCGCCCGCGCCTCGGCGGCGAACTTCTCGAGGCCGGCAACGGCCTCCTCGACCTTGGGGTCGACGGACGGGCTGCAAGCCGCCAGGAAGGCAGCGATGGTGATCGAACGCATGGGGTACTCCTGTGTGGACAGTCGTCGGACGGGACGGAACGCGCCGTCCGACGCCGTGATGGCCCCCGGGATAGGACGGCCACCGACGATGGTCAGTCCGACTCCGTGTCGATGAGGTCGCGGAGGCGCTGCGACTCCTGGCTGTAGAAGGACACCAGGGCCGACCGCTTGCGGAACAGGAAGCTCGCGTACTTGATGTTCGACAGGGCCTCGTCGATCAGCTTCCTCCGCTGGGGGGAGGACGGCTCGCTGTCCCCCAGGATGTACATGCGCAGGGACGTGATCCACTTCTGCGCCCCACGCTTCGTGTTCGCGTCCAAGGGGACGCCGACCACCTCCCGCCACGAAAGGGATGCCGTGTGGGACTGTGTGCCCGCCAGACCCGACAGGATCGCCCTCCGTTCGGAGGACCCGACGGGCAGCGTCGAGGCGAGACGGATGAGGGCCGAACGATCGGATGCGGTCAGGCGACGGGACATCGGGGAGGACTCCATGAGTGAAGGGTTCACGGGGACGGGAGCGATAGGACGCCCACCGACCCCATCAGGACCGGGTCAGGCGGGGACGCCGGGAGCCTTCCACGCACCCGACATGATCGGACCTTCCCCTCCATACCAGTAGCCCCCAAGAATCTGAGCGGTTCCGCCGATGATAGCCTTGCCGAACACCTTGGCGTCCCCGGACACCTTGGCGTTGCCGGATACCTTGGCGTCCCCGGACACCTTGGCCTGGCCGAACACCACGGCGTTGCCGGACACCTGGGCGCCCCCGTACACCTGGGCCTTGCCGGACACCTGGGCGTTGCCTTCCACCTCGGCGTCCCCGTACACCTCGGCGAAGTTGTACACGTTGGCCTGGCCGGACACATTGGCCTGGCCGAACACCTGGGCTTCGCCAAACACGTAGGCTTCGCCATCCAAGGTGGCGTTGTCGTACACCAAGGCGTGACCGCCCACCTGGGCGTTGCCGGACACCTTGGCGTCGCCGTACACATGGGCGTAGCCGAACACCTTGGCGTTGCCGGACACCTGGGCGTAGTCGGACACCCCAGCATTGTCAAACACCCTGGCCCTGTCGGAAACCTCGGCCTGGTCCAAGATGTGCTTCCCGAGCACGTTGGCCGAGTCCGAGGCGGTCCGGGTCAACCCCGCCAGGATCGTCTTTCGCTCGGGGCTGCCGACGGGCAGCGTCGAGGCGAGACGGATGAGGGCCGAACGATCGGCGGCGGTCAGGGAACGGGACATCGGGGAGGACTCCGTGTGCGGGGCGGGTTCACGGGGACGGGGGCGATAAGACGCCTACCGACCCCCCGCCCGCCGCAGCCCGTACAACCGACCCGCCAGGTACGACGCGTCCGTGAAGGGCTCGTCGTACCGAACCACCAACACCCGGTTCGGGGCCAGCGACCGCGCTCCGCGAACGCATCCTCGCCGCACATCCCCTTCCACCGGTCACGCAGGGTGTTCGGGGACATCCTCATCCGGGCCGCTGCCGCCTTGAACGGCTCCCCGGACTCCCACGCCGCCGCCAGGTCCGCGTCCGTCGCCCTCGATGCGGGTCGACCCATCCGAGACTACCACCGTGTTGCCGGTAGTTTAGTCCCGAACGTGGCGGGCGTCAACCCGCCCGATTGGCCTGCGGGGTGGAGGCCCCCATCGACACCCCCGTCAGACGAGAATGCCGATGGGGACGACTTCCTACCGTGCCGACAGGCTGCTCCGCAGGTTGAAGGTGCAAATAATGTAGAGGAGGGGGAACACAGGCTGAATGTACGCTTCCACTTCGGCGGTGGTGGGATCGTCGGCGGAGACGTTGGCGGAGACGCCGGTGTAGGCGGCGAGGATCTGGGCGTCGACGAGGCCGCGGAGGGTGGCGGTGAGTTGGCCCTCGATCTGGGACAGGATGCCGGGGAGGAACTTGGTGCCGATGTACCGTTCGAGGGTGGTGCGGGACTGGCGCTGGGTCTCGTCGACGATCTGGATGATGGTGGGGAGCTTGGTCAGGATGGTGGACATGTCCGTGGTGAGTCCCTGGCGGACGCGGAGGACGGGGGTGCGGTCCTCGATGACGGTGATGCCCCTGACGGCGACCTGGTTCTGTTCGACGGCGTCCAGGGTGCGGGCGAGGCGGGTGGCGCCGACGAGGCGCTTGCCGGTCCAGGGGGTGGCGACGTCGGTGTTCGGGGACACGACGGACCCGGCGAGCATGGCGGCCATGTACGTCCCGTCGACGACCGTCTGCTCGTCGGGGGCACCGCCGGGCTGCGGGATGGGGACGATCATCACGTCGGGGTACACGAGGCGGAACCGGGTGCGGCCGATGGCCGAGGCCCAGTTGCCCGCCGTGGTGAGGGTCGTGCCGGACCCGAACCCGCACAGGGCGGTGCGCTCGGCGCGGTGGCGGATGTCCGACTGGATGTCGCAGTGGCGGGACAGGTACTGGAACAGGTCGAGGTTGTCGCCCTTGAGCGGGACGAGGATGTCGGGCAGCGTGCCGCCGGGCAGCGGACCCTCGAGGTCGTCGATGGCGTTGCGGTACGCGGTGGCGGACGCGCGGGTGCCGTTGTCCTCGTCCTTCTGGACCTGCTTGATGCCGACGAGGACCGCGCCGTTGAGGATGGCGAGGTACGCCGCCAGGGTCACGGGGTTGTCGGTCGAGAGCGGGCCGTAGGTCGCCTCGATGGCGGAGAACTTCGTGAACAACTGCGTCTGGTAGTCCTGCTTCCGGTACTGGTACGAGACGTAGTACAGGTCGCCGACGGCGGGTTCCTCGCCGGACCGGGCCATGGTGTCGACGGTGGCCGAGTCGCCGACCGTCACGTTGATGGTGTTGGTCACCAGCAGTTCGACGCCGGGGATGGCGTTGGTCGGGAGGTTGGAGTCGGTGACGGCGGCCTGGCGGACGCGGATGGTGAAGTACTCCGTCGCCGGGTACAGGCTGCCGCCCGTGCGGGGGAGCACGGTGAACGTGAGGCCCGTGACGAGGTCGCGGTACGTCTGCCCGACCACGCCGTCCTGGCCCGTGCCGCCGTTGAACACCGAGGTGTTCGCGGAGCCGGAGCCGTTCGGGTCGGTCGAGGTGACGTAGAACCCGGACACGCCCGCCTCGCCCACGGCACCGTCGCCCGACGCGGCACCGAGGCCCGTGCCCTGGCGCAGGGCGTCGTTGGACGTGGCGGTGCGGAGTGCGACGGACGACGTGGTGCCGAGGCCCGCGTTGGCCTGGGACTGGACGGTCAGGTACTTCGCGCCGCCGGCGTCCGTCGTGACGTAGGCGAGGGCCTCCGCCGCGAGGTAGGTCGCCGACGGGCTGTCCCAGGACAGGATGGACGTGGCGACCGTGGCGGCCACGTGGCCCATGAGGGCGGACGCGAGGTTCTGCGCCGACGGGAGGACGCGGGCGGCGACGTCGCCCGCGGAGAACCCGAGGACCCCGTTCGCGCTGCCGTCGCCGATGGACACCGCCGAGGACGCCGTGTCGAGGAGGCTGACGATGCGGAACGCGGCGCCCTCCTGGACGCAGCGGCTCGACGCGGAGCCGAGGCCCGCGGCGGTCATGGCGGCGCGGATCTGCCCGATGACGGAGTTCGCGCCGCTGCCGGGGCCGACCGGGACGTCGGCGGACCCGCCCGACGGGATGGCCGTGCCCGTGTCGTCCGTGAAGACCACGGTGACGGGGACGCCGTCGACCGTGAACTTGAACACGTTGTTCTGGTCGCTGGTGCCGCCCGCCGCGTAGAAGGTGACGATCGGCTGGCCGTCGGCGTTCGCCACCACACCGGCGGAGTACTGCCCGCCGGCCCACCCGACGTACCCGGCGATGGACGCGGGGAGGACCGACGCGCGCTGCGCGGCGGGGACGGTGGTGTTCGGGGTCAGGCCGACGTTGGTCGACCCGTTGCCGCCCAGGAACGTGATGCCGAGGCCCGTGCCCAGGGACAGCGGGTGGACGGTGCCGAATCCGGGGACGACGCGGTTGCGGAGGATGATGCGGTCGTGGGTCAGCGCACCCGTGTTGTCGCCCGCGATGGAGTACCGGCGGGCGATGGGGGCGTCGAGGACCTTCGTCTGGGACGCACCGACGATGCCCGTGTCGATGCCCGCCACGACCGCGAAGTCGCGGGCGGGGGATGCGTTCGTGACGAACTCGAGGTAGCCGGCGTTGTCGCCGACGGCCTTCGTGAGCGCGAACACCATGCGACCGCTCGAGTCGGCGGTCACGGCGACCGTGAGGCCCGCGAACCCGACGCCGAGGGTGCCGATCTGGGCGGCGACCTGGCCGTCGACCTCGGCGGCGAGGGCGGCGGCGTTGGCGTAGGTGCCGGGGGTCAGGGTCGCCGTGAGCGTGCCGGACGCACCGGCGACGTCGCCCGTGTAGTGGAACGACAGGCGGTCGTACTCGCCACCGGCGACGGTGAACGCACCCAGGAACCGACCCGCGGCGGCGAACCGGGCGGGGGCGGAGGCGGCGGACGTGTTGATGGCGTTGACGTAGTCGTCGAGGGTCGAACCCGCACCCGACGCCGCCGTCGCCGCGAGAACCACGCCGTCCACCGTGAAGTTCAGGGTGTCGTTCGTGGCGTCGATGTCGTAGGTCGTCCCGCCCGACGAGGCGAGGTACGCGACCTCGGACCCGACCATCGCCGCCGTGAACCCCAGGTTCGGGGCCGCGGCGTCGGGGCACGGGGTCGTCAGGTCGATGCCCGCCGCACCGTTGGCCAGGGCCGCGCCGTCCACCAGGAGGCGGAGCTTGTCGGACGCGGCGTTGACCGTCGCGTAGTCGCCCGCGAGCGGGAACGTGTAGACGGCGGGGGTGGAGTCGGTCGCCGCGAAGGTGACCGTCACGTCCTCCTCGACGGGGGCCTCGTAGAGGGCCGTGGAGAACGGCGTCTCGAACCGGGCGTCGGGCTTGCGCTCCGACCCGGAGGGGAAGTTGACCGTGACCGTGGCGAGGCCCGAGGACTTCAGCCCGAAGGTCGGGGTCAGCAGGTACGTGCCGCCCTCGTTCTGGACGGTGTACGCACCCGTGCCCGACTGGCCCGCCGTCGTGACGACGAGCGAGTAGACCTGGTCCTGGATGGTGTTGTAGTAGAACGTCGCGTAGACCGTCGCCCCGGCGGGGACGGGGTCCTTCAGCGTGACGGTGTTCGTCGCGCTGTCCACCTTCAGGACGGTGACGCGGCCCCGGTCGATCGCGTCCTGCGGGCCGTAGCCCCAGTACGCGAACACCAGGTCGGGGCGGTCCGTCGGCAGGTCGATGCGCCCGTTGCTGACCGTCTGGAACAGGGAGGACCCGAGCGGGCTGCCGCGACCGTTGCCCGTCGTCGGGGTGAGCGGCAGGACGAACTTCGTGCGGGACTCGACCGCCGGGTTCACGGTCGTGTCGACGAATGCGGCGCACGGCTCGAGGTAGGTGCGGGTGTCGACCAGCGTCGCCGTCACCTGGGACGAGTTCAGGTACTCCGACCCGGTGGTGTGCGTGCCCGACGCGACGATGGCCGCCGTGCCCCACACGATCTTGTCGTCCTGAAGGGTGAAGTCCACCCCGTCGGTGTAGTCGAACCGACCGGGGGCGATGCCGCACTGGGTGATGTCCAGCACGTCCACGTGGGCCAGGTAGTCGAACGTGTCCTGCCAGGTGTTGAAGTAGTACTGGACCGTGACCGTGGACCCGTCCGCCGGGGCGAACGCCAGGGTGACCGCGCGGCTGGCGCCGTCGACGGACACGGGGATGACCTGGACGCCGTCGACCTTCACGGTGACGCTCGCCGGGTCGGTCGTCGTGACGCCGCCGTTCGACCCGTCCACGATGGGACCGTTGAAGGTGTAGAACGTGCGGGTGCGCGCCGTGTCGGTGCCCGCGACGAACCCGAGGGTCGAGTTCGCGTTGCCGTTGCCGACGACGATGTCCCGGTCGGCGACGAGCTTGACGCCCGTGCCGCCGTAGTTGTTGACGAAGGTCGACGCGACCAGGGACGTGGTCCCGGCGGCGGCGTTCACGAACGCGGCGACCTGGGCGGCCGTCCACGGCGTCGCGCCCGAGTCGGGGATGGTGACCGTCACCGCCGTCCCGTCCACCGTCAGGGACAGCGTGTCGTTGTCGCCCGTCGAGATCTCGAAGGTCTCGCTGCCGAGGCCGTACACCGTCGCGGCGTCGGCGGTGACCTGTGCGGACAGGTCGTCGGTGACGAGGGTGTCCGTGCGCTTGAAGAAGTAGGTGATGCGGACGTTGTCGTCCGCGTTCGGGCCGAACGCCAGTTCGACGATGCCGTTCGCACCGTCGAGGTAGGTGACGACCACGGGCTCCCCGTTCACCGTGACCGACACGCTCGAAGCCTTCGTCGCCGTGGTCCCCGTCCCGTTGCCGTTGACGATCGGGTAGTGCCGGACCTGGACGCGGCGGCGCTCGCCGTCGAACGCACCCAGGGTCACCGCGCCGGACTGACTGACCGACACGACCGCGCGGTTCGCCAGGTCCTCCTGGACGATGCGCTGGTCCACCGTGGACGAGGAACCGCGCACGACCTCGAGGTCGCCCTGGAAGAGGATCTCGGAACCGGTGCCGATGAAGGTGGGGATGCGGAGCCCGGCCAGGACCCCCTGGACGGGGCTCTCGAACAGGGTGCGCGTGTAGACACCCGGCGGGGCATAGATGCTTCCAGGAAACGACACGGTGAACCCCATTGTTCAGAGGAAAGCCCGCTTGAAGCGAGCATTGTAGCAGGGCGAGATGCGGAGACGGGTGGTACGGTGGATGTGACCCTACCACCCCGTCAAGGTATAGGCCGCCTAACGCGCGGTGCTGTGCTTATAGAAGCCGGGGGGCATGGACACCTACATCATCTACAAGGCGACTGCCCCCAACGGGAAAGTCTACATCGGCCTCACCAAGCACACCCTCGAAATGCGCAGGAAGCAGCACGAGTGGGTCATGTTCAGAGAGAAACGGCATTTCTACAACGCCCTCCGGAAGTACGGGGCGGACATGCTGTGGGAGGTCCTCGAAACAGGGGAGGGGCGCGAATGGGCCGTCGGCAGGGAAGAGCACTACATCGCACACTACAACAGCCTCAACCCGAACCACGGGTACAACCTGACCAAGGGTGGGGACGGCACACTGGAACTTCGGGCGAGCACCCGTGCCCTGATGTCCCTTTCGGCTAAAAACCGAAGGGTGACCTACAATCAACTGGCGAATCTGAAGTACGGGCGTGTTTCCCGCCCACACTCTGAAGCGACGAAACAACGACTGCGCGCATTGGGGACGGGCCGTCAGGCTTCCGAAGAAACCCGCGCCGCCATGTCCCGTGCGAAGAAGGGCGTACCTCATGGCCACACACACAAGCTGAGGATGCAAATGGCCCAAGCACACCCCGTCCTACGCGATGACGGCCGTCCTTTTTCGTCGGCGCGACGGGCGGCAGTGCTGATGGGGGCGGCAAACGACGATGCCGTGGCCAAGGCTCTGCGCCGTGGCGGCACGTGTGGAGGTTTCACCTTCAGGGCCATTCCGCAGGAGGAGTACGAGGTCGCCCTCATCGCTTGGGATAAGAAAGTCGCCGAAGGACACACGGAACGGGAGCCCGTGTGGACACGCTCACGCGCGGGACACAGGCACAACCCCACAGTTCGGGCGAACATGTCGAGGGCAAAGAAAGGCAAGGTTCACACACCCGAACACCACAAGAACCGTATCGCGGCGATCAGCAAACGGGTTCTTCGATCAGACGGTCGAACCTTCGATTCCATCCTGAAGGCGGCTCAGGACATGGGGTTGACGCCTGGACAGATCACGTACTCCATCAGGACGGGGTGTTCCCGTGACGGGATGACTTTTTCCTGGGCCTGAACGAGCGGAGACTACGGCTATCCACCCTTCTTTTCTGCCTGGATGGCCTTCTGGACCTCCGCGCCGATGGCACGGCCCGCCTCGGACGCGGCGCGTTCGGCGGGTTGCATCACGCGGTACGACCCGTCGGGGTTGCGCGACAGGTCGTACCCGGTCGACCCGGGGTTGTCCGCGATGACCCTGCGCTTGCGGTCCATCCGCTGGCCGATGTGCTCCCACCGCTTCGCCGCGTCGCGCCCGATGGTCTTGTCGTAGTTCCAGTCGTCCGACGTCCCGGTGTTCGACGGGGCCGTCCCCCGCGTCTGACTCGCGGGGTGGTTGAACGTGAACGCCGCCGCCGTGACCATCCGTCGCGTGGACGCGCCGCAGTCGAGGCAGTCCTGGGGGGCGTCGATCTCCGACATCCTGCGCAACCGGTCGAACCGCAACCCGCAGGCATCACACTGGTACTCGTACACGGGCAAGGCGAAGTCCCCCTCGGTCGATTGTACCGCGACCGGTCCGACCCGCCCCCGGCCGGTGTACCCGTGGTGTGCGATGAACCCACCCACCACCACGGAGGACACCATGGACACCATGGACATCTACACCGCAACCGGGATCGCCGAGGGCTGGATCGAGACTGACTCCGAGGAGGAGGTCGTCGAGGCGTGGCAGCGCCTCATCGACACGGGCC
>Ga0315904_10013377_pt1 | contig 10278 bp, 6 predicted proteins | sample LakEriMetagenome_6_FD_203529 | JGI IMG/M metagenome (GOLD analysis project Ga0315904, IMG submission 203529) | Freshwater fungal communities from buoy surface, Lake Erie, Ohio, United States - Buoy 12 MA120 | ecosystem: Environmental > Aquatic > Freshwater > Lake | place: USA: Lake Erie, Ohio...
GAACTGGATTCCAGGTGCGGGCGGGTCTCGTGATACCATAGACAGGAGGAATCTCTTTTTTCTCGGCAACAAACGTGCCGAATAGTTTATCCCAAACGATGAAGATCTGCGACAGATTCTTATCCATGTATTCTGGATTAATGGCATGGTGCACCCGGTGATGCGAAGGCGTGACCAGTACGTGCTCCAGCCATCCCATCTTGTCTATATGGCGGGTATGATACCAAAACTGCGCGAACAAGTGCAATGGAGCTACAGTGGCAATGACCCCTTGGGGAATACCCAATAGGGCCGCCGGTAGCAATAAAATAGAGAACAAGTTAAAGAAAGCAGAGATGCTTTGACGCAGCGCACAGGCTAGGTTGAATTCTTCGCTGCTGTGATGAATAACATGAAGATTCCAAAATAAATTGATCCGGTGACTCCATCGGTGAATCCAATAGCCGTTAAAGTCGAGAATAATAAATGTGATGATAGCCACCAACCAGCTTTGTTCAATCTTTGTGATGGCAACATGTTTTAGTAGAAATGGGTAGATGCCAATAGCAATCGTGAGTTCCAACACCGATTTGGTAACATTGGTTATGCCAGAGGTCAGCGAGGAGATCATGTCAAGTTGCCGCACTGTATCAAATCCTTTTTTATATCCGTATAACTTTTCGAAGAGTACAAGGAATAAAAAAGCCGGCATGGCTACCAAAAGTATTTTGCCGTAGGTTTCCATCAGTGATTTATACGACTAATGTACATTGATAATTTGATATATTTACAGACCTATTCGACGCTGATTTATGAAGCATACATTTTATTGCATTGATGCCCATACGTGCGGCAACCCCGTTCGGGTAGTTAGAGATGGAGGGCCTGTGCTTCAGGGGCAAACGATGAGTGAGCGAAGGCAGCATTTTTTACGTGAATTCGATTGGATACGCCGGGGACTTATGTTCGAACCGCGTGGCCACGATATGATGAGTGGCAGCATCATATACCCTCCACTTGCTGAAAATAACGATGCATCAGTACTCTTTATTGAGACCAGCGGCTGTTTACCGATGTGTGGACATGGCACCATTGGCACTGTTACTATTGCAATAGAAGAAGGCATCATTATACCAAAGCAACCTGGTCAGCTACAGTTGGAAACACCTGCCGGGCTTATCTCTGTGCAGTACCAGAGCCGCTTGGTAAATGGAAAAACAAAAGTAGAAGCCGTTCGAATCACCAATGTGTCTTCTTTTCTTCATTCTAGCGAGCTGGTAACCCATTGCCCCGATCTTGGGCACCTGGTAGTAGATGTGGCCTACGGCGGAAATTTTTACGCTATTGTAGATGTGCAGTCCAACTTTAAAGGGATTGAGCATTACCGGGTCGATCAGTTAGTGTCGTGGTCTAGAGAGCTTCGTAACGAGATCAATAAAAACTACTCGTTTGTCCATCCCATCGATCCCACTATTCGGGGGTGTTCGCACATTCTTTGGGCGGGAGCTGTTCTCGACGCAAACTCCACGGCTCGCAACGCTGTTTTCTATGGAGATAAGGCCATCGACCGATCTCCGTGCGGTACGGGTACCAGTGCGCGTATGGCCCAGTGGTACGCTAAGGGCAAGTTGAAAAAAGATGAGTTATTTATTCACGAAAGTATTATTGGAAGTTGTTTTACAGGACGCATCGAAGAGGAAGTGATGTTGGGTTCTTATCGGGCTATTCGCCCTTCGATTGAAGGTTGGGCGCGGGTATATGGGTATAATACAATTTGGATTGATCCAGAGGATGATCCGTATGCATTTGGATTTCAGGTTATTTAATACAGTATGAAAGTTGTTATTGTTGGAGGAGGTATCGTAGGACTTAGTTCGGCCTTTTATTTGCAAGAGGCCGGTCATCAGGTCGTTGTGATCGATAAAGAAGATCTGCTGCAGGGCTGCTCGTATGGTAATGCAGGCTATATCTGCCCCAGTCACTTTATCCCCCTGGCTACTCCCGGAATTGTCAAGCAAGGGTTACGTTGGATGTGGAATAGCGAAAGTCCATTTTATGTTCAGCCCCGTCTTGATAGTAACCTGATTCGTTGGGGCTGGCATTTTATGCGTAGTGCCACGGCTCAAAAGGTGGCAGCGGCAGCTATTCCGCTGCGTGATATTTCGCTGCTCAGCCAGCGCGAATATGCCCGCTGGGCCACCATGCCCGGTATGAATTTTTCGTATCAGCACAAAGGATTGCTAGAGATCTTTAAAACCCAGCAAAAAGCCGAGCATTGTCATCATACGTTACAACAGGCGCTCTCGCTAGGGCTTACCGATACCCGCTTATTGAATCAACAAGAGTTGCAAGAAATGGAGCCGAACACGCGCATCGATGCGCTAGGGGCCCTCTATTTTGGATGCGATGCACATTGTTATCCCAATCAACTTATACCCCAGTTGATCGAGCTGTTAAAAAGGAGTGGTGTAGAATTTATTACAAACACACAGGTAACTAACTTCGAAACTTCGCGTGATCGTGTTACAAAAGTAATCTACGAAAAGGGTGCCCTGACCGCCGATAAAGTGGTCGTGGCTACCGGTTCGTGGGGGCGACAGACAGCGGCGCTGTTGGGGGTGCGTATACCGCTTATGCCAGGAAGGGGCTATTCAGTTACTATGGAGCCACCTGCTGGGGCGCAATTAAATTACCCGGCCATTCTTATCGAGGGAAGGGTGGCAATCACTCCTCTAGCTACTGGTCTGATACGTTTTGGGGGCACAATGGAGATTACGCCGCAGGACACACCTCCCCGCTATAACAGGGTCAAAGGGATTTTGCGTTCTGTGGAGGCGTTCTATCCCGATCTTTCCGTTCCCTTTCCGCCCACCGACAAGATTTGGTATGGATACAGACCCTGCTCGGCCGATGGGCTTCCTTATATCGGTAAGATTCGCTCGTATCGCAATGTAGTGGTAGCCACCGGCCATGCCATGTTGGGGTTGAGCTTGGGGGCTGGTACTGGCAAACTAGTACAGGAGATCGTTGATGAGCGACCTGCTTCTATGGATATTCGTCCTTTTGCCGTAGAACGTTTCTAATCATCTTCTTACTTTTACAACTTATGGGCTATTCGGCACAGCGTATTCCGTATCGAGAAACCAGATCATTCTCTCCACTGGTGGTCGATTATCTTGACAATCATCCATCTCTAAATACTTTTGTTTCGCACGAGGTATCGTTACGGGGTATTAATGCCACTATAAAAGCGCGTCAACAGGTTCCCGTTGACCGAATCTTATTAGCGAATCGGCTGTCGGCTCAGTACGAGGGAATGAAACTGCCGGAAAGATTACAAAAGAATTTGAATCTGATTCGTCAGGATAATTGTTATACCGTTACCACGGCGCACCAAAACAATTTATTTAGCGGGCCTCTTTATTTTATCTATAAGATAGTACATGCAATAGCACTTGCCGAAAATTTAAAGAAAGCCATACCCGACTGCGACTTTGTGCCTGTTTTTTATATGGGAACAGAAGATGCAGATCTAGCCGAGTTAGATCACGTACATATCGGAAGCGAAAAAATTCAGTGGAATACCAACCAGAGCGGTGCGGTGGGTCGAATGATTATAGATCAAGGGTTGGTGAAACTCATCGGTAGGATGGAAGGCCAACTCGGCGTTTTTCCACACGGAGCCGAGTGGATTCGTCTGTTGCGGGAATGCTATGTGGAGGGGCGTACAATGGCAGAAGCTACGTTTTTGTTAGTGCACGCTTTATTTTCAACGCAAGGTTTACTAGTTTTTCTACCGGATCACCCCGATCTCAAGCGCCCCTTTATTCCAATTATTAAAAAGGAGTTGCTCGAGCAATTTACGGCGCCGTTGGTACAGCAGCAGACCGATGCACTTGTTACTGCCGGTTATAAAGTACAAGCTTCGCCCCGTGCCATTAACTTATTTTATTTACAGCAGGGTAGTCGTCAACGCATCGAGAAAAAAGGAGAACAGTGGGTCGTGCAGGGTACCTCGCAGGTCTTTGACCGCGAAGCGTTGTTAGAAGAGGTGGAGCAACATCCAGAGCGTTTTAGTCCTAATGTACTGCTAAGAGGGTTATTTCAATGTAGTCTCTTGCCCGATGTCGCTTTTATTGGGGGCGGCGCAGAGATTGCATACTGGCTGCAAGTAAAAAAGCTCTTTGCGGCAACATCTATTCCACTCCCTGTTTTAGTATTGCGTAATTCTTTTTTATTGGTTGAGCCTACTTGCGCAAAGCGAATGGCCAACCTTGGATTGGAGCCTGGGCAGCTGTTTTCTACATCTGATGAGCAGCTACGGTCTATTGTTAGCCCAGAGACGCTGCTTCAGCATGATCTCAGCCAGCAACGTAGTGCTATAAAGCAGTTATATCAACAAATCAAACAACAAGGCGGGCTACTCGATCTTACCCTAGAGGCACATATCTCTTCGCTCGAAAAACGATCGCTGCAAGGCTTAGAGGGCCTAGAAAAGAAGCTATGGAGAGTCATTAAGCGAAAACATCAAGAACAGCAGCAGCAGTTGCAGAGGCTCCATGAGCAGTTATTTCCCAATGGCCAGTTGCAAGAGCGTCATCAGCATTTTGGATATTACTATGCACAGTGGGGTAAGGAGTTGCTACAACAATTGCTGGTGCATTCACAGGCGCTAACCCAAGAGTTTACAATCCTATACTTGCCTTAATCAAATTTATTTTCGTAGCCCTCTTTTTTTAATCGCTGAACTTTTTCAATGACCTCTCCACTTAATTGGGCCTTGTAAGTGGCTATTGTTTGGGCTATAGATTCGTGGTGTGTTCCCAAAATTTCAGCGGCCAGTATGCCTGCATTCTTAGCTGCATTCAGGGCCACTGTAGCCACCGGAACGCCATTAGGCATTTGTAAAATAGAAAGTACAGAATCCCAACCGTCGATAGAGTTCGACGATTTGATGGGTACACCAATAACCGGAAGGGTAGTAACCGATGCTACCATGCCGGGTAAATGGGCGGCACCGCCCGCTCCCGCAATAATAACTTTGAGTCCCCTTTGTCTCGCTTGTTGGGCATATTCGATCATTCGGTGTGGCGTACGGTGTGCCGATACCACGGTAATCTCGTGAGGAATGGCGAATTCTTTCAGCACTTCGGCTGCGGCCTGCATCACCGAAAGATCACTATCGCTTCCCATAATGATACCTACCAAGGGCTCCATAGGGTGAGTTTAGTTGCAAAGAAACAATAAAATCGTCAAATCGCCGGTCAACGCAAGAGCGCCCCTTTGATGCGTAACAGTTCGGTCTCTGCTCGCTTGGTCAAGAAGCGGGCCTGTATAAGACGGGTGTAGGCATCCTGAAGGCTCTTTTGGGCTTCTTTGAGTTGAATAAGAGTGGTGGCATTGAGGCGGTAAACGTCCAGTACAATGGCGACATTCTCTTTGGCCAGTAATATGTTTTCTTCTTCGAGCTGTAGTGCCTTTTGCTGCGCCTCGTATTCGTTATAGGCCTGCACCAGTTGCAAATTCAACTGTGCTTGCTGCTGTTCAAAGACCAGCTGCCGGTTTTGTAGTGAGAGTTGTGCTGACCGAATATTTCGCTGTGCGGCGAACTGATTGAATAATGGAATAGATGTATTGATGCCAAAATTTAGTCCGCTATTGCGACTAAATAGGGGTTGAAAGGGATTGACAACGGCGATATTATCAAGACGATTAAAGTTGTAGTTAGAGGTAAGATTCAATTGAGGCCAGCGATCGGCTTTTACCTCTCGTAATTGAAAACGGGCAACGTCGATTTGTTTGTTCGAGAGTAATAATGCCGGATTTGTTGTGCTCATCGATTGTTGCACATCTTGCAGCATGATCTTATCAGAAAAAGGAATAGAGTCGGTCACTTCGTAGCGACGACCCGAGGCTACTCCCATGAGGGTATTGAGTTGCTCCTTAAGCAGTACGATATTGTTTTGTTGTTGTAGTTGGGCGGCTTTAGTGGCGTTTAGATCAACCTTGCTTTGCAGTACATCGGGTTTGGTACCTGAGCCGATACTCAATTTATATTCGGCCAGTTTAACTCTTTCGGTGTTGATGGCTAGCTGTTCTTCGAGCGCACGCAGTTGTTGTTGTTGTTGAACAATCGCATAGTAGCCTGTAATTACCTGGCCGATGGTATTAATTACATTGTTTTTGATGGCCAATGTTCCAGCCTCCAATAAGGCCGATATTCTTTCGCGAGTTGCATAGAGTCTTCCCCCATTAAATAGCGTCCAGTTCAAGGCCACTCCGCTGTTGAGGTTTTCGGATCTGATCCCTTTTCGCTGCCGAATGGCACCGTCCGTAAATTTCTGATACTGGTCGTTATTGTTTAGCGTAAGGCCCGCATTGACACTAAGGCGAGGAAGCAAGGCTGCATTTCTATATTGGTAGTCTAATGCTGCTGCTGCAGAATCGTTTTTGGCCAGTCTGATCTCAAAATTATTTTCCAGTGCCGTTGCAATGGCCTCTTCCACGGTCAGCAGGGGCTGGCTTAGTCCGGTATTTGTAACTGTTAACGTAACAACTATATAAAAAAAGAGTCTTTTCATGGAACAGGGTTAAGCACGGATAAACTTGTCTATTTCCTTTTCTTTTCTTTTTCTGGACAGGTAAGAATACATGGCAGGAATAACAAACAAGGTTAACAATAAAGAAAAACAAATACCTCCTACAATAACAACTCCTAGCGGAATGCGACTGGTAGCAGCTGCGCCGAGAGATAGCGCTAACGGCAGAGCTCCTAGTGCCATGGCCAGGCTTGTCATTAGAATTGGGCGTAGACGCTGGGTGGCTGCCTGCACAACAGCTTCGGTTCTGCCCAGCCCTTTTTCTCGGATCTGGTTAGCAAACTCCACGATCAGGATCCCATTTTTTGTAACCAATCCGATTAGCATAATCATGCCGATCTGAGAAAAAATATTGAGGGTATGCCCAAATGCCCATAGCGACAATACGGCTCCTGCAATGGCAAGCGGCACTGTAAACATGATAATCAACGGATCTACAAAACTTTCGAATTGTGCGGCCAGCACCAAGAAGATCAACACCAGTGCCAGCAAGAACGCGAACGAGGTATTACTGGCACTCTCTTTAAAATCTCTGGATGAACCACTCAGAGAGGTCGTAAAGGTGTCATCGAGTACTTTGGCGGCAATACGTTCCATCTCTTCTATTCCATCTCCAATGGTGTAACCGGGTTGCAGACTGGCAGAGATGGTGGCCGATTTATAACGGTTAAAGTGATAAATAGTAGGTGGGCTATTGGTCTCTTCTATTGTTATGAGGTTATCCATTGAGATTAGCTCTCCTTTGTTATTACGCACAAATAGTTGTCGAAGATCGCCCGGATCGTCTCGGTCGCTGCGGGCCACTTGCCCCATCACACTATACTGCTTTCCATCTTTGGTAAAATAACCCATGCGTCGATTGCTAAAGGCCAGTTGCAAGGTCTGCGATACATCGGTTACACTTACACCTAGGGAAGCTGCTTTTAATCGATCGATCTCTACTTTGAGTTCGGGGCGATTGAATTTAAGATCGGTGTCGGGGTTTTGTAGGATCTTACTATTGCGGGCCTCCTCGAGCATCTTAGGTAAGGCCTTAGTGAGCTTATCGAAATTATTATGTTGTACCACGAACGAAACCGGCTGACCGCCTCTGCGGTTTACAGAAATGGTTTGGTCTTCTATTACAAATCCTCTGCCTTCGGTATAGCGCGATAGATTACGGTTGATCATTTTGGCCAGTTCTCCTTGCGAGCGCTCACGTAACGAAGGATCTGTAAGTGTTACGCGCACAAATCCGGTGTTTGCATTTCCCGAGCCGGTAAATCCGGGAGAAGTAATGCTAAAAAGCATGGTACGCTCCGGTATAGAATCGAGCACCAATTGGGTAACACGGTTTACGTAATTGTCCATGGCATCAAAAGAGGTTCCCTCGGGCGCAGTTAGCTGTACCCTAAACTGACTGCGGTCTTCCATAGGGGCGATCTCCGATTGCAGTTGACTTCCTACAAAGTAGATGGCGGCCAGACAAAGACCGATGATGACCACTCCTATAACGCGGATCTTCATGAATCGCTCTAGCTGTCGCTGGTATGTATTTTCCATCCAGCGAAAAAAGGGCTCGGTAACGCGATAGAACCAGCCGTGATGGCCTGGATTTTTTTTGGTCAGCTTTACATTGAGCACCGGAGTTAGGGTGAGCGAAACAAAGGCAGAGATTAATACAGCGCCCGATACTACTATGCCAAATTCGCGAAAAAGCCTTCCTACAAAGCCCTCTAAAAAGATGATTGGCAGAAAAACGATGGCCAGTGTAATCGATGTGGCAATTACGGCAAAGTAAATTTCGCGGGAGCCTTCTACGGCTGCTTGCCATTTGTTCATTCCTTTTTCTATCCGCTTGTAAATATTTTCTGTAACTACAATCCCGTCGTCTACTACCAGTCCTGTAGCCAGCACAATTGCCAGTAGCGAAAGCACATTGATGGTAAATCCCATCAGATACATAATAAAAAAGGCGCCAATTAAAGAGACCGGTATGTCTATTAATGGGCGAAGGGCAATAATCCAGTCTCTAAAGAACGCATAGATAATCATGACCACCAGTAGAAAAGCGATCATGAGTGTCTCTCGTACTTCGAGTATCGATTTTTTTATAAATCGGGTTTGATCCAGCCCAATATTAAGGGTGATATCTTCGGGCACATCTTTTTTGATCTGCTCCAAGCGCTTGTAAAATTCATTCGAGATCGATACATAGTTAGAGCCTGGTAGGGGGATAATGGCCAGTGCGATCATGGGTGTGCCATTGCCTCGCATCAGTGTTTCTTCGTTCTCAGGCCCCAGAACTGCCTCTCCAACATCCTTGAGTTTAATATCAGCCCCATTACTATTTTTTATAATGAGGTTATTGAAATCTTCTTCGGTGTTCATGCGCCCGAAGGTTCGTACCGAAAGTTCAATAGAGGAGCCAGCGATCTTTCCGGAAGGCAGTTCACTGTTCTCGCGGGTTAGGGCCGCTTGTACATCACCAACGGTAATACCCAGGGCATTTAGCTTGGCGGGTTCCAACCAGAGTCGCATGGCATATCGCTTTTCGCCCCAGATCTGCACAGCACTCACACCAGGGATGGTCTGCAACCGTTCAACCAGCACATTGGTAGCGTACTCGGTGATGGCCAGCTGATCGCGATTGGGGCTCTGCACCGTCATCGAGATAATGGGCTCCGAGCTAGCATCGGCTTTAGACACCACAGGGGGAGCATCCAGGTCGGAGGGTAACGAGCGAACGGTCTGCGAGACCTTATCGCGCACATCATTGGCGGCCGCCTCAAGATCTACTCCTAACTCGAACTCTACATTGATGTTGCTGGTACCGTTACTACTAGAAGAGGTAATATTCTTGATGCCGGCAATTCCATTGATCGATTTTTCGAGCGGTTCCGTAATCTGTGTCTCAATGATCTCGGGATTGGCTCCGGGGTACGAAGTTCTGACACTGATATTGGGTGGGTCAATAGCCGGGTAATCGCGAACACCCAGAAATTTAAAACCAATTACCCCAAACAGCACGATGATCAAGTTCATGACCACTGCCAGAATGGGCCTTCGAAGACTTAGTTCTGCCAGATTCATGATTATGGATTCAATATTTTACCAATGGTGATGGGGGCGTCGGGTCTAACGCTAAGCAAACCGGTTGTTACTATTGTGTCGCCGGCCGCAATTCCTTCTATAATCTGTACCCGATCGGCCGTTCTAGAACCCGTCTTTATGTCGGTGAATACTGCAATACCTCCCTTGTAGAGAATTACTTTTTTTCCGCGAGCTTGTGGTAAGATGGCTTGCGTAGGAATCAAGATAGCATTGGGGTCAGGATCAAAACCAATACTAACCTTGGCAAAACTTCCAGGAAGTAGCGATGGGTTCTTGCTTTCTACGCGGGCTCGTACTTGCAAGCTCCTGCTATTTTCGGTCACCCTCGATTCTGTAGCTACAATCCGCGCCGTCATAGAGTCGTTGCTTCCTTCGAAACGAAAACGAACAGATTGTCCGTTTCGAATCTTTCCTACATATTTTTCTGGAATAGAAAAATCGAGTTTCAGCTGGTCAGTCTGATTAATAACAGCAATAACCGTGGTAGGATTTACATAAGCCCCGTTACTAATATTGCGAAGTCCTAGTTTGCCACTGAACGGAGCTCTGATCTCCGTTTTTTCGAGACTGGTTTTAATGATGCCGATATCTGCCTTTAAGCTATTGA
>Ga0315904_10013378_pt1 | contig 10278 bp, 18 predicted proteins | sample LakEriMetagenome_6_FD_203529 | JGI IMG/M metagenome (GOLD analysis project Ga0315904, IMG submission 203529) | Freshwater fungal communities from buoy surface, Lake Erie, Ohio, United States - Buoy 12 MA120 | ecosystem: Environmental > Aquatic > Freshwater > Lake | place: USA: Lake Erie, Ohio...
CCACAGAAGAGATGCTGATAAGTCTCGTGCTATTAAAATCCTAGGAACAGGACAGCAATACTTAACAGCTATCATCTTAGATGCTAATGGCTTATATTGGTACTTCCCATACTTGCAGTTATCTGCTACAGGTGAGGGTTCAGGTACAGCTAGAGCTGATGGTTCTAAATATACAGTTACTTTGCTAGCTGAGAACCCTTACTTAGCTTACAACATTGATATGACTGCTGGAGCACTTGCTGCAATCGGAGTTCAATAAGCAATTCTACCTCTCTATATTAGAGCCCTGCCACATGGTGGGGCTTTTTTTATGAACATTTGACAAACCTAAATTAATATAGGTGTGATATACTTAGATCAAGGTGTTATTAATCAGTTTGTGTTGACTCTTAGTGAGGTAACTACGGTTAGTACACCACACTACTTATTTGTATTCACTAATGAAATGAATACCACTAGCACACCACAGCTCTTTACATCTGCTGATACAAGTGCATGGCCCGAAAGATACAACCTGTTTACTCTAGATGAGCCTACAGATATCTCACTCTTGAAAGGTCAGTACACATACCAGGTATATGAGAGCTCAACCCCATTCGTTCTGCCTCTTTCAATAGCACAGACTACAGGTGTAGTCATTGAAGAGGGTAGGCTTGTGGTCAGTGGTCCTGCAGGTACATCAATATATGACTAACTATGGCTTGGTACGAAAGACTATTTAACATTAAACCAAAAGGCCCCGAAATGGTAGAGGGCTATCAATCATTTAGCACCCCATTTTTACCTGTTGGTAGAGGCAACTTGACTTTGCCCTATGTCAATGGTAGATACGTTCAGGAGTCTTGGGTTAGATTTGGTGAGGGTAACCTTTACCCTGAAATGCTCAATCAAATGTACTACAGCTCGCCTTTACATGGTGCCATTGTAGACTTTAAGACCAATGCTGTAATTGGTGGAGGGTTTAACCTTACAACTGACAAGCTTACACCACAGGAGAAACTAGATATGTTTGCCTTTGAAAAGAAAGCAAATCTCAAGCACACTGTTAAGGCAGTTACTAAGCAGCTAATCATCCACAATAGAGTATATTTCAAGCTATATTTTGGTGAGAAAAAGAAATTAGTTAAGATTGAGAATGTATCACCTGAGAAAGTAAGGGTATCACCATGCAAAAAGTACTACTATTTATCGGATGATTGGAGTACCAGGATAGATACTGAAAGAATTAAGCCTTATCATATTACTTGTACGGATGAAGTACAGCTATATTGCTATGAGGTTAAGTCAGTAGGTCAAGATTATTACCCACTACCTACCTATACAAGTGCATTAAACTTTGCTTTTTTGAGTGGCGAGTTATCATATTTTGCTAAGAGCAACATCCAAAATAGTGTGTTCCCGTCATTCGCTATGATGTTCCCTAAAAGACCACAGTCTGAGGAGGAAAAACACATGATCAAGGAAACTATTGACAGGCTTAAAGGTGCAGCCAATGCCGGTAAGGCAGTTGCATTCTTTGCTAACTCAGCTGAGCAGTTACCTAAGATTGAAAGCTTACCTACTAATGGCAATGATAAGCTATTTCATGAGGCATCTGCATTGAACACTGAGCAGATTTGTTTCTCACATACCATTGACCCTATCTTAATGGGTATTCGTACCACAGGTAGCTTGGGTAATGGGTCAGATATCAAGCAAGCCTATGTGATATTTGAGAAAAACGTAGTGATGGAACTACGTCAACAGGTAGTCACTATCTTTCAGGAGATACTTACCATTGCTAAGATACCTGCTGAGTTCACCATCAATAACTTTCAAATCATTAATGAGACCATCGTTGAACTTGAGGGTGATAGCTCTAAGACTAATGATGCATTGAACACATTGAGTCCATTAGTAGCTACCAAAGTACTTGAGACCATGACCATCAATGAGATTAGAGCACTTGCTTCATTGCCTCCTGTAGAGGGTGGAGATGTTACACAAGCAGCTGCAACTGCAGCAGCACAAACACCTGCAATCTGATGTTATATTTTATCACTGAAACCTACCTTAAGACTAACACACCCATCACAGCTAATGTGGATGTGACTGATGTAACCCCATACATAGCAACTCAAAGTGCATTGAGAATTCAACCTATCTTAGGTACTACGTTCTACAATCACTTGCTAACAGCATACAACAATCAGACACTTACACCTGATGAGATTGACCTAGTTGAGTTTATTCAGCCGGTCATTGCATGGAGAAGTGCAGAGGATGCTGTATTTGGATTGACGTATCAGTTAAAAAACAAAGGACTTCAGACTCAAAACGGTGATTATTCTGCAAGCGTATCTAGGAATGAGGTAGCTTTTGGGATGGAACACTATGCACAGAAAGCTAGTTTCTTTGAGCAACGTCTAATTAGATGGCTATTAGCTAACAAAAACCTGTTCCCTATATTCATATCTACAGCTAATCAGGATACTGACCTCAGACCAATGTTTCAAAACTGCTCATGTATTACTCAATGGCAGGATACCTGCACAGGGTTATGTGGTAACTTCCTTGAGAATGGATACAATAACAGCATTTTAATCTTGTGAAGTCACAGCTATCCATACTATTAGCCACAATGCAGGCAAATTGGGTCAAGCTAACTGCTACCATTGCTGCATTCTTAATGCCTATCTCAGGGCTATTGTTTTTAGTAGGCTTTGTGATCTTACTTGATACTATCACAGGGGTATGGAAGAGCATGAAACGCAAGGTGCCAATCACAAGCAGGGGGTTATCTGCAATCATTAGCAAGATGTTACTTTATGAGGTAACCGTTATCATGTTCTACATGATTGATAAGTTCATCTTGAATGGTATCATCCTGCATTTTTTCTCTGTAGAGTTACTGCTTACCAAAGTACTTGCACTCATCCTGGTATCAATAGAGGTTATGAGTATCAATGAGAATTACAAAGCAGTGAAAGGCCTTGACTTATGGCAGGCAATGAAAAACTTATTTTCAAGAGCTAAGGATATTAAAAAAGAGGTGGATGAAATTAGACACAAGCAAGATATTACAGGAACGCCTATCTAATGCTCAGTACTTCCATGAGGAGTCTGAGAAAAAACAAATCTATCTACACCATACTGCAGGCAATGGTAATGCCGTAGCTGTATCACGTTGGTGGAACAGCAATGCAGATAGGATTGCTACTGCATTTGTAATAGGTGAAAGAGGTACAATAGTACAGTGCTTCAGCTCTAAGCATTGGGCTTATCACCTGGGCATAGATAGTCAGGACTTCTCAGCTCATGGACTCAAGTATCAAAACTTAAATAAACTTTCAGTAGGTATTGAGGTTTGTAATTGGGGACCATTGAAGCTCAAGGATGGTAAGTACTACAACTATGTTAAGGGAGTAGTGGACCCGTCAATGGTAACCACATTAGATACACCATACAAGGGTAATATCCATTGGTACAAATATACGGATGAACAGATTGAAAGCACTCGGCAGTTGGTGGAGTACCTGTGTGATACATACGACATTCCTAAGACTTACCGGTCAGAGATATTTGCCATTGACAAAGAGGCATTCAAAGGTACTGCAGGGATCTACACGCACAACAGTGTGAGAAAAGACAAGGCAGATATTTACCCATGCCCCCGAATGATTAAGATGTTACAAAGCCTATGAGATATTTACTACCTATATTGATACTCATTGTATCATGCTCAGCTCCTAAGAGAGCTCAATGGCACTATAAGAAAGCATTAAAAAACGGACTTAAGGTAGTACAGGACAGTGATACCATCCGGATAACAACTGTTGACAGCATCCCGGTGATATTCAATGATACTATTGTATACGAGAAATTCTACACCACTAAGGATACGGTGATACAATTCAATAATGTGTACGTACCTAAGACTAGATGGCAAACAAGGATTGAGTATAGATATAAAACCAAAGTTGAAAGGATACGAGGTAAGACTATCTACAAAACTGCTCAAGCTAAAGAGGTAGTAAAGTACAAAATACTATGGTGGCCTATGATTGTTGCGTTTATTCTAGGGATACTCCTAAGATTTCTAATACAAAAGGGGCTGCTAGATAGGATTGCCCTGCTATTTAAGCTATGAGAAAAAGACTTTTTTACGACATTGAGACCTCTTTCAATGTCGGTGTGTTCTGGAGGACAGGATACAACCTAAGTATCCAACCTCAGGATATCATTCATGAACGTGCAATCATCTGCATCTGCTATAAATGGGAGGGTGAGGATGAAATTCACAGCCTAACATGGTCCAAAAGTCAGAGTGATAAGCAAATGATTGAGAAATTTGTCAAGGTTCTAGCTCAAGCAGATGAAATTGTAGCTCACAATGGGGATAGATTTGACCTCAAATGGATACGCACAAGGGCTTTATTCCATGGCATTCAGTTTATGCCATCACCTAAGACCATAGACACTCTTAAATGGGCTAAAAAGTACTTTAATTTTAATAGCAACAAGCTTGACTACATAGCTAAGCTACTCAAGGTAGGTGCTAAGATGGAGACAGGAGGGCTTGACCTATGGAAAGATATAGTATTTCGCAAAGATCAGGAGGCACTTGATAAGATGGTGACCTATTGTAAGATGGATGTGGAGGTATTGGAGGCAGTATTTGAGAAACTCAATAGCTATGCCATTGTTAACCATAACTATGCCATCCAATACGGAGGTGAAAAATATGAATGTCCTGAATGTGCAGGAATAAACATAAAATACAATAAGAAAGTAGTCACAGCTGCAGGTACTGTACACCATTGGATACTATGTAAAGACTGTAAAAAACACTACAAAATAAATCATCTAGTATTTACCAAGTATCAAGAGTACCTATATACTCGTAAGAAAAATATATCTTAAGCTTATAGCCTTATTTTTGCGGTGATTATTCAGCTTATAGGCTTGTTTCTTATTTAGACTCATTCTAAATTTGTGGAAAATTATGTAAAATGTTTTGCATATATGAAACTTTATATATCTTTGTAAGGTATTAACACTTAAAAATGATATATGAAACAGTTTGAAAGAGCCCTTGACTTTATCAAGACACATGAAAACAACGCAGAGGTACTTGCTTTATTCCTAGAGCAGCTGCTTGTTGAAGCTACTGAGGAAATGACTCAGACAGCATTAGATAACACTGAAGATTTTTTAACCATTCTAAACGCTAACCGATGAAAAAAGAACTATTTAATGTAGTAGCAAGTTTTGCTGTGGTCGTGGGTACCATGGTAGCAATGTATCACACTTTAATCTTTATGATATGCAAGTAACAATAGGAATTGAAGTAGCTTATTTTGACTTTGATGATGTGCATGGCAATTGTGAGTTCAAAATAACTAACATAACAGATGAAAGCTATGAGGTGGAGATTAGCAACGTGTTAGCTACTCAGGTGATTGGTGAGGTGGAGCTTGACTACATCCTAACTGATACCGAACTTGACCAACTCAAGGAAGAGATCATGTGGTGCATCCAGGATACCAACCTTGTAAGAGATATGCAGGAGTTTGACAATGACTTTGATGAGGATGAGTGGAGGTATGATGCATAGAGATATATCCGAGATGGCTAGATGGTGGACCAAGCAGTCATTTGCAGGAGATAAAGGGGGATCCTTTAATACCTCCCTATATTTAGAATACTTAAAATGCAAAAACACATGTACAGATTACTATACTTCTATGAAAGACGGCTCGCAGAGAGCTATGAATTCCCTACCAAAGCACTCTGCCATTGGAAACTCCAACAGTTCAGGGCAGCAGGAACTCATATTTACGGACACTTTGTAATTGAGAAAGTATGCGACAAGATAAGATACTAGAAATACTATACCCATACATCCCTGCTAAGGTGTTAGGTGAGTATCTAGGGTTGACTGCATCCCAAGTGTACAATAGAACGTACAACAGAGGTATAAAGAAAGACCCTAAGACAAAGAAAGCAATTAACCGGGCCCTAATGTTAAACGCAGGTAAGCATACCAGGTTTTATAAAGGTCATGTGCCATTCAACAAAGGCATGAAATGTCCTAACCTATTGCTAACCAACGCAGCTGCTACCATGTTTAAGAAAGGCAATAAGCCATTCAATACTAGGGAGGCCAATGCAACTAGCATCCGTAAAGATACAGCAGGTAGATTTTATCACTACACAAAATTAGCAGATAGCAAATGGGCCTTAACACACAGATTGACATGGGAGCAAGCTAATGGCCCCATCCCTCCTAAGCACATAGTGAGGTTCATTGATGGTAACACCATGAACTTAGAACTGAGCAACCTGGAGTGCATCCCAATGATACAAAACATGACTAGGAATACCATCCAACGGTTCCCAATGGAGCTGCAGCAGGTCATGAAATTAAAAAGTAAACTTAATAAACAAATAAACAATGGCAAGAAACGGAATGAACGATCTTAGAGATCACCTCTTTGCAGCTCTAGAGAGATTAAATGATGATGAGCTAACACCTGAACAACTATCTACGGAAGTAGAAAAGGCTCAGGCAATTTCTAACCTATCTAACTCAGTGATAAACAGTGCCAAGGCTGAGGTTGACTTCATGAAAGCTACCGGCATGATAGCTACTACAAGCAACCTGTTCAAGGGAGTTAATGACCCTAAAAGATTAGACTAATGAAATACGTGAAATACTACAGAATGTGGCTTGAGGATGAAGTAGAGCCAGAGGGTGGCACATGGTGCTACATGGGAATGGATGAGAAAGGATATTTAAGACAGCTCAACTTTGCTTATCAAGAGAATGAGGAACCTGAAACCCTAGAGCAGTATCTGCAATGGGGTTATAAAATTCAAGAGATATGAGTGAGGAATTATTTGAACTAAGCAAAGTAATTAACCAGGATATAGTGGATATCATTAGGGCATATCAGCTAGATACTCCTAGCAGAAAGCAAGAAATAGTTAGCAAGAGGTACTACCTGTACAACTATATGCATGAGAACCGGCACATGACCACTACAATGATTGGTCAGTATTTTAACCGCGATCATAGTACGGTGGTGCATGGAATACAGGAGCATAAGTATTGGTACAATAGAAAAGACCAAAACTACCTCAAGATGATATACCCCATTCCAGAACTCATCAGGCCAAAACGAGCAGACATTAATATCTTTGATGTCGATGTTATGCCGATAGATGACGAAGAAACTAGGGTCACAATCACAGGTAATTTCCCTACTAAATTGTTAAAAAGTTTTCAAGAGAGAATGACTAAGAACGAACTTAGTACTACATTTGAGCTATCATAATTTTTTAAGGGTTAATACTAGAGAGGGGGTCAAGGCTCCCTCTTTTTTATGACGATTGGACGATAGGACAGTTCTCTTATATAGGGTCTCTATAAAATACACCACTAAAAAAGTTTGTACTTTGGAAAATTTATCGTCTTATCGTCCATAAATCGCTGTAAGTCAATACAGCATTAGCTTATAGAGTGGACGATGATTTTATTTTATCGTCTTTAATTGGAATTTATTGTCTTTAATTTATATTTGTAACCATGTATAACCCAAAAATATCAGTTTTCAGGAGCTTGTTTAACTCCAAAGAAACACCTTTCACACTTGAGGCAATAGAAGTGTACAACAGAATTAAGCAAGGTAACCCCGAGCTGATTAGTAAGATTAAAAAACTGCGTGCTGGAGACAGTGAAAGCAAGATGCAACTCATGGCCATCATGTTTAATGGGACATTTTCTGAACGCAAGGATGATGGACTCATCCAACACTCAGGATTGTGTGTCCTAGACTTTGATAAGTATCCGGATGCTAAGACCTTGAAAGCAGAACGGAACAGGCTCAAGGAATGCCCCTATGTTTACATGATGTTCACTTCACCATCAGGAAATGGACTCAAGGTAGTTATCCGTACACCTGAAAGTAACAAGTTTGAACACAAACGGAGGTTTGAGGCATACAAGGAATACATCAATAGTGATTATTTTGACGTAGCTAACAGCAATGTGAGCAGGGTATGCTTTGAAAGCTATGACCCTGATGCCTACCTCAATGAGTTCTGTGATGTGTTTCAAGGTATCACCGAGGATAAGGGCTACCACAAGGCAGAAAAGATAGCAGTACTCCCCATTGCTAATGAGGATAGAATAATAGAGCTCATCATGAAGTTTAATCATGGTAAATTTGGACAAGGCAGTAGGAATAATTGGATATTCAAGGTAGCCTGCTGTATGTGTGAGTATGGGGTAGATCAGTATGCTGCTAAGAATTACCTCCTGCAATATGCACAGGAGGACTTTACAGCAGGTGAAATCAATAACACTGTGGCCAATGCCTACAAAAGTAGCAACTTCAACACCAGGTACTTTGAGGATGCAAACACCGTTAACAAGGTCAAGCTAAAATTAAAAGAGGGGCTCAAGGATGAGGACATCCAAAAACAGCTAGGTGTTAGCAGTGACATCATTGAGTCAGTAAAAGAGGAGGTGCAGAACTCAGATGATGTGTTTTGGCAGGCAGATGGTAAGAAAATTACTATCGTACCACATGACTATGCTAAATTTCTGCAAAAACATGGCTTTGCTAAGTACTATCCGGAACGGAGTAACAAGCCTACCTATGTGTATATTGAAGAGAATAAGGTATCTGAGAGCTCAGTGGAGCTAATCAAGGACTTTGTACTCAAGTACTGCCTAGCTAAGGGTGAACTTGACGTGTACAATCACTGTGCTAAGTCAGCAAATTTGTTTACTGAAAGTCACCTGAACATGCTAGAGTCCATTGACATGCGTATCCTGCAGGATAGCCGGTATGTTAGTTACATCCCATTTCTTAACGGAGTGGCAAAGGTATCAAAGGACAAAGTGGAGCTCATGAGCTACATTGATATTGATGGGTACATTTGGAGGGAGCAAATCATTAAAAGAAATTATACCCAAATCGCGATACATGATAATAATTTTCAAGATTTTGTACATAAAGTTTCAGCCCAGGATGAGCAACGTATCAAAGCAATGGAGTCAACCCTTGGCTACCTCATCCACACATTCAAAGATAAGACTGACCAAAAGGCAATAATCTTTAATGACCAGGAGATTGATGATAACCCCAATGGAGGTAGTGGTAAGAGCTTGATGTTGACAGCCATCGGCAATATCCGTAAAATAATCAAGATAGATGGTAAGGCCTACAACCCAAGCAAGAATGATTTTGTCTACCAACGGGTAAACATAGATACTCAGGTGTTAGCATTTGATGATGTGAAAAAACACTTTGACTTTGAGCAGTTATTCTCCCTGATCACTGAGGGCATACCGGTCAACAGAAAGAATAAGGATGAGATCTATATCCCCTTTGAACGTTCACCAAAGATAGTTATCACTACCAACTATGTTATCAGTGGTGCAGGTACCTCACATGACCGTAGGAGGCATGAGATAGAGTTCTTTCAGTACTTCAACTCACAGCGTAATCCACAGGATGAGTATGGTAAGCTATTATTTGATGAGTGGAGTACAGATGAATGGGCTCACTTTGATAACTACATGCTATCTAACCTGCAGATGTACCTCCAAAATGGATTGGTGAGAAGTGTATCCATTAATGCCAATGCTAAGCGTTTCATCCAAAACACATGCAAGGAGTTCTATGACTATGTCATGGATGGGAATATCTCATTGGATGTACGACACTACAATAAAAGCAGCATTGAGTCATTCCAAGCAGATACCAATGGGTTCAAAGATATTGACAGCAGGAAGTACCTAAAATGGGTGCAAGCCTATGCAACTTATAAAGGATATAAATTCACTAAAAACAAAGACCAACATGGCAGATATTTTGAAATTACTCTTGTTAGTTAGTATACTAACAGGGTGCAAGAGCTCACAGCAATGTGATGCATACGGATACATAAAGTTAAATCAATACGACTACATTCAGGTAGTAGGTTACACTGATACTGTACCTACCTTTGGTGAGACATGGATGCAATTACCCAAGGGTGAATACCAGGTCAAAGCATGGAAAGATAAACAGGAGTATGTATTAAATGTGAAGCTATGAGTGAGTTAAAAATTCAATATGCCTACAAAGATGATAAGCTATACAATGTAAATGATCCTGAAATAAAAACAGGAGATAAATGTTATTGGGTAGATTGTGGTAAAAAATATGAAGTTTATCCTGCTAAAGGTGAAAAACAAAGAGCACATTTTAGATGTATGCCAGGTGTAGTCATTGATGCAAATAG
>Ga0315904_10013382_pt1 | contig 10274 bp, 15 predicted proteins | sample LakEriMetagenome_6_FD_203529 | JGI IMG/M metagenome (GOLD analysis project Ga0315904, IMG submission 203529) | Freshwater fungal communities from buoy surface, Lake Erie, Ohio, United States - Buoy 12 MA120 | ecosystem: Environmental > Aquatic > Freshwater > Lake | place: USA: Lake Erie, Ohio...
AACATTGCGAAAGGAAAAATGTCTGCAGCGTATTGGGCAGATAAGGTGAAATGGTGAAAGGTAAAGCATTTTGGGACAAGAAGAATCCAAAGGGTACATCTACAAAACTGACTCCTGCACAGAAGGCTGCTGCCAAGGCTCGTGCAAAGGCTGCGGGACGGAAATATCCCAACCTTGTGGACAACGCTGCTGTAGCACGAATGAGTAAGAAGAAGGGCAAGTAATGGCAACAGGAATAGCAGGAAGCACGCTAACAAGCGAAATGAACCGTCTTGCCAATGGTGGCACATATCCCGCTATAACAGCCTACAAAGCCCTTGTAGGGGCTGCTAACACCTGGGCTGGCACCAATGGCTTGGCTCTACTGGGTGCCCTTAATTACAAGGCAAGCAGCACAAGACAACCAAATAACTACAAAGGTTTAAACGCTGTGTGTAATGAGATTGCTGGAACCTCTGGGTTATCAGCCGTGGATGCCTTAAGGAGTATAAATATATGAGTACATTTACTCAATTAGCGGACCGTGTTGAGTCTGTACTTCATGCCTATACAGAAAATACAGAGCCAACCACATGGCTTACGAGCAACGCTACTACTACAGCAACCACTTTATCTGTTCATGATGCATCAGTTATTGGTCGTGGCTACATACAAATTGACGATGAAATTTTATTTGTTCACACAACTGACAATGTGGCAAACACATTAACGCTTTCTCCTTGGGGCAGGGGACAACGCGGTACTACTATTGCTAATCACACTTCAAGTTCCAAAGTAACAGTAAGCCCATTGTTTCCACGGCAAGAAATTAAAAATGCAATTAATGACACCATTAATGCAATGTATCCTATGGTCTTTGCTCTTGGCTCTTATGACTTTGATTACATAGCATCACAGTACTCATACTCAATACCTTCTGCTGTAGAAAATGTTTTAAGTGTTACTTACTCAATAGTTGGTCCATCTAAAGAGTGGTTCCCTGCTCGTGGCTGGCAACTGGACCGCACTGCAGATACTGATGCATTTAGCAATGGCAAGAGTCTTTCAATATATTCTGAGATTACACCTGGGCAGACAGTTCATGTTTCTTACTCTAAACGCCCAACATTATTAACAAATGACAATGATGAGTATTCAACAGTATCAGGTATGCCATCATATTCAGAAGATGTAGTTATCTATGGCGCAGCATTTCGTATGGTTTCTTTCTTAGACCCATCACGCCTTGGCTCTCAATCTGCAGCAGCCGATATTTTAGATGGCGTAAGACCTACAGGTTCTGGACAAAATGCATCCAGATTCCTATACAACATTTATCAACAGCGTTTAAACGAAGTGGCTGACAACCAACGCCGTCAGCATCCAATTCGTTCCCACTATCAGAGATAAGGTAAACAATGGCAGCAGGCGACCCAGGTACCCCCAAGCGTAACTACTCCTCAACCGCAGTAGAAACTTCGCTTCAATCATCTATACCAGCACAATCACAAGGTGCATCAAACACATCCTTTATTGTCGCATCAGTTAGCGGTTTCCCATCAGTTCCATTTACATTGGTTATTGACCCAGATACTTCTAAAGAAGAAGTCTTAACAGTTACTGCTGCAAGCAGCACAACACTTACTGTTACTCGTGGTGAAGATAGCACTCAGGCTGTAGCCCACTCTGCTGGTGCTGTCGTAAGACATGGTGTTTCAGGTAGAGATTTCCGTGAAGAGCAAACACATATTGCTGCTCGTGGTTATGATATAGACCAAGCAATCCTTGACCTTGCTAATCAAACACATGTTCATGGTTTGGCTGCAGGTGATGGTAGTGTAGTAGGTACAGCCAAATCACAAACCCTTACCAACAAAACTCTTACAAGTCCTACTATAACTGGAACTGGAAGTATTGCTGGTACATTTACTGGTAACTTAACTGGTAATGTGACTGGTAATGTTAGCGGAAGTGCATCTAGTGCTGCATCATTAACCACGGCTCGTGACTTTCAATTAGTAGGAGATGTTGAAGCAGCAGCAGTATCTTTTAATGGAACAAGCAATGTTACTTTAACTACCTCTATTGCTGCAGGTTCTATTGTAAACGCAGATGTTAACGCTTCTGCTGCTATTGACAAGACCAAGATTTCAGGAACTGCAGTAACGCTTGCAGATTCTGGAACAGTTACATCAACAATGATTGCCAATGATACCATTGTTAACGCAGATATAAATTCATCAGCAGCCATTGCTAAAAGTAAATTAGATTTAGGCGGACAGATTACTTCTGCTGATATTGCAGATGGTGCTATTGTTAATACAGATATTGCTTCAACTGCTGCTATTGCAATCAGTAAGTTGGCAGTTGACCCGCTAGATAGAGCAAACCATACTGGCACTCAGACAGCAGCAACAATCTCTGACTTTGATACACAGGTTAGAACTAGCCGTCTTGACCAAATGGCAGCACCTACTGGCTCTCTATCTATTAATAGCCAAAAGTTAACCAATGTTGCTGACCCAACAAGCAATCAAGATGCAGTTACTCTTAAGTACTTTACAGACCAAAAGGGTGCAAACAATGGTATTGCATCTCTTGATTCAGGTGGTAAGGTTCCATCATCTCAGTTACCAGCAATCGCTATTGCTGAGGTTTATGTAGTTGCATCACAAGCAGCAATGCTTGCATTGCCTTCAGATGTAGGTGAAATTGCAATCCGTACAGATGTTAACAAATCATTTATCTTGGCTGCATCACCAGCATCTACATTAGCAAACTGGAAAGAACTTTTAACCCCACCAGATGCAGTCCAATCCGTAGACGGATTAACTGGAGCAGTAGATTTAACTGGTATTTATCTTGCTAAAACTGGCGGTACATTAACTGGTGCTCTCACCCTACATGCTGACCCAAGTACAAACCTTGGTGCTGCTACTAAACAATATGTAGATGCCGTTGCTGGTAGCGCTACTGCAGCAGCAAGTAGTGCCACGGCTGCAGCCTCAAGTGCAACAGCAGCAGCAAATAGTTATGACTCATTTGATGACAGATACTTAGGTTCCAAGTCAACACCACCTACTGTAGACAATGACGGTAACCCATTAATAACTGGTGCCCTATATTGGAACTCAGTTGATGCTGCAATGTATGCTTGGACTGGTTCAGCCTGGGGTAGTATTTCATCTACTGCTGCTATTTTCCGTTACCGATACACGGCTACTGGCGGAGAAACTTCTGAGTCAGGTCCAGATGATAACGGTAATACACTTTCTTATCTTGCTGGCAAAGAACAAGTTTATCTAAATGGCGTATTGTTAGTTAGAGATACTGATTATACTGCTTCTAATGGAACAAGTATTACATCACTTGCTGCTTTAACAGCAGGGGATGTGTTAGAAATTATTACATTTACCGCATTTGATTTGGCTACAGCAATTCAACTTAGCAACTTTGATGCTAAGGGAGATATTTTAGTAGCCAGTGGTAGCGATGCCGTTGGCAGACTAGCAGTAGGCACAAATGGATATTTCCTCAAGGCTAACTCAGGGGCAGCCCTTGGTGTTGAGTGGGCAGTAGTTGATGCACTACCAAGCCAAACAGGAAACACTGGCAAATACTTAACAACTGATGGCTCCACAGCATCGTGGGGAACTCTTAATGCAATTAGTACCGCAAAAGTGTACTTTATGAAAGGATAACAAATGGCAAGTGGATTCTTGGGAAAGTCTAATCCTGCTGCTGCAACTTGGACAAACATCTATACGGTGCCAACTAGTAAAGTAGCAAGCATTACAATCAACGCAGTAAATCAAGCAGGAGTTGCTACTAATGTTGATTTTGTAATTTCAACATCATCAACATCTGGAGGAATTGTAGCATCGGAATATATTGAATTTGCAGCACCATTAAACTCAGTTGGGTCTGTATTAGAAAGAACTGGACTTGTTACAGATGCTACTAATGGAAAGTATGTATGGGTTCGTGCATCATCAGCAAATATTTCATTTCAAGTATACGGATATGAGGAGTAATAATGGCTCGTAATTCAATTCAAACAAATACACCTAATCAAAATACATATTTATCTGTATTTGGCTCTGGCAATGTTAAGGTATTCCAATCAGATGGAACCTTTACCGTTCCTACTGGAGTTGGTGCATTGCGAGTAAGCGTTTGGGGAGCAGGTGGCTCTGGCGGTATGAATAACCAAAGTTATTGTCAGGGTGGCGCAGGTGGAGGATATGCTCAAAAAATTATCACTACCCCAGCAGCATCCTACGCAGTTACCATTGGCGCAGGTGGAGCAAGAAGGACATCATCTGGTACAGGTAATGCTGGCGGAACAACCAGTTTTGGTTCAGCAGTTTCAGCAACTGGTGGTGCTGGTGGAGTGCAGTCAACTTCTGCAATTACAACCGCAAATACTGGTGGAGTGGGTAGCGGTGGAGATGTAAATTACACTGGTGGTCACGGCGGAACGATTGCATATACTGGCTCTGGTGGACACGGTATGGGTGGTGGTTCTGCTGCAGGTCCATGGGGTAATGGAGTTAATAATTTAAGTCTAACTACCGATACCTTACAAAACTTTGCTTCTGGTGGTGCAGGTATTGGTGGACAACCTGGAAATCCAAATCCAACTGGCGCAAGTTCTACTATAGCAACAGGCGGTGGTGGTTCTGGTGGGAATGGATACAACCCTACTGCTAGCCAGCGTGGCACTGCGGGTGGACCCAATATTATGGGTGTACTTGCATATCCTTCTGGAACTTCATTAGAAGCCCAACCAGTTGGCGGAAATACTACTGGACAGTTTGGAGTTAATCCATTTACCGCACCAACTACTTTGTTCCCTAAATTTGTAGGGGAAATTGTTTTTGGTGGTGGCGGTGCTGGAGTTGTTACTACTGGAACTTTTATTGTGGCTGGTGGCGATGGTGCTCCAGGTGGCGGTGGCGGTGCTGCTTGCAATAATGGTGGTAGCACTTATGCACTTGGCGGTGCTGGTGGTGCTTTTGGTGGTGGTGGAGGAATATTTTCTGGCTCATCACTTAATACAAATGTTGCTGGTCCTGGCGGAATTGGAGCAGGTGGAGGCGGTGCCTCTTGTGCTATTGGAACTGCTGGAAGAAGCGGCGCTGGTGGTAATGGTCTAGTAGTGGTGGAGTGGTAATATGAAATACGCAAGAATAGTAGACAACAAAGTATGGGAAGTATTTACCCCACCAGTTGGCGTAGATATTTCTGAGTGTTTTACTGCTGAATTAGTTGCTCAATTTATTGAGTGTCCATCAGATGTAGAACAAAACTATACATACGATGGTACGAATTTCTCAGCACCAGTCGTAGAAGAATAATAATCTCCCTGGGCAAGGATTAAAACTGCCCATTAACTTTAAGGAGTAATATGAGCAGAGCAAGAGATAATGCAAATAACTGGGCAGCAGACATTACAGGTGTAACTGCTGGTACTGGCATCACAGGTGGCGGTACTTCTGGAACTGTAACAGTATCTTTATCAGACGACACACCCATTACTCAGGTAATGGATTCACAATAAACGAAAGGAAACAGTAAATAATGGCTGTAGTATCTAAAGTCCTTGCTCGTACAGCAGCAGCGACAACAAGCACAACCCTATATACAACTCCATCTGGAACTACTGCGGTAGTTACAAATGTTGCTATTTGCAATCCAACTGCATCAGCAGTGACTGCATCACTATTACTTAACGATATAGATATTCTTGGCTCAGTATCAGTAGCAGCAAATTCAACTACTTTTATTGATATGAAACAAGTATTACCTACTACTCAAACAATTAAAGGAAGCGCATCATCAACATCAGTTGACTTTCACATTAGCGGAGTGGAGATAGCGTAATGGGTTTAACTCAGGTTCCAGCAGTTTCTGGAGCAACAAGACAAGTACAGTTATTCACTTCTTCTGGAACTTTTACTGTTCCATCAACTACAAAATACTTTGATGTAATTGTTATTGGTGGAGGCGCTGGTGGTCTAGGTGGTTTTAGAAATGGTGTTGGTTCTGCAGGTGGCGGTGGCGGTGGTGCCATTACCTGTCTTTACAATTTAGATTTAACTGGAGTTTCTTCCGTGTCAGTAACGGTTGGTTCAGGTGGTGGTGGTGGAACTGGCAACTCTGGAACTTCTGCACGCGGAGCATCAAGTGGTGGAGGTTTTTCCGCTTTCGGAAATTATGCTTATTCACAGGGTGGTTTTGGTGGAACATCAGGTGCAAGCGGCGTACCACACTATAAGGGAACATCAGGTGCCCCTACTGGTGGGTCAGATAATACCGTAGCAAATTGGTCTGCATCTGTTGGATATATAAGACAACCAGGTGGTGGAAATAATAATATTGCAAGTATTGAAAGTGCGTATGCAAATGATGATGGTATTGCTTGGTCTTTAGGTTTTAACTCAGTATCGGGTGGTAGAGGCAACGGTACCGCAGTAGGTGGTTATCCAGGAGGCGTATCATATACATCAGGTTCAAATAAACAATATACTCCAGTTCCAATTCCTTATTTAAGAAATTCTTATGTTTCTGCTGGAAGCGCTGGAGGTTCTGCAAGTACAGGTACTTTAGGTGGCGCTGGAGGAGTCGCTGGTTTTGCTGGTGGCGGTGGAGGTATGGGTGTTAACCCTGGCGATGCTGGTTCTCCAGGCGGTCCAGGCGCTGGTGGCGGTGGTGGTAAACCAACAAGCGGTGGTGGCACTGGTGGTAATGGTGGTGCTGCTTCTGCTAATAGTGGTGCTGGTGGTGGTGCTGGTGGAGATAGTGGTTCTGGTTCTGTGGGCACTGGTGGTAACGGTGGTGCTGGTGGTTCAGGAATTGTTATTGTTAGTTGGATAGGATAATTATGACAATAAATCATTTACAAGAACACGAACACGCATTTCTTAATGCAAATAATATAGTTGAAAATATTGCTGTGTTTGCACCCAATGGACACAATGATGAAGAAATTCAAAAGTTTGCTGAAGGTGCTGGTTTTGCTAAAGCAATATGTTGTTGCGTATTTGGTAAACCATATATTGGCGACACTTGGGATGAAACAAACAAAGTATGGATTGAAACAGCAAGCCGATTTGGTGCGCCCGAGGAGTTAATAGAGGAATAATATCCTCTGTTTCCTAAATAAAACTACACCTGAGCATGTGTTTAAACTGCTCATAATATTTATATTAACTAAGGAGAAACATGGCAGACAGTAGAGCACCAGATATATCCGAACGCGTATATGTTGATTTATCAGGTCGCATCTCCGCATACTATGACCCAACCACATACAAGTATGATGTTGCTGTTGGTGGTATGCCTTTCATTTATGCTATTACAGACAACACTCCATACCGTAGACAGACTGCTGAGTTTCGTACAGCCCGTGTTGACCAACTCCGCGACCCAGGTGAGCAATCACTATCAGGTTCAGGATATTGGATTAGAAGCCAATCATCATTTCATTTAGGTGCAGGTAGCCCATTTCAAGAGCCAATCGTAGGTAGCCTTGATGAGGCACGCTTTCGCTTTGATACTTCAGTAGGTATAAATCCATGGACTCCAGGGCAAATATCCTTACACCGTAGAACTACATTACAAGAAGCAGTTACTGGCGATAGCCGTGTGTTCAACACAATTATTAGTGATGTTGAATATCTTATCTTAGTTAAGTATGCATCTACTGAAACAGCCCGTGTTGTAAGAATTAGAGTAAGCGATGGTGCAGAAACTACCATTGTAAACAACACCTCTCTTACTGAAAACATTATTGCAGTAACTATGGGTGGTAATGATTTAATGATGGTTACCCCAACCAAGGTGTGGCGTTATTCATTTGATGAGGGAACTCCTGCCCTACACCAAGACTATGCAATTAACTCAGCCAATGCTCAAACAGGAACTATTGGTTATGTTAAGAACCGTTTTATTCTTGGCTATCATGATGTGAACAAGAGCACATTTGTCTATGAAATAAATAGAAACACTGGCTCATCAATTAACCTGAGCACACTTACTCCAGTTAATGGAAGTAGCACAATGCCTACAGCCTATACCTTTAGGTCTATTGCCGAGGCTGGTGCTGCCATATATGTAGGTGGATTCTCAGGCGAGCAGGGCAATGTATACAAGATTACAGTAGCCGATGATGGAACTTTAAATACTTTAACTAGCGTAATTACATTACCTGGTGGAGAAAAGATTACTGGTTTACTTGGCTACCTTGGAACTTATATTATCTTGGGCACAAGCCAAGGATTAAGAATTGCAATAGCCAGTGAAAATGGCGACCTATCCTACGGTCCACTTATATTTACAACATCATTAGGTGTATTTAAAATGAGTGCATTTAGTAAGTATGTTTATGCAGGAGTTGACTCAGGTGTTGGTGGTAACTCTGGTATCTACCGTGTAGATTTATCACAACCATTAACTGGCGGTGCCTATGCCTATGCTACAGATGTATATGCAGAGGGTGCTACAGGTAAAGTTGAGGGTGTCGCTAACCTAAGTGATGGGCGTGTAGCCTTTTGTGTTGGTGGAGATGGTTTATTTATTGAACATCCTACTGAACTATTAGAGTTAGGCGAGTTAACCACGGGTATTATCCGCTATGAAACCCTTGAGAATAAAGCATGGAAACGAATTAAGGTTCGTACAGAAGCAACACTGCAGGGTGGTATTGATATTTTCCGTATCGTAAATGGACAAGCAACATTTTTTAGAACAATACAAGAGGGTAGTTCAACAGATTATGACTACGATTTATCCTCGGCTTTTAACGATGTTAATGTTGAAGCACAATTTAAGTTCAGACTTACACGCAATTTAACTACTGCTACAACAGGTGCAATTATGTCTGGTTATTCTGTTAAGGCTTTGCCTACTCCTACTCGTGCTCGTCTTATTCAGTTTCCTCTTTTTTGTTTTGACTCTGAGCGTGACCGTCTTAAGAACATTATGGGCTATCAGGGATATGCACTCAATAGACTTCAAGCACTCGAACAGATGGAAGCACAAGGAGAAACTGTAATCATCCAAGATTTCACGGCTGCTGGTGAACCTATTGAGGCTGTGATAGAGCAAGTATCATTTACAAGAACAACACCACCAAACGGTAACTTCACTGGTTGGGGTGGAATAATCCAAATAACCGCAAGAACCGTTGTCTAGTATACAAGGAGTATGAAGTGACCCCTGCTGATTGGGCTGCATTAGCCGTATCCGTAACCACCCTAGTTGGAGCAAGTGCTATGGGTGTAAAACATTTAACAAAGCATTATCTATCGGAACTTAAACCCAATGGTGGCAGCAGTTTAAAAGATACCGTCAATGCGCTAGAACTAAAAGTGGAATTACTAACAGACTTAGTTAAAGAGGCTTTAAGAAAGTAGATATGAGTAAACCAAAGATTGCCAAGGTCGCAAGTCCTGCAGCAATATCTGTGTTAAGACAGGCTACTGCTCTATCCCCATTACGAAAAAAAGCATCTGATGGGCTACTGCCTTCGGCTGCTCACATCAAAGCCAGCCCTAATTCCGACCATAACACAGGTCTTGCAGTAGACTTAACGCATGACCCAAAGCACGGTATTGATTGCAAAGAGTTATTTCAGAAGTTCAAAGATGACGACAGAGTTGATTACCTCATCTTCTGTGGAAAGATTTGGTCAAGGGAAAAATCCAAGCAAGGTGACAGAAAATATACGGGTAGCAATCCGCATAACAAGCACTTGCATATCTCCATTAGACCAGAGTTCGCAAAAGATACCAGCCCTTGGTTCTGGTGGAAGAATCAACCAAGCCTAACCAAACAAATAATTGCTGAAACTATAAGCAGTAATCCAAAAAAAAAGCCAGCAATTTAAACGAAAGGCAAAACATGAAAGACCTAATCGCTAAACTAAAAAGCAAAAAGACTAAGGCTGCAGTTAAGTCTTACCTTCGTGCTGTACTAGCATCAGCAATCACAATGGGATTAGCCCTTGCTGCTGACCTTGCTCCTGAGCAAGCAATTCTAATCGGCGCACTTGCAGCACCACTTGCTAAGTGGGCAGACAAGACCGAAAAAGAATATGGTTTAGGTTCTAAATAACTTAAGACTGTTTAAACAAAAGACCCCCGCCGTCAAGAGAAATCTTGATTAGCGGGGGCTTTTTTGCATGTTCCGTGCTTCACCTATTTTCCCTTATAGGTACCCCACAATACATTTCCCCAAATGTAAAGCGGTTAATTAACTATAACATGTATCTGCTGGAGTAGGTGCTGTTA
>Ga0315904_10013383_pt1 | contig 10274 bp, 11 predicted proteins | sample LakEriMetagenome_6_FD_203529 | JGI IMG/M metagenome (GOLD analysis project Ga0315904, IMG submission 203529) | Freshwater fungal communities from buoy surface, Lake Erie, Ohio, United States - Buoy 12 MA120 | ecosystem: Environmental > Aquatic > Freshwater > Lake | place: USA: Lake Erie, Ohio...
GCCGCTGTTGATGGTGCGCTCTCCCATGCTGCATGAGGTGGAGCGGGTGGTGGCCCATGCGGCGATCAGCTGCAACAGCGAAGCCGTGGTGCTGCGCGCCCTCGCCGCCGCCGCCCAGGCCCAGGGCCTGCGCCATGGTGTGCTGCTGATGGTGGAACTCGGCGACCTGCGGGAGGGGATCCTGCCCGCCGATCTCGAGGCGATCGTGCAGCTCACCCTCGCCCTGCCCAACCTCCAGCTTCTCGGCCTCGCCGCCAATCTCGGCTGCCAGCACGGCGTGGCCCCCGATGCCTCCAACATGGCGGAGCTCTCGGCCCTCACCAGCGCCCAGGAAGCCCGCTTCGGCATCCGCCTGCCCTGGTGCTCGGGCGGCAACTCCGCCAATCTGCCCTGGTTGGCCGCCGGCGGCGCAGCGGGGCGCATCAATCACCTCCGCCTCGGCGAGGCCCTCTTGCTCGGCCGTGAACCCCTCAGCCGCAGCGCGATCCCCGGGCTCTACACCGACGCCATCACCCTGGTGGCGGAGGTGATCGAAAGCAAGCGCAAGCCGATGCGGCCCTGGGGCACCCGCCTGCGCAGCAGCTTCGACCACCGCCCCGCCGCGCCATCAGCTGAGGCAGAACGCCGCAGCGAAGCGGAGCCCCACCTGGCGATGCGCACGATCCTCGCCCTCGGCGAACAGGATGCCGATCCCGCCAGCCTCAGCGCCGCCGGCCTCTCGATCGAGGGGGCCTCCAGTGATCACCTGATCGTGAGTGGGGCGAATCCCGCCCTGGCGGTGGGCGATGAACAGCGCTTCCAGATCGGCTACAGCAGCCTGCTGCGCGCCATGACCTCGCCGTTTGTGGCGCGGTGCTTTGTCTGAAACCTGGCAAAGAACAGAGCATGAAGTAATCACACACTGCGCAGAGATGGATCTCGTCCGCGGAGATGGTCTTGACGCTCATTTGGTATCCCATGCTGCAGCACTCAGGTTTTGCGCCGCCCAAGGTCTGCGGTGCGCATGGTCTAGCGCCATGCAGGCAGGATCTGGCACCGCGCCCAACACGATCAGCTGGGGCTTCCCTATAGCAGTGAGCGCATTCGGATCAGGGGAACCCACAGGAGCTGGCCGTTCGGGTTCAGCAATGCCGGGGCCTGGCCATGGAGCCATGGTGCAGGCCAGCCCTCAGATCCCCCAGATCTCCGCCAGATCGAGGCTTAGGCCCGGAAACTCCTGGCCCGCCTCCAGCCGTTGGGCACCAGCGGGACGCCGGGCTGGGGTGGGCTGGCCAGCTCCACCACCCGAACTGTTGAACACCCTCCAGCCCGACCTCTGGTCCGCCCAGTGGAGAAGGCGCATGGTGAGGCGGGAGTTGCGGCCACTGGTCTCCCCACCGGTGGGCGTCATGACGATCAAGCGGCCGATGGCATCGAGTTCAAGCACCGCCTCCGGATTGGCCTGGCACATCCGCTCGAACTGCTCCGGTGTCAGCCGCAGATCCGGGGGGAGCAGGAGCGGCGGGGGCTCCAGCTCCTGCGCCTTCGCCGCGGATAAGGGCGCCAGGGTCCTGAACTGGGACAAGCCTGTGGGCTGAAGTTAGCGCGGCTGCCTGGAGTGAAGGCGATCCCGCAGGTCGGCGAGGGGCTGCTGTGCCTCCTGCCCTGGCTCTGTTGGCGGCTGGGTGCGCTGGCGGTGCAGATCGGGGGCGATGGCGGCGGCCATGGCCGCTTCATCCAGCCAGCCGCCGAGGAAGCGGTTGAGACGGGCGGCCGTGCCGCTGGGGTCGGCGATGGCCTGGTGGTAAGGGATGGAGAGCACCTGCACCGCCTCGCCTCGGGCTTGCAGCAAGGCCTGGAGCCGCTCAACCTCTTGCAGGTACGCGGCAGCCAGCTGGCGCTGGTTGCGGGCCGTGGAGCTCTGGCCGTTGCGTTCCAGCATGGCCGCCTGGGAAGCGAGCACCTCGCGCAGGTCGCGCTCCAGGAAGACGATCCGGTAGGGACGATCGGCGGGCAGGTGAAGCAGCAGGGGGGCCACGATTTTTACTGCTTTGCCCCGGGTTTTTTCGATCCAGTGCACCGCCGGGGCGCGACCGAGGCTCTTGACAGGCTCGTATTCCTGATAGCCGCGCGGATTGCTGGCATCGGCGACGCGCTGGCCATCACTGAGCAGGGCATGGCCGCCGGCGGCGAGCATCTGCATCACCATCGAGGTGCCGGAGCGGGGCAGGCCCGACACCACCACCGCCACGTCGGGATCGGCGGGGAGGCTGTCGGGGCCGGCGAGGGCCTCAAGGCTGACGCGTTGATCGAACAGGGCCTCCAGATCGCGATCCAGGTCGGTGTGTTCGGGCAGGGGCTCACCACGGCGATAGGCGCGCAGGCGATCGATGGAGGCGCGGGCGAGCAGCCGATGCTCGCGGGCTTCCTCCAGCTGCCCCTGACCTCGGCGCAGACGGGCCATCAGGCGATGGGCGGCAGGGTAAACGGAGTTCTGGGCGAGGGCCACCTCCAGGGAGCGGATGGCTTCCACGGAGCGGCCGAGGCGGGCGAGGGAGTAGGCGCAGGCGTAATGGGCCTGGGGCAGCGCGTGCACCATGCCGGCGGCGGCGATGGCCTGAGCGAGGGCCTGTTGATGCTCACCGCGGCGGCTGTGCACCCGGGCGAGGCCGAGGTGGTGGGCGGGGTTGATCGGATCGATGGCGCCGATGGCGGCGTACTCCCGCTCGGCCTGCTCCAGCTGGCCAAGGGCCAGGTGGCTTTCGGCGATCTGCTGATGCAGGCTCGGGCGGTTGTGGATCTGCACGCCACGGGCCTGCTCGAAGCAGGCGATCGCCTCCTCGTGGCGGCCGAGGCCGGCGAGCACCCGGCCGCGCAGGAAGGCCAAGGTGTGGGTGTTGACCGCCGCGCGCCGCCGCAGTCGCACCCGTTCCCTGAAGTCTTTCTCCTCCAGTTGGTGGGGCTCCAGGCCCTTCTGCCGCGCCTCGTTCTCCAGGGATTCGAGCTTGGCGATGGCCTCCTGGCTGCAGCGCTGCTTCTCGATCAGCAGACGTTCGAGGGTGGCTTCGGCATCAGCGGCGCGGCCCAGAGCCAATTGGGACTGCAGCAAATGCACCGCGAAGCGACTCTCATCCGGATCGTCGCCCCAGAGCTGCTGGAACAGGGGGATGGCTGAGCTGTGCAGCTGGCTGTCGGCCAGGTCACGGGCTAGGTTGTAGCGCAGCTCCCGCAAAGTGATGGCGGCAGCCTTTTCGGTATTTTCGTCCGGCTGATCGATGTAGCCGAGATCCACCAGTTGCTGCAGGGCGGCGTGTTGATCCACCGGATCGCATTGCATGCCGGCTGGATGCAGGCCAGCATCGCCGTCCACGGCGTCCCAGCTGGGAATGCGGGAGAGTTGCGGCGGCGCGGCGAAGGCCGTGAGCAGCGGTTTGCCGTCCATGTCATCACCAATGGGCAGCCCGTAGAGGCTGAGGATGGTGGGTGTGATGTCGAGCAGGCTGGCGCTGTGCACGATTTCGCCCTGCCGCAGGCTGGGACCGCGCATGGCCAGCATCCCGAACTGGCGATGTTCATCGGCGGGGCCGGCGGGCTCATTCGGCAGCTCGCGGGGGCGCAGGTGATCGGGATGAAAGCCGTGATCGGACACGATGATCACGGTAGTGCTCTCATCGATGAGCTGCAGGTAGGCCCCCAGCATCATGTCGTGAAACTGATAGCCGCCGTTGACGACATCTTTGTAGAGCTCGAAATCATGCTCATCCACCCACTCCAGGCGAGGCGGGTGATACTTCATGAAGCCATGGCAGAAGTGGTCGATGCCATCGAAATACACCGCCATGAAATCGGCGGGCTCCAGCTGGATGAGGGCGGTGGCGGCGGCATGAATGGTGGCGGTTTCCGCCAGGATTTTGGCAACGGAAGCCAGGCGGAAATCCTTGTGCTGATCGATCTCGGCGGCGCGGGGGATGAAGGGAAGCAGCATCTCCGGCTCCAGCTCTGCCGGATGAAGGCGCAGATCGGCCAGATGCTCGCTGAGATGCTGGGGATGGATGGTGCCGGGACGCAGCGGCCAGGGCTTGTCCAGCGGGCCCACATGCTGCTGGTAGTGGTTCGAGACCATCACGCCGCTGATCGGCTCAACGGGATGGGAGGGCCACCAGCCCACCACGTTGGAGCGCAAGCCATTCTGCTGGAGGATGTTCCAGATCGCCTTGGTGCGGCGCCCGAGGTTGGTGATCGGCCGCACGCCGCCGCTGAGCGGATCGGGTTCGCTGAAGCCATGGATGCCGTGCTTGTGGGCCCGCTTGCCGGTGGCAATGGAGGTCCACAACATCGGCGAAAGCACCGGATAGAGCGTGGAGAGATTGCCCACCACGCCTGAGGCGGCCAGTGAGGCCAGATGGGGCATTCGCCCGGCATCCATCAGCGGCGCCATAACTTTCCAATCGGCAGCATCCCAGCCGATCAGCAACACTTTGGGAGCCATCGATGAGAGCCTAAGTCAAACGGCGTGAGAGTTTAGGTATAGATATCAAAGGAAGAGATCCTTGCAGTTTTAAACAAGCTTGGACGCAGCTTGAACAGCCACTGCAAGGATCATGGCTTGATTCAAGAAGCCTGGCGGATCCGCTTGCGCAGACGGCGAGACCAGGCCGCCCCGGCAGCCAGGCCGGCAAGACCGATGGGCCCTGGAACCTGGGATGGATCAGGGACTGGGTCGGCATTGAGGGGGCCAACGGTCACAGGCGCGCCAGCGACATCGTTATAGGCCCATTTGGTGATTGTAAAATTGGCATTGAGATTGGGATTGTTAATATTGGCAACAGCGAAGCCGTAATGCAGATTTCCATTCCCCTCCTTGTCGAAGCGGAAGCCAAAATAATTATCTCCAGCTTGAAACTCTTTAAAGGCGGAGGTGAGCCCACCGGTGAGCATACCGAGGTAGGTTATTCCTCGAAGTGTTTGTCCAGGGCCCCAGACTTTGCTGGCCAATGTGGGCCCTACGACAAAATTTGAAGAAAGCTTACTGACATCCGCATTACCATATGGACTCACCATTCCTCTCCCACGAAATGTGGAGGTTGATAATATGAACCCAGTAGAGAAATTGGCTCTTAGCCTGAAGTCTGCTTCGCCATTTCCGTCAACATCCCAGTCCGCAGAGCCAAAGGAAGATGGAAGCGCAACTGGCCTATCAAGCACCTTAACCACGGCGGCACCGGCCTCACCTGGCGCCAGAGAGAGCGTGCTGAGGGATGTTGCCGTCAACGCAACATATTTTTCCCATTTTAATGGGCTAGAGGAGGTTCTGTTGGCCATCATTAAGTGAAATGGACAGCGCACAGAAAGTAGCATTCCTCAACAGATCCAAAAAAAAAGGGGGGGGGCAGTTCTTCCACCGCACACTCACGGACCCCATCCGCGGGGCCGCAACTGCCCCTTGAGACGCAGCAGAAACTCTGGCGGTCAGTCTCCCTCTGGCTCCAGCTCGGATCAAGGAATCGGCATGCGCTGGTTTTGCCGCGAATTCCGAGCCTCTGTCAGCCCTTGGTTGCGACCTGCTGGGCTGGCGAATGGCGCCTGGGCCTGCCCTTATGGGACCCCAAAGCGGTGCTTGGGCCCTGCGGTCCCCCGTCTGCACGGCGTTGCTGCACCCTTCCCACGATCACGGCATCGCCAGCGATCGGGCAGCCCCTTGACCTCGGCGACCTGCAGCGCCAGCAGCAGCGGCTGAGCACGCTGAAGTCGGGCTCAGGCCACCCAGTTCTCGACCCTTAGGCCCGGGTAGGCGGCAAAGTCACGGGGGTTGTTGGTCACCAGGGTGACGGCAAGCGCCAGGGCGTGAGCGGCGATCAGCTTGTCGAGCGCGTCACGCCGTCGGTCTCGGCTTGCCAGTCTCACCAGGCCGTAGACCCGGGCCGCCCCAGCATCAAAAGGAGCGATCGGCACCTCCTGCAGAAAACGGTCGAACGCCGAACGGTTCTGCTCCGCCTCCGCACCTGAAGCCACCACCCCGTACTCCAGCTCCGCCGCGGTGATCGCCGAGATGAGGTCCTCGCCGACCCGGCAGGCGGAGAAACGCTCCGCCACCTCTGGCGGCTGGTGCTTCATCAAATAAATGCAGATGTTGGTATCGAGCAGATAGCGGGGCCTGAGGCTCCTAGCGCTTCCCGCTCCCGCTGCTCCTGCGGCTCACGCCCCCCCGCCAGAAATGAGGGCGAGAAGGCCGCGAGGGCCTCCAGCGCTCCGGTAATGGGGCGGCCTGCCGGCCGGATGCGCAGCTCCTCTCCGCAGCGCTCAATCTCCAGCTCCAGATCGCTACGTGCGTAGGCAAGTTCGGCTGGGATGCGCACGGCCTGGGAGTTGCCGTTACGGAAAAGGCGGGTGGTCGCCATGACTGGGTGGATGTACGAATATATCTTAGGAAATGAGGAGGCTGGACGGCGGAACGGGCAATCCATGACTCCCCCAGGCGGGTCCAATGCCATCGCCCGGCAACGCCTTCAAGAGCTCAGCCACCACGGCGGCCTTCTGCCAGGGGCATGGCAGGAATGGAGCGGGGATTATCCAATCTGCTAGGGGGGCGTCGCAAGCTGGATTGACGAACGCCTGAAGATCTGAGCCGGTTTTTCCGAGCCAGGGTGATTGAGCAGGCGCAGATTCAAGATGAAGAATGACGATGACATCCGCCTTCGCCACAGGCTTGATGCGGCAACTGAGGCCTTGAGGTTCACCAGCGGTCGCCAACGCGAAGACCTCGAAGCCGATCGCCAACTGACATGGGCCCTGATCAAGGCGATCGAGATCATCGCTGAGGCTGCAGGGCAATTGAGCGAAGAGACAAAAACTGAGCTCAGCAATATACCCTGGCGAGATATCAGCGGCATCCTGGAACTGGGCTGCGAACCGGCCCACACCCCTGTGCTGGGCTGGGTGGTCCAGAGGCTCGCGTGAAGATCTACCGCTCAGCGGTCCGAGCCAGCACCCGAGGGGGATGGTGGGTGCGTGAGCAACAGTGGCGGATGCGGCTGGAGACCCAGACGGCGGATGGTCGGGTGCAGTCGGGGCATTGCCGATTGCATGAACGATCTCGCGCGCGAAGCGGCCTGGATCTCGCTCCGCGAAGCCATGAAGACCACGCCCATGGCGGCCTGCTGCCTCAGGCCAGTCAAGGGCAAGCGACGGAATGTCATGAAAGGGAGCGGGCAGCAGCCCAGTCGCTGCCTGTGCCAACTGGCATCAGTAGAGTGGCCAGATGGCAAGCACTTCGATTGCGCCTCCATCCCGCCTGCAGGGTCCGGCCGAGGTCTTGGGCCTCGAGCCGAGTTCTCCAGCAGAGCTGCTGGCTGCCATCCGCGCTGGCCTTCCCTTCGCGGCTCTTGAGGCTCTGGCCGCTCAGTTGGACCTGCCCAGCGTCGAGATCGCTGTTCTGCTCGGCATCCCGGCGCGAACCGTTGCGCGACGTCGCAAGACGGATCAGCTCACGCCTCAGGAATCCGATCGGCTGTTCCGGCTGGCCCGCAGCGTTGCCCAGGCCTTCGAGGTCTTGGGAGCCCTGACGAAGGCACGGCTTTGGCTTCTGGCTCCCAATCGGGCCCTGGGAGGTGAGGTGCCCTTGCAGATGCTTGATACCGACATCGGCGCCCGCCAGGTCGAAGAGGTTCTGTTGCGTCTGAGCTACGGCATGTTCAGCTGATGCTTCTGTGGCGCATCGCCCGGGAACCGCATGTCGACACCACGCTTGAAGGTGTTGGCGGGCTGTTGGTTTCGGGGCGCTGGCATCGCCGCGGGCATCCGATCCTCTACGCCTCCTCGACGGCGGCGCTGGCGGCTCTGGAAGTGTTGGTGCACGTAGATCCCCTCCAGGCGCCGGATGATCTGCGCCTGCTCGGGCTGGACCTGCCGGACGATCTGGACATCGAGGTGCTGGATCCAGCGCGGCTACCGCACGACTGGAGCCGCGTGCCGGCACCGGAAAGCACGCAGGCCATCGGCACGGACTGGCTGATGGGGACAACCAGCGTGGGTCTGCGCGTGCCTTCAACGGTGGTGCCGGTTGAAAGCAATGTGCTACTCAATCCACGCCATCCAGAGCTGAACCGGGTGCGGATCCTCAGGAACGAACCCTTCCGTTTCGATTCCCGGCTGCTCTGAGCGGGCAGCGGTTGCGGAGGCGACGACCCCGCGCTGCGGAAGACCTTCACCGAGTGCTTCCTCCCACTGGGCAACCATCACGTCCGATGTGCGCCATCCCCCACGAAATGCTTGGCCTGCAGTTGGAGGTGAAGCGCTGCCCCCGCCGAGCTCCAAGGCATGGGTGAGCGGCAAAGCCTTTCCCTCCCACGACCGCCACGACTGCCTCAGGGCATCCCCCTCGATGCCATCCCTTCCCAGTACTGCTCTGGTGAAGTGGAGGCCGCCGTGGTGCAGGCCTTCCGCAGCGAATCGCCAGCGGTGATCGTGATCGAAGGCCAGGGCGCCCTCAGCCATCCCGCCTACCTCTCCTCCGGCTTCATCCCGCGGGGCGCCTGTCCCCAGGCCGTGGTGCTGCAACACGCTCCGGCGCGCCAGATGCTCAGCGACTTCCCGTTTCTGCCGATGCCCTCCGCCGCCAGCGAAATCAGCCTGATCGAAGCCTTCGCTCCCACCCGCGTGATCGGCCTCACCCTCAACCATGAAGGGCTCGACGACGCCCAACTCGACGCCGCGATCCTCAGCCATCAGGCCGAGCTCGGCCTTCCCGTCACCGATGCCGTCAGCGGTTCGCCCCAGGCCCTTGTGGCCATGGTGGAGGCCAGCCCTCAGATCCCCCAGATCTCCGCCAGATCGAGGCTTAGGCTCGGAAACTCCTGGCCCGCCTCCAGCCGTTGGGCACCAGCGGGCAGCTGGGCTTGGGTGGGCGTCCCGTCCGCTGGTTCGGGGGTCCAGACCTCCACGCTGCGGGAGAGCGGCAGCAGCAGCCAGCCGAGCCGGGCGCCATTGGCGAGGTAGGCGGCCAGCTTGCGGCGCAAAGCCGGGGGGTCATCGGAGGGGCTGGCCAGCTCCACCACCAGATCGGGGCAGAGGGGCGGGAAGCCATCGCGCTCCGCCTCGCTGAGGGCGCGCCAACGATCCAGCCGTACCAGGCTGGCGTCGGGGCTGCGCACGGAACCATCCGGCAACCGGAAGCCACCAGAGCTGTCGAACACGATCCAGCCGCCTGAGGCTCGGGCCCAGGCCTGCAGCTGGAACAGCAAGGCCGAGTTCCTGGCGCTGGTGCTGCCACCGGTGGGGGTCATCTCGATGAGGGTGCCATCGGCATCAAGCTCCAGCACCGCCTCCGGATTGGCCGCGCATAGCTCAGCAAACTGGACCGGAGTGAGCGGCTGGGTGTCTGGCAGGGTGAGCATGGTTGCCCTGCGGGAGGAATCGTTTCAGGCTAGCGGGTACCGGAGAAAGCGAGTCCTGGTGGCAAGAGTGGCGAGTCGGCCGCAGGCGAGATTCAGGGTGGGTGCGAGGACAACCGTTGCGACACTTGTGCGGCCCCGTGCGCTAACTCAAGCGGAGGTCATTCGCCTTCCAGGTGAGGCCCGGGCTGGCGAGGCGCCAGCTGGTGATCGCCTCGCTCACCGCCCCCGCATCACAAATAGGAGCCCGCCGCCATCGCGCCGATCAGGTTGGCGAGCAAGGCCTCCCCTGCCGGGGTGTTCAGGTAAAGCTCGGGGGCGGCGCCGCCGAGGGAATGGTTGGGACGCTGCAACCAGCGATCGACCCAGGCGGCTGCATCGAACGGTTCGCTGTTGCCCGACTCTTGCAGCAGCAGCTCCACCTGCTGGATCAGGCGATCGCGGCCAGCAGCATCGACGGACGCGGGGCTCAACGCGGTGGTGGGGTCGGTGATCGCCGCCATGGGGCCAGTATGGCTCGGATTCGGGGTGCGAGCTGTTGAGAGCGGGAGCAAGCTGATCAAACGCAAGGGCTAGGGCGAGAGCGACCCGATCAACAAGAAACCCAGCCTTCCCTGCGCGGGCTGCACCACCTTTGCGGCTTTGGCCCTACGGGCGATGGAACTGTGACCCTACGGGCGATGGAAGAGGAGGAGACCGGCAAGGCAGGAAGGGCAAAAAAATCGAGGCGCCTACGGCGCCTTTTCCGCAACAGCCAAGTGTAAAGAAGTAAAGAGCTTAAGGGTAAAGAAGCTAATCCTGGGGGAGGCAACAAACGCGGAACCCAACATCGTTGACGCGGTAGTCCGGATGGTGGTTGAAGCGGAAGGCCGAGCGGCAGCCCCTGGGGAAGCGGTACCAAGACCC
>Ga0315904_10013389_pt1 | contig 10272 bp, 10 predicted proteins | sample LakEriMetagenome_6_FD_203529 | JGI IMG/M metagenome (GOLD analysis project Ga0315904, IMG submission 203529) | Freshwater fungal communities from buoy surface, Lake Erie, Ohio, United States - Buoy 12 MA120 | ecosystem: Environmental > Aquatic > Freshwater > Lake | place: USA: Lake Erie, Ohio...
CTCGCCACGCCCGAGCAGGGGCGACGCGGCGACGAGCTGCGGGCGGCGCTCACGCGGGCCTTGGCCGACTGGGACGCCGTCCGCGCCCCCCCGACGCCACCCGGCGTGACCGTGCCTCCGCCCCTCGCCCATTACCCGTTGGAGACGCTTGAGCGGGGGGCGACCCCCAACGCCGTCGCCGGCGGCGCCGCCGCCACGACCGATCGCAGGAGGGGCGACCAGCTCGGGGTCTTCGCCCTGTCGGAAGGCAAGGTCGGCCGCGGCGGCAAGCTCGACGGCGACGGCGGGCTCCTGCTCGCGGGCACGGGCGGCAACGACGCCCACGCGCCCTTCTCCTTCTCGGCCTGGCTGCGGCTCGCCGAGCGCCACGGCCGCGCGGTGATCGTGCATGCGTCGGGTTTCTACACCAACGACGCGGACGCCTCCGGGGTCGACCTCGCCGTCGCCGACGGTCGGTTGGTCTGGTCGCTGATCCATCAGTGGCCCGGTTCCGCCCTCGCCATCCGTTCGGAGCGCGAGCTGCCGGTCGGCGAGTGGATCCACCTCGCGGCGACCTACGACGGCAGCGGTCGGGCCAGGGGACTGGCGATTCACCTGAACGGCCGACCCCTGGCTTCCGAGACGCTGAGGGACCATCTCCAGGGCGGGGTGTCGACCGCCGACCTCGAGCTGGGCTCGCGTTCGCGCGACCTCGGACTGCGCGGCGCCCTCGTCGACGAGGTCAGGGTCTGGAAGGAATGCCTGACGCCGGCGGAGGTCGCCGCCTTGCACGGCGCCGCGCCGTCCGCGGAAGCCCTTGCCGATCACGGTCGCCACCGCTCGCCCGAGGGCCGCGCGGCGTTGGCCGCGGTTCGGAAGGCGGCGCGCGCGCTCGCCGACCACGAGGCCGCGTTGCCGGCGATCTCGGTGATGGCGCCGACCCCGCACGTGCGTCCGACCTACATCCTGACGCGCGGCGAGTACAACCACCCCGATCTTCGCCGCGGCCCGGTTGCGCCGGCCGCGATCGCCGCCGTCCTGCCCCATGCGCCAGGCGAGGTCGCCGACCGGCTTGGCCTGGCCCGCTGGACGGTCTCGCCCGACAATCCGCTGACCTCGCGGGTGGCCGTCAATCGCCTCTGGACCCAGGTCTTCGGGGTGGGGCTGGTCGAGACCTCAGAGAACTTCGGGCTCCTTGGCGACCTGCCCAGCCACCCCGAGGTGCTCGACCTCCTGGCCGCCGACTTCGCCAAGGGCTGGGACCAGCGCGCGCTCCTGCGGCGCCTCGTTCTCAGCGCCTCCTTCCGGCAGTCGTCGACGCCCACGCCGGAAAAGCTCGCCCGGGATCCGGCCAACCGCCTGCTTTCCCGCGGGCCGTCGCAGCGGATGTCCGCCGAGATGATCCGCGACCAGTCGCTCGCCGCGTCCGGCCGGCTGGTGAGGCGCCTCGGCGGCCCCGGCGTCAGGCCCCTCAACTGGGGCGACTCGGGCGTGGGCGGCGACCTCGCGCCGGGCAAGGGCGAGGAGCTGGTCCGGCGGAGCCTTTACACCTACCGCAAGCGAACCGCGCCTCCGCCCGGGCTCCTGCTCTTCGATGCCGGCAGCCGCGAGGTCTGCCAGCCCCGGCGCTCCAAGACCAACACGCCCCTCCAGGCCCTGGCGCTGCTCAACGACCCTGAGAACCTCGCCTCGGCCCGCGCGCTGGCCGCCCGCGTCGCGCGCGAGGCGGGTCCCGACCTTTCGGCGCGGCTGACCCGGGCGTTCCGCCTGCTCGCCGCGCGGCCGCCCTCGGCCGACGAGCTGGCGACCTTGGCCGAGCTTCATCGCGGCGAGGCCGCGCGCTACGCCGCCGACCTGCCCGCGGCCAAGGCCTATGCCGGCGCCGCCGACGCCGACCTGGCCGCGCTGACCCTCGTGTGCTCGACCCTGCTGGCGAGCGACGCCGTCCTCACCCTCCGCTGAGATGATCGACCGCCCTCCCACCTACGATGAGCTGATGCGGCTGACCCGCCGCCATTTCCTCGGCGCCTCCGCCCTCGGCCTGGGTGCGCTGGCCCTCGACCGCGTTCTCGGCGCCCCGTTGTCGGCCGCCGGCTCGCCCGCCCCGGCCCCGGGGCATCCCGCGCCCAAGGCCAAGCGCGTCATCTACCTTTTCCAGGCCGGCGGCCCCTCGCAGATCGAGACGCTCGACCCCAAGCCCCTCCTTCGCCAGCGGCACGGCGAGCAGCTGCCGGACGCGGTCCGGCAGGGGCAGCGCCTGACGGGGATGAGCGCGGGTCAGGCGGCCCTGCCGATGGCCGGCTCCTTCGCCGAGTTCCGCCGCCACGGTCGGTCGGGGATCGAGATGAGCGACCTTCTCCGCCACACCGGCGGGGTCGCCGACCACCTGTGCGTCGTCCGGTCGATGCACACCGAGGCGATCAACCACGACCCGGCGATCACCTTCTTCGCCTCGGGCAGCCAGATCGCCGGCCGCCCCTCGATGGGCGCGTGGATGTCCTACGGCCTCGGCAGCATGAACGACAACCTTCCCGCGTTCATCGTGCTTGTCTCCAAGGACGCGAGCCGCGACCAGCCTCTCTACGCGCGCCTCTGGGGCTCGGGTTTCCTCCCGAGCGAGCACCAGGGCGTGCAGTTCCGGTCGGGCAGGGAGCCCGTGCTCTTCCTGACAAATCCCGAGGGGGTTTCGCCCCATGCGCGCGAGGCGACGATCCGCGCGCTCGGCCGGCTGAACGCCGCGCAGTCCCGCGCCACGCTCGACCCGGAGGTCGAGGCCCGCGTGGCCCAGGCCGAGATGGCGTTCCGGATGCAGTCGAGCGTGCCGGAGGTCACCGACCTCTCGGGCGAGAGCCAGGCCACGCTCGACCTGTACGGGCCCTCGGCGCGGATTCCCGGCACCTACGCGGCCAACTGCCTGCTTGCCCGCCGCCTGGTGGAGAGGGGTGTGCGGTTCGTCCAGCTGTTCCACCAGGGCTGGGACCAGCACGGCGACCTGCCGGGCGGCATCCGCCGCCAGTGCGCCCAGACCGACCAGGCCTCGGCGGCGCTGGTCGCCGACCTTGCCCGCAGGGGCCTGCTCGAGGACACCTTGGTTGTCTGGGGGGGCGAGTTCGGGCGAACGAGCTACTGCCAGGGGGCCATGACCAAGGACAACTACGGCCGCGACCACCACCCGCGCTGCTTCAGCATCTGGATGGCCGGCGGCGGGGTGAAGGCGGGGCACGTGCATGGCGCCACGGACGAGTTCGGCTACAATCTCGCGAGGGACGGCGTGCATGTCCACGACCTCCACGCCACGATGCTGCACCTGCTTGGCGTGGACCACGAGCGCCTGACCTTCCGATTCCAGGGCCGGCATCACCGGCTCACGGACATCGCCGGCAAGGTCGTCCGCGGCGTGCTCGCCTGATCAGGCCCGGGGCAGCAGGAGCTTGAGGGGTGTCAGCCGGAGGCTGTCGGGGATGCGAGCCTGCCGGTCGCAGCGGCGGCCGGCCTCGCGGATGAGGATGTCGGCCCACTCGAGGGACGAGCCCGCGGTCTCCCAGGACACGACGAGGTGGTCGCCGTCGGGCCGCCAGGCCAGGCCCTCCGCGAAGACCTCGACCGGCGCGGGCTGCCCGCGCAGCTCGAGGGTGATCCTGGCCGAACCGCGACCGAGGGCGACGGACAGGACCTTCCCCGCGCCGCCGAGCCGGTCTCCGAGCGCCTTGGCGACGGCGGACTCGGCGGGGTTCATCGGAAGCCGACGAGGGTGATGCCGAGGTCGCGCGCCTTGTCGAGCACGCGCGCCTTGTCGAGCAGCAGGACACCGTCGGCCTCGAGCGCGGCGTGGCGGACCCCGCCCTCGGCCATGCTCTCGAGCGTGCGCTCGCCGAAGCAAGGGACGTCGAAGCGCCAGTCCTGCCCGTGCTTGGCCGCCTTGACGAGGAGCATTTCCCTGCCGCCGGTGGCGCCGCAGCGGCGCAGCATGTTGTCGGTGCCCTCGAACGCCTCGACCGCGATGACGGTGCCGCGGGCGACGACCACGGATTGCCCCACCCCGAGCCGGGCCATCTCGCGGGCCATCCGCACGCCGAAGGCCAGGTCGCCGGCGTCCACCGATCCCGCCAGCCATCCGGTCATGCGGCCCTCGGTCGCGAGGTGCGCGTCGAGGCAGGCGCGCGCGTCCAGCATGCGCACCCCGGTCGCCTCGATCTCGGCCGAGACCGCGCCGAAGATGGTCTCGGCGTTTCGCTCCGGCAGGCGGGCGAGGAGGGCGACGAGGCGCAGGTCGGGGACCATGCCGGCGAAGAGCTTGCGCGGGGCGACCTGGCCGGCCATGACCGCCGAGCCCGCGCCGAGGTCGCGCAGGGCCCCCAGCAGGTCGCCCAGCTTGCCCACCTCGACCTCCCGTCGCTCGCCGGGCGGGAAGGCGTCGACCAGGGTCGGCTCGGCCTCGCCGACGAAGGCGATGAGGCGTGCCGGCAGGCCCTCGGCCCTGGCCGCTGCGGCGAGCAGCGCGGGGTAGCGGCCGCGGCCGGCGATGATTGCCAGGGGCTTGGCGCGGTCCAGGTCGCTCGGCAGGAAGCGGGAGGCCATCTCCGTCATCCTTCCCGTTGGCCGCCCAAGGGGCAAGGCGGGACTCTAGGGGCCGAGCCGCCGGACCGACGCGGCGTCCGGCAGGCGGCGAGCGTCGCCCGGCGGCAGCGTGACGAGGTCGCCGCGCTCAAAACCGGCGGCGAGGTCCTTGGCCTCGCGCTTGCCCAGGCCCCGGGTGGGTATCTCGACGGTGCGAAGCCTGCCCCCCGCGGAGACCACCAGGCGGAAGAGTCCCTTCAGGAGCTGCGGCTCGGCGACGATGCGCGCGCTTCCCCCGGGCAGCGCCGGCAGGGGCGCGTCGGAGAAGAGGGCGAGCGAGAAGCGCACGGCGCCGAGGTCGCGGTGGAGCCGGCGGTTGAGAAAGGCGGCGTCGGCGGGGGCTTGCCAGCGCCGGACCTCGTGGTCCCAGTGGTCGCCGCCGAGCATGGGGCAGGGGGCGTCGTCCACCTCGGGTCCGATGCGCCGCGGCGAGCGGGACGCCCTGCGGTCGGACAGCCGGCGGAGGCTCTCGGCGGTCGCCCTCATGGCCGGCTCGATGAGGATGAGCAGGCCCCCCGGCGCCAGGCGCGCCGCCGCGTCGTCGACCCAGCGGTCGCGTCCAGCGTCGTCGAGCCCGAGCTCGTTGAGCACGAATCCCGCGACAATCAGGTCGAAGCGTCCCTCCGGCCATTGCGCCGGCGAGCGCACGTCGCCGACCTTGCCGGTGACGGCCCAGCCCGGGGCGGCCGCAGGCGCCAGGTGGGCGGCGGCGGCCAGGGCCGCCGCCGAGCGGTCGACCAGGGTGATTTCCCCGGCCGCGCGACCGACGGCGGAAATCCAGCGGGCGGACCTCAGGCCGCAGGGGCCCGGGCCCGAGCCGAGGTCGAGGATGCTTGGCCGGCCCGAGGCCGGCGCCCAGCCCCGGAGGGAGGCGTGCGCCATCGCCCAGCCGGTGCGGGTCCAGGATTGGGGGAAGAAGAACTCGCCGTAGGCGGCGAGCAGCGCGGGGTCGGCGAGGTAGTCGGGGAAGTCGCCCGGCGGCCGATCCAGGGTGAAGAGGTCGGAGAGGCGCGCGACGTGAGGTCGGAGGCGGTCCAGGGCGGACTCGCCGGAGTCGCCGACCGCGGACGCCGCGAGGCCGGACCAGGCCGCGGCCAGCGCCTCCGGGTAGGTGTCGGGCCGCTCAGTTGGCGACATCGCGCCGCCCCTCCAGCGAGCTGCGCAGGGTCTCGGCGTCGGCGAAGGTGAGGCCGCTGCCGCTGGGCAGGCCGAAGCCGATCCGGGTCACCTTGGTTCCCATGCGCCCGGCGAGGAAGCTCTCCCGGATGTAATGGCAGGTCGCCTCGCCCTCGATATCGTTGCCCAGGGCCAGCACGACTTCGGCGATCGGCTCGGTGGCGAGGCGCTCGCCCAGCCTGGCCAGGTTCAGCTCGCCCGGGCCGATGCCGTTGATGGGGGAGAGCCTGCCGTGCAGGACGTGGTAGGTGCCGCGGAAGACGCCGGTGCGCTCAAGCGCCATGAGGTCGGGGACGTTCTCGACCACGCAGAGCACGGCGGGGTCGCGGCGCGGGTCCGCGCAGACGGAGCAGGCGGGCGACTCGGCGAGGTTGCCGCAGCGCTCGCAGCGCCGGACCGCGCGGGCCGCCGCGCCGAGGGCCTCGAGCAGGGGCGCGAGCTTGGCGGGCCGCTCCACGAGCAGGTGGAGCGCCAGGCGCTCCGCCGAGCGGTGGCCGAGGCCGGGCAGGCCGCGGAGCAGCTGCCTCACCTTCTCGAAGGCGGGCGTCATGCCGCTCAGGCGCCCAGGCCGGGCAGGGAGAAGCCGCCGGTGGCGGCCTGCATGCGGGCTTGGTTGACCTCCCGGGCCTTCGCCATGGCCTCCCGGATGGCGGCGAGCACCGCGGCCTCGACGGCGGGCGCGCCTTCCTTGGCGAACTCGGGGTCGATGGAGATCGCGTGGGGCTCGCCGTGGCCGTCGACGGTGACGCGGACCGCGCCGCCCCCGTGGGAGACCTCGATGCGCTCGGCCGAGAGGGCCTCCTGCGCGGCGGCGATGCCGCGCTGCATCTTCTGGGCTTGCTTGAGGAGTTTGCCGACGCCTGCCATGGTCCGACGACCATCCGCGGGACGCCGCGGGGAGTCAAGCCGCCCCGCTCCGCGCTTGTCCCCGCCCGCCGTCCGGCCAGAAAGGGGGCGTGCCCGCCCCGCTCGACATCCAGATGGTCGGTGACTTCCTCGCCCTGCGCTGGCCGGACGGGCGGGAGGACTTCCTTGCCGGCGAGTTTCTCCGCGAGCGCTCGCCCAGCGCCGAGAACCTGGGGGAGCGGGACATCCTCGGGCATCTGCACGGGGGCGACGGGCCCCGGGAGTTCCCTGGGGTGCGGCTGACGGGCTTCCACCGGGTCGGCAACTACGCCGTGACGCTGTTGTTCAGCGATGGGCACAGCACCGGCATCTACAGCTGGGATTACCTCCGGACGCTCGGGGACCCGCCGCCCGGGCCCCGCTAACGGGCTTGCCCTCGGCGCCGCGCCGGGCGAGGATGCCCCCGCGTGAAAAAGACCTACGTCCTCGACACGAACGTCCTGATCCACGACCCGGAGTCCTACCGGAAGTTCGACGAGCACACGGTCGCCCTGCCCGTCGAGGTGCTGTCCGAGCTCGACCGGCTCAAGGTGCAGCAGGGACAGGTCGGCGCGAGCGCCCGCCGCATCAACCGGTCCATCCGGGAGCTTTTCGACACGCGCTCGCTCCGCGAGGCGGCGGAGGGCGACGCGGCCTCGCCCCGCGCGCTGGTCGCCCCGCTGCCCGGGGGCGGCGAGCTCCGCGTCGTGGTCAACGAGTCGCTCGTGCGGGAGCATTTCGCCGGCGCCCGGGCCGACCGTCTGCGCGCCGTGTTCATGTCGGTCGACGCCCCGGACCACCGCATCATTGCCTCGGCCCTCTATCTGCGCGACACCACCGACGGCCCCGTGATCCTCGTGACGAAGGACGCCTCCATGGCCCTCAAGGCCAAGGCGCTCGGCCTCGAGGTCCAGGATTACCGCAACGACCGGGTTGAGCTCAGCGACCACGGCGAGTACCGCTCCGTGACCCTCGGCGCCGAGGCGATGCGCGAGTTCCGCGAGCTGGGGCGCACCGCCGCGCCCGCCGAGGTCGGCGCCCTGCTCAACGAGTATGTGATGGTTGTCTCGGATAGCTGGACGGAGCCGGCGCGCCACGTGGGCGACGGCGCGCTTGTCGCCCTCCCGCTCTACCGGGAGTTCCTTTCCGACGTTCCCGGCGCCCGGAAGGGGCTGCAGATGCCCCGGGGCACGCGCGTCATTCCCAAGAACTACGAGCAATGGATCCTGCTCGACGCCCTGCTCAACCCCGACATCCGGCTGGTCACCTGCTTCGGCCGGGCCGGCACCGGGAAGACCTTCCTCTCCATCGCCGCGGCCCTCTCCCAGGTGCTCAGCGAGCACTCGCCCTACAAGAAGCTCTATGTCTCCCGGCCGGTTGTCCAGATCGGCAAGGACCTCGGCGCCCTTCCCGGCACCAAGGAGGAGAAGCTCTCGCCCTACATCCAGCCCTACTTCGACAACCTCGAGGTGCTCTTCTCCCGGGCGGGCGCGCCCCCGTCGTCCCAGCCCACGCCGGCGGTCGTCGCGAGCGACAGCAAGGCCAAGCGAAAACAGGCGCTCGCCCGAAAGGCGGCGCCCCCCATCTTCGGTTCGCAGGCGCAGGCGCAGGCCGCCGGCCAGCCTCGCCGGCCCTACCAGTGGCTGCTCGACAGCGGCCTGATTGAGATCGAGGCCATGACGTACATCCGCGGCAGGTCCATCGGCCACGCCTACATGATCATGGATGAGGCGCAGAACATGACGCCCCACGAGGCCAAGACCGTCATCACCCGCATCGGCGAGGGCTCGAAGCTCGTGCTCATCGGCGACCTCGACCAGGTGGACACGCCCTATCTCGACGGCAAGTCCAACGGCCTGATTCACACCCACGAGCGCATGAAGGGCCACGCCATCACGGCCCATGTGCGCCTCCTGCACGGCGTGAGGTCCCAGCTTTCCGAGCTGGCCTCCGAGCTGATGTGAGCGCCCTCCGGCGCATCGGGATCCTCGGCGGGTCCTTCGACCCTCCGCACGCCGGCCACCTTGCCGCCGCCGACACCGCCGTGACCCAGCTTTCGCTCGGCCGGGTGAAGGTGGTGCCCGCGGCCCAGGCGCCCCTGCGCGAGGCGGGACCGCGCGCCCCGGCGGCCGATCGGCTGGCCCTCCTTCGGCTTGCCTTCGAGGGGCGGCCCTGGGCGGAGGTCGACGACCGCGAGATGCGCCGGGGCGGCGTCAGCTACTCGGTCGACACCGCCCGCGAGCTCGCCGCCGAGCATCCCGGCGCCGAGCTTTACTGGATCCTCGGCGCCGACCAGCTTTCCCGGCTTCACCTATGGCGCGAGGCGGCCGAGCTTTGCCGGCTGGTGCGTTTCGCCGTGCTGGCCAGGGACGGCCAGCCCGGGCGCGTCGACCCCTCCCTTGGCGACCTGGCCCGGGTTGAGCGGCTTCGCGCGCCGGAGGTGCGGGTCAGCTCCACCGAGATCAGGCGGGCGCTCGCCTCGGGTCGCGAGGTGGGTAAAGCCTTGCTCCCGGCGGTCGCCGCGGCCATCCAAGCGCGTTCCCTTTACCGAGACTGACATGCCCGCGTCCAAGAAGCCCAGGAAACCGACCCGTTCCGCCAAGCCCTCGCGCAAGGCCGCCAAGGCCGCGCCCGCCAAGGCGAGGACCGCCAAGCCAAAGGTCGCAGGGGCGAAGCGAGCGTCCTCGCCCAAGCCCGCGGCGAAGCCTATCCGCCGCAGGCCCGCGCCGGCGGCCAAGCCTGCGTCGGCCGCCCAGGCGCCCGTCCGCGACTTCCCGCCCGCCCTGATCGCCGCGGTGCGCGCGCTGGATGAGAAGAAGGCGACGGATATCCGCGTGCTCCAGCTGGGAGCCCTGTCGTCCGTCGCCGACTACTACATCCTCGCCACCGGCACGTCCGAGCCCCACCTGCGCGCGCTCCGCATCGAGCTCGACCGCGCCCTGGTCGCCGCCGGGTCGCGCGCCCGCGGCATCGAGGCCCAGCGCGAGAGCGGCTGGGTGGTCGTCGACGCCTTCGACATGCTCTTCCACCTGTTCCGTCCCGAGGTCCGCACGGCCTTCCGACTCGAGGCGCTCTGGAAGGACGGGCGCGACATTCCCGTCGGCGAGCTGCTCGCCTCCTGACGTTTCCCGTGGTGGTAGCGGGCGGGATCGAACCGCCGACCTAGGGCTTATGAGTCCCTCGCTCTAACCAACTGAGCTACGCTACCGTTCGGGAGGGGCCAAGGTGGCGGACGCCGCGGCCCGAGTCAAGGTCGCAGGCGGCGTCGCGCGACAGCCAAAAGCAGCGCAAGGCCGCCTAGCCCGAGGCCGTAGGTCGAGGGCTCGGGGACGGCCGTGAACTGGAGGACGAATCCCGATTCCGTTCCCCCCGCGAAGGCGGCGCCGACCTGGTCGGTCCCGACCTCGAAGCTGAGCGGGCCTGAGTAGGGGCGGTACGCCACGCCGTTGTGGGCGAGGGCGCCCCCGGCGTCGGCCACGTGGAAGAGATAGCTTGCGGACGCGATGCGCGGCAGGAAGTCGAGGTCGGCGTCGGTGAAGAATCCCCCTCGGAAGGATTGCCCCAGGCTGAGCGAGGTCAGGTTGAGGTAGATGGACACCGTGTTCGCGGCGCCGA
>Ga0315904_10013390_pt1 | contig 10272 bp, 22 predicted proteins | sample LakEriMetagenome_6_FD_203529 | JGI IMG/M metagenome (GOLD analysis project Ga0315904, IMG submission 203529) | Freshwater fungal communities from buoy surface, Lake Erie, Ohio, United States - Buoy 12 MA120 | ecosystem: Environmental > Aquatic > Freshwater > Lake | place: USA: Lake Erie, Ohio...
CCTGGCGTAAAGGCCCAGGCTGGAACGCCCCTTGGGGTCAGATTGCTACCAGTGCCAACACTGGAAATGTGACAACGGGAACACACACCACTATGCAAGATGGTTCTGTTCCGATGACGCTTACAACCACAACGGTCACGAATCGCCGGTACAAAGTCACAATGGATCACCAGCACTACGCTTCTGGCGGAGTCAATGGTGTTCAGCGCAGACTTCTAATTGGGGGAGCAACCGCACGCGACTACTTCCACTTAGGCCAAACCGTTTTGCTGCTTAATTCGACGTCAAACATCGCGTTTTACAACGAGACATCCGGACAATCAAGAATCTTTAAGGTGCAGATTGCTGCCTACAACACGAACACGGCAGTCAATGACAACAACTTTGTGTTGAACGTCGAAGACATCGGCCCGTCCGGCGCACCCGCCTGATGGGTTACTACCTGCTCGACAATCCACCACGCTCGCCGCAGTTCTATCCGTCGCGATCCAACACGCCGACCTATGCGATCGGCGTGCACACGAGCGAAGGCCCAACTGGACCAGGCAGCGCACGCAACCTCGCCGCCTTCATCGCTCGACGATCCGACCCCGGCAGCTATCACGCCATTGTCGACAGTGAAGAAACTGTCGTGCTAGTTCCACCCGACTACACCACCTTCTCTGTAGCGGCCTCCGGCTACAACTCGCGCACCTGGCACATCTGCCTCGCAGGTCGAAGCGCCGAACTCAGCGCCGACGATGCCAACACTCAAGCAATGATCGCTCGAGCTGGCGAAGCCATTCGTGCGCTGTGGGCGTTTCTCAACATCCCACTTTCCAACGCTCAATGGATCGGCACCGACGCCCTCAACCGTCCCGGTCTGTTCTGCCACGGCGATGTCCAACCTTGGGATCGCAGCGACGCCTGGTCAACACATCCCGACCGGGCACGCCTCGACCAGCTGCTCATCGACGCAATCAATCAAGCACCAACTCCAAGTCCTGAGGAGGACGACGTGAAAGACGCTCTCATTCGTGACCCCCGTGACGGTGCTGTCTACCGCATCACCCAGCCAGGCAACCTCGCCGTGCACCTCGACGCTGACGCCTATGCCTCAGCAGTGCAGTCGGGCATCGTGATGATCGGCGACGTGTCTCCTGGCATCCTCGGCAACTTCGGTCTTGTGCCTTCAATCAACGACTCCAAGAAGTAACGATCGTGTTCGCCCAGGCCGCCACGACTATCTCTGATGGCCCCGGCTGGGGCGCTGCCGAATGGATCGCAATCCTCACCGGCATCTCACTCGTGCTCGGCGCTATCACCACACTCGTCGTGCAGGTAGTGAAGCTGCGCACCGAGAACCGTGACCAGCACGACCACAATCTGCGCTCAAACAACGAACGCTTCGACGAACTAATCGGCGACGTGAAGCAGATCGGCGGCGATGTTCGTGCCGTCGATGCCAAGGTCGACGCACGCTTCGACGCTGTCACCGACGAGCTGCACCGCCACGAGGCTGTGCACCATCGCGGCAAGCGCCGCTGGTAGTTCTATCCCTCCACAGACGGGCGACTGCATGTCTGATTCAACGCGCACGCACCTGGTCATCCCTGACACGCAGGCGAAGCCAGGAGTGCCGACAGTTCACCTGGAGTGGATCGGTGCCTACATCATCGAGCGCAAGCCCGACGTTGTGGTGCATCTCGGCGATCACGCCGACATGCCAAGCCTCAGCAGTTACGACGTCGGCAAACGATCTTTCGAGGGTCGCCGCTACAACGACGACATCGAAGCAGCCAACGACGCCTTCGACATTCTCTGCGCACCGCTCGAGCGATTCAACGATCATCAGCGCAAGGTCAAAGACAAGCTCTACCGGCCTGAGCTGCACATCACGCTCGGCAACCATGAAGACCGCATCAACCGGGCAACGAACGACGACCCCAAGCTGCACGGCCTCATCTCCACCGACGATCTCAACTACGCAGCACACGGCTTCACCGTGCATCGCTACCTTGAGCCCGTCTTCATCGACGGCGTCGGCTACTGCCACGTCTATGTTCAGCCGATGAGTGGCCGCCCGTTGGGCGGCGCAGCGGCAGGTCGGCTGAAACAGATCGGCCACACGTTCACGATGGGCCACCAGCAGACGCTTGACTACGCCATCAGGTTCGTCGCTGGTCGAAGCCATCACGGTCTCATCGCCGGCGCTTGCTACTTGCATGACGAGGACTACAAGGGCCCGCAGGGCAACGCTCACTGGCGTGGCGTAATCGTCAAGCACCAGGTCGAGGACGGCAGTTACGACCCCATGTTCGTCAGCCTCGACTACTTGTGCCGCCGCTATGAGGGCGTGTCGCTCGCCAAGTTCACACAGACCATCTACTGACCACCGCCTGCAGGGAGGCAATCGTGGACACTCAACCGGGCCCGCTTTGGGATTCTGTCACTGCCGAAGCCGATCGCTTGGTGCACGGCAATCGCGGCGCTCTCTACAACCACCCAACGGTGGACTACGGGCGCACCGCTGAGATCTTTGAAGCCATCACCGGCATCGCTCTCAGCGTGCCTGAGGCAGTGTGCTTCATGCTGGCGGTCAAGCTCTCACGCATTGGCAACGCACTTGACCAGGAGTTCACCGCCGACATGGTGCGTGACTCGGTCGTCGACCTCGCTGGCTACGCAGACTGTCTCTACGCAGTGTGGGCTGACGCCACCGACGAAGCCATCGACGACTCGCTCGTTGCTTTCCTCGACGAACTCGACGATGAGTGAGCAGGTCTGGACATGGCTGATACTCGTCTGCGATCTGGTTGGCCTCGCCGTCTACGCGCTCGTCATCGAGCGTCGCATCTGGTGGGGATGGTGCCTGACCGCATCACTGACCGGCGTGCCTTTTCTCGTCTACTCAACGCTCGGACCTCAACCGCGACCCGCCTTTACCGTCCTCGCTTGCGTGTGGCTGATCGTGCATCTGCGCAACGCGTATCTCTGGAAGCGTGAGTCGTGACCTGCATCGTCGGCCTTGAGCATGACGGCACCGTCACCATCGGCGGCGATGCCGCAGCGGTCGAAGACACACGCATCACTCGCTACACCGAGCCGAAAGTGTTCACGGTGGGGGAGTACCTCATCGGCTACTGCGACTCATTCCGCATGGGCCAGCTGCTGCAGTACCGACTCAAGGTGCCAAGGCAGATCACCGATGACGACATGAGCCACATGTGCACCGTCTTCGTCGACGCCTGCCGCAAGCTCTTCCACCAGGGAGGCTTTGCCAAGAGCAGCGACAACGAAGACAGCGGCGGCGTGTTCCTCGTCGGCTACCGGGGCGCTCTCTACTGCATCGACGAGGACTACCACGTCGGGCGCTCGATGCTCGGCTACGAGGCAATCGGCTGCGGCGACCACTTCGCCCTCGGCTCACTGGCATCGACCAGCGGCAACCCGCAAGCGCGAGTGGAGATGGCGCTGCGAGCAGCTGCACTGCACTCGACCAGCGTCGCCGAACCTTTCACCGTTCTCACCCAATCCACACAGGAGCCATGACCATGTTCACCGCAACCTTCTGGAAGTCAGCCGCCGAGCGCGCAATCAAGACAGTCGCCCAGGCGCTCATCGCCGTCATCGCTGCGACGACCTTCGACTGGTTCACTGCCGACTGGCAAGCCATCGCCGGCACCGCCGCCACCGCTGGCGTGCTGTCGCTTCTCAGCTCGATCGCCTCGGCTGGCATCGGCGACAAGGGCAGCACCTCGCTGCTCACGCTGCCAGTGACTGCGACGGTTCCTCCTGGCTCAGACATCTGAGCAAGATCCCCGGCTCGACCACGCAGACGTCCCCTGCTGCTGCTGCGAATGGAAGCGATCAGACCTTTATGGGCTGAGCCCGCAACACCACAACTGAGCCGGTCTGCGAAGATCCCCCGCTTGAGCCAATAGGCCAGGGCGGGGGATCTTCTGCGTCATGCCGAACTACCGGCGACGGTCCTGACAGGCGCTCTACGGGCCATACAGCGGGCTATTAGAGCCTGTTTCCGAGGGCCCTTGACTCTCATGGCCCAGAGGCTTACCTTGTCACACCCATGGGGAACAAACGAAACAACTCAAACAGCAACCAATCACAGACCACAACGCCAGGGCGTGTCGCATGAGCGGCGCAAACATCACCTGCGCCAACTGTCGCAAAGTGTTCTGGCACCAAGACGACGCAGCTCAGGCGCATGCGTTTCTCAATCACAAGTGCTCTGAGACCAAGCGCTCACAAACAGTCACGAACTACTCGTCGGTCAGCGACAACGAGTGGAGTGCAATCACTGCACGTTTGAATCATCCGTCGAGCTACAGCCCGGACGGTGCAGCGTGAATCGCGCGACGTTGAAGCAGACGTTGCAGTTCAGCGCACTCGTCGTCGGCTTTGCATTGCTGCCGACACCAGTCGAAGCAATCGCCAAGTCCGATCTGCTCTTTCCGATGATCGGTCTCACTGCTCTCTGCGCTGCAGCTGCGTGCGCAATCTTCGCATGGCCGGCCAAGCGATGAAGTCCGACTGGCTGGCAATGGGCGCTGTCTTCTGCATTGTCTTCATCGTCATGTTGTGGGTGTGGCTCATCACTGGCGGCGTGGTGTGACGAACCCACAGAAGCGCAAAGGCTCAGACGCTGAGCGTGCCGTCGTCGAGTACCTGGCGACACTCGGCGTGCAAGCGCAACGCATCCCTGCTGGCGCAACTGATGATCGTGGCGATCTGTTCGTGCCGATCATTGAGTGGCCGAGCATCGACGTGAAGAACTACACGAGCTACGCCGGCCAACTGTCGCACTGGATTGATCGAGCCAACGACCAGGCACACCACGCAGGTCGCCGCTTCGGCGTCGTGTGGTTCAAGCGCACACGCAAGACCAGCCCTGCTGACTGGTACGTCGCCATGAGCGGCGAATCCTTCACGACGCTGATGTCGATGATCGGAGACAAATGAACGAGCACCAGATCGACCGCATGAAAGCACGACTGCTGGAAGAGTTCCTTGCAGCAGAGATTGATCGCGAAGTCGTCAGCGACGCCATCGAGATGCTCGAGGTCTGTCGCCGCCGCATCGCTCACCTTGATCGACTCGTCGACGCACTGCAGGCAGAGATCGCCTTCCAACGATCGTGTGGCCCGACGTGAGTCACTGGTCTGATCGAGCAGCGTGCAAAGGACTCACCGACGTGATGTTCCCGGTGCGCGGTGACTGGGAAGGCGTCGCGCGCGCAAAGGCAATCTGCGCGAGCTGCCCAGTGATCGAGCAGTGCCTGGACTTCATAAGCCGCAACCCTGAGCGCTACGGCGTGTGGGCGGGCATTGCTGGCAAAGAGATCACCGAAGAGCGCAAGCGTCGCGAGATCATCCCGAACAAATCGAAGCACGGCAGCCGAGCCAAATACAACGCCGGCTGCCGGTGCGAGCACTGCACCGAAGCGAACAGCGAATACCAGCGCAAATACATGCGCAAGACGCGCAACACCTACGTCGCCATCTGAACACTCACAAAAGGACACGGGCATGACTGCAATCGACGAACTCACACAACTGCCGACTCGACGTGACCGCTGGGGTCGCTACTTGGTGCTGCCCGAAGGTGGCACGAAGCCGATCGGCTACACACGCGCCACCACCGTCGCCAAAGCGCTCGACGACTCAGGAGGTCTGCTGTCGTGGGGCAAGCGCATGGTTGCGCTCGGTCTCGCACAGCGCCCCGACCTCGTCGCCCTGGTCTCGACCACTGCCGACACTGACAAGAAGACGCTCGATGACATCTGCGAACGAGCCGCCGAACAAGGTGGCGCAACCGTTCGTCGAGATCTCGGCACCGCAGTCCACGGAATGCTCGAGAAGTCATGGTCAGATCCCACATTCGTCGCGCCGGACCCCTACGGCAGCGACGTGCGAGCCGTCCACGATGCGCTGGCGACCGCCCGCTTGCGCGTCGTGGACGGCTTCGCCGAACGCATGATCGTCCACGATCGTCACCAGATCGCAGGCACCTTCGATCTGCTCGTCGAAGACGAGACCGGGCAGAAGTTCGTCGCCGACATCAAGACCGGCTCATCACTGCTCGGCGCTCTCGCCTTCGCTGTGCAGCTGTCGATCTACGCCAGCGCTGACGCTCTCTACAACCAGGGCGCAGCGACCGACGGCAGCGAAGACACTCGTGAGCCGATGCCAGAGGTGTCAAAGCTGCACGGCGTCATCATTCATGTGCAGCCAGGCAGCGGAGTGTGTGAGTTGCACTGGCTTGATCTCGCCACTGGTGCTGAAGCGCTCGAACTCGCGATTGCTGTGCGACAGATGCGCAAGGCAAAGCCACTGTCACCGATCACGCTTGAGGTCGACGTGGTGACACGCACCAAGCAGATCGCAGCCGCAGAGAAGATCCTGAGCGCCGCCGATGGCAACGTCGACGACGAGTGGCGTGGCTGGATGCGTGACCGACTCAAGGTGCTCATCGACGCCGGGCACTCAGATCTCATCCGACGCTCATGGCCCGAAGGCGTGCCCACGCTCGGCAGCGGCGACCCGATCGCCAACCATCTCGCCGAACCGATCGAGCAAGCCGTCGCCATCATGGAGCGCGAGGTTGAGGCTGGGTTCCCAGCACCGAAGCCGAGCGAGCCAGCAGCTGCCACACCCAAGAAGCGCAGCACCCGCAAGCCAGCCGCCGACGAAGGTGCCGAGGTAGGGCTTGCTGAGACTCAAGCAGTCAACAAAGCAGCGCGCGCGTTGACTGTCGACGGTCGCACCTGGCTCGGCGCTGTGATGGCTGCAGCAAAGAAAGCGAACCGGGCAATCAACATGACCGGCGCAGGCGGCAAGACCACCGAGCGCCGTTTCATCATCGCCTCATCACTGCTGGCGCTTGCCGATCATGCCGATGACGACCTTGCTCGAGCGCTGCTGTCGATCGCAATGGGCGAAGAGCTGCAGCCCGCACACGAGCTCGGCGATGCCGTCGGCGCTCTCACCATCGACGAGGCAACACGCCTCGGCCACCTCGCCCGCGCACTCAACGCTGGCTCGCTCATCCCGATCTGGGAGAGCGACGGCGTGCGCATCACTGGCGACATCGACGCAGCAATCGCTGCGTAACCAACCAACACAAGAAAGCAGGACAACAAAATGACAGACCTCATCGGAGAGCTCACCCGCTCAGGCGGACCATCAGCAAAGTGGGACGCAGTCGGCGACGTTCGCCGCATCACCATCACCGACGTCGAGAAGCGCCAGGTGACCGACTTCGTGACCGGCGAGCCACAGACATGGCCCAACGGCGACCCGAAGTGGCAGTTCGTGTTCAGTGGCACCGATCCCGACACGGGCGACGAGACTCGATTCTTCTGCAAGGGCTTCCAACTCGGAGCCGTGAAAGAAGCGCTGCGAGCTGCAGGCGTAACCGCTGGCGACACGCTCACCGGCGGCACCCTCGCAATCAAGTGGACAGGCGAAGAGCCATCGAAGACCAAGGGCATGAGCCCGGCGAAGACCTGGTCGGCGCAATACAAGGCAGCCACCGCAGTCGTCGGCGACCTCATCTAGTTCGGGCACACAAGCAGCTGCTCCCCCTACGAATGGCTGCGTGCGCCGTATGGGTCGGCGCGTCTGAAGGGCCGCGTCGACCCCACTTTCTTACCTGCCAACCACAGCAGCAGGGCATCGAGTCTCTTCCTCCTTGGCGACTCGGTGCCCTGCAACTTCTCGAAGGAACAGCGTGCAAGAACCGCACCTCAACATCATCAAAGACAAGATCGGCAACTACTTCGTCGAAGTTGCCCAGGGCGCAGAGCGCATCACGATCACGCCGCCGCTGTGGTCGAGCACCGAAGCAAGCGAAGCGCTCAGGCGCATCGCATCAGCCACCGGCCTACGCACCGGACGCATTGTCTGATGCACCACGGACCCGACCCCTATGCGCGCATGCTCGCCGACATGGATCGCATGCTCGCTGCCGACAAAGAACGCAACGAGCGCAAGTTGATCGAGACCATCGGTGACTTGGCACGCATCGGGCGCACGGGCCAACGACTCGCCGACTACCTCGCACACATCGCCGCCAACGATCCCACGCGGCGTGAAGCGATCAACGAACTGCTGAGCGCATGGCGACACGCACTCAACCACTGAGCAACAACTGGCGCTGCCCGATCTGTGCAGACGCCTACTCGACACCCCGACCAGTGCTCGGCGTGCTTTGCGCACCTTGCACCAGAAAGAACCGAGGAATAGCACGATGGATGAAGCCCGAATTGACCACCGAAGAACCGCCGCAGGATGCGTCGCGGTGATCGCCCTACTCGGCGCAGCTTTTGCGCTCGGACGCTGCAGCGCACCAGCAGAAGCACAACAGACGCAACCAGCACCTGAGCCTGTTGTGTCTCTTGGCTATGACTTCCACACCGCAGCCGCCCAGGCACTCGCCGAGCTCGAGGTGTACCTACATTCCGTTACAACGACAACGACAAGACCAGCGCCACCTCGCCAAGCACCGAACTACGACGCAGGCGACGGCAGCCGCTGGGACCAACTCGCACAATGTGAGAGCGGCGGCAACTGGGCAACCAACACCGGCAACGGTTTCGGCGGCGGTCTGCAATTCATGCACCAGCGCAGCTACTCGACGTGGCTGTCGTTCGGTGGGGGAGAGTTCGCACCGCACCCGTGGGAAGCGAGCCGAGAGCAGCAGATCGACATCGCCGAGCGAGTCCTGGCTAGTTCCGGCTGGGGCGCTTGGCCTGGCTGTAGTCGCAAGTTCGGGTGGCTGTGATGAACGCCGACGACACCAAGCGCTGCGCCAAGTGCTGGCGATTCCTGCCGCTTAGCGAATTCGCTCACGACGGTCGCACTAGGGACAACTTGACCTACCGCTGCAACGAGTGCCGCACGATCGTGCCGATTGACGACACAAACAGCAGCAAAGACGCCACTGAGCCAACAGATCGGAACGATCGCGCTGCTCAAGGCCGTTTCATCGCCAATCCCCACTTCCACGGAGACCACTAAATGCCGAGCATCAAGATCAGCAAGACGCAGCTGCCCGACCCGCCCGAAGCGCTCACCATTCAAGCCAACGACGGCCAGTTGATTGGCACGCTGCGCTTCACCTACAAGAACGGCATCACCAGCGTGCTTGAGTACGCACAAGGGCAGCAGCCGCACCGTCACTACCCGCTGCGATCAAAGCACCGGCAGCGATGAACACTCAACGAACGCTGGTGTGGTTCAGTGCGGGCGCAGCATCAGCGGTCGCCGCAAAGATCACGCTCGCCGAAACAGATGCTGAAGTTGTTATTGCCTACACGGACCCCGGCAGTGAGCACCCCGACAACGCACGCTTTATTGACGAGTGCGAGCAGTGGTTTGGTCATTCAGTTACTCGACTGCGATCTGCTCAATACGTCGATACCTGGGCAGTGTGGGAGAAGCGCCGCTTCATCGTTTCCGCATTCGGAGCGCCATGCACGACTGAGCTCAAGAAGCGAGTGCGGTATTCATTCGAGCAGCCAACCGATCGCCAGGTGTTTGGCTACACATCGGAAGAGGTGCATCGCGCTGATCGCTTCCGTGAACAGAATCCTGGTGTCGACCTTGTCACGCCACTGATTGACCACGGCCTCACAAAGTCTGACTGCCTTGCAATGATTGATCGCGCAGGCATTGAGCTGCCGGTCATGTATCGGCTCGGCTATCTCAACAACAACTGCATCGGCTGCCCGAAGGGCGGCATGGGCTACTGGAACAAGATCAGGCGCGACTTTCCCGAAACCTTTGAGCGCATGGCGGCGCTTGAGCGAGACATCGGCGCTTCAGTACTGCGCTCAAACGGGCAGCAGTTATTCCTTGACGAACTCGACCCAGCACGCGGCAATCACGCAGACGAACCGTCGTTTGAGTGCTCGCTGCTGTGCACGATCGCTGAACAGAACTACTTAGGCGGTGACCGATGAGTCAGCGGTTGCAGATGTTCACTACCGACTGGTGCGTCATCCCTATGGCGTCGGCGATTGCACGCAGGGGAACGCCTTGCGCGCGCGCACGTCGCACTGCTTCATCTCTGCGAGCAATCCACTCGCGCAACTTGTCAGTCGCTGCTGCCGCGTCCTTCAGTGGATCAGACTGCTGCAAGAGTCGTCACCGTTGTGCCGTCAGGAGCGATCAGTGCACGTCGGTGTCCGTAGCCGACCATCTCATTCTTGGCGAAGAACTTGGTCGCTTGTTCGGCGGTGCAGTTCCAGCGCAGGTAGGTCTCGTAGTTGGG
>Ga0315904_10013391_pt1 | contig 10272 bp, 1 predicted proteins | sample LakEriMetagenome_6_FD_203529 | JGI IMG/M metagenome (GOLD analysis project Ga0315904, IMG submission 203529) | Freshwater fungal communities from buoy surface, Lake Erie, Ohio, United States - Buoy 12 MA120 | ecosystem: Environmental > Aquatic > Freshwater > Lake | place: USA: Lake Erie, Ohio...
AATAGCCAGCTGTTGAAGATAGCTATTGGGCAAAAAGAGGTACTGGCTAAATGGAACATAGAGCTGCTTGGTGTTCTGGTTATAGAAAGCCCCCAGAACCGCAAAAGCCCGATCACATCTTGGAAGAGTAATATTGCCTTGGATCGCCCTTGCTATAGAACCATCAGAATCCACCTCTATCACTCGATCATTGCCCGTGTCTGCTATGAAATATCCGTTGGAGCTGTTTGCAACGTAATGCTGGGGGCTAAGAAGACCACTTTCAAGGCCGGCAAAAGCCTGGTATGGTGAAAGATAGAAATTATTATTGATATCAACGAATCCACTTGAATTATCACCTGAAGCAAATTGCAAATTATTTGCAGACAAGAATGTGTATTTATTGAGATTTTCAGTATTAGATATCTCAATTTGATAAGATTGTGTATTGCCACCTGGAACGGGAAGTATATCTATATTTGAAAGAGATCCCTGAGACCATTTAAATCTAGGGTAAGATCCAGCTGGTGCATTGTTAACATTTGTGTCATAAATAATGCCTGTTGCCGATCCAAAAACCGTATAGTAAAGCGAAATGCTACTCAATACAGGTGCTGCTAATGAATCAATATTAGATGCGTTAAAATAGAAGAGTAAATCTATGAATCTACCAGAGGCATTTATGGAAGCACTTCCGCCCGAAACTGGAAATATCTGATTTTTTTGTCCAGAAGTGTTCAGCTCCTGGAGTGTATTAGCGGTTCTGTAATAAAATTGAATCGAAGATGCACCACCAGCGGAAACAGGATTTGCAAAGATAAAACTTCCATAATCAAATGTAGTTCCCCCGCTTAGTCCGGAATCAAACCTGAAAACAAATACTCCAGTTGGTGAGTAACGATTTGCATTGAATGCAAAGATGCTATTTTTAAATCCATATTTTTGTCTGTAGTTCAGAACTTTGGGATATGATACCCTAAGAAGATTTGAATCAAATTCCGGCAGATACCAACCTAATTGAAGGATGTCACTATTTGCCCATCCAGTTTCTGTACTCCACTTAAACCCGAATCCAATCACGGATGGATTTGGCTGAGTTGTGAAATTAGACAGAGCTACGAAATTAAATAGCTGATTGTTTGTTAAGCCTTGCTGTCGCAAAGTAAATATGCTTGATATTCTGATGCTTGGTTTTGCGGAATTATTAGTTAGCGAAAATGTTATTTTTGTTCCATCGCTAAAATTGTCATCAAAAACTAAATAACACCCAATCTGACCTAAGTTCTGGTTAGCTGATTCATTTATTGTGCCGATTGCCACAGCGATTGTGTCTTGGATGTCAAATGTTTTCGTGCTAAATGTTACATATGAATATCTGGCGATTATATCAGCCTGAACCTGTGTACCCTGAGATATTTGCTCGCCGACAAACCAATTGGGAGGAGTAACAAAGCCAGTAGATGGAGTGGCTATGCCAACATAACCAATAGGTTGAGTTAGTGTTATTCCTCCGCTAGTGAGCGAAGTATCTCCTACTCCAAAAATAGATGTAGATAGCGAAGAAATTGACGATGTTGAGAATGTAGTAAAAGTTGTAGTTAGTCCATGAACCCTGTTGTTCAAGCTATCAGCAACAAAAACCGTGCCGAAGCCCTGTTGTGCATATATACCAGTTGGTCTGTTAAAGTAAATAAGAGATGGTGTGTCGTTTAAACTTCCTGCGGTGCCGAACGTATAGCCAAAATTAAATTGATTATTAGTGGTGCCTACGCCCACAGAAGATGCATTATAGCTAACCACTCGATTGTTGTCAGTGTCTGTGATTAGAAGATTAAGATTTGTGCCCATTTGGGTGAAAGCTATACCCTGTGGGTGATCAAAGCCAAGATTGTTTGTTGTTGAAAATCCATATGAAACAAAAGCTGTGGTGATATGCCCAGCACCGTCAGTAAGAACATTAATTAGTCCATTGTTGTTTCCGTTATAATAAACAATAAAAGTATCAAAATCTGAATAGTTAACGCCCGAATTTGCCACCCCAATGGTAGATATGGTTCCAACAATGGTGTTATTAAATGTGAACGCCACGCCCGTTCCAACAACATTAAGAGACTCATCATATGTGATGAGGTTAGTGTTGAAGATCCCAAAGCCAGCTGAATTTTGCCCCAATACCTGATAAACGCTATAGCTATTGTTAGTCTCAATTCCGCATAAAACTCTGTGATTATTATAGTCTGCAACAAAAAGAAAATTCTGAGTTCCCACAGATGTGGCAAACAATCCACGAGGATCACTCAATGATTGGTTAAGACCGAAAATTGTACCATCAGAGTATTGATATGTTCGTTGCCAATTTGCATTACCAGATTGCCATATGTATTTTTGAATTTGATTATTGCCGGAATCAGAAACATAAAAAGTATTTCCCATTCCATAAACCCCCTTTGGAAAATTGAAGCCATTGCCTGAACCAGGCCCTGGCATGCCAGAAGCGTCATTGGCACCTATCTTCGCTATCAGATTGGTTAAGGTTGAATCGGTGACGATAATTCGGTGATTAAATGTGTCTGCAATATAAAGATAACCAGAAACTTTGTCGTACCAAAGTCCAAGCGGTGAGTTAAGATTCAAATTGGGATCAAAATCTATTCTCCTGTTTATAAATGTGCCAGAAGTGCTGAAAGAGGAAACATAGGAATCTTGAGAGCTTGAGACATAAATTGTGCTTGCTGAACCAGTTAAGCCGTAAGGCATATTGATCGTCCCCGCCAATGATGTGGTAGTAACACCTGTAACTTGGATGTTAGAAACAGGAGGATTTATAACAGAGTCTTCCGCGTAAAATAATGCGGTATTGAAATCCTGAGTGGTGTTGATCTTAATAATGTTTGATTGTCTAGCAAGCCCCGTAACGCCGTAAACTCTGTGAATTTCATTATTGACAACTGCAGTGGTATTAGCTCTATCTACAAAATTTTCCAACTGAGGGTATGGTAGGTAAAAAATAGAATTCAGCTGCTCACCGTCAATGTTGAAAAAACCAGATTGCTTTTTTAATGCCAAGATTATTTGAAGGCGATTAACAATTCCATAATCAGAAAGATTGTAATTAGCCCCTGGATATTGCAAAGCCGCGAGCAACGAATCAATCTGATCGTGCGTAAGAGTTCCAATGTCCGTTAAAGAATTATGATTTATTAAGGGGAGTCGGTTAGGATCTAATGTTCCAGATGTAACCTTATTTAAATCAATGTTGCTTATATTTTCTGAAGAAAGAAATCCAGTGACATGTTTGCCAAGGTCAATAGGGGATGGATTATTTGGCCCACCTATATGAACGTGGTTTTTAACCAAACTTGTTAAGGAGGCAAATAATGAAATTTCCTGTCGGCCGTAATCTGATGTATTGTAAACTGTTACTGTGAAAGATCCATCGGATGGGTTGATATATAAAAACGCGGCTCCAAGGCCAATATAATTCACAGGATCTGATATCTGCGTTAAAGAGGCTAGAAATGTTACAGATTTTTCCGTGGGAGTGAGCAGATTGGGTGTGGCGTATAAATAATACCAAAAACTTCCCGAAGTGGTGCCACCTGGGAGAATTAAGTCAATATTCTCAGCAGATGTAGTTTCAGTGTACTTGTAGGCTATATGTCCCTTGCCTGAAGAAATCTGAACACTTCTTTCATTTGGAACGGACGACAAAACCCAAGATGAAACTTGCTGACCGGAAGAATCGTAAACAGACAGAATTCCGTTTCCAAAAATATTATAAACATTGTAGAGTTGATTTTCAATCGTGGTGAAGCGATTTTTGTCCATATCGAGATTATTACCCATTGTCATATTGGGGACAAAATAACCTAATTGATAAATTGGAGTTTCGTTCATACTTGAGGCTCAGAAATTTCTATAATCTTTCCAATCCCCCAAATGGATTGACCGTAGGTAAGCACATTTGGGGGAGGGGGCACGGAATGAGTGTTTTGAGGAATTATTTTTAACTCCGCCGCGAGGGATGAATATGGCGGTAAATTATTCATAATATTCTCCTCTCTTGAGTAAAATCTAATAGCTTCTGACAAACTTGTGAATCTCATATAGTTTTCAGCCCATGACTAATCACAAGCACCCTAAGTTAATATTTAATCTTTTCTACCAAAATACCTGTGCGAGCGGGGTGAATTACAGAATATACTGAGTAGCTTAGCTAGATTAATCAAGTGCTTGAATAGCCTTCTTGGAAGCTTGAATTTCAGCAGTTATCAGATTTTTATCTATGTCAAAATTGTATGTTACCGATTGATACAAGTATCTATCGGGCATTCTGACATCTCCGGATTTCTTATCATCTTGTAATTCGATTATTCTCCCGGAGCCCTGCTCAAAAGTAAATAGCCTCCCATCTTCTTCAAAAGCAACATAAAAACTACCCCATTCCTTCAGGGGCTTTGTTACGAAGGCTTTAAGACTGATGGTTTCATAAACATCAGTGTATGCAGATTTAAAAATTCTCTCAACCCAAGATTTGGCATATTTATTTGATGGTATCAAAGTATTGGGGATTTGGCTTTCCCCGAATTCTTGCGGTGCGTTATCAAACATAATTAACTTTTGATAGCCTATGTAAGACTCAATATTATCAATATAAGCCTCTTCTGGATTTTGTATTAGTTTTTCATAAAAGGCGATATCTTTTTCATTGTAAACATCAATGGTGTGGACTTTTTGCTGGCTGTCTATATATCTGTACTTCCCTTGTCTAAACAAATTAGTAGATTTAGAGGTGGAGGTAAAAGCTTCGCTCCCAGAAAGCATGCCATGGAGTGAAGAAATATCTGTAGTCATCTCTTTGGATATATTTTTCTTGGAAAGATAAAATGTGTCAGTATCTTTACTCATGGTTCTGGACGACATTACTATGCCATTTCCTCTGATCACCTCTTTTGTTCCTTGGAAATCTTTATCTTCACCGGAACCGCTAGTGTACCAATAATAAATGGGCACATCAAACCTCACACTGTTTTGAGATCTGCCGTCACTTATTTGGATAGATAGATTCTTTATATATGCGAGTAAATTATAATATGTATTAACTTTGTCATCATACGGAACAATTTTAAGAGAGGCGGCTTTCGGGCTTAAACTAGAAACATCAATAGGTGGAAGTCTATAAAATTCATTAAAATTGAAGGCATACCCCAGCGTTTGTCCATCTTTCCCGGCTGCGGTAGGATCACCAAGAGCATATTTAAAGTGATTGTGGAGCTCCGAGTAATAAACCATTTGGTTGATGACCTTATTGTATCTCATTCCCTGGAAGTTCATGTAAACTGTTGAAACAATTATGGTTTCATCATCAACAAATATTTTTTGCAATAAATCTTTCGATTGAACTTTGACTATGGTTTCACTTAATCCCTCAGTGACTTTAATGTCCTCAACCATTCCCTCGAAGAACGGATATAAAGTCTCATAGCCAGCCGAAACTCTAATGGTAGTGATATTTTGCCTCATAAATTGGAGGATTTTCAAGCCACTCTCTGATTTGTTAAGATTAAGAAATTGAATATCTAGCTCAGAAGAAATTCTAGCATTTTTGTCCTCATCCAGCCTCTTTGTTAAAGATAGACTTTTAACTGAATTTGACAATATCTCAGAAATAGTATCTTTTGAGTTTCTAATCTTAAATTCATAGTTGGTGTATGATTCTTTTATATCAGGCTCAGGGGCGAAAACGGGCTTAAAATTGTTAAAGGTAAAACCTCCCGCGTTTTTCGGAAAAGTGAGTTTAAATTTTGTTCCTGACGCCACGGTATCATAGCTAAAATCTGCGGCTGAAATATCAGCCCTTGCATCAATAAATGCGGCGGAGTTTATCTCTGTAATTTCATTATTAATGTCATCTGGCTTCACATTAACATCTAAATCTTCTGCTGAGCCGAAGGTTAGAATAGAGTTATTGAGTATGTTCTCTGCAATTGATGTCCGAGCTGTTGCCGACACGGAAAAACCGTTAAAAACGGACGGCTCAGATTGAGCTTCCTCTGCAGATTCTGGCTCATCGCCTGAAATAAAATTCAAAGTATTGGCAAGATTGGCTGAAAATTTATTAATATTGTTCGGGTCATAAGGTGAAAATAATGGCGGGCCATAAGAGAACGTAAAATTAACAAATTGGGCTGAAATTCTTATTTCAGATGTGTCATCTAGCATGTGTCTCAATTTCTTTGTAGGTTGAGAAGCTGGTTCACCAGGATAGTTATCGAGCGGAATTTCGTCTGGTGCGGCAACAGTCTGCCATTCGCCTGGGTTTGGCGTGTTTCCGATTTGCATATAGGGCCCCGTGTAATAAACGAATATCTGTAAATCATTAGGGGATTTCGCCCCGGTATTACCATCTTGAGATGCAAGACCCTTAAGTGCTGTTAGGCTAACAGACTTATTATTAGCACTGACAACATCGTTAGTCAGCTCCCTGTCCGTGATATTAAAATACACTGTGGGGGTTTCATTTGCAGAAAGCTTCAGCGTGTATTTGCAAATTTCGCCTAATTTAGTAGCCTGTTTAAGCTCTTCTTCACTTGCATTAATTCTCCCCCACGAAACCAGTATTTGAGGTGCAGCGAGGATCGTTGGGTTATTCTGAGCTGCTGTTGGCGGTATATTATTCAGAACAACAGAGGAAAGTTTCAAAACAAAACCCACGGCTGGAACCTTCTTGGTTATATTTGGCTTTTTTGGGTCTGGGGTATAATAAACCTTGTCTAATTTGAGAGGTTCAGCTTTTAGCTCAGGGGCGGAACCAGTAGCACTGTCATATATCAAATATTTACAACCACTTTCATGAGCGTAATCTTTTGACATGGGATAATATCTGCGAAGAGAAACCTGTGAGTTAGAAGCAAAAACTTGTATCTCTGCGGTGTCACTAAAGGAAACCGTTTGTGCGTATGGCTGAATCTTGTCTAGTGTGGCACCTGGCTTAGGAAGAAAGCCAAGATATCTTTGAAAATTAAAAAATTGAGTTTTGTTTTCTCTTTGCTTAGGATCCCTGGGGTCTATTCCACCAAGGTTCTCTACTTCCCAAATGTTATAACTAGTTATTGTGCTTATCGCCCCAGCTTTTTTTTTCTCGTCCACGGCGTTAGATGTTTTTGTAGTGCCAGGAATGAATGGGCTACCCACCTTATTAAAAACCAAGGACTCTGAATTATAACTTTGTTGAAAAAATTGAGTTAATATCGCAGGGTTAGATGGGGCATAAGACAGAGTGGATGAAGATTCATAAAATGGAGCAGTTGGCGGCCCCTTAATTAAATTATAATATGGGTGTTCGGCACCAGCCTCAAGAGTACCCTCGACAAACGTACAATATGGTGCACCGGTGACAGTAAAATGCTGATTCATAATCCCGTTTACTGTGGAGACCAGCGTTTGAGACTTATTTGGGTTCAAGGTAGGAGTGGAAACAAAAGATTGTGCCTGTTTGCCACCTGCTAAGGGAAAAAATTGATTTTCAGAAATATTTTCAGCGTAGGACTGCTGAAATCCAGATCTTGATTTAATATTCAGCACACCTAACTCAATCTTAATGTTCAATTGAGATTTTTTGAGATTAATACTATCTGAGAAGTCAAAATTTGAATAATTTGATTCTTGAATTTGAGTGCCTACTGCCATTTCTTCCTATTCATTAATTTCTCCGATTTTCCTGTACTCGCCTTCGAGTACATAAGATTTATCAATCACAATCTCATAAATATCTGAGCCTATGTAAAATTGTACACCCATGTAAACGCCGTCAAAATCAACAAATCCTATTTTTTGTGAAAAATCTAAGTCTTTATTATAAAAAGCTTTAGGAATACCACTTCGGTCTTTATATCTGAATTTATAAAGCGAAGAATTGGAAACCATATTATTTAAACAATTTAAAAATTTTGAACCAGCGGCATCAGATGATGTTTCAAGATTGCCATAAACAATCCCAAGGCCGGACGTAAATGCGTTGTTTTGGGTAAACACAGATCTTGCAACAAATATTTTTCCAGCACAATCAAAAACTAAATTAAAGCTTTCACCATAAGAATAAATATCATTCTTGCAAACAGTGATCTGATTAATAATTGGAAATTCGTTTGTGCCAAAATTTACTCCACCGTTTTGCTCGCAATAGCCCTCAAAATCAAAAACTAAAAATACAGTGGAAATCCTGGCACCACTTAAAAATCTTCCATAAATGGCAGTTCCGGGTTTAATGTTGAAAAAATCTCTGTTTGATTTCGCCTGAGAGGATAAAGAGTTGGTTTTAGCAAACACATAAAACACAACACAATTCTGGCTCGTAAGCAATATTCCAGGAAAAGTGACTTGAGCGGGGCCGCAAAAAACATATTGGTTATCAACACCTGAGGAAATATATAGGTTATCAAAGTTGCCAAGCTCTTCGTTGGTGCTATTGTTTGCTGGATCCCCCTCAACTAAAGTAAAATTAGTAGCTTGAGATGTAGAGGAAGATTGATTCAGGGAGTATATTAAATTACCACCTGCAGTTACGCCTATATTATTGGATTTATCATCCTTGAAATCAAAAGTGGTTATAGCACAATTAGCCGACTTACTTACAACAGAACCGGGGTCGTTAATCGGCATAAATGTACCGCCGTCGCTTGGCTGAGTGGAGTAATATCCAGGTGCTTCATTGTTAAAGAGCAAAGTTGTTATATTTGCATTGTTTAGATTCTGGCCGGAAAGGGCGAGTTGAATGTTGTTGTTATCACTTTTTGACAAGATTGGGTTTTTTAAATCTAATTCAACGAGATTTAAGTTGCTTAAAGGCGTGGTGACTTTATCAGTGTAGGTGGTTAATCTAAAGAAACTCTCAGACACAATCTGTTGTATAGCATTATCAGATGTATTAGTTTTAGTATTAGCCATTGTTACAATCAAGCCATTTTGGTGCCGCTTTGTATCTATAACTTTCACATCATTAGATTGGCCAGTTCTGAAGAATATTTTATATGGTTCCACTCCGTTCACAATACTACCAGTTCTGCTCTTGTTGATTTGAGTGGCATTGTATTGAATCTCCATATTCTCCGGCAAATCCACTGCCCAAGTGGGGCTATAGATCACGCCTGTAATACTGAGGCCCTTCTGCGGATCATATATGATCGTTCCAGAGCCCATATCAAGCTTTAGTATGAATGATTGACAACCTGAAACAAAAGAATCGGGCTGAATTGGCAAGTCTTCATAAAATCCTATTAAATAATTTCTTATTTGCTGAGGTATAAAACTAAATTGTTCAAGAGTATTCTCTTCTAAGGTGATTTTATCAACAGAAACAGTGGCTAAGGAAGCTGTTTTATTTCTGAATAGTATTCTTACAACCAACAAACCCTCGCTCTGCGGAAGAAAGAAGGGAACTGTGATATTGGCGGTGCAAGTCTTTGAAGCAGGCGAGTCACCAACTGACGCAAAAATTGGCTGAAACTCACTGCTTAAAACCTTCAATATTAAATTGGAACTCCTTCTGTCAACCAAATCAATTTCAAATTTAGCTTCAATGTTAGAACCGCCCGCACTAACGTCCGCACTAAAACTTAAAACCCACTCCCCTGAATTAATTCTTGCATTGGAGGTGGATTCAACCAATAAGACATAATCTGTTTCGGTAATATTCTCGCCGGCTTGTATTGAAAATTTTGTTTTATCAGAAGGTGCAGTGGAGCTTTCAACAAAAGTGAGCAAACCGCTTACACCGTCGAATGAGTCTATGCTACCGCTGTAAGTACCCCCGGAAAAAGGACTTCCGTTGTATTTTTCTGTTATAATTGTGTAGCTTAATTTATCCGAAGTATATCGCCCTTTTAATCCAAAATCTCTTTGTGCTTGCAGCGTTCCGCCATTGGCATAAGATTTTCTGTAATAAATTGGAAGTTGGATGATAAAATCATTATTGATTGAAAAAGTAACAGTTGGCAAGTCTAATGTTGAATATTTTGTTAAATCATAGCCAGAAAAGCTGTCATTCAAGCTTGACATAGCATAAACGCCGCAATAAAGATCATAAGGCTTGCCATCAAATGGACTGAATGTTCTTAGAGACTGGTTTATAATCTCAGCTGTCTCTACCGTATTAAGATCACCAACTATATTTCCTGTAACCAGTGTGTTTGAAAAATCCCACGAGCGATCCACTGGCTCAATTATTATAGAAGAATCATTAGTTCCAGATTCTTGTATCTTTATTGTTTTAGTTAATGGATCGGTGGGTGTTGG
>Ga0315904_10013392_pt1 | contig 10270 bp, 7 predicted proteins | sample LakEriMetagenome_6_FD_203529 | JGI IMG/M metagenome (GOLD analysis project Ga0315904, IMG submission 203529) | Freshwater fungal communities from buoy surface, Lake Erie, Ohio, United States - Buoy 12 MA120 | ecosystem: Environmental > Aquatic > Freshwater > Lake | place: USA: Lake Erie, Ohio...
AGATCCGCATCAGGTCGTCTTCGAGCGAGAGGAAGAAGCGGCTCGAGCCGGGGTCGCCCTGCCGGCCGCAGCGGCCGCGGAGCTGGAGGTCGATGCGGCGGGCCTCGTGCCGCTCGGTGCCGATGATCTGCAGGCCGCCCATCGAGCGGACGAGCTCGCCTTCCGGCTTCATGTTTTCCCGGGTGGCGATCGCCGCGACGAGCGCGTCCCACTCCTCGCGGGGCACGTCGAGCCGGGTGGGATAGGTGTCCTGGAGCTTCGCCCAGGCGAGGGTGTCGGGGTTGCCGCCGAGGATGATGTCGGTGCCGCGGCCGGCCATGTTGGTGGCGATCGTGACCGCGCCGAGCCGGCCCGCCTGGGCCACGATCTCGGCCTCGCGCTTGTGGTGCTTGGCGTTGAGCACCTGGTGGTCCACGCCCCGCTTCTCGAGGAGCGCCGAGAGCCGCTCGCTCTTCTCGATCGACACCGTGCCCACGAGCACGGGCAGGCCCTTCCGCTGGATCTCCTTGATCTTCGCGTTCGGGATCCGCTCGGTCGTCCGCTCCCCCTTGGGCTCGAACTCGAGCTCACCGTCGAGGTCCGCCGTGATCCGGCCGACCTTCCACGTCCCGTCGGTGAGGGCCACGGTGTCCCAGCGGTTGATCCGCTCCACCTCGTCGGCCACCGCGACCCACTTCTCCCGCTCGGTGCGGTAGATGACGTCGGCGTGGTTGATCCGCTTCATGCCGCGGTTCGGCGGGATCGCGATCACGTCGAGCTTGTAGATCTTCCAGAACTCGGTCGCCTCGGTCATGGCGGTGCCCGTCATGCCGCCGACCTTCTTGTAGAGCTTGAAGAAGTTCTGGAGCGTGACGGTGGCGAGGGTCTGCGACTCCTCCTTGATCCGCACGCCCTCCTTGGCCTCGACCGCCTGGTGGAGGCCGTCGGACCACTGGCGGCCCGGCATCAGGCGGCCGGTGAACTCGTCGACGATCACCACCTCCCCCTGCTGCACCACGTAGTTCACGTCGCGCTTGTAGAGGTAATGGGCCTTGAGCGAGTTGTCGATGAGATGCGGCCACTCCATGTTGCCGGCGGTGTAGAAGCTCTCGACGCCGGCGAGCTTCTCCGCCAGCCGCACGCCCTGCTCGGTGAGGGCGACGGTGTGTTCCTTTTCCTTGACCTCGAAGTGCTCCTCGGCCTTGAGCTACCGGGCGATCTGGTCGGCCCGGGCATACTTCGAGACGTCGTCGTGGGCCGGGCCCGAGATGATCAGCGGCGTGCGGGCCTCGTCGACCAGGATGTTGTCGACCTCGTCGACGATCGCGAACGTGAGCGGCCCCTGGGCCTGCTGCATGTGCTTGGGGAAGCGGTCGTCGCCGCGGGCCGCCATCCGCATGTTGTCGCGGAGGTAGTCGAAGCCGAACTCGTTGTTGGTGCCGTAGGTGATGTCGCAGGCGTAGGACTTCTGCCGTTCGCCCGACTCCATCCCCGACTGGATCGCCCCCACCGTGAGGCCAAGCCCCATGTACAGCGGCCCCATCCACTCCATGTCGCGGCGGGCGAGGTAGTCGTTGACCGTGACCACGTGCACGCCCTTGCCCTCGAGGGCGTTGAGGTAGGCGGGGAGCGTGGCGACGAGCGTCTTGCCTTCGCCCGTGATCATCTCGGCGATGGCGCCGGAATGGAGCACCATGCCGCCGATCAGCTGCACGTCGTAGTGCCGCATGCCGAGGAACCGCTTGCCCCCCTCGCGGCAGACGGCGAAGGCCTCCACGAGGATGTCGTCGAGCGTCTCACCAGCGGCGAGCCGGCGGCGGAACTCGGCCGTCTGGCCGCGGAGCTCGGCGTCGCTCATCGCCTCGTAGGTGGGCTCGAGCGAGTTGATCGCCTCGATCTTGGGCTCGAGTCGGCGGAGGTAGCGGGCGTTGGACGAGCCGAACAGGCCCGTCAGGAAGCGTTCCAGCCGCGAGCCGGCGGCGGAGGCGCCGTTGGAGACCGAATCCCAGATGCGTTCGAGGGTTTCCATGAATGGCGGCGCGATGAGGCTGGCGGTCCGGGCGGGCCGCAGGGCGGGAGGCGGCGTCGGGGCTGCCGGCCGGTGAAAAAGCGGGACAACCCGTGATTCTCGCGGGAAAGCGGTGCAGGGGTCAAGGTTGACGGGGCAGGGCGGTGCGGGGCCGCGGCGGCGAACCCGTCACTTCGCCGCCCGCTCCACGAAGCCGTCGAACCAGGGCTTCACCTCCAGCGTCGCCGCCACGTACGACGCCCGGTGGTCGGCCCGCTCGCCGGCCGAGAAGAACTCCGCCTGATTGCTCCCCAGCAGCCGCGCGAAGTCGGGGGCCATCCGCGACACCACCGGCGGAATCGCCTCGTCGGCGTCGCCCCCGTAGGCCCGCAGCGGCGTCTTCACCCGCCAGCGATACGCGCCGGCGTCCTCGAGCAGTTCCCAGAATCGGCCGCGGCCCGTCTCGGCGCCGGCGATGAACTCCGGCCGCAGCAGGCCCGCCACGCCCCCCGGGACCGCGGCGTCGTAGTCGGGCCACGCCAGGTCTCCCTCGAAGAACTTCCGCGAGGCGGCCAGGTGCTCCGGCTTGATCGCCGAGGCGGCCAGCCCCGGCAGCCGGGCGTAGGCCTCGTGCGACCAGAGCATGTTGCTGATGCAGCCCTTGATCCAGGCGGCGTCCTGCGGCCGGGGGTTCGCGATCGGCCGGCGGAAGGCGGCGGCGAGGTCGACCGGGGCGCTCACCGTGGCCGCCGCGGTGACCGGCACGCCGAGCGTCTCGAGCCGCCGCAGGAACTGCATCGTGGACCAGCCCCCCTGCGACCAGCCCCAGACGAAGAACTGCGGCGTGGTCTGGCCGAGCGCCGCGAGCACCGCCTGCGACGCGCGGTGGTGGTCGACCATCGCCTGCACCGTGCCCCGGGGCACGATGAAGCAGTTGGGCACCCGCGACGGACCGAGGCCGAAGTAGTCGGCCCCGATCGCCGCGTAGCCCTGGGCCGCGAAGGCCGCGAGCACCAGCTGGGTCTCGTAGGAGTTGTCGGGGCGGGAGGGCACCTCGTCGCGGCCGAAGACGGTGCCGTGCTGGTAGCTGACGAGCGGATGCGAGGTGCCGCCGTCGTCGGGGATCGCGAGCAGGCCGCTGCCGAGCGTGGGCTGGTTGTCCCACTCGGGAATCACGGAATCGAACTGCACCTCGTAGAGCGTCACCGCGTGACGCGGGGCGGGGAACTTCCCCTTGAAGTCGCCCGCCTTCATCGTCGAGCCCGCCATGAAGGCGTCGAGGCCGGTGTCGAGGATCGCGGCGAGTCGGGCCTTGTCGTAGGAGCCGATCTTCCGGTAGCGAACGCCGGCCGCCACCGCGGTGAACGGCGCCTCGGCCCGGACCGGCGCGACCGCCGCCGCCGCGATCATCCATGCCGCCGCCATCACCATGCGCCGCGGTATCCTGGGCGACATCGCCAGTGTTCCTGGGGGTTTGGCCGGAGTGGGGGCCACCGAGCCCCCGGCCGCGAGGCCGGGCGCCGCAACCCGGGGGATGGTCGGCAGTTTAAGGTGGTGCGTCGCCATCCGTCTCGCCCCTTCCCGTCGATCCCGGAGGATCCCATGACCCGCTCGTGGTTCGTCGTCGCCGTCGGCCTGTTCGGTCTCGCCGTCCTGCCCGCCGCGGCGTGGGCCCAGCCGGCTGCCGCCCGCGGTGCTGGACAGGGGGGCGTCATCGCCCGCTCCATGCTCGTTCGCCAGGAGACGGTGCAGAAGGAGCTCGGCATCACCGCCGAGCAGAAGGCGAAGCTCGACGCGGCGCTGCCCGCGGCCCGCGGCGGCGGCGCGAACGTCCGCGAGATGTCGGAGGAGGAACGGCGGACGTGGCGCGAGGAGCGGCGGGCCCGGGTCGCGGAAGACGACGGCAAGCTCGGCTCCATCCTCGACGCGAAGCAGGCCGCGCGGCTCGAGCAGATCCGCGTGCAGGCCCTCGGCGGCGGCGTGTTGGTGGATCCCGCCATCGCCAAGACGCTCGGCATCACCGAGGATCAGCGGGAGAAGTTCCGCACCGCCATGCAGCGGCTCCGCGACGAGGCCGACGGCGACGCTCCGGCCGGCGGCATGCGGGAGCGGATGACCGCCACGGCGATGGAGATCCTCACCCCCGATCAGCGGTCGAAGCTCGACGGCCTGCGGGGGCCCGCGTTCGACGTGAAGTCGCTGCAGCTGCGTGGTCGTCGAGGTGAGCGCGGTGGCTGACGCCGCGGCCCGCCGCGTGCTCGTCGTCGAGGCCGAGGCCGCCGCGGTCGAGGCCCTGGCCGCGGAACTCCGCGACCGCGGCCACCGCGTGGTGGCGATCGTCGATGCGGCCGACACCGCGAGCGCGGCCACCGTGGGCGCGCTCGCCGCCCAGGCGGCGACCGATCCCCTCACCGGCCTCGCGAACCGCCGGACGCTCGACGACGAGCTCCGCGCGGCGTGGAGCCGGTGCGTGCGGGATGGCGAGCCGTTGGCCGTGCTCGTGATCGACGTCGATCACTTCAAGGCCTTCAACGACACCGTGGGGCATCAGGCGGGCGACGCCTGCCTGGCGGCGATCGCCGGTGCGGCCCGGCGGGCCTCCGCGCGGGCCGGCAGCGTGGCCTGCCGCTGGGGCGGCGACGAGTTCCTCGTGGTGCTGCCCGCCACCGACCTGACCGCGGCCGCCGCGATCGCCGACGACGTGCTGGCGGCGGTCCGCGGCCTGCCCCGGCATGTGGCCGCGGCGGGCGACCGCCGGCTGACCGTGTCGATCGGCGTCTCGGCCACGCTGCCGGCGGCGGGAGGCGATGCCGCCGTGGTCGTCGCCGCGGCCGACCGGGCGATGTATGCGGCCAAGCAGTCGGGGCGGGATCGCCGCGTGGCGGCCGAGGCCTGACGCCGCCCGGCCCGGTCGGCGTCGCGTTTCGTGGGCGGTTGTCCGGGGCCGATGGTGTCGCGGGCCCGGCCCTCCGATAATCCGCCGCATGGCGTCGTCCGGCATTCAGCATTCCGAAGTCCTGCGTGGGAAACTCGGCCTCGGCCGAGACCTCACCGGTCGGATGCTGTTTCTCGGCACGGGCACGAGCACGGGCGTGCCGCTCGTCGGCTGCGGCTGCGAGACCTGCACGAGCGGCGACCCGCGGGACGTGCGGACCCGCACGAGCGTGCTCGTCGGCCTCCCCGGCGGGCACCTGCTCGTCGACACCACGCCGGATCTCCGCGGCCAGCTGCTCCGCGAGCGGATCGGCCGCGTGGACGCCGTGGTCTACACGCACGACCACGTCGATCACGTCTACGGCCTCGACGACCTGCGGCCGGTGTGCTTCGCGACCGGCCGCTCGATCCCGCTCTACTGCGAGGAGCGGGTCGAGAACCGGATCCGCAAGGCCTTCGACTACGCGTTCGCGGCCGGGCCCCCGCTCGGCGGCGGCGTGCCGAAGGTCACCTTCGAGCGGATCGCGACCGGGCCGTTCGACCTGCTCGGCGCGACCGTCACGCCCCTGCGGCTGCGGCACGGCGTGTTCGACGTGCTCGGCTTCCGGTTCGGCAACGTCGCCTACTGCACCGACACCAACCTCATCCCCGACGAGACCTGGCCGCTGCTCGAGGGGCTCGACGTGCTCGTGCTCGACTGCCTGCGGTTCACCCGCCACCCCACCCACTTCTCGCTCGACGAGGCCCTGGCCGCGGCGGCCCGCGCGGGGGCCAAGCGGACCCTCTTGGTGCACATGGCCCACGACGTCCGCCATGCCGCCGTGGAGGCCACGCTGCCGCCGGGCGTGGAGCTCGCAACCGACGGGCTCGAAGTGCCGCTCAGCTGAGACGCGCGCGGTTGTCCTTCAGGAAGCCGCCATCCCGCGAGCGATGCGGGCAGCCCGAGGCTCGCGCGCGAGCCGCAGCGAGTTGGCGATCACGGAGAGGGAGCTCAGGCTCATGGCCGCGGCGGCGAGCATCGGGCTCGTCACGTGGCCCAGCAGCGGATAGAGCACGCCCGCCGCCACCGGGATCGCGAGGACGTTGTAGAGGAAGGCGAGCAGCAGATTCTGCCGCGCGATCCGCATCGTGCGGTCCGCGATCGCCAGCGCCCGCGGCACCGCGGCGAGGCCGCCCGAGAGGAGCGTCACGTCGGCCGTCTCCAGGGCCACGTCGGCCCCGCTGCCCATGGCGATGCCCACGTCGGCCGCGGCGAGCGCCGGGGCATCGTTGATGCCGTCGCCCACGAACGCCACGGCCCCGCCCGCAGCGGCCCGCCGGGCGACCACGAGGTTTGCCTTGTCGGCGGGTGACAGCGACCCCTGCCCGCGGTCGATGCCCGCCGCCGCCGCCACGTGCCGCACGGCCGCCGGGGCATCGCCGGAGAGCATCTCCACGTGCAGGCCGCGGCCGCGGAGGCCCGCGACGACGTCAGGCGCCTCGGGCCGCAGTGCATCGGCGATCGCGAACCAGCCGACGGCCCGGCCATCGATCGCCATCTCCACCACCGTGCCGCCGGCCGCCTCCGCGGCGGCGCGGCTCGGCGGATCGCCAGCCGCCGGCGCGATCCCCCGCGCCGCGAGAAACGCCGGCGCGCCGAGCACGACGTGCCCGTCGCCCACGTCGCCCTCGATGCCACGACCGACCGCGGCCACCACGCTGGTGGCCGCGGGCACGTCGATGCCGGCGGCCCGGGCCGCGGCCGCGAAGGCGCGGGCCAGCCCGTGCTCGCTCGCGGACTCCACCGCGGCCGCCGTCGCGAGCAGCCCCCGAAAGGGCTCCGCCCGGAACGCGCCCGCCGACTCGTCCACCGCCGCGGCGCGGAGGGTGCTCGCCTCGCCCACGGCCACCAGCCGCGGCCGCCCCTCGGTGATCGTGCCGGTCTTGTCGAAGAAGAGCGTGCGGGCTGCGGCGAGCCGCTCCATCGCCTCCGCCGTGCGAACGAGGATGCCCGACCGGGCCGCCCGCCCGATCGCCACGGTCATGGCCAGCGGTGTGGCCAGGCCGAGCGCACAGGGGCACGCGATGACGAGCACGCTCACGGCCGACATGATCGCGTGCGGGAGCCGCGGCGCGGGGCCGAAGGCCAGCCAGCCGAGAAACGTGCCGGCGGCGATCGCCACGACGACCGGCACGAACACGGCCGCGACGCGGTCGGCGAGCTGCTCGATCGGGGCCCGCGTGGCATGGGCCTCCCGCACGAGCCGGGTGATCCGGGCCACGAGGGAATCGGCCGAGGCGGCCGTGGCCTCCATCACGATCGCCGCCGGCCCGTTGATCGCGCCGCCGAGCACGCGGTCGCCCGCCGACCGCGGCACGGGCATGGGTTCGCCGGTGAGCAGCGACTCGTCGCAGGTCGTCATCCCTTCGCGGATCGTGCCGTCGACGGGAATCCGCCCGCCGGGCCGCACGCGGAGCCGATCGCCCGCGCGGACGGCCGCCAGCGGCACCGTCTCCCCGCCCGGAAACCGCTCGGCCGTCGGCGGCGACAGATCGAGGAGCGCCCGGACCGCGGCCGTGGTGCTCCGCCGCGCGCGGCTCTCGAGCAACTGCCCGAGGAGCACGAGCACCACGATCATGCCGGCCGACTCGTAGAACACGTCGACGCCCCCGTCGGGCCGACGGAGCGCCGCGGGGATCAGGCCCGGGGCGAGCGTGGCCACCAGGCTCGCGAGCCACGCGGCGAGCACGCCGATCGAGATCAGCGAAAACATCGTCGGCCGTCCGGCCCGGAGCGCCGCCACGCCGCCCGACAGGATCGGCCAGCCGCCCCAGAACACGATCGGCGTGCAGAGGGCGAGCTGCACGAAGGCGCCGGCGGGGCCCGAGAGGCCGAGCCGCTCGAACCAGCCGGCGACGGCATGGCCGCCGAGCCACGCCGGGAGCATGTGGGCCACCATGCCCCCCATGGCCACCACCACGAGCACGATCGCGAGCACCCCGCAGACCGCGAGACGCACGAGGTCGCGCCGCCGCGCCGCCACGCCCCCCTCCTGACCGATCGGCTCGAGCGGCATGCCGCAGACGGGGCAGGGGCCGGGCAGGGCGGCCACCACCTGCGGATGCATCGGGCATCGCCAGCCATACTCGCCGACGTCGGCCCGCGCACAGCACGGCTTCGGGCCGCCGCCGGACGGCGCGGGGGCGGGCTGGATGACGTCGAGCTGGAGCATGCCCCGATTCTACGGGCGGCCCGCCGCCCCGGGGCGTGCGCAGCTCCTGGCTGCGCTCGGGGCCTGGCGTCGCGGTGCATGGGAAGCAGCCGTGTCAGGCGGCTTCGTGCGACAGCGCGGCGAATCGCTCCAGCAGTGCGGCGGCCGCCGACGAGTCGATCGCGTGTTCGGCGGCCGCCCGCGCCGCCGGCCTGTCGTCCGCCCGACCGGCCGCCCAGAGCACGGCCGCGGCGTTGAGCACCACCACGTCGCGCCGCGGACCGCGGCCGCCGCCGAGCACGTCGCGGATCGCCGCCGCACTCTCCTCGGGCCCCGTCACCTCGAGGTCGGCGACCGCGGGGGCCGGGAGGGTCGCGAGGCCGAAGTCCTCCGGCGTCCAGCGCACGCGGCGGGACTCGGCCGGGCTGACGTCGATCACGTCCGTCGGCCCGAAGAGGCTCACCTCGTCGAACGCGCGGCCGTCGTCGGCCCCCACGTGGCCGGAGACGACCACCGCCCGCGCGGCGCCCAGCAGCCGCGCCGCTTCGGCCAGCGGCTCGCGGGCCGCCGGTCGGCCCACGCCGATCACCTGCACGCCCGCGCCGGCGGGATTGCACAGCGGGCCCACGAGGTTGAACACGGTGGGACGGCCGAGCGCCCGCCGCAGCGGGCCGACCCGGGCCATCGCGGGATGGTGCACCGGCGCCAGGCAGAAGCAGAGCCCGAGCTCCGCCAGGCAGCGGCCGCTGACGGCCGGCGGCGCATCGACCCGCACGCCGAGCCGCTCGAGCACGTCGGCCGAACCGGTGCGGCTCGAGACGGCACGGTTGCCGTGCTTCGCGACCGGCTGGCCGGCGGCCGCCACCACGATGCCTGCCGCCGTGGAGATGTTGAACGAGCCCGAGCCGTCGCCCCCGGTGCCGCAGGTGTCGGCCACGACCGCGGTGCCTCGGGGCACCGGCAGCATGCGGCTGCGGAGCGCCGCCGCCACGCCGGCGATCTCCGCCGCGGTCTCGCCCGCGTCGGCGAGGGCCACGAGCCACGTGCCGAAGGCGTCGAGTTCGACGCCGCCGGCGAGCACGGCCTCGACGAGCCGGCGGACGTCGTCGGCGGGTCTCCGGTCGCCCCGCCTCAGGCCCGCGGCCCAGGCGAGCACGTCGATGGGCTCGCAGTCTGCGGAGGTGGCCGGCGGCTCGGGCATGGTCAGGGCGGCGTGTGGACGGTGGTGGCGGCGGGATGCGGTACGATTGGCGGCGGTGGTCGCGACCGGCGGCCGCGCCGACCCTGACAGCCTACCCGACGACCGAGGAGCCCCGCCGCAGTGCCCCCCGCCACGCCCCGCAAGGTGATCATCGACTGCGATCCGGGGATCGACGACGCCGCCGCCCTCGCGATGGCGCTGTTCGATCCGCGTCTGGAGGTGGTCGCGGTGACGGCCGTGGGCGGCTGCGTGAGCCCCGACCTGGCCACCGCCAACGTGCAGTCGGTGGTGTCGTTCCTCGACCCGCCCCGGCTCCCGCGGCTCGGCGTCGCCCCCGGCGACGGCGCCGCCGCCGACGCGCCGTATGCGATGCACGGGGCCGACGGCCTCGGCGGCGCGGAGCTGCCGCGGGTGCAGCTGCACGGCGGCCATCCTGCGGAGAAGGTGATCTGGGAGAGCATCCGGGCCCATCCCCGCGAGATCACGATCCTGGCTCTCGGGCCGCTCACCAACGTGGCCCGCGTGCTCAACCGCGACCCGTCGATCGCCGAACTGATCGCGGGCCTCGTGATCTCGGGCGGCACCGCGCACGCCGCCGGCAACGCCTCGGCCGTCGCCGACCTCAACTTCCACGCCGATCCCCAGGCGGCCCGCCGCGTGCTCCGCGAGCCCGTGCCGAAGACGGTCGTGCCTCTCGAGACCACCTCGCAGGTGCTGCTCGGCTTCGAGATCCTCGACCAGCTTCCCCGCGAGTTCTCGCGGGCCGGACGACTCCTGCGGCGGATGCTGCCCCACTTCTTCCGGGCCCACCGCCAGCTGCTCGGCAGCGAAGGGATCTGGCTGCACGACGCCGCGAGCCTCGCGGCCCTCACCAACCCCGAGCTCTTCGAGCGGACGAGCGTGGTCGCCGACGTCGAGACCTCCGGGGAACTGACGTCGGGCATGCTCGTGATCGAC
>Ga0315904_10013394_pt1 | contig 10267 bp, 4 predicted proteins | sample LakEriMetagenome_6_FD_203529 | JGI IMG/M metagenome (GOLD analysis project Ga0315904, IMG submission 203529) | Freshwater fungal communities from buoy surface, Lake Erie, Ohio, United States - Buoy 12 MA120 | ecosystem: Environmental > Aquatic > Freshwater > Lake | place: USA: Lake Erie, Ohio...
CTGCCCATAGAGCCTTGAGTTCTGCTTCGCTACTTGCGTTTGCGATGCGAGCCTCAATGTCTTGGATTTTGCTTGGGCTTTGTGCTGCAGAACTTAGCGAACTAAGTCTGTTTGCACTAGCAACTGTTGATGGGTCAACAGTTACTTTCGGAGCAACTACTTCATTGCCTCCAGTTTGGACACCGAAGATGTCCGCATTTTCTGTCACCCACTGTTGGATAGACTCTTTATCAGTCATATCACTTGGGATGAACTTGGCAACTTTAGCATTTACGCCTAAGTCAGCCAGTGTGTCTTGGATATTACGCTCTCTTAGAGCATTGTTTGCCTGAAGAACTTGGTCTTCAAGGGCTTTCTTTTCTGCGAGAACCGATTCTAACTGGGCTCGTAATCCCTTGCCTTGAGACTCTTTGGTCTCAGACTCTGAGATACTACCGTCTTCATTGGAATCGTATCCGTTGTCATACTGTTCTGTCATATTATTACTCCCTAATAGATTTATCGTAAGCCAGAAGGGTTCCAGGGGAAGAACCATTCGCTCTTACTACCAGACTTATTTATCCTGTGGGGCTGGTGGGTCCACATGGAATACTATGAAGTTGTCTTCACCCTTAGTACAGGGGTTTTCTAGATGGTTCCTGACACATTTTCTTGTAGAACATTTGTACCACCTGAAGCACCTTCAAACCTTGCTCTCTCACGAGACTTCAAACCAGATATCTTGGCAGTTGCTTCCACATCTGTACCTAGGGCTGCACCAAGAACTTGTTCTCCAGTAAGGTCAACGCCTTCAATGCCAGCCAATCTAGTCACACCAACTAGGCTTCCAGCAGCAGGGTTGTATCCTGTAGAAGTACCAGTGGTAATATCCTGTAGTTTTCTAGCAGCAATAATACCTGCTTCTTGTAGGTCTTTAGCCTCGCCACTAGATACCAACTGTTCCAGCATTTTCTCAGAGTAATCCTTAGTTATATTTACCTGAGTCTGGTATGCCTCTTGAGCAAGGGTCACAACACCTGCTTGCTTTTCAAGATAAGCGGTAGCCAGTTCTGGATTTAAGGCATAGCCAATAAGGTCTTCTGTGGTTACGCCATAGAAATCCTTTAAGGTTTTCTTTATAGTCTGGTCTGCAGATAAAGCCCAGTTAGTTGCAGCAGTAATCCTAGATTGAACCTCTGCTGGAGATACGTTGCTCCCAATAAGTTCACCAATAGTCTTGTTTATTTCGTTTCCATATAGGTTCTTTACTGGATTTAGTAGTTGCTTGTATGTGTTCTCAGCGTTTAGATACTCAGCCTCGGTCATAACTGGGATTGGATTGGTAGGGTTGTTCTTATTAAACTCTCTAATCTTTACTAATCCAGAGAATCTCTCCTTATATGGTTGGCTCTCTTGCATTAGAGATATCAGTTCAGACTCCCTATCTACTATTGTTGGGTCTCCAACTACAGTTGTTGCTAGCCATGCACCAAGTTTAGGGGCACCAGCATTGTTAAATAAGTTAACAAGCATTTTATATGCTTCAGTTTCTTGTATTGCTTTTGGAATAATATCAGCCATTGTTATCTTCTCCTACAGTCCAAACACTCTTTTAATGTTGAGTGCAGTTGAACTTATTGTGTCTTTAGCCTTGTTGGTATTCCACCAACGAGCGTCTTGCCTGACCATCTTTTGGAAGTCAGAATAGTTAGGGTACTCTGTCTTACCGCCAGCACCTGCATACCCTAGTAACGCTTTACCTAATAAAGGGTCTTTTGCTAAATCAATCTTTTCTGGGTCTACCTCTAGTTCATTAGACATCAATGAAATGTAGTCATATGCCAAATCTTTCAAGTCAGCACCAGCCTTGATATCGTCAGCAAACTGCTTATACTTAGGGGCAACAACCTTATTACGATAATCTTGCTTGACGTTTTCAAGAGTATTTGTAGGTGTTGTTGCGGTCTTACCGTCAGCCTTTAGACCAACGATTGAGTTTGCTTTCTTTACTAAGTCAGCCTCACTAATGACAAAGCCATTCTCAAAAGCAAACTTTCTTAAGTCAAGAATGATGTCCTTCTTAGTTAGAATCTCTCTGGTTGTGTCATCTGCTTTGTCATCCTTTAGATACCCACCAAAATCTCCTAGGCGTGTGTCAGAAGTTGCTGCGGATTTAATACCATTAACAACTGTCTTGTCATCAAGAACAAAGTTTCTGTTTGCTTTTGTCTGTGCCAGAGCCCATTCTCCAACCCTTCTCCACAGTGTTTTTCCAACTGTGTCAAATGGAGCATTGGTGTCAAAGTATCCGCTGTTGTAAAGCAGGTTTGCAAATGTTGTGCTTATGAATGGGTCAGTTGCCGCCTCAGTAGCAAAGAGTGTATTCCACTCTGTAAGTGTGTATTTGTTTCCTTTATAGGAAATCTTTATGGTGGTGTCACCAGGTGGGGTAAAATCATCAGCCATTAGTTAACTGTATCTCCTTCAAAATAGTTGTTATACCACTCAGAGAACTTGCCAGTTGTGTCATAGTTCTTCAAGTAGTAGACCTCATTGAGCAGAGACTCTTTGATGTCTAGATTTTTCGATAGTGTACCCTGAGTAGGGTCTAGTTCCGCTCTCTTACGCAACTCATTCTGATAGAACTTTCGTCTCTCAAGATAATAAGTCATAGCGGTGTAATAAGTTGGATTCTCTTTTTCTACTTCTGTTTGCCAAGTTATGTCGCCAGCAACAGAATCCCATGCAACAGCATAGTTGTTGTACCTTTGTGGATTTAGGTTAGAACGACTATCAGCCCAAATCTGTCCATACTTTGGTTGCTTAGAAATCCATTTGATTAATCTTTGCTTTTCCTGCGATAGATAATCATCCTGTTCAATAGGAGTATTACGCTCAAAGGCTAGATTATCTAGGGCGTTCATACCAAGCAGGTCGCCATCCTCTGGCTTAATAACTCCATCACCGTTTAGGTCAACACCAGTTCTGAAGATTTGATTACCTTTTCCGATTAGTGTTTTTCTGGTAACGTCTTCTGGAGTACTCTTACCTATCAACTCTCGTTCAATCAAAATGTTGTAGACATCCTGACTAAACTGGTATGGTTGTGGGCTAGTAGAACTATTTGATGTAGAGTTCAAGATATCCGAAGCGACATCAGTACCCTCAGTTGTTGTTGTTAGCGATGGTATTAGTTTCTTATACTTAACCAGATTCTTTGCAGTTGATTCCTGTGCAGTAAGTCTTAAGTCAGAACTGTTCTGAGAGATTGCACCAAAGAATAAGTCTGGTTGCTCCATTAGGAACTTGCTACGAGCAACGTCATATGGAGTTAATGTATACGCCTTGGCACCAGGAAGATTAGCAATCCTCTGTTCAAATGAACGCATACCTGGTGCGTTTCTTCTTGTATATTCTTCAGCACCTAGTTCGTCATATGCTTCTTGCTCATTCTGTAAATATGTCTGCCATGTTTGACGAGCAATATCTGGACCAGTAATGTAGTTAGTTGCAAATGGCATGTAAATAGATGAACTATTTTGTAAGTCAAACCAAGCACCAGCAACTTTGTCAACAAGTTCAGGGGTTGGCTTAGGACCTAGACCTGATGCGTATCTACCATTAAGCCATATGGCTGCATCTAGTTTTAGTTTTAAAAGTTGCTGGTCATCTACAAGCATCTTTGCAGCCTGACCTGGGATAAGTAATCCCAAGGATTTTTCAGTTGGAGAAACACCGAATGGTAGGAAATCTAGTCCAACACCAGCAGCATTATCGTTTAGGTCTTTAACCCATTTACCGATTGTTCCAAAGAAACCATTAGGGTCTTTGTATGCTTCTTTAATAAGTTCCGATATAGCAATAGCAGGTGCTGGAGATAGACCCCAGTTCACAAAAGGATTAGGAACATTGACACCAAATAAAGAAACATTCTTACCTGCCCAGATTGGGTCAACAGATGTACGACTAACAAATGTATTGTCTACATAGTTCTTAGCCCAAGGGTCATCCCAAGGTTTACCAGCAAGAACGTTTATCAAACCAGGGGGATAGTTACCCTTTAGGTATTGTGCTAGTGGCTTACCTTCATCATCCTTATCGTCATAAGAAACCATGTTTCCATTTCTGTCATACCATTGCGTTCCGTTGATTGCTTTGTTATATTCGTAGACCATCCATGCTACATATATAGGTCTTTCTTTAACAACATTAGCCATCCACTTTGCAGTAAAGACAGAAGCATTAGCAAAAGGAACTACTTGTCGTATTCCAGTCATAATGTTTCTGCTTGTGCTTGTTGAATATACCCATTTACGAGTCTCCGTCAAAGCAAATGAACGAGCCTTTTCTTCCATGTTCATAATCTCAGACTGACTAAAGAAGTCTTTTCCAGTTGCGATTCTCATTTGGGTCTGCTGACGCTCTAATGACCTTAGATATGCAGCACGAAATAGTGGCTGTTGGAATAATACTTCTTGAGGAATGTCAGCGATTACACGGTTTACTTGGGTTAGATAGTACTTACCCTTCTCCATCACGCTTCTACGAGCAATAGGGTCATTTGCAGTACCCCAGATTGACGGAAGGTTTCTAAACTCCTTACCACTTGGAACCAACTCAGCCGCTCCAGTTTCTGGATTAATGATTACTTCTTCTGTTGTTCTAAACTCACTTGGAGTTTTTAGGTTTGCTCTAACTAGGTCTTCTAAAGTTATTGGTTCATTTGCCAATAGTTTGTCAGCAATAACGTTTACAGATTCAAAACTGCCATCCATTGATTCCATTCTTCTACTGATGAAACCAACATGCTGGAATACATTTGCCATCTGCATCTCTGCATAGTCTTCAAAGTCCATCTGCTCAAAACGAGTCTTTGGGGCTCTATAAATACCGTGGTCAAACGTAGCAAACTCAGGACCTACACCAACTTCTTTAGCGTACTGTTGACCTGCAGGAGTTTCTTTCATCCATCTAACTACAGAGTTAAATACCTTTTCATCACTAGAACCTAGCGTGTATTCTTTTATGATGATACGAATAACTGGGTCTAGGTCAGAACCATCTGCATTACGCCAATGCTCATTGAGGGTTCTCTGCCATGCTTCCCAATAGCCCTTGTCTCCAGGCTCAAATACCTTATTAACTACATTGTCTCCTGCTGTAAAGAACCCTGTTCCCTGTGCACGAACTTCAGCAGAATCATTACGAACTTTGGAATACCACTTAGACCCATTAACACCAAGCAGTGCATCACCAAACATTTGCCCCATGTAGGATTCAGTTGGGATACGCAACTCTTCCATGATTGGGTCGTCATACTTTTTAGGTGGTCTGTTTACTGGAGTAAACCCACGCAATGCAAGTTTCCTCTGTGCGTCATCAAAAGCCTGTTGGTCTCTTTTACCTAGTTTGCCAGAGACAAAAGATAGATTGTCGTGTAGATGCCAGAGTTGTCTTTCAATCTCTTCAAGCCTGTCTTGGTACTTGCTTATCTGACCAATAGCCTGTGGATTAAACGAACCAAAGTTAGCGGCACTTTCCAGTAGTCTTTGGTCTTCTGCTACCCTGTCAATACTTTCTTTAGATTTTGAAGTAATCTTTCTAAGGCTATTTACTTTTATAAAGTCTCCGAGCACAACCGCTGGCTCTGCCTGTAATCTAAACCAAGTACTAGTTGGTACTCTTACCTTAGAAGGAACATTCTCTATTGGCTCTCCTGGTCTAAGGATTTGAACAACCTCGTCATCTAAAGCCTTTTGCTCTTTTTTAGTTAGAGGTCTTATGAACTTTATTAATGGGTACTTGGAGTTATTATCCCAATAGATACGAACAGCGTATTCTTTTTTACTTACCCCACCAATCTGAATAAATAGTCTTGGCTCATATCCTTCTGCAGGTTTTGATATTAATGTCCAGCCACTTGGCATTGGTACAATGTTGTCTAGTTTTGTAGCATCTACAGTATATGAAAGTGGGGTGTCTCCAATAAACTCGAATCCTTGTTGACGTCCAAAGGTTCTGTTCTGTAATGCTTCTTCATCTACACCCTTTGTATTTGTAAACCCAAAGCCAGCCTCGTCAAGAGTCTGATTGATAACTCTAGTTGGATTACCGTATGGTCCTTTCAATACGGTGTATTCAGGCACAGATATAACTACATCTTTTCCTGTTGCATCTCTAACAACAATGGCAGAATATCTCCAACCTCTCATAAGGTCTAAAAGATATTCTTCATTATATTTTGTTGGTGAGGCTACAAACTCTTCAGCCTTTTGAATAAGAACCTTTAAGTCTCTTATTTCTTTATCATCAAAACCTTTTGAAATAAGTCTAAATGGTAGTGTTGCGTCTAGTTTATATCCATAAATATGTGGAGTATAAATAGTAAAGTCAGATAACTGCTCAGTAATAAATCTAGGAACTTCTGTCATTTTAGAAAGTGCATCTAAAGTTAATGGACGATACGCTTCGTTCTCACTCGGAGCATAGCGAAGTTTAACTTTAGGGTCACTAGCAAGTTTTTTAAGTTGTTCCATGCTGGTGATATTGAACTCGTCTTTACCAAAGATTCTCCACTCTCTTTTATCAAAAAGTTCACCGAAGAACTCTTCTGCATTAAACTTAGTATTAGAGACATCAAGCGTGAACCAACCGATATTAGAGTTGGCAGGTCTTAGATGGATTCTTTCCCCACTATTGAAGGCGTCAATAAGTTCTTGTACTGTCTTTGGACGAAGACCCATATCATCTGGCAATCCTGCAATCTCAGCCTTAGATAGTAAAGCACCATCAACTCTCGTGGTAAACCTATCTATTGCTGACCTATGAGCATCTGAATAGTTTCTCCAAGATACAAGTAATCTGTTTGGGTCAACTTCATCAAGTTCAATACCGCTAACGTGGTTCGCTACATTCCTATTAAGAACTTGTTTTGCAACAAGGAAGTCAGCAACTTCTCTAGAGTTGACAGCGGTGATTGGGGCAGTTGCTAAATCATCTACAAGTTTTTGGTAGTGACCGTTGACAACGGTAACAATAGCGTCATATTCTTGTTCAAGTTTAGATATTGCACCAACGGTATCCCTTAGATTGCCCTTGCGAATAACCATTTGTTTTAGAACATCACCTGTTCTAGTCGTCTTTCCCAAAGCAGTCTTCAGTGCCTCATACGGTTTTAGGTGACTAAGCATGTTTAAGCCATAGCCAGAGCCTAAAGTTGTTGCTGTGTTTGCAATAATGTCACGGAAGAAACGAGAACCACGAGTAACAACAAGGGCGTTGAATAGACCGTTTAGTTCTTTATATAGATTTGAAACAACTTCAGTACTTCCATAAGCCAAGTTCTTGAAGAGACTATTATTCCTTTGAAACTCAGTGTCCACTTTGTTCCAGTCCCACATGTGGATGTCTGTATTTCCACGACCAATAGCATATGGGTCTGAATAGATAACCTTCTTACCGTCTTGAGTCATCACATTCAAACCAGTAGAGTCTAGATTTGTTGTGAATATTAATCTCTTTTTTGAGAGTGCTTCTGTTACAAGTTTTTGAACTCCATCTTCAGCACCGTGTTTCTTGGCAATCAGTCCTAGACCAACTTGGTTTAGGTCTTCTATTATTTTTGCTCTTTCAAGTGCAGATGTAGAACGCATCCATCTATCTGTAAAAGAAGCCTTAAGGTTATATGTTGCCCCTACTTCACCAGGCTTTGGTCTTCCCATAGATAATGCACCCTTGGTTAGACGGTCAAGGTCATTGAGCACACCATAAAACTTTTTAGAAGCGATACCGTCAATGTTGCTTACGTCAATAACGCCTTTAGCATTAGTAGAACCCATACGAACAATCTGATGTAGAATCCAGTCTTTTGTTCCAAACTTAAATGGTGTCTCTACAGCCAAGTGCCCTTCGCTTGTTATGCCGTTAATAAAGAATGTGCTTACTCGTGCACCATTGGCTTCAACCTGATTTAAAAGTCTGTTGGCTGCAGCCCACTTAATGTTTACTGGAGTAATCTCTCTTAGTGCACCCATGGATGGTGCGACACCAAACTCAGTTAGGGTGTATTTAGGTAGGTCAGTTGTGTTGATTCTATAAGCGGTATCACGAAGTGCAGCACTGAATGGGCTCTTATTAATCTCGTCAGCATATTTCATTAGTTCGCCATAGAAGATATTGTGTAGTCTACCTTCTAGCAAATCATTTTCTGGTGCAAGTTTTCCTTCTGAGATTGCACGGTTTAGATAACCACCGCCATTGATATGGTCTATCGCTAAGGATACTGTTCCATAATCACGGATTAGTTCTTGCTGTGCACGAACAGAGCCATACTCAACAGCCAAGAAAACTTTAGCAGCGTCTGCTGGATTTTTTACTTCTCCTAAAAGAAAAGCAACTCTATCTTTTTCACCTGTAGTTATTGAGCGAATAACGACATGGTTAGAGATTGTACTTGCATCGTTGTTCGCAGCAAAGTTTAAGAAGTTGTCATATACAGTTGACTTACCTTCGGCAGCAGCAACCATGGTAGAAGCGTCTTCTACTACACGCTTTTGAATCTGTTCTTTTGTTCCGTTAGTAAGTAACTGCCTTCCTGGGAACATTGCTTTACCAACATTTCCAAAAGGTACATAACTAAGTGGGTCTAGTGCAATGTCGCCTATTAGGTTAGAAGTTTGTACTGCAACGTTTCCTGGTGTCCAGCCATTTCCTGAACCTTCAATAATCTGACCGTTAACGTCACGCTTTTGACCTGTGATTAGGTCACGCTGTTCTTGACTGAATACATCAAAGTTTGATGTTGAATATACAAAGCCCCAGTCTGTAGCAAACTTGTCCATTTTTGCTACTGCTTCTGGGTCTAGTGTTGTTAATGCACTTGGAATAACCCCAGCGGTTTGACCAACCATGTAGTTCCATGCAGTTCCTATATCTAGGTTGTCATGCAAATCAACCATTACAGGGGTCTTACCGTCATCTTCAAATACTGGCTTACCAGCCTTATCTACTGCTTGTACCTGACTTTGGTTTTGTAGACCCCAGTCCCAAGCCCTCTGCATGTCCCCCCAATAATCTGTTGGAGTTTGGTCTCCTTCAACTATCTGTCTTACAGCCTGAGAACTTCTTCCAAGATTTATTAGTGCTGAAGTTGCTATCTTTTTAGGGACAGCCAAAACTTCTAAAGTCCCTCTTAGTGCATTACCTTTACCGATGATGGTAGATGCAGGATTTGTTACATAATCTAGACCAAATCTAAGTGGGTTCTCTGATGCAGTTCTAAAGATTGGTAAACCAAACTCTTTAAAAAACCAAAGGGTAGTCTGTTCAATCCACGTCTGGTCTTCGTCTTTATCTTTAGGTGGTGTTGCGGTAGACCAAGCACCTGGCTGACCAGAGGGTTTGCTTTTATCGGCTGGAAGTCTTGGAGATAGAAGTACGTTTGCTCCAGCACCTAAAGAAACAGATGGCTTTACTGGCTGGTATCTTCCATTAAGAAATGTTGGGGTTTGTTTATTGACCTCTGAATGCCACTTAGTCCAGTCATTATAGTTACCATTAGTGGATGCACCAGTAATGTGAGAAACATCGATATTATAATCCCTTGGGTCTGGCATTAAAGTTCGCTCCTCAACTGGCGAATGAGTTGTAGGGTCGCATTGGTAGCGTTAGGTTTTTTAGAAGCCTCATAAAGAATGCCTAAAATAGCAAGAGTTCTTTGTCTGTCTTCTTCACTCATAGCCTGACTAGGAATGTTTAAAACTTCGCTACCTGCTCCAGGTCCAAAAGGTAGACCAGCAGTTACTGGTTCCATCGGTCTTTCTGTTGCAGCAGATAGTGGGGTTGGCATAGGCATAGGTGCAGGTGGTGCCATAGGTACTCCTGTTGGTACTCCAGGTGCAGCAGACATAGGTGCCATACCTTGTAGTTCGTTTACTTCTTTGTTTTCGCCATAACCAAGACCTGTGATTTCTGCTGTGTTTTGTCTCATATCAGTTGGTCCACCGTCAGTTCTGCGACTGGCTTTTCCTGGACCTGAAACTGGTGCTGGATTGGTTGGTTTGCGATATCCGCCTCTTTCAGCCATAGCAATCACTCTCCTTCAGATAGTTATTTCATAGATAGTACAGGGTTTTCCTGTCGTATTCCTGACTAGATAGCCACTCTACGCTGGACAGAAGCCCCAAGGTTAGGTCTTCCACCTGCTCCAAGCCCTGCTAGAAGGGTCATTAGGTCAGGTTGACCACCAGGAGCCATGCCCTGTTGTCCAGGTGCTACGCCTTGCATAGTG
>Ga0315904_10013395_pt1 | contig 10267 bp, 10 predicted proteins | sample LakEriMetagenome_6_FD_203529 | JGI IMG/M metagenome (GOLD analysis project Ga0315904, IMG submission 203529) | Freshwater fungal communities from buoy surface, Lake Erie, Ohio, United States - Buoy 12 MA120 | ecosystem: Environmental > Aquatic > Freshwater > Lake | place: USA: Lake Erie, Ohio...
ACGTGAGAGTCGCCGGGGCCGACCGGGAAACCCTCCGTCACCTCCGGATCGCTCACAGGAGACTCGCGGACGGTGGTGCGCTGTACGGTGGTGCGCGATGCTCCGGTTCCTCCGGGTTCCCCGGTCAGCCCCTCCGTGGGTCGCCGTTTCGCTGTCTTCACGAAGCCCCACGCGTCAGCGCGGGGAATGCGGGTCGCCACGTCACTCCGCCACCACGGAGCCGTTCGGCCTTGCAGCCGCATGCCCGTCGCTTCCGTGTCGCGCTTCCTGACTCGCGACGCCCTCGTGTGGCTCCGCTCGCCGCCCCGACGGGCGGCTGCGTGCCGCCGCCTCAGCCCTTCTTCGCCTTGCCGGCGCCGGCGGCCTTCAAGCGGGCCGAGAGCCGCGACTTGATGCGGGCGGCGCGGTTGCGGTGGATCGTCTTCTTCGCGGCGGCCTGGTCGACCTTCTTGGTCACCGTGCGAAACTGCTCGCCGGCGGTGGCGGCGTCGCCCTTCGAGAGGGCGTCGAGGAGCTTGCGAACCTGGGTCTTCACCTCCGACTTCGTGGCGCGGTTGCGGTCGCGGTTGCGGAGGTTTTGGCGGTGGCGCTTCTTGGCGCTGGCCGAGTGGGGCATGCGATCTCTTTCTCGGAAAGGCGGGGCACGACGGGTGGGTCGCGGGCTGCGGCCGTCACCCGGCTGATTCGGAGGGACTGTTATCCTTCGCCGCCCCCAACTTGTCCAGACGCTGGGCCACGTCGCGGTAGTTGAAGTCGAGGGCGGCCAGGGTCGAGAGGTGCTTGCGGGCGGAATCGGGGTCTTCGAGGCCCGTGGCGAGCACGCCGGCCCGGTAGAGGGCCCGCTTGCGCAGCTCGAGTTCCCGGTCGGTCAGGCTCTCGACCGCCACCTGGTAACTCTGCATCGCCAGCTGATATTGCTTGATCTTTTGGAAGCACTCGCCGAGCTCCAGCGACACCGCCCCCTTGCGGCGCGGGTCGTGCACCACCTCCTGAAACTGCCTGATCGCCTCGAGGTGATTGCCCGCCGCCTTGAGCCGCATCGCGAGCTCGTATTTCCAGATCAGGTTCTCGGGGTAGCGGCCGCAGCGGGCGGCGTAGACGTCGATCTCCTGCTTGAGCTGCGCCGTCTTGAGCCGCTCCACGAGGGCCCGCCCCTCCGGCGTGTCGCCGGCCTCGAGCCGCTTCTCGGCGAGCAGCAGCTTGTGCCGCGCCCAGCGGAGCTGGCGGTCTTCGATGTGCTCCTGCACCTTGAGGTCGTTGCCGGAGGCGGCGAGCGCCTGCGCGAGCACCTTCTCGGCCTCCTCGACGGTGGCGTCACGCTCGAGCAGGTCGGCGAGTTCGAGGTAGGCGTCGATGGCGGTGGGATTCTTGCGGATCTCCTCGCGGAGTTCCGCCGTGCGGCTCACCGGTGCGGCGGTGCCGGTCTTCTGGGCGGCGGCGGCCGCGCCGCCGGCGCGGCCCGCCAGTCCCTGGCCCACGACGATCGTCTTCTCGACCGACAGCCGCGCGATCTCGCGGTCGGCCTCTTCGCGGAGCCCCTTCTGGTTGGCGATCCGGCGCCAGCACTCGATGGCCTGATCGAACAGGCCCTGGTTGGCGGCGAACCGGGCGCACTGCCGGTTGACCTCCGGATCGGACGGCGCCGCGTCGAGCGCGGCCCGCAGGTAGACCCCCTGCGCGTCGAGATACATGAGGTTGCCGCAGGCTTCGGCCATGGCCAGCAGCGTGGCGTGGTCGGCGGGATTCGTCTTGAGGATGCCGACGCCCTGCTTGATCACCTCGCGCCACTGGGCCGTGCCCGCGAGCTTCTTGAGCCCCCCGCGGGCTCCGGCCGAAAACAGCGCGGACAGCCCCGCGCCCTTCTTGCCCGCATGCTTCCGCTTGAGCACGCCGAGCAGGCCCTGGAGGTAGACCGCATTGGACGGGTCGCCCGCCACGCAGATCGAGAACATCTCGATCGCATAGTCGAGGTTGGTGGGCGCGTTCTGGGCGCCGCGGTTGAAACACTGCAAGAGCCGGGCCCGCTCCGCCGGCGACAGGGACGAGCCGCCGACCGACGCCGAGGGATCGACGGGACCGGGTGCTGACGCGGTAGACTCTGGCGGCATGGCGGACGACGCTTTCGGGAGGAGAGCCCGAGAGTCTAAGCCCGCCGCCCGGAGGCCGGAACCCGGCCCGTCGAAACGTGCCCGGTCGCGACTCCCACATGCCTGCCGCCCGCCCCGACGCCCCCCGGCCCGCGCCGGCGGGCCGAGTCGTGTTCGTCGGGGCCGGGCCGGGTGCCGCCGACCTGCTGACGCTGCGGGCCGTCGACGTCCTCAGACGCGCCGACGTGTTGGTACACGACCGGCTCGTGCCGGCGGCGCTGCTCGACGCGGTCGGCATCCGGGCCGAGCGGATCCCGGTGCCACGGGACGACGACGCCGACCCCGGGGCGGCGGTGGGCCGGCTGCTCGCCGCGCAGGCGACGGCCGGACGGCTCGTGGTGCGGCTCAAGGGGGGCGATCCGACGGTCTTCGCGCGGCTCACGGAGGAACTCGAGCCCCTGCGGCAGGCGGGCATTCCCTGCGACTTCGTGCCCGGAGTGACCGCGGCGCTCGCCGCCGCCAGCGCCGCCGCCGTGCCGCTCACGAATCGCGCCGGGGCGTCGAGCCTCACCATCGTCACCGGGCACGAGGCCGATGCGAAGCCCGAGGCCTGCAACCTCGCGCGGCTCGCCGCGCTCAAGGGCACGCTCGTCGTCTACATGGGCGTGGAGCAGGCGGCGCGGTGGGCGCAGGATCTCGTCGCCGCGGGCCGGCCGGCCGCCACGCCCGTGACCGTCGTGAGCCGCTGCTCGTGGCCCGACGAGCGGGTCGCGGCCAGCACGCTCGGGGGCCTCGCGGCCGACGTCGTGCGCCACGGCTGGCAGCCGCCCGCCGTCGTGATCGTGGGGCAGGCCCCGCCGCCGCCGACGGGCCCGCTCGCGGGCCGCACCGTGCTCGTGACCCGGCCCGAAGGGCAGGGTGACGAGATCACCGCCGCGATCCGGGCGGCGGGCGGCGCGTGCCTCCACGTGCCGCTCGTGCAGATCACCCCGCCGGACTCGTGGGAGCCGCTCGACGCCGCGATCCGCCGCGCCGACGGCTACGACTGGATCGTGTTCGCGAGCGTCAACGGCGCGAGGTCTTTCGCCGACCGCCTCCGGGCGGCCGGCCGCGATGCCCGCAGCCTGGGCACGGCCCGCATCGCGGCGGTGGGGCCGGCCACCCGCCGGGAGCTCGAGGCCCGCGGCATCGCCGTCGACCTCGCCCCGGCCACGTTCAGCTCCGAGGGCCTGGCCGCGGCGTTCGCGAACCAGCCGCCGCGCGGGCGGTTCCTGCTCGTGCGGGCCGACCGGGGCCGCGACGTGCTCCCGCGCGACCTCGAGTCGCGGGGTCATCTCGTCGACGAGGTGGTGGCCTACGTGAGCCGCCCGGTCGAGGCGCTCGCGGCCGACGCCCTCGCCGACCTCGACCGCGCCGGGATCGACTGGATCACCGTCACGAGCCCGGCGATCGCGGCGGCGGCGGTGAAGGCCTGCGGCGAGCGGCTGCGGCATTGGCGGATCGCGAGCATCAGCCCGCTCACCTCGGCGGCCCTCCAGGCCGCGGGGTTCGAGCCCACGGCGGAGGCGGAGCGGGCCACGGCCGGCGCCCTCGTCGAGGCGATCGCCGGGTGGGAAGCTGGCCAGGCGGCCTGCGGCGTGCCGCCCGCAGAGTCGACGCAACCGGCTGGGTGAGGGCTGTGGCGGAGGCCGACCGTGCCGAGGGTGCGTCCTCGGGCGGGAGCGGTGCAGTGGCGTGGCGGTCGGGCCGATACACCCCGGGCGGAGGCGGGCCGCGGGTCGGGAAAAAACCGGCCCGCGGCGGCGTGCACTCCGCCGGGGAGGCGCGGCATGGCGGACGGACAATCTCCCGCGACGGTCGTGATCTGTGCGCCCGAATCGGGCGGCACGCGTGTCCGGTCGCCGGCGGTGACGAGCGTGATCACGCTCGAGGCGCTCATGCGCGATCCGCCACGCGGCGACGGGGCCGCCGCCGCGCTCGAGATCGACCCGGCGTGGCTGGAGTCGCGGGCCGCGCTCAGGCAGGCGCTCGTGCGGGCGCGGCACGCGGCCCCGCGGCTCGAGGCCGCCGTGATCCGCGGCGGGCTCGGCTCGCACCACGGATTGCTCGCCGAGGAGGGGATCCGCGTGGTGCTCGTCGACGAGTTTCGCGACGTGGGCCGCGGCAGCCGTCGGCCCGCACCGACGGGCTGGCCGTGCCGCAACGTCGCCCGGGGCCTGTGGGAGGTGAAGGCCTGTCCGCCGCGCCGCAGCCCCGGCTGGGCGTGGCTTCCGGGACTGCCCGCCCCGCGGCGCGGCGGCCTCCACGTGGTCGTGGCCGGCGACCCGCGGCTCGAGAGGCTCGTGGAATGGTCGACGCAGGCCGCGGCCCGCGGGCAGGGCGTGATGGTCACCCTCGCGGAGCTGCCCGCGATCCTCGAGGGCCGCACCTCGGGTGCCCTGACCGCCTCCGTGCTCCGCGCGGCCTAGCCGTCGGCCTCAGCCCTTGGCCATGAGCGACCAGCTCAGGTAGGCCACGATCAGGCCCGAGATCACGAAGCCCACGTCGGTGGCCACGCTAGCCCGCTGGAAGGGAAAGCCGGCCGCGAGGTCGGCGATGAACAGCACGGCGACGAGCCCGGAGACGAGCAGGCCGACGAGGGCGAGCAGTTTCGGCACGCGACTGGCTCCTGCGATGCCGCGTTCCATGCTCCGCGGCGTCGCAGTACCATACCCGCCACGGGCCGGCGATCCAGAGCGGCGGCGGTCCGGCCGGGTGCCGTGACGGTTTCAGACGCCCGGACCGCCCGACGCATCGGAGACCCCCCGTGCCCGCACCCGCCACCGGTCGCACCGCCGTCTACACCGGCTCGTTCGACCCCATCACGCTCGGCCATCTCGACGTCATCGAGCGGGCCGCCCGGATCTTCGACGGGCTGGTCGTGGGCGTGGGCATCAACCCCGACAAGCAGCCGCTGTTCTCGCTCGAGGAGCGGGTGGAGCTCGTCCACGCCAGCGTGGGCAAACTGCCGAACGTCCGGGTGGAGCTGTTCAGCGGGCTGTCCGTCGCCTTCGTGCGGGCCCAGCGGGCGCACGTGCTGCTGCGGGGCGTGCGGTCGCTCACCGACATCGAGGCGGAGTTCACCATGACGCTCGCCAACCGCAAGCTCGATCCCGGCGTGGAGACGGTGTTTCTCATGGCCGACGCGGCCTACTCGCACATCTCGTCGTCGCTGCTCAAGCAGATCACGCCGCTGGCCGACGACGAGGCCCTGCTGCGGTTCGTGCCACCCCCGGTGGTGCGGGCCCTGCGGCACAAGCTCGCCGCCACGTGACACGGTTCCACTTGGTCCATCGGCTCAACCCGGCTCGGGGCTGCCCACACCCTCTCGCCGGACGCTCGCTACGGCCATCCTGGCCTTCGCTCGCTCGGAGACGGCTGCGCTCCGACATCCTGTCTGCGCTAGCCGTCAACGCCGTCTCGAGGGGATGGGCAGCCCCAAGCCTTCCCCGACTGTTGCGGGCCAGGCGAGGGGATGCCCGTGCCCGTGAGCGAGCTATGGACGCAAGCGAAGCCCGGGCACCGATCCGCCGCAGGCGGATTGGTCGGCGAAGCGCAGCGGACATGCAGAGAGCCGAGGCCTTGGAGGGCCGAGGCGAACGTCCAGCGAGGGGGCATGGGCGTCCCTGAAGCCGGGTTGGGCTTTTTGACGCCTGAGCATTAAGTGTGAGCCGTATGAGGCCTCAGCGTCAGTTGGCGTTGGTCCGGGGCTCGCCCCCTTCGAAGTGCTGCCGCAGGTAGCGGGCCCGCTCGATGTTGCGGTCGCGGGTGTCGAGCTCGACGCCACGGAGCTTCTGGAGGTGGGCCGGCTGCGTCCGCACGAGCAGCGAGTTGATGTCGGCGATGTTCACGTCGCCGATCAGCCCCAGGAGCACGCCCATGCGGACCCGCGACAGGAGCTGCATCGTCTCCTCGGCGCTGATCGTCTGGGCCGTGCGCAGGATGCCGAAGGCACGGCTCACCTGGTCGTGCACGTTCTGCTCGGTCTCGCGCACGAGGAACTCGCGGGCCCGCCGCTCGTAGTCGATGAGCACGGGCACGACGTCGCCCACCTGCTGGAGCAGCTCCTCCTCGGTCTTGCCGAGGGTGGTCTGGTTGGAGATCTGGTAGAAGTCGCCCATCGCCTGCGAGCCCTCGCCGTAGAGGCCGCGGACGGCAAGCGAGATCTTGTGCAGGCTGCGAAACACCTTGTCGATCTGCCGCGTGATCACGAGCGCCGGCAGGTGGAGCATCACGCTCACGCGGATGCCCGTGCCCACGTTCGTGGGGCAGGCGGTGAGGTAGCCGAAACGCGGATGATAGGCGTAGGGCACGACCTTGCCCACCGCCTCGTCGACGGCCAGGATCTGCCGCCACACGCCCTCGAGATCGAGGCCGCTGTGCATGCACTGGATCCGCAGGTGATCCTCCTCGTTGATCATCAGGCTCACCTGCTCGCGACCGTCGATGGCCACGGCGCGGGCCCCCTGGGCCTCGGCGAGCTCGCGACTGATGAGCTGCCGCTCCACGAGAAACTGCCGGTCGACGTCGTCGAGGCCGCCCACGTCGATGTATTCGAGCGCGGAGCCGGCCGGCGACGTCGCGATCCGCTCGCGGAGGAAGCGCTCGATGTCGGCGCGATCCTGCTCCGTGGCCCGGCTCACGAAGGGAAACTGGGCCACGTTGCGGGCCAGCCGCACGCGGCTGCTCATCACGATGTCGGACTCGGGCCCCGTGCCACGGAGCCATTCGCCGACGGTGTTCGCCAGGGTGTCGAGTTTCATGCGTGTGCGGCTCCGCGGCGGCCGGCCCCTCAGGCCCCGCTCGCGCCCAGCCACTTCTCCTCGATGGTGCGGATCTCGTCGCGATCCTCGCGGGCCTGCTCGTAGTCCTCGCGGGCGATCGCCTCCTTCATGCCGCGGCGCAGGCCGATCACGCGGGTCAGCTCCTCGGTGCCGGCGGGCAGGGGCGGGGACGTGCCCGCCGCCGCGGCGGCCTCGGCCGCGACCGCCCGCTCGGGCCGGCGGCCGGTGTGCCGCGTGGCCCCGTGGATGTTGGTGATCAGCGGCTCGAGCTCCTTCTCGAAATGGACGTAATCGTGGGGGCAGCCGAGGCGGCCCTGGTTGCGGAACTCGAAGAACGTGATCCCGCACATCGGACAGGCCTTCTGGTCGATCTCCGCCAGCTCGTCGGCCGTCTGCGTGACGGCGAGCGGACCGGTCATCCCGCCCCCCTTGGCCTCGTCGGCACCGGCCGCCGCCTCCGACTGGTTCAAGTAGCCGCGGGCGTGGTCCTCGCAGAAGTGGAGTTCATGCACCTCGCCCGCCTCGAGTTCCGTGATGTGGAACACCGCCGGCTTGTCGCATTGCTGGCACTTCATGGATCGGGCTCCCGTCGCGGCGGAGCCGCGTCGCGAGAAATCATAGCAGACTGCGGGCCGACCCGGCCGCCCGAGTTGGCGGCGCCTCGGCTCAGGGGTACGCTCGGACACGCTCGTTTTCGCCCCCCTGCGCCGCCTCGCCCCCATGACGCACCTCCCGGACAACTCGCGGTTTACGGCGCTGGCTCGAGAGAGTCGGCTCGTGCCGGTCTACCGCCGGCTGTTCGCCGACGCGCTCACGCCGCTGTCCGCCTTCGCCCGGCTCGACGGCGGCGCCGCCGCCTGCCTGTTCGAGAGCGTGATCGGCGGCGAGAAGGTCGGCCGCTACAGCTTCCTCGCGGCCGACCCGTTCCTGCGGCTCGAGGCCCGCGGCCCGGCCGTGACGATCACCGGCCCCGACGGCACCGAGACGCTCGACTGCCCCGATCCGCTCGCCGAGCTCGAGCGGCGGATGGCGGCCTACCGGCCGGCCCGGCTCCCCGAGCTGCCTCCGTTCACGAGCGGCGCGGTGGGCTGCGCCGCCTACGACTCCGTCCGCTACGTCGAGCGGCTGCCCGACGCGCCCCCCGACGATCTCGGCCTGCCGGACCTCTCCTTCGCCTTCTACGACCGGATGGTGGTGTTCGACAACGTCACGAAGGCGATCGACGTGGTCGTGCTCGCGCGGATCACCGACGACTCGCCCGCCGGCATCGAGCGGGCCCGCGCCGAGGCCTGCCGGCGGATCGACGCCACGATCGAGCGGCTCTACGGCGCGAGCGACTGGCCGCCGCCGGCCGACATCGGCCCCCGCCCCGAGCCCCGCTGCCTCGCCGACGGCACGGCGCGGTCGGCCTTCTCCCAGGCGGGCTTCCTCGCCGCGGTGGACCGGGCGAAGGATTACATCCGGGCCGGCGATGTCTTTCAGGTGGTGCTGAGCCGGCGGCTCGAGGTGCCCTGCGCCATGCCGGCGCTCGAGATCTACCGCACGCTGCGGGTCGTGAACCCGAGCCCGTTCATGTTCTATCTGCGCACGCCCGCCTACACGCTCGTGGGCAGTTCGCCCGAGATCATGGTGCGGGCGGTGGACGGCGCCGTGACCGTGCGGCCGCTCGCCGGCACCCGCCGCCGCGGGGCCACGCCCGAGGAAGACCGGGCCCTCGCCGAAGACCTGCTCGCCGACCCCAAGGAGCGGGCCGAGCACGTGATGCTCATCGACCTGGGACGCAACGACGTCGGCCGCGTGGCGGCGATCGGCTCGGTGGTGCTCTCCGACGTGATGTCGATCGAGCGCTACAGCCACGTGATGCACCTCACGAGCAACGTCACCGGCCGGCTCGCCCCCGGCCTCACGGCCTTCGACGCGTTGCGGGCCTGCCTGCCGGCGGGCACCGTGTCGGGCGCGCCCAAGATCCGCGCCATGGAGATCATCGACGAACTCGAGCCGGTCCGCCGCGGTCCCTACGCCGGCGCCGTGGGCTACGTCGACTTCGCCGGCTCGATGGACACCTGCATCGCCCTGCGGACGATCGTGGTGGCGGGCGGCAAGGCCTACGTGCAGTCGGGCGCGGGGATCGTGGCCGACAGCGTGCCGGAGCAGGAGTTCGAGGAGACGCTCAACAAGGCCCGTGGCATGCTCGTGGCCATCGAGATGACGGCCGACCGGCTGGCGGGGCGGGGGGTGTCTCGGTGACGACCCGCAATGGTCGGGGTTGCCCATGATCCGCTGCGAGCGCGCCACGGTCGAGCGGGATGGTCTCGTCGTGTGCGAGAGCGTGTCGCTCGCGGTGGCGCCGGGACACGCGACCGCGCTCGTGGGCCCGAGCGGCGCGGGAAAAAGCTCCCTGCTCGCCGCCGTCGCCACGGCGCTGCCGCTGCATGCCGGGGAGATCCTCGTGGACGGGCGGAGCGTGCGGCGCGAGGGCGATGCGGTCCGGAAGGTCGTGGGCTACGTGCCGGCGCGGATGCCGCCCTGGCCGGGGCTTCGCGCGGCCGAGTTTCTCGAGCTCTTCGCCGACGCCGCCGGGCTTCGCGGCGCCGCGATCGACGCGGCCGTCGAGCGGGCGCTGGGCACGGCGGGCCTCGCCGGCAAGGGGCAGATGCAGGTCGACGCGCTTGCCGAAGGCGAGGCGAAGCGGCTGCTCGTGGCCCGGGCCCTGATCCACGACCCGGCGGTGCTCCTCTTCGACGACCCGTTCGGCGGCCTCGATCCGGCCGGCCGGCGCGACGTCGAGCGGCTCGTGTCCGACGCGCATCTGATGGGCCGCACCGTGCTCGCGGCGATCGGCGACGCCGACGTCCCGGGGTGTTTCACGCACCTGGCCGTGCTGCGCGAGGGACGGATCGTGGCTGCGGGCCCGGCCGACCCGGCCGCGTTCCCGGGCCGCACGTGGACGCACCGGGTCGAGTGCCCGGGTCGGGCGGCCGACGCCGTGCGGGTGATCGGGCCGATCGTCGAGGAGGCGGCGGCTGACGATGCCACGGTCACGTGCCGCCACGATCCGGCGCGGGGGCCGTTCGGCGACGTGGTCGCGGCGCTCGTGAAGGCCGGCATCCCGGTCGAGGCCGCGGTGTTCGACCCGCCGTGGCCGGCACAGCTGCTCGGGTGACTACGCCGCGTCGCTCCAGGCGCGGCGGACCTCGCCGAGGCCCTCCACGCACAGGTCGTAGTCGTGCGCCAGCCGCTCGAAGAGCAGCCGCTCCTCGGCGGCGTCCTCGGGCTCGAGCGTGCTCACGAGCCAGTAGGCCCGGCGGCCCGCCTCGCGGTAGTCGCCGAGGTCGTCGTGCGGGCCCGAATGTCGCA